>Ga0256845_1000020_pt1 | contig 129778 bp, 94 predicted proteins | sample RiftiametaG_FD_189101 | JGI IMG/M metagenome (GOLD analysis project Ga0256845, IMG submission 189101) | Tube worm associated microbial communities from hydrothermal vent at the East Pacific Rise, Pacific Ocean - Riftia | ecosystem: Host-associated > Annelida > Integument > Unclassified ...
GCCATCGCCGTCGCCGTCGCCGTCGCCGTCGCCGTCGCCGTCGCCGTCACCATCGCCATCACCGTCGCCATCGCCGTCGCCGTCGCCATCACCATCGCCGTCACCATCGCCGTCGCCGTCGCCGTCGCCGTCGCCGTCGCCGTCGCCGTCGCCGTCACCGTCGCCGTCGCCGTCACCATCACCATCACCATCACCATCGCCGTCACCATCACCATCGCCGTCACCATCACCATCGCCACTTCCTGTCTCGCTTTCCGTGTTTTCGGAGGTGCTAGAACAAGATGCAGCCGGTAGGTTGAGGGCGATAAGAGTAAAAACCAGGGAGATTGAATATTTCATAAGATGTCCAGAGGAAGAAGGGCGTTGATAGGTGGCGCCACAGGCGCAGTTCCAGATAGAGAAAAACAGGTCGCGTCGGTTGGTGAGTGTGCTTGCTAGAACGAAGAATTTCAAAAATTATTCAACTCGATCGACGCATGATGCTGTGCACCGCGGTGGTGCGGTCTCACGTGTGTGCTCGACGGTGGCGGACTTGAGAGCGGATTCGGAGTGCCATGGGAGAGAAGGAGTGTTCCTCTTGGAAATATCACTTTGAAGATGTTATTCGAGCTCGTCGAATGAAGGGCGAATACCGCTGCTGATCTGCCGCCGCGAGTCCCCGCGACCAAGTGCTCAGCCCGCCGGTGGAGCGGTTTTTGCTCGATTATGTCGTTGAAGCTTTTTAACGGGAGCGCAGGTTAATTTCATGTCGAATGCCTTGCGACCGTTGCAGTCTGTTGGCTATAAAATGCTATGACTTGCGGAAAAATTGCGGCCACATGGATGGCTTTGTGTGTATTCAGAACCACACAAGCCCATGCAGCAACGCTCCCCGTAACGCCCGTCCCGGAGAGTGCAGAGAGTGCGGTGAGCCCCGCGAACCTAGAAAGTCCCGCGAGTCCCGCGAAACCCACGGTCCCCGAGACAGGGCAGCGTGCGACGAGTCCGCCTTCATCCCCCAAGCCCAAGGTCATGAGTTACAAATCGCACTGCGAGGAGTGTGAATTGCCGACTCTGCCCATGTGTGAGTTCGTTGATGATGGCAGCGAAGGTGAAAAAACTCGCGGGGGACCGCAACTTCAAGATATCCAGATCAGCGCGAAGACGGATGATATTTTTCAGTATTTGATTCCAATCATCAATACGGAGTGCCGCAAAAACTGGCGCAATGTTGAGTTCGAAATCGAGGGGATGCCGACGGGGGCGACATCAAAGGTGCTGAGTGGGATGGATGCGACCGAAATCCGGTGGACCCCGCAGAACAGAGACATCGGCGAGCATCACCTGAGAGCGCGGGTTCGGGCCGAGGGCTACGCCTGGAACGAGGTCTCGGTGACCGTCGTCGTGACCCAAGAAGACGAGCTGTTTTTTACGCCTGGGGTTCAGTATTCGCTGTGGGTCCCTGAAGCACGAGATGTGTATGGTGTGTTGCAGGGGGTGTCGTTGGAGTACCTTGTTGTGGGGTGGATCCACAGAAACGAGAATCGCGGGCCAAGCCACGGCCGGTTCTACCTCGACATCGATTTTCTACGCTCTTCGGTCTCTCCCAATTTAGGACTCGCCTATTCGGCCGGGATCGCACTCTCTTTTGAGCGCAATCCGAAACGACAGTTCCTGATTCCGTTTTTTGGGATGGAATTTGGCGGCATCTACCAGAAGTTGGAAGAGAGAGGAAAGATTCACTCGGTGCAGATCAACCCGCTTGGCGGCGTGAATCTGTGGGCCAGCAAGAACATCTTTATCAACGTTACCGTTGGATACCTTGTGCCCTTCTCGCAGCTTGAAGACCTGAGGGGTCTTCGCTTCAAGTCTGGAATCAACTTCTCGTTCTGGTAGCGAGAATCCACGGTCGGTGGGCTAGTCGCTGATCTCGTCGATAATGCCAAGCACTCGATTTCGGTCTCGCAAGCGCCCGGGGACCAGATCGATGTACCGTCGGTAGTGGGCCCTGGCGGCGGCAACGTCGCCGAGCTCGCGCTCGATGTCGCCGAGCAGCCGGTGCAGTTCGCCCAGGTCTGGGGCGAGCGCGAGTGCGACCTGGGCCGCCGATCGGGCCTCGTCGAGTCGACCCTCGCCCAGCAAAAAGCGCGAGTATTCGATGTTCTCGATGGACTCTTGATAGTCGTTGTACTCCTCGGAATGCAGCAGGCGATCGGAGGGGAAATCATCGAGTGGGGCGGGGCGGGATCCCTGCCGGCCAAGGCGGTGACGAAGGTCGAAAGAGCGGTAACGACCCAGGGTCGAGGGGCCCTCTGCGACCCACAACACCATGGCGGTGGCATCGAGCACCACCGACTGGGTCACCCGGAGGTTCTCGATGGCGTTGCGATTGCCGAGACCGAGCTCGATGTCGTTTTGTCCGTTTCGATCGCGCAAAATCGCACGGGCCGATTCGGGGCTGAAATTCACGGGGCGCTGAAGCAGTTCTGCGAGACGAGCATAGCGGTAGCCGCTCGCGGTCTGCTGTTTCATACGGTCGTTTTCGGCGTCGGCTTCGAAGGCGTCACGCACCATGTGGTCGGTGACCCAAACCACGGATTGGTCGTCGCCACGCACGAGCCGTCGCTCTTCACGCGCCCTGGCTCCGCATTCGATGACGATGGCTTTGCGCTGAACACCGTCGCCGATCAGAACGGTGGCGCTGCTGCGGAGATCTGTGTTGCGTAGGATCGCCTCGGCCTGTTCGAGCGTATCGGCCTGCTCCATCACTTCGCGAAGCACCATGGTCAGGGGCCGTGCCTTTTCTTCGCGTGGCTCGTCCGTGCGCGCAGGGTTGCCAGAAACGAAGATCCCGCGGGCATTGATGCCTGTGATGACGCCGACCAGCCCAGCCCAGCCCACGGAGACGTAGGGGTATTTTCCGTCGGGGTAGCGAAAGCTCACGACCGTGTCGACGCGCAGGTCTTCGGTGAGGTCGAGGCTAAGCGAGCGACCGATGACGAGGTTTCCGGCTTCGGTCCCGGATGCCGTGGACCGTGGTGCGACGGCAAACGTGGTCCCGCTGACGACGATGTCTTGCAGGCGCTCGGCGAGATCGAGGAAACACTGATAGAGAAAGAGCCGGTGATAGGTCGAGAAGACCCCGCTTTCGTCCGTGGGCAGGGATTGGGCGAGCGCGGCGAGTTCGCGCCTCTCGTGGGGTTCGAGCCCGGCATCCGCGCCCCGAAAATCCCAACGCAGCAACATTTGTTCGGCCCAGGCCTGGATGGAGGCGGGGTAACGAGCCCCGAGCACGTCGTTGAGTTGGCGGTCGATGTCTCGATGCAAGCGGCCCGCGAGATGGCCCTGCGCTGCCCCCATCTCCTCGGCGCTGCCTTCGAGGTGGGTCTCCCACAGTCGACCGCGACGGGCCATCCATGAGCGGCCGTAGCTCACCCGACGACCGGTCTCGTCGGCCTCGAGGCCGTGGGTTTCGAGAACGACGGGGTCTGAGCTGAGATCGGTGTATCCGATGTAAAACGAGTAGAGGACGCCGACCAAAACCACGACGCTGCCGAACATCACGCCCAAGACACGGACGACGGCGAAAAAGCCGCTCGATCCACGGCTGTCCGGGGGGGCACTTAGGAAGATTCTCGCCATGGGTAAGAGGGTCGGGGGGAAGGCAGGTTATACTCTCTCGACTGCCATGCGACGAGAACACTCGACTTCCCCCGGGATCGCGGCGTGCACCGCGACTCTTCGTGCCCTCGGTTGCTGCGTGGCGATCGTCGCCTGTTCGGCCGAGCTGCCGCCGAAACCCGCGGAGCAGACCGCCGAGCCTTCGATCGCAAGACCGAAGGGGACGGATTCCGCTCCGGACAGCGCCGGGGCCCAGGCGTGGCTAGAGAAAGACGCGACGGCGATAATCCTGACCTACGCGGCCGATCGCGGGCATTTCAAGGACACTTCGGTCGCCGAAGATGTACCCCCTGAAGCCAAGGGGCTTGTGAAAGTCGCTTTGCTCGAGGGCCCTCGACCGCCGGCGGGCCAGGTTTGGGTGACGAATTTGGCGGAACTCGAAAGCCCGGATGCACGTGCCGCCTTGCGCGCGATCCCCCGTGTGGATTTTGAAGAGCTGGCCTTGGGGAATGGTCGCAAGTCGGCGATCGAGCTACCAAGCGGGCTGGAACTGCCGGATATCAAGGCCGCGAGCGAGGGGATCATCGTCTACAAGACAGAGTGGTGCGGCGTTTGTAAGAAGCTCACCGCCTATCTCGACAAAAAGGGAGTGGCCTACACCGCGCTCGACATCGAGAAAGACAAAGACGCGGCCGCCGAGCTTAAGGCCAAGGCGAGCGCCAAAGGGATGAGTACGGGATCCGTCCCCGTCATCGACGTGAAGGGCGAGCTGATTGTCGGCTTCGATCGCCGCCGGCTCGAGGCCTTGCTCGACGGGTGACTGGGGCCGGGCCGGTTGCGGCCTCAGGGCACAAATTGGCCCGCGCAGGCCGGCGTGCCCTCGGTGTCGCCGAGGTCCATCTCGTGCAGCGCCTTTCGGTCTGCAAAGGAAAGCGCGGGGCAACATGTGTCTTCGATGCGCGGAGCATTTTTTCCCATGCCCGCCAAAATTTCTGACTTGAGCAGGGCGGGGGGAAGCCCAAAACAGCAACTGACGGCCCCATAGTCGCCATCGTTGCGGTTTGACGTGTCTTGGATGCCACATGTGGGCATCGACAGGCAGTCCCCCGAATCGGGATCGAGGCAGGTGATGCGAACCCCGGGGCGATCGTTGGACTCGGTATAGTCGAGCACGACCTCCGACTCGCGAAGCATGGCGCTGCCGATCAGGCCGCGCAATTCGATGACGTCCGATCCGGTGTCTCCTCGCATCGCCAGGGCGGGGTCCGAGACCGCGGGGATCAAGATCGTCGGCAGCCAGCGGCCGGTGTCGGGTCCGCTCTGCTCGTCCTCCCACTGCACTTCACCGATGATGATGGCTGCGGTGTCGGACCGTTGTCGCCCTTCTTTGGGCGCGGGCCGCCATGGGCGTCCATCGCCTTGATTCTCGTCGGTGAACCCCGCACATTGGCTTTTAAGCCCTTCAAGGCGCTGTCGAAGTCGAGCGCAAGGCGCATCGCCACTCACGTTGGTGAGGCCCTGGGTCAAACCCAGCGAGCGCACTCTCAAGCGCGTGAGGCCGGTCAGGGGGGGCCAGCCGGCGAGGGTGAGGGTCGCATCGCTAGACTCGATGCAGGCCCGAATTTTAACCGATTCGGCGGGGTCTTCGGGGAGAGCGTCGCAGCGCAGGAGCGAGGCGAGGTCGCCGAACATCGCGCGAGCGCTGTCATCAAAAAACGCGATGCCCGGCATTCCGGTCGCCACCAACATGCTCGCAGATGCCCCGAGGTCGTCGCCGCAGCCGCCGTCTTTGAGCGCCCCGCCGGGTCCGAGAGAACAGCTCCCCCGAGTGTTGCTCTCGTCCGCTTGTGTCCAGTTGAGGCCGCAAGGCGAAGGCGCGACGCAGGCATCGACCACCATGCGTGTGCTTGAATAGATCAGGTCTTTGTTGCCGGCATTGAGATCGATGCCGGCGATTTCGCAGTCGATCCCACCCACTTCACAGTCGTCGTTGATCTGCCGGCCGACAAGTTGGCCAGGGAACTGCAACCGAATGTAAGCGCGGCCCTGGTTGGCGAGGATCGCCTCGGACCCTGGGAAATCAACAAAAAACTGCACAGAAGGGGCAAAGCCTTCTTGATGACGAAGCGCGACCGCAAAGTCCCGCATGAGGTTTCCTCCAACGATGCCACCGAGCGAGCTTGAAGCGAGCTCGTCGCCCACGGTCCAGTCCCACGCGCCGACGTGGTCACCCGGGGCACGAAGCACGGGGACCCGGTCAAATCGAAAACGGGTGATGGCGTTCTCGAGGTCTTCGCGGGCAGGAGGGTCTTGGTCGAGTCCGTGCGCCGAACGGTATTCGGCACATTCGCGGCCGATCCCATAACCGGCCGCGGGCAGCACGGTGAAGGGTGATCCGCTGTCGATCAGGACGTGTGTGCAAGCGTCTTCGGGGCAATCTGCGGGGGATCCCGAACAAAACGAAGTGCAGCCACCAGGTTCACCGGGGCAGGCGGAGCGGCTGTTGGTACGTGCCAGGCGAGGCATCGGGGCCGCCGGGTCCGAGGCCAGGGCGATGGGCCGGCCAAACTGCCCGGTGCCTGAAACCGGCTCAGCATCGAGGCAGGCGGAGCTGCTCGCTCCGAGAGCGAGGCCCACAGCCGCGTTGCGCAGCTGCGGGGACCGGTGTGCCCGGAACCATCCGAGCACGAAGCACATGGGCCGCATGGCCGGCATTCTACTCGGTCCTGAGCGCGCGTGGGGCTAGTTCTTTTTCTCGATCTCCGCGAGCTTTTCGTGGATTCGATCGATGACTTTGGTGATACCGCCCTCTTTGTGCAGCTGATTAAACGAGTAGCGGTAGGTCTTTGAGAGCGAGACATCGTCGGTAATGATGTCCTGCACGACCCAGATGCCGCTGTCGTCTTTGCGCATGACGTAGTCGACCGAGGCGACACGTGGAGCCCCTTCGGCGTGGACGGTGACCTGTGTCTTGACTCGAAACGCGCCCCTTCGGCCCTCTTCTTGGCCCAGGTAGACCACGTCATGGTCCTTGCCGTTGCGAATGATCCGCAAATAGTTCTCGCGAATCAGTCGGCTGAGGGCCTGCTTGAACTCGTCGCAGCGATCTTCACATCGTTCGGCGAAACGCTTCTTGCCGCCGAGCGAGCGCTTTGCGAGCGCATCGTAGTCGAGCAGTTGGTCGATCTCGCTTTGCATCTTCCCGTTGGAAGCGCGCTTTTTTACGAGCTTCGTGACCGCTGCATGCCGGGTCTTGAAGGTGTCCATTGCGGTCGTAGCCGTCGCCGCGTCTTGTGCGTGGACGATCTGCGGCGAGAGGATTGCGGCGGACGGGAGGCCGAGGAGCGCGATGGACGCAATGGCCGAACGGGCGATGTGGTGAAGTTGACTCATGGTATTTGCGGGCCTGGTGAGACTAGACGGGGACTGGCGTAGCAGTATTCAACAATGTTGTTCAAAGGGGCCGCTAAATCGTCCCGCCGGTGGTGCGTGCGAGCTTCGCCATCGCCACGTTGCGCCGCTGAACGGCCTCGAAATACTTGAACTCAAATTCGGCCCATTTGCGCAGGGATTTTTGAATGTCCTTGTAGTTTCCGTCGCCCACCGTTTCTTTTTGTTGCTGCGAGATAAGCAGCTGAGAGCTCTTGTCCCGTGCGAGCGCGGTGAAACGCATGTCATCTTCTGCGAGCTGGAAGTCGCGGTAGGCCTGCTCGACTTCCATGCCCAAGATCATTTGCGCGGCTTCCGCCTTGAACATGGCCTCGCGCTGTTCCGCCTTGGCACGGCGTAAAGAGAGTGCCTGTTGGTGAAAACCGAGGTCCCATTTCATGGCGAGGCCGACGTAGAACCGAGAGTAGTTTACGCGGTTCGAGTAGTAGAACTCGCTCACATCGTCGGTCGCATTGCTGCCCCGTCCGACACCGGCGCGTAGGGCGATGCCGAGGTCGGGGAGAAAATTGGAACGGGCCATCTTTTGCTGAAGTCTGCGAAGTCGGACCCCCGCGGCCGCCATTTTTGCCTCGGGCCGCTGGACCCGGGCCCGCTCCTTGTATTGAGCGAGGGGCAGCAGCCCTCCTTCGATGGGGTTGGGCTCAAGCCGATCTTCGGCGATGTCAAAGCCCTGCGGCGCGGCGCTGCCGGCGATGGTCCACAGGGCAGAGAGTGCGAGCGATTCGATCTTTCGCGCCTCACGCATTTTTTGTGCAAGCTCGATCTCGCCCAGTTCGAGATGAAGCATGTCATCCGGGTCTCGATCGAGGTTCACGGCGTCGGGATCGGCGTCCCAGCTGTCGGCGGATCGACCTCCGAGGTCCTCTTCGATCTTCGTCCGCTGCTTGGCCACGAACTTCCAGGCCGTCTCAAGCACCCGGATGGACTCGCGGGCCAGCAAGAGCGCGGCATGGGCCTGATAGATCCTCAAAACCGTCTCTTGTTGGATGCGTGCCTGCTTGAGTTTAGCGAGGGCCAGCAGCTCTTTGCTTCCGCGCAAGAGATGGCGGATTTTGCCGAAGGTGAACAGCGGGATCAGGGCTTCGGCGTTGAACTGAAACAAGACCCCGGCGCGGTCGAGCTGTTTGAAATAACCCCGGATCGTTTGAACGTCGACGGGATCGTCTTCATCGCCGGAGTAGCAATACTGAAAGTCGAAATTTTGGGCGCCTGAAATGTCACCTTGGGCATCGACGTCCCCTTGGACGACGTTGATGTCACGGCACTTCATGTGGACCCCGGGCGCCAGGATCGCCGAAGTCTTGATGACCGGAATCCAAATGAACTTCGCCTTGAGGAGCTGGGCTTCCATGGCGGCGATATGTTCGTCCGCAGCCTTGGAAAGCGGGTTTTGAAGCCCGAAGGCAACGATCTGAGACCGGCTAATTCGCGGCAATCCGGGGGGGCGAGGGCCGTAGGCGTCGCCTCGAGTCGAGGGCGCCATGTCGAAGACCGCTCCGACAACCGCCCCATGTTGAGCGCGAAGGGTTGCGGTGTCCGGCATGCTCGGCGCGGCCAGAACCGAAGGCGACGCACCAATCAAGAGAAAAAAACTGACGCAGAGCGAGGCACCAGCGGTGGCCAGGCGGGAGCGTGAGCGGCCAGTCATCGTCCATCCCTACCGTGGCAGGGGCTGTGCGGCAAGTTGGGGGCGCTCCGGAGGCGGGGAAGCCCTTGCGCATGCCCCCTGACCCCTGCGATGGTGTTCTTGTGTCCGCTCCTCGCTGCGTGATTTTGAATAATTTGCCCTCCGAAGGGCGCACTCGGCTGGACTTGAGCGGTGCGGACACCCGTCGTTTTCTTCAAGGCTTGTTGAGCGCCGATGTAGAAAAGATCGCCACCGGAGAGGCACGGGCGGCCGCGCTGTTGAGCGCCAAGGGCAAGATGGTCTCTGATGCGCTTGTGTTGGGCGATGGTGATCGCTTCTCGCTTTGGGTGCCAAGCGAACAAGCTTCGGTGGTATCGACGATGCTCGATCGGCACATCATCATGGATGACGTGCAGCTCGCACAACCCGAAGATTCGTGCTGCGCGCTGGTTTGGGGGGTCGAAGGCGACCTGCCCGAACTGGGGGCGACGTCGGAGGTGACCGTGTTCACGACCCGTCACCCGGCGCCGGGTACACTCGTTCTTGGGACCGCCGCTGCGGTGGAGGCTGCGGTCGCCCCCTATACGCGCGCGGCGGCGGGGGACTGGGCTCGTTACCGGATCGAGCAAGGATGTCCCGCATGGGGGCACGAACTCGAAGAAGGGCGTCTGCCGCCCGAGGTCGGATTTGCAGGGGCGATCAGCTACGACAAGGGGTGTTTTCTCGGCCAGGAGCCGCTCGCGCGAATCCACGCGCGGGGGCAGGTCAATTGGGTCCTTGTTCGGATTCGTGCAGAGCGGCTTCCCACCTCCATTCACGAGCTGGCCTCGGAGGCGCGCAGCAACGTGGGACGATGGACGACCTGGGCTTCGGCGACGCCGGATTCAGCCGGATCGGCCCTGGGGCTTGCGGTCGTGCGGCGAAAGGTTGCGGTGCCCGGCACGCGGCTGAGCTCGGAGCAGGGCGGGGAGGTTGAGGTTCTATCGCTGCCTCTCGGCGATGATCCGGGTCTTTAAGCGGGGTCTATGATCCGGGGGGCAGAGCCTCTCGGGCAGCGGCATGACCGCTGCGTACGGCAGATTCTATCGTCGCGGGAAGACCCGTTTGCACCCAGTCGCCTGCCAGCCACAGGCCGTCGACAGGGCTTCGGGTGGTTGGGCGCCGTTGGTAGGTGCCGGCGGCATGGCTGATCGTCGCTTGTTTCTCTTTGATGGCGCGAAAAGCGAGAACCTCGATTTTACGATCGGGAAAGTAACGGCTGAGTTCGCCCACAAACAGGTCTTGAAGCGCCTCCGAGCTGTCCGCCAAAAAACCGTGGGCCCCCGACAGCGTCGCGCAAACGAGGGTCCCGTCGTTGTGCGAGACACCTTCAATCTGGTCTCGATCGAAGATCCAGTGCAGCGGGCTCCCCACGAGGCCAACAAAGGGCGTGTCGAAGAGCGGCGTCTTTAGACGTGCCCAAAGGTTGACGATCGGCGAGCTCTGCAAACGTGCGACATCCCGAAAGACCAAGTGGTCCGCGACCGCCTCGGGAAGCAGGCGGAGCAGCGCCCCGGGGGGCACCGCCGAGATCACGCGCTGCGTCGGCAGCCGTTGTCCGCCCCTGAGGGTTAAAGCTGTGACGGCGCCGCGCTCGGGATCGATCTCAAGCTCGCGCACGGGGGCGCCCAGATGGACGTTTGCCCCATGCGATCGCAGATAGGCCAGGCCTCGTTCGACGTAGAGCGAGCTCAGCGGCAGCCGAGGGACGCCTAGACGCGAGGCTTCGCGCCGACCCATAAACGCCTCGTCCAGCACCGCGAGCAGCATGGCGGCAGAGGTCACCAAGGGGTCGTCGTTGAGCACGGCCCAGATGAGTGGTTCCCAAAAGACAGCGCGAATCGCCGGCGTCTGGCCCATTCGAGTGAGCCATGCATCGCAGGTCTCGTTGTCGTTGGGTCGTTTGATCTCGCCGGGTAGCAAGAGGCCGGCCCGAAGCGCCGCGAGCCGATGGGTGATTCCAACGCCGCGCATGGCGAGAAGTCCGACCGCGAGGTGCAGCGGAGCGGGGATCGGCGGACAGCGTAGATCGACTCGTTTTCCACCGGGTTGAAGCATGTGGACGGCGAGGTTCTCTTGGTACTGAAGGCTCGACTCGCTCTGGCCGATCCGCCGGAGCAGTTGCTCCATCTCCCGGTAGCAGCCCATGACGAGATGTTGGCCGTTGTCGATCGTGCGGGCCAACGTTCGGTCGTAAAAAGACCGTGATCGGCCGCCTCCGTGTCGCGTAGCCTCCACAAGCGTAACGGACTGACCGGCTTCGACAAGGGCGGTCGCCGCGGCGATGCCTGCGAAACCGCCCCCTATCACGATGACGGAAGCGGGGTCATGGACCAAGGGTTCGGAACGGTTCTCGGCCGCAGCGCGGGGCATCTCGGTCACTCGAACCTAGCCGATTTTTCGGGTTCCTGAGAAGGAACTCGAAAGGTGGGTCGCCCCGCGGGGGAGATTTGTGCGGGCGATCGCCATGGCGGCGACCCGTAGCTTGTCGCGGCGGCGCAGTGAGGCACGGTGGGCAAAAACGTTGAAGTTGTGCTCCCGAATCTCTTGGAGAACCTCGTGGTAGGTTCGTCCCATCACCTCTGCCGGGAGCAGCGCACGCCGGTTTGGGATGGTCGGGAAGATCTTCCAGGCGGCCGTGTATTCAGCCTCTGCCAGGTCCGCGAACTCGGCGGCGAGGCCGAGGAAGCGCCGATCGTAAGAGGACTTAAAGATATCTTCAGGGCGAACGCCATGGCGTTTAAGCACGTCCTGCGGAAGATAAATCCGGGCGCGGGCGGCATCTTCGCCGACATCGCGCAAGATATTTGTGTACTGCAAGGCGAGGCCGAGGTGACGGGCGTAGGCCTGGGCCTCGGGGCCCTGTTCGCCAAAAATTCCGATACAGAGCAAGCCGACGCACGAAGCGACCCGGTAGCAGTAGCGCTCGAGCTCTTTCATGTCGGCGTAGGTCTCGATGTCGAGATCCATGGCGCATCCGTCGATGACCCCCTCGAAGCCTTCGCGCGACAAGGAAAAACGACCCACGGCGCGCTTGATCTGGCGCCCGAGGTCCATCTGGGGGTCTTCGTCGCCGTAGATGCGCGCCAACTCTTCGCGCCAGGCATCGAGGCCCTTGCAGGCCTCTGCGCGTCCTTCGGGGCCCGGTGGCCGTTCGTCGACGATGTCATCGACCACGCGACAAAATTCATAGACGCATTTGAGCCCATCGCGTTGCTCGGGCCCAAGGAAGAAAAACGCAAATTTGAAGTTCGACGAGGACCTGTGGGTCAGTCGACGGAGGAGGGCGCTTCCCTTGGCGGATAGGCTCGGCATGATGATGCCCTACTTGCCGCGAACAACGCGATGGCTGAAGGAAAACAGCGAGCGCATAGCGATACCCGCCATGTCCCGGCGTTCGAGTTTTGGACGGATCGAAAGAACCTCGTAGTCGCAGTCTTCGATGCGGTCGAGAATCTTCATGCCGCCGCGCCATGTGGCGTCGAGTTCCATCGACAAGCCCGGGGACACGTGTCGAATCAGAGGCCGGCCCCGCAAGAAAATCGATCGTGTGCGGGCCAACGAGTAGCGCATCAGCTCCTTGAAGCCCGGTGTGTGTTTCGCCGCGCGCAGTTCTTCCCAGGACACGCCAAAGTGCACCAGGTCTTCTTGGGGCAGATAACAGCGCCCACGGGGGACGTCGACACTCAGGTCTTGCAGGAAATTGGCGATTTGCAGGCCGGTACAGATCTCGTTGCTAAAGCGGTGCAGATCAGGTTCACGATAGCCGTGGATGTAGAGCACCAGTTGACCGACAGGGTCGGCGGAGTTGTGGCAGTAGTCGCGCAGCTCTGAAAACGACGAGTAGGTGTGTTTTGTGAGATCGGTACGAAATGCGGTGAGCAGCCCCTTGAGGGGTCCGATCGGGATGTTGTGGGACCGAATGGTGTCGCGCAGCGCGATGAAGATGGGATGGTCGACTTCGCGGTGATAACAAGTCTCGAGAAGCTGCTCCCACTGGTCAAGCGCCTCGCGGCGCCGTCCCTTGAACCGTGGCTCGTCGGCGAAGTCATCTGCGGTGCGCGCGAACGCATAGATGGCCCAGACGTTTGGACGCAGATGCGAGGCGACGAAGCGCGAAGCAACCGGAAAATTCTCGTAGTGGCTCGTCGCCATGCGCTCGCAGAAGCGATAGGCCGACTCGCGTGTCCATGGGCCCGGCGGCGCTCCATCTGGAGCGGCGGGCAATCGGCTGCGTTCGCCGGGCAAGGGGGGAACGCAGTACAAACTTGGTTCGGTGCCGTTGACCATGATGATGGTAGCTTTCGCGAGGGCGCGGTTCGTGACTAGCAAATGCAGGAACACTTGGGGTCGAATTTGGTCACATCGAAAAGAACGCTCGTAAACAGGTGCTGCGCTGCGCTTATCGGACGTGCGCTTTTTGCGCCGATTCAATGGCAGCCGGGGACTATTTTGAATTACGGATCTCGGCGAGCAGTCGCTGCGCGTGCTCGAGCTTAATTTCGTTGTCCTCGATCAGGCGCGCGGCGATCGTAGGAACGTCGGATCCGCTCGCGCCGGCGCTGGCAGCCACACTGCGTGCATGCAGCGTCATATGTCCACGCTGGATGCCCTCGGTCGCCAACGCACGGAGAGCGGCGAGGTTCGACGCGAGGCCGGCCGCCGCCATGATCTGGCCGAGCTCAATGCCGCTCGGTGACTCTAGAATCTTCAGAGAGAGCCGAGCTGCGGGGTGAACTCGAGTCGCGCCGCCCACCACGCCGACGGCTGTGGGCAGGGTCAAGCGACCCTGTAGATAGCCGTCATCCGCGATGCGCCAGGTTGCGAGTGGGCGATAGGCGCCGGATCGGGCTGCAAACGCGTGCGCCGAGGCCTCCATCGCGCGCCAATCGTTGCCGGTCGCCAGCACGACGGCATCGACGCCGTTCATGATCCCTTTGTTGTGGGTGGTCGCCCGGTAGGGATCGATTTCGGCGAATCGAGAGGCCTCGACAATGCGCTTTGCGACCGCTTCGCCGTCGAGATCTCGGGTAGCGAGGGCGGCTGGAGGCACTCTAGCGCTCAGATGGGAAGCCCTACGATCGGCCAGGTTGCTCAAGATACGCAGCCGTGCGCTCCAACCTGTGATCGTCTCGAGCCGTGGGGCGACCCGCTCGGCCACCGTATTCACAAGGTTTGCCCCCATGGCGTCTTGGCAATCCACCAAGACATGGATCACGACCGTCTCGGCGTCGAGGACACGGATCTCAAGGTCTCTCGTTCCACCGCCACGTTCGATCAAACGCGGGTGGGCATCGTCGGCAAGTTTTAGGATTTCGGCGCGGGCGCCGTCCACCTTTGCGACGACCTCGGTAGGATCGAAAACGCTTGTTTCGCGGATCAACTGAATCTGCGCGATCATCCATGGGGGGTCGCTGTGAGCGGCAAAACCTCCACCGGCGCGGACCATCTTCGCTGCATTTGAAGCGGCGGCCACGACCGATGCTTCTTCGACGCACATCGGCACGAGCACGTCCCGGCCGTTGATTCGAAAATTGGTAGCGATCGCCAGGGGCAGGCTCAGGCAGCCGATGACATTTTCGACCATATGATCGGCTTCGGGGATACCGAGACTCCCCGGGCTGCCATCGTCGAAACGTTGGAGGTCGATTCCGGTCGCACGGGCCAGTCGTCGCCGTCGCTCCGGGACCGTGAGCTTGAAGAAACCACGAATTCTCGAGTTGAGCGGAGGCGCGGCGTCCTGTGTGAGCCCGTCGGCGTGCACCCGAAGCCCCGCAAACTGTGCGATTCCGTGGTCCCGACCCAGGCGGGCCGCCATATGATCAAGCCGTGCGCGATCGGGCGAAAAGACCACGACAACGTCGCCACCGCCGGCGCCGCTGGGCTTGGCCGCGATGCCCATGGCTTCGGCCGCGTCGATGACTTGCTGAATTGTGGGCGTCAAGATCGGAAGATCCGTGAGGGCCTCCAGGGCTGCGAGGCCCCGGTTGTGTTCGGCGACGGCGGTGCAAATTTCGGCGAAGGGCGAGGCGTCCGGAGAATCGCTTGTTGCCTTGGTGCAGGGCCGGGCCCACGCATCTCGAAAGTCTGACGCGGCATCGCGCAGCCGCTGCATCGCCTCTGTGTAGCCCTGGCGATCGCGTTCGCGCGCGCGGTCCAGAGCCTGGATACGGGCCTTGGTGGACGCCGGAGCCCCCGCGTCAAAAAACGCGACGTGCAACCAGGTTGGAAAATCGACGGGGGACCAGCGGTCGGCGGGGTCGGGCGTGCCGTCGTGCCCCACTTCGAGAGCGGCGGCAGCCAGGGTGCCGCCGAAGATCGCCGCTGCGATGTCGCCACCGCTCCCGTGTCCACCCTGCGCCTGACGATGGGCGGCATGGGCGAGCTTAAACGCGGTCTTGCGCATCACCGGGTCTTCTCCGCCCACGTGCAAACCGGCACCTTCGAGGTGGTAAGCGATGACCGACGCGCACACGGCGGCACTCGACCCAAAGCCAACCTTCCGGTCGCCTCTGTCAAATCCGAGCGTCGTGACGACCGGTGTGGTCGACATGGAGTTGGCTTGGCGAGGCCCCAGCGTTCTCAGGTGCGCCCGGACGACTTCTTCGGCCATGGCCACAAAGGGAGAGTCGGGGTGGGGGCGCTCTTCGTGTTCGGGACGGGCAGGGTGGGCCACCGCACGAACGCCGACCGCGGTCACGAGCGAAGGTCCTCCGTGCAGGACCGCGTATTCACCGATCAAAAAGGCCTTTCCGGGGGCCGATGTCGCCCGAAGTTTTGCCTCTGTGCTGTCGGTGGAGTTGGGGAGAGATGTGGAAGTTGTCGAGCTCATGGTTCGATCCGCTCTACGTAGGCATCGGGGCCGGTGCTTAGCGATTGCACCGCCTCGACCCCCGGAACTGCGGCGAGTCGCGCGGCGAGGGCCGGAGCGTGCTCGGCCGAGCACAGCACCTTGACGTGGGGGCCCGCATCGGAGGTCGCATAACCCATAAGACCGTCCTCGCGCGCGCTCCAAAGGGCATGAATGACATCCAACGTACGCCCGTTCCAGTAGACCAAGGGCGGCTGGGTAGCGAACATACAGGCGTGCATCTTGAAACAGCTGTGCTCCATGATCGTGCCCAGGCGCGGGAGGTCGCGGGTGAGCAAGGCTGCCTGCGCGCCATTGAGGTCGGCGAGCGACGACTCTATCCACGCGGGGAAATAGGGTGACGTCTCGCGGCTTCGCTGCATCCCGCCGGTGGATCCGACGGCCTTTGCGCCGCGGGCCGTGTGCACGACGATCAGCCGCAGGTCCCAATGGTTCGCGGGGGCGAGCGGCGCCGCGATGCAATCGGATCCATCCTCGGCGAGACCCGCTTCAAGGCGCACAAAACCTCCCCAAAGCGAACGGGCCGCACTCCCGGACCCGCGCCTCGCTAGGGCCGAGAGCTGGGCGAGGTCGAGCCTTCCGTCGCCGGCGAAGGCCTCGTGCGCGGCGAGGGTGAGCGCGGCGAAACCCGACGCTGAACTCGCCAGGCCTGCGGCGGTCGGCAGGTAATTTTTCGATCGCACTGCGCAGGTCGGGCGTTCACCCGGGTGTCCGAGCCCGGCCCAGACCCTGTCGAGGTGCATAAAGACCTTGCGGGTCGCACCTTCATCGAGGGTCTCTCCCGCGAGCTCGAACGAATCGGAGTCTGCGCCGCGTATTTCTGTCTCTGTACGCAGATCCGCCAGAGTCATCGAGAGTGAACCTACGGCGGGGAGATTGAGGTCGGGAACGACACTCGAGCGTTTTCCCCAGTATTTCACTAGAGCGATGTTGGAGTGGGCGACGGCGCGGACCGAAGCGACTGCGCCGGGGGCACTTGAACTGTTTTGCTGCGTCGAAATCATGACAAAGGTTGGCGATCCTCATGAATCGTTACGAGAAAGGATTGGAGCCCCACACCTCGAAAATGCTGGACGAGCGTGTCTCCACAATTCACGTCGGGAAGAACGATCAATGACCCGCCACCGCCGGCTCCTGTGAGCTTTGCACCGAGAGCGCCGTGGTGGAGGGCATCGGCGCACAGCCCGTCGAGCTCGGGTCTCGAGACGCCGAGGGCACTTAGAACTTCATGCGCGGTGGTCATGAGCTGCCCGAGATACCGAAAATCGGCCGAGCGAAGCGCGTGAAGGCCTTCCTCGACGGTCGCGCCAAGGGCTTTTAGCAGGGGGCGAACGACGCTCGGCGTCCGCTTAAGACTTGCGTTGACGCTCTCGACCTGGGCTGCCGTGCTCCGCGGGATGCCACTGGCGACCACGACCAGGGGAAGAGGCGGTGTCCCCGAGACCGACGATCGACCTTCGCCACGCACGAAGGTGAGGAGCCCTCCACGGGTGGAGACTTCGCTGTCGAGCCCGGAAGGATGGCCATGAAAGACTCGCTCTCCGGCGAGCGAGGCGTCGACGATGCTCGAGGCCTCGGCATCTTGGCCAAGGACAAGACGGGCGATGGCGACGCTCAATGCGGCCGAAGACCCGAGTCCCGCGCGTGCCGGCAAGACGGTATCGCCACGTATCGACCATCCGCGAACCGGACCGTCGCAGTGTGCGAGGACCTCGAGGCAAGCGCGAGCCACCGGGTGGTCCTCGAAGGGATCGAGCTGAAGATCGAGTTCCCAGGCCGGAATCTGAAGGTGCATCGGAGCGCCAGCGTCGGCCAGCGGGGTGGCTTCGAGCACCAGCCCACGCGGAAGACCTGCCGCCAGCGCGGGGTATCCATGAACGACCGAGTGTTCTCCGAAGAGGATCACTTTTCCGCACGACTCCGCGCGATGATGGAGGCGAGGGAGCACGGTGCCTATGGTTTCCACCGCTGAAGGTCAGGCCCGAGAATCGTCGGCGCTCGCTGAAGCTCCGTGATCGTTCTCGACCCCGTAAGCAGCATGATCGCTCGGACGATTCGTACGATGGTCTTGAGAAAGTCGCGGGCGCCATCGATGCCGCCTGCGCGATAGGCCTTCAAGACAGGGGCCGCGAGCCCTCCGGCTGCGGCACCCAACGCCACCGCCCGAGCCACATCGACGCCCGTTCGCAGCCCGCCAGTGGCGATGCTCGTCAGGCCGAGGCCTTGCACTTGCAACAGCGATCCGGCGGTGGGAATGCCCCAATCCCAAAGAGCTTCTGCCACCGCTCGTTCCTCTGCGAGCGCGCGGTGGGCCTCGACGGCGACCCAGCTGGTGCCCCCAGCGCCGCTCAGGTCGACGTGGGTGACTCCGGCGGCCCGTAGTTGCGACGCCACGACGCGAGAGATGCCCGACCCGGTCTCTTTGGCGACGATCGGCAGCCCAAGCTCTGCGACGAGGGTCGCTAGGGTGTCGATCCCTCCGCGAAAGTCTCGGTCGCCTCCCGGCTGAACCACTTCCATCGCGGGGTTTAGGTGAATACACAGGGCGTCGGCGCCCACGTGGTCGCAGAGGCCTCGGACCTCGGCGACGGACATGGCCTTGGCCTGCACAAGCCCAAGGTTTCCGAGCAGCAATACATTGGGAGCGCGCTCTCTGACCTCAAAGGTCCACGATGTCGTGGGTCGCTCGAACATGGCGCGCTGGCTCCCCAAACCAAATCCAAGGCCCAGTTCATCGGCCACCTGGGCGAGGTCTCGATTGATGGCGGCGGCCTCGTCGGTCCCCCCGGTCATGGCCGAGACGACCACGGGGGCTCGTAGTTTCTTGCCGAGCAAAACGACGCTGGAGTCGATGTCGTCGACGTGCATCTCTGGCAAAGCACAGTGCACGAGCTCCACCTGCTCGAGGAGGCTTGTTTTTGTCCGAAAACTCACCTGGTCCCCCGCGCACAGCGCCAGGTGGTCTTTTTTTCGCTGCGAGATATCGAGGCGATTCGCCATGGTGCCTCGTACATAGCCCATCGGTGCAGGGATGCGCTCGTCTGAAATTGAGAGCTCGCCAGGCACCTTCGTCCGTGGGACCTCGCCACGTTTGTGCCTTTGCGCACACGGCGCCTGCCCGTGGCGACGTCTGTCCGTGATAGCGTGGGCTCGGCTCCCGCGTGACCGAACTCGACCCTTCATTATCGACCCCGCTGTCCAACAGCGACATCGACCACGACCTCGCGTCGATCGATGGCCTACTCCAAGCCTTGTATGAGGCTGTTTCTTTTCCATCGGGTGGAGCGCCGAAGTGGCCTCGAGTCCGGGTCCTTTTTACGCCCGAGGCCCGTCTTTCGAGAGTCGCTAAAACAGGGATCCAGGGAACGACCTTGGATGATCTTGTGGATCGCGTCGAGCGGGCGATCGCGGCCGGAGGCCTCCAAGCCTTTTGTGAACGCGAGATCGCAAGACGCACCGACGTTTTTGGCGGGATCGCCCAGGTATTTAGCACCTGCGAACGCGAGTTTGAGACCGTGGATACGGACGGAGATCACTGTGTGAGTGTGCGTGGAGTCAACTCGATTCAGTTGTTTCGCGACCGTGGTCGCTGGTGGATCAACGCAATGCTGTGGACCGATGAAGGCGAGGGCGTTCCGCTCCCCGCCGCATACCTGCCGAGAGGCTAGGGCCAGCGTTGTGCGCGGACGTTTCGCCCCCAGCCCGACGGGTCGTTTCCACCTCGGGAACGCTCGGACCGCCTTGCTGGCGTGGTTGCAGGTGCGTTCCGTGGGCGGGGCGCTCGTGATGCGAGTCGAGGACCTCGACCCTCAACGGAGTTCAAAGCAACATGAACAAAGCCAGCTGTCCGACCTTCGCTGGCTAGGCCTCGATTGGGATGAGGGCCCCGATGTTGGCGGTTCGCGGGGCCCATATCGCCAGTCCGAGCGATCCGAGCACTACGCTGTCGCGGCCGCAAAACTCGACACTTTTGCGTGCAGCTGCACGCGACGTGAGCTGCGTGAGGCGACCTTTGCCCCTCATGGATCCGAGCCAATTTACCCAGGAACTTGCCGGGGCCGGCTGGACCACGGCGGTCGCCCCACAGCGCTGCGCTGGCGGACGCCGCCAGGAACGATCTCATTTCGAGACCTGGTCGTCGGGCCTCGATCTCAAGACATGCGCGAGATCGGAGATTTTGTGCTGCGGCGTGGCGATGGCGCTTGGGCCTACCAGCTGGCGGTGGTGGTCGACGATGCGGCGATGGGCATCGATCACGTGCTGCGTGGCGCCGACCTGGTCGAGAGCACTCCTCGACAGATTCAGCTGCAACGGGCCTTGGGGCTCGCTACGCCTCGCTACGCCCATGCGCCGCTTGTGGTGGGCAACGATGGGAACAAGCTCAATAAACGACACGGCGTCCCGGATCTGGGGCATCTACGCGCGGACGGGATCGAGGCGGGTGTCGTCGTGGCCGCGCTTGCTCGTTCGTTGGGTCTCGTGCCGCAATCGGTAGGCAAAATCGCTGCGGCAGAGCTTGTTCAGATGTGGGACGAATCGACTCTGCGGACTCTCGGCCGGGGCCACATCGTCTCGCCAAGCTTCTGATCAAGCCTAGGGGTGCCGCGGGGTGAATTCAGGAGAAGGTCTTGCAGTGCATAGAATCGAGACGATAAAACACGGCCATGCGCCGTCGCAAAGCTCTGTTCGTCACTCTTTTCTCGCTTCCGCTGGCGGGGTTCGTAGCCTGCTCGGCCCCCAACGAGGCCAAAAAAGCCCCTGTCGGAGACGGCGCCACAGAAGCGAAGGCCCCCGTCAAAAAGACCGCAGCCGCTCCAGCCGTCACCCGCGCACTGAAGGTCAAGAGCTATCCGAAGGCGCGTGTTTCTGACCACACGGACGACTATCACGGGACCCAGGTGTCGGATCCCTTTCGATGGCTAGAGGACTCGGATTCGGACGAGACGAAAGCGTGGATCGCGGGTCAAAACGAAGTCACCAACGACTATTTGGTGCAGATCGACGAACGCAGTCGAATCAAGAAAAGGCTCACCGCACTGTGGAACTACGAGCGCTACGGGACGCCTTGGAAACGCGGCGGACGCTACTTCATGAGCAAGAATGACGGTCTGCAAAACCAGAGCGTGCTGTACTGGAGCGACCGACTCGACGGCGATCTCAAGGTGATGATCGACCCCAATACGCTCAGCGACGACGGGACCGTCGCACTCAACGGTGTAAGCGTGAGCGACGACGGAAAATATCTGGCCTACGGCGTCTCGGCGTCCGGATCGGACTGGCAGGAGTGGCATGTCCGTGAAATCGAGACCGGGAAGGACCTCGATGACCATTTGAAATGGATAAAATTTTCAAGCGCGTCATGGGCCCCCGACAGCAAAGGCTTCTTCTATGGGCGTTTCGACAGCCCCGCAGCCGGCAAAGAACTCGAAAGCGTCAACTACTACCAAAAGCTCTACTATCACAAGGTTGGGACATCCCAAGACCAGGACGTATTGGTCTATCAGGATAAGAAAAACAAAGAGTGGCAGTTTGGAGCGGACGTCACAGACGACGGAAAATACGTAATCATCGACGTCTCGGTGGGGACCGATCGCCGAAATATGGTCTACTGGGCGCCACTAAATAAAGATGGCAAACCCGGAAAGGTGACTCGGTTAATCGACAAACTGGAAGCAAAGTACGTCTTTGTAGGCAACCAAGACTCTGTATTTTGGTTTCGTACCGACCATGAATCTCCCCGCGGAAAGTTGATCGCTATCGACATCAAGAAGCCCGACCCAAGCGGTTGGAAGACGGTGATTCCCGAGTCGGAAGACACTCTTCGCTCGGTTTCGGTCGTCGGTGAAAGACTGATCGTGAACACGATGCACGATGCCCATTCAAGGATCACGGTTCACGATCTCGATGGCAAACGGTTGAGCACGCTGAAGCTTCCTGGAATCGGGACCGCGGGGGGATTTCAGGGGAAGCCCGGCGACTCCGAGACCTTCTATTCGTTTCGTAGCTTCACCCAGCCTTCGACGACCTATCGCTACGATACAGCGACGGCGCACAGCGCCATACACAAGAAACCAAGCGTAGACATTGATCCCGCTCTCTACGAAGTGAAACAGGTCTTCTACAAGAGCAAAGACGGAACCAAAATTCCGATGTTCATCGTCCATCGAAAGGGGATCGAGCTCGACGGTACACACCCGACCTATCTCTACGCCTACGGTGGCTTCAATGTCTCCCTCACACCCAGTTTCTCCGTGGCCGACATGGTCTGGCTCGAGATGGGGGGGATCTACGCTCAACCGAACCTGCGCGGGGGCGGGGAGTATGGAGAGTCATGGCACGAAGCCGGGACGAAGCTGAACAAACAGAATGTTTTTGACGACTTTGTCGCCGCGGGCGAATATCTCGTCGCCGAGGGCTACACACAGAAGAAAAAGCTAGCGATCGGCGGGAGGAGCAACGGCGGGCTTTTGGTCGGAGCGACCATAACGCAGCATCCCGAGATGTTCGCGGCCGCGCTTCCTGGCGTGGGTGTGATGGACATGCTTCGTTTTCACAAATTCACGATCGGTTGGGCATGGGTGTCGGACTACGGGTCTTCAGACAACCCTGAAGAGTTCAAGGCCCTCCGTGCCTATTCACCCCTGCACAATTTCAAGCCCGATACCGAGTATCCGGCGACGATGGTTTTCACGGCGGATCACGACGACCGCGTGGTTCCGCTGCATAGCTTCAAGTTCGCTGCGGAGTTGCAACATAGCCACAAGGGCGAAAATCCGGTGTTGATTCGAATCGAGACCAAGGCCGGGCACGGCGCCGGCAAGCCGACATCGAAACGCATCGAGCAGTGGGCGGACCTTTGGGGATTCTTGGTCGCGAACTTGGATATGAAGATTGGCGACCTGGAGAAGTCACCGACGGTCCCTCCAGAGCACTAATGCGCCGCTGGCGCAACTGCGTCGATCACCCAGCGTCGATAGGCCTCGTTCACCGAATCACAGCGGAGGGCGAGGACCTTGGGCACCTCGTAGCTGTGCTCCGTGCGCACACACGCAATCACCTGTTCGACCTGATCCTCCCGTGTCTCCATGAATACGACAGACTCCTGCTCTCGCTCGATCTGTCCCTTTCACCGATAGATCGAGAGCACGTGAGGCACGATATTCCCACATGCGATGAGGCGCTTCTCGAGCAGGGCCTCGACCATTCGTGGGGCAGCGGTGGTCTCGCAGGTCGTAATGACAATAAAGATGTCCATGGGCACCCGTGACGCGGTTATCGCATGTCGGGGCGAGGGGAGGCGCTCGAAGCTGAGAAAGCGTCATTGGCGCCCAAGGCCTTGCAATTTGTCCAGAATTCAAGCACTTTCTGCGCCCCCGTCTAACCTCTGCACTGGCTAGGCTAACGCAGACAAGACTGGGTCTCAGCAATGTGTGATGGCCGTCGACTGACATGTCGCGCCAAATGCGCGATCGCTGCTGTTTCGTAGTTGGCGCAAGGTCGAGATTGATCTTCGCGCGTGACCCGCTCAACGTTGAGCCAATTAGCCTGGAGGAGACGCAGATGCTTTCACCCGCGACGGACGACCGTTCAAGATTTCGGTCCATTACTCGAGCCAATGTCCACAAGACGCCCGAGTGGAGTTTGATCCCGAAGGATTTACAAGAGTCGATCAAGGTGGTTTCGACGGTTCTGCCGTTCAAAACCAATGCCTACGTGATGCGTGAGCTGATCGACTGGAAACGCGTTCCCGAAGATCCGATTTTTCAGCTGACCTTCGTGCAGCGCGAGATGCTGGAGCGAGAGCATTACGACCATATGGCCAAGTTGGTCGCTCGCGACGCTTCAAAGCAAGAGATCAAAGAGAGCGCGGATGCGATTCGACGTGAGTTAAACCCTCATCCCGCGGGCCAAATGACCCACAACGTCCCGACGCTAGAGGGACGGTCGCTCTCAGGAATGCAGCATAAGTACCGCGAGACGGTGCTTTTTTTCGCTAGCCAAGGGCAGACCTGCCACGCGTACTGCACGTTTTGCTTCCGTTGGGCTCAGTTCGTCGGACTCGACGACATGAAGTTCGAGTCTCGTGAGACGGACGACCTGCGCGCCTATCTGCTCGCCCATCCAGAGGTCACCGATGTGCTTGTGACCGGAGGGGACCCGCTTGTGATGAGCACCAAGGCGCTGCGGCGCTACCTGGAGCCGTTGCTCGCCCCCGAATTCGCTCACGTAAATATTCGAATCGGTACGAAGTCGGTCGCCTATTGGCCACAGCGCTTCGTCAGCGATAAGGACGCCGATGACCTCCTGGCGCTCTTCGACCAAATCACATCCTCGGGTCGCCACTTGGCGATCATGGGCCATTACAACCATCCTCGAGAGATCTCGACCGATGTCGCCCAGGAAGCGGTTCGTCGCATTCGAAACACCGGGGCTCAGATCCGAATGCAGTCGCCTTTGATCCGGCATATCAACGATGACCCCGACGTGTGGGCAACACTGTGGACCGAAGGCGTCAAGCTCGGATGTATCCCGTACTACATGTTTGTGGAACGAGATACGGGGCCAAAGGGTTACTTCGAGGTGCCACTCGAACGTGCCTTGGAGATCTTCAGGAAGGCCTATACGCAGGTTTCGGGGCTCGCCCGAACAGTACGAGGGCCTTCGATGTCCGCATTCCCGGGCAAAATCATGGTCGACGGCATCGCCGAAATCCGCGGAGAGAAGGTCTTTGCTCTGCAGTTCCTCCAGGCGCGAAACCCCGATTGGGTCAAGCGGCCATTTTTTGCCAAGTATGATCCCGAGGCAAAATGGTTGACGGATCTTAAGCCAGCCTTTGGTGAGAGCGAATTCTTCTTTGAGAAAGAGCTCGCACGTCTCTCCGACGAAAAAACACCAGGATCCAGCAGTCGACTGAACGTGCTCAACGTTCAATCCTAGCTGCACATGAGCAAGGGAATGTGAGCCGTATGCCGAACCTAGACTCGCATTCACAGCTGTCCTTTGTCGCGGCCGGACGGCAGTTCGGTGAGCTATCTTTGGGAGAGTTTTGGACGACCGAAATCGTCTCTGGGATCGACATGTTCTCGGTCGTCCTGTTGATCGGCACTCTCCTTGTTGGCTTCATCATCTCGCTGATCGTCAACTCGATACTCCGTAAACTGGATCAAGCGCTCGACAGTTCGAGCGTTCGCCATGCCTTTTTCTCGGCCTTCGACGGGCCGCTGCGGTGGATGATACTGGTGGCGTCGGGCTGGCTAGGCATCCAGATGTTGCTGCACAGCCGCGAGGTCGGGGACCGTGAGCTGGAGACGATTCTTACGGCGAGCGGCGACCAGTCGATTTCGGCCTACGACGCGATTCTCGTCTGCGAACTGCCGTTTCTGCTGTGGTTTTGCTTTCGCGCCGTGAACACCATTACGGGCGTCTGGGCACTTCGGGCCGCCGAGACCGAAGGAACCTACGACGATCAATTGGTGCCGATTGCGCGCACCGGCAGCAAGATCGTCGTGTCGATCATCGGCGTGGTGATGATCATCCAAAACCTCGGGGGCGACGTCAGCTCGCTGCTCGCTGGTTTCGGTATCGGTGGTGTTGCGGTGGCGATGGCCGCCAAAGACACCATCGCCAACTTGTTTGGCTCCATCGTGATCTTCGTCGACCGTCCCTTCCAGGTCGGGGACTGGGTCGAGATCGGAGACGAAGAGGGAACCGTCGAAGAGGTCGGCCTTCGTGTGACACGGATCCGAACCTTCGCCAACAGCATGATCACAGTCCCCAATTCGAACCTGACGACGACGCCCATCAACAACTGGTCGCGCATGAAAAAGCGGCGCATCAAGATGACCCTGGGGCTCACGTACGATACGAGCCCCGAGCAGATGGACCTCGCGCTCAAGGCGATTCGGCGGGTGCTGGAAGAGGACGAACGTATCTGCCAAGATTTCATGCTCGTGAATTTCTCGGGCTTCGGCGCGAGCAGCCTCGACATTTTTGTCTACGCGTTCACGAAAACGACACATTGGGAGGAGTTCATGCGGGTGCGTCAAGAGATGATGCTCGCTTGGATGCGCGAGATCGATCGGCTTGGCCTCGGCTTTGCGTTTCCGACCCAGACCCTCCATATCGAGAGCTTGCCCGCGGGGAAGCCCCTCGCGGATCAACCAAGAGCATGAGAATGACTGTCCCCCTATGCGTGTAGTAATTGTCGGGGCCACCAAGGGCATGGGGCGGTCGCTGGCTCGCCTTATGGCGCGACGAGGGGACTCTCTTGTGCTCTTGGGCAGAGATAGCGAAGAGCTCGCGCGCTCGGTCGTCGATCTTAAAACTCGACGCACCGAAAGGGTGGCCTCGACGATCGAGAGCGTCGTTTGCGACCTCTCAAAGCCAGCGACTTTCGCCCCCGCGATCGATGAGGCGGCTCAGCACATGGATGGCCTCGATACGGTTGTGGTCACGGCAGGTCTGTTTGCGACCCAGGATGCCTTAGAAGCGGATACGGATCTGGCATACCAGCTCATGATGGTGAACTTCGCCGGCACCATCGCATTTTGCGAGCACGCCCGAAAGCGATTGCTCGCCGGTAATGGCGGTACGCTTTGCGTGTTTTCATCGGTCGCCGGAGATCGGGCGAGGAAGCCCGTTGTGCTCTACGGCGCATCAAAGGCGGGGTTGTCGGCCTATCTCGAAGGTCTCGATCACAAATTTCGATCCGAGGGGCTCGTCACCGTTTGCGTGAAGCCTGGTTTCGTAAAAACGGGCATGACGGCGGGTCTGAAGCCGCCACCTTTTGCAGGGGAGCCCGACGAGGTCGCCAAGCAAGTGGCGAAGGCGATCGATCGCGGAACCCCAGTGGTTTATGCGCCAGGAATGTGGCGCCTTGTGATGATGGTGATTCGCATGCTGCCGCGATTTGTCATGCGGCGCATCGGGTTTTAGTCGTGGCGAGGACTCGGGCTATTTGCCTGGCTTCGATTTAGGCTTTGATTTCGACGGGGGGAGGGCGCGAGTTTCATCGCCAAGCGGGTAGGTGGCTCCGGCGAGGTACTGCATGGAACGACGGGCGTGCGCGGTGGATTGTCCCAGTTCCTTCAACTCGCGCTCCGCTCGGCCTTTGTCCTTCCACAGGCTGCGCATCAGAATGCCCACGAGGGGAATCACGGCGACCTCACCGATGACAAAGGCCACGGATGCGACCATGCTGAACAGCCACACGACAATCGAGAAGGGCGCAGGTACACGGGCCGCCAGCTGAATCTCTGACGAGGGCTGAAAATCGGCCCTTGAGGCAGAGGTCGCGGGGGCGGGGGCGGGGGCATGCTGGGCGTACTCGCGACGAGGCGGGGGGGCCGCTCCAAGGGCCTCACGCACCTTCGCCGTACTTTCGAGCCGCTCTTTGGGGTTGGGCTCCAACATGGAGTCGAGGACATCTCGAAGCCGAGAAGGCGGCACAACGCCAGACGTCTTCATCTTGAGGCCCTCGAACTCAAGCTCGTCTGCGGGGCGCCCCGCGAACATCGACACCACGGTTGCGGCCAGGGAGTAGATGTCCGTCGCCGGTGAAACCTCTCCGTGCAGCTGCTCCGGCGCCATGTAGCCGAGGGTGCCAATCATGGTCGAGCTTCCTCCGTCGGGACTCGATGCGAGGCGGACCCCTCCAAAATCGACAAGCGTGATGCGACCGTCGGGCCGGAGAATGACGTTGGCGGGCTTGATGTCTCGATGGATGACCGGGGGCGCGAGACTGTGTAGATATTCGAGCACATCGAGCAGCTGAAGCATGATCGATTGGAGCTGTTCTGGGGGGAGAGGTGCCGAGCTGCTTTGTTGGTCGTGCAGCGTCTTGCCTTCGATGAGCTCCATCACCAAGAAATAGTCCCCGGTTTTTTCAACGGAGAAGCTGTCGTAATATTTAGGAATCCCGTGGTGGTTGAGGCGTCGCAAAATCGCGCTCTCACGCTCGAAAAGCTCGAAGCTCTTCCAGTCCGTCATCGCGCGTAGCGACACGGCCTTGATCGCCACCGGATGATTCCCACGGTCGGTATCCACCGCCCGGTACGTGTGGCCTTGACCACCACTGCCCAGGGGCTGCAATATCTGATAACGCAACAGTCCTTCAGACACGGTCCGTGAACTGTGGCCACCCAGGACGTTCAACGCAAGCGCGCTATCTTCGCATGTCGGGTCGAGGAGACGAGCGAGACCCGCGGTGTCCCGTCGGCGCGGGGGGCCCCGCCATGATAGGCTCGCGGACCCGTGACCTTGCCCAAGCGCGTCCCTCGATGGAAGCAAATTCTGGGTGCTGCGGTGCCTGCCAGGGATACCTGGCTGAGGATGCTGTCTTCGCCCTCGAGCTACCTGCTGTGTCTCGCAGTTCTAGCGACCGTCGCAGGGAAGACCGCGATGAGCGGGTCCTTGGTCGGTCGAGGAGGTGTGTCGGGTCTGGTGGTGTCGAGTGCACGGCTCGATGTTGTTGTTTTTATGGGGTTGGCCGCCGCGCTCTCTTGGTTGGAGCGCCGGTCGTGGACGATGAAGCTGTTCACGATCCCCGTCGCGGGCTTGGTTGCCCTGTTCGCGGCCGCAAACGCCGCCTACATGTTTGTCGCGGGCGAACAGAGCAGCTATGAGGCCATCGCAGACCTCGTCAAACGCCATAAAGAGGCGTTGATGGTCCTCGAAGAATCGGTTTCAGACCCGTGGAGGGGGGCCGTTGCCGGTCTTTTAGCGATCGCTGTGATCGTTGCTCCGATCGGCCTGCGGCGTCTCACGGACCGTCTCTCCATTGCGCGTGCCCCGGCCGGCCGTGCGCGCGCCCGGGCCCACGGTGCGCTCGCCCTCGCGGTTGTTGCTGCTGTCGCCCATTTGATTCTCCCACAGCCTCGTTCGATCGAGGCCAGGATGTTGGGTCAAAATGCTCTCGCGGTGACGCTGAGGACAGGTCTGAGTCATTTTAATGGGGGCGGCTTTCAAGGCTGGGATCCAGCGCCTCTGGCCACGGAAGAAAGTGTGAAAAGGCTCGCGGCGAAGCCCGCGAGCGAACGGCCGAACGTGCTCATGGTCGTGTTGGAGTCGACGCGCTGGGACTACACATCGCTCGCCGGAGACGCGTCCATGGCCGATACGCCCAACCTCGCCCGTCTCGCCGCGCGGGGCTTCGTCGCCTCTCAGGCACGGTCTGTGCTCCCGCACACAACAAAGTCGATGTTTTCCTTTCACTGCGGTCAGTTTCCGACCATGCAAAAGGGGGTGATTGAAGTGAGCGCGGACACGCCAGTCGCCTGCCTTCCCGCGATGCTGCGTGAAGCGGGATATCAAACCGGATTCTTCCAGAGCGCATTTGGGACCTTTGAGCAGCGTCCCCGCCTGGTGGACAAATTTGGCTACGATCACTTTGAAGCCTGGGAAGACATTCATGGTCATCGGCTCGGCTACCTTGCCTCCGCTGACGCCTCGATGGTGCCACCACTGCTAAAATGGATCGATGGGATCAAGGATGATGTCGGCGACCGACCGCCGTTTATGGCCACGATCCTTACGTCGGCGACGCACCATCCGTATCGACTGCCACCGCCGCTGCATCAGCGCATGTATCCGTCAGGGCCGAGCCGGAAACGACCGGAGCAACACTACGCCATGCTGGTGAACGAGGCTGACCGCGTTCTCGGCGAGGTTCTCGATGGGCTTCGAGAGCGAAATCTTGCAGAGAACACCCTTGTGGTCGTTCTTGGTGATCACGGTGAGGGCTTTGGCGACCACGGCATAAGACAACATGACAATAATTTCTTCGAAGAGGGGCTCCACGTCCCCTTGGTCATCGCTGGGCCTGGGGTCCCGAGGCGTCGCCTCGAGGCGAACGCCAGCCTCGTGGATGTTCCGCCGACGCTGCTGGCCCTCTTAGGCCTCGAAAGCCCCGAGGACCACGCCCTCGAGGGCTTCGACATGCTGGATCCGGCCTTTCCAACAGATCAGCCCCGTTGGTTCGGCTGCTTTGCCGATACCCGCTGTCGCGGGTTTGTGCTGGGGCACCAAAAAGTTGTTTGGGTCCCCCAAGACGACCTCGGCTGGTACTTTGATCTGGCTGAAGATCCCGACGAGCGTGATCCTCGACCGCTCACCGCGGCTCAAGAGATGAGACTCCCAGATCTTGATCGGGTGATCGATGCGCGGCGGGTTCGCGAAAAGAAGAACGTCTACAGGGCGCTCTCGACCTATCCGGGGTGGCAGTGCGCGGTCGGATCCAAGCGATGCACCCACCCGGGGGCATTCAAACGACGAAATCGGCCGACCCCATCAAAGCCTCCGCAAGAGCTCTAGTGCGCTTAGTCCCCAACCGCGCCAGGAGGTTGGCCCCACTGGAGCTGCGCCGACGGTGTGTCGAGCAGTTGACCGACCTTCGCCACAAAAGCCTCGCGCCCGGCCGACTTCGAGAGAAAATCGGCGGCTCCGCTTTCGTCAGCATGGCGCTGGAGCTGATCTGAATCGCAGCTGCTCATCAAGAGAACATGGGGATAGCGATCCATCGATTCATTGCGGATCATTTCGATCAAAGTTACGCCTCGCAGCCCCGGCATGTTGACGTCGAGAATGACGAGCCTTGGTTGCATCCGCAGAATTTCTACCATCGTCCCGAAGGGCCCATGGTGGAACACGGACGACCAGCCCTCGTCTTCGAGCCGCTCCTGGCTGAGATCTCCGAAGTTGTCGTCGTCGTCGACGATGAGCACATCTATGGTTTTGTTCATGCCGCTTGATCCTGGGTCTTGAGGTTTGGAAGTTTTACGGAAAACCGGCTTCCTCGATCGACTTCGCTCTCGAGGTGGACGCTTCCGTGGAGCCGTTGGGTGAGCCGAGTGACGATGCTGAGCCCCAGCCCCGTGCCCGTACTCGCTGTGGGTTGAGGGATGTCTGCCTGGACAAAGGCAGAAAAAATCGCCTTCTGCTTGTCGGGGTCGACTCCCATACCGGTGTCGCGAACCGACAGCTCAACGCCATCTTCGATCGAGCGGGCTTCGATCATGATTTTCCCGTCTGGAGTGAACTTTGCGGCGTTGCTGGCGAGGTTGGTCATGATCTGTCGTATTCGGACAGCATCCGACTCCAAAACGAGGTCTTGTGGAGCGCGTAACTCGACGTCGATCTCGCGTCGGGCCACCAGGGCCTTGGTCTCTTCGACGATTTCCTCAAGCAAAGGTCGGATCTGTACCGGCCCCGGGACAATGCGAAGGGCGCCAGCTTCCAGCTTGGCGAGGTCAAGGATGTCGTTGATCAGACCCAAGAGGTGGGACGAACAGGACTCGATTCGACCAAGATACATCTTGCTCTTCGGCTTGAGCGCGAGCTCCTTGCGAACGATGAGATCGCAAAAACCAGAAATCGAATTGAGCGGGGATCGAAGCTCGTGGGTCATCGTGTTGAGGAATTCCTTCTGTTGCGAATAGGCGCGTTCGAGCTGTGATTTTTGATCTGATATTCTCTTTCGACCCGCCTCGATTCGCGCGCGTTGAAGGGTCAATAGTGTTCCGCTCACAACGCAAAAGAATACGCCGCCAAGCCCAAAAAAGAGGGCCGAGAACATCTCGGCCGAACTGTGCGCTGGCGATAGCCACCAGCAAGCGCCGACGTAGAAGATGAAGACCGAGGTTAGAGCGAGAGCCAGGGCCAGGGGCATGAAAATTTCGATGGTAGCGATCGCCATAAAACACAGCACGAGGCCGATCAAATAGTTGGATGCAAATCCCTCGCTGAGAGCGCACATCAAAGCGACACCGGCCGTCGCCACGATCGCTGTAGATTGCGCGAATACCCGCTGTCCTGACATCGTGAAGAATCCATGACGATGCTCCACAAGCAAGGCGGAGCCAAGGAGCATGACCGTCACTCTGATCAAGCCGAATCCGGGGGCATGCTCGGGATAGGCGACGACATCGAGCAGATAGAACGATGGATAGACGATCGCGCAATAGAGTGCCATGACCGAGATACGCTGGCGAAGAGCACTTCCGTCACGGGCGGTGACGGCGTGGTCCCCACCGCGAAAAACCTCCGTAAAATCGATACGTCGGCTTGAATCTGAGTCTGAATTCGACTCCACGTGCAGCTAAATCGGGCATCTTCATGACAACGTGAGTACCGATTGCGAACCGATGTAATGTTCGAACAATCGGCCCATCTCTGGACACCGCGGAGGGGCAGTGTCCCGAAAATGTGTCTCTGCACCCATACTGATCCTCATGAGTAACCGGGTAAGAATATGGGTCAATGACGAGAAATTATGATGAACTTCTGGGATCAAGTTCCGGTGATTTTCACTTTGAGCGACGTCGCGTGGGGGCATTTTTGTCCGCAGACGCGACACCTCGGCTTCGGGTGGCGGGTGTTGAGTTCGCGGTCTTCGATATGGGAGCTCGTGGGCTTTCCGTGGGCGCTCCGGTGCTGCCGGGGACTCCGTCGCAGACCGACTCTTTGATGCGCGTGGGCGCAGAGTTGGAGTGCGAGGTGCTCGTTCATGGGCGAGAGGTCTTCAGCGGTGTCGCCCGAGTGTCGCAGGTGGAACAGCGTGCATCAGGGCCACGCTTCGATCTCAGGGTCACCCGTGGGTTTTTGGACATGGACGCGGCGGCCCTATTCGACGCGGAGTCAGCCCTCGATCGAGAACTCAAACAGGGGCCTGGTCGGTCCCATCTCCCACTCCCCCGTGATTTTCGTGACGCGATATTCGATGCGAGCCTATTTATCTCTCACTACCAGCGAGTGCTCAACAAACACGCGGCCAATCGGCCGGCTCCGGATCTCGAAGGAGCCCGACGCAACGCTGATCTTTGCGAGAGCATGATCCGAACTCTACGAGCACCTTGGAGAGACATCTGCGCACGGGCATCGAGCGCTGCGGCGCCCTTGTTCGACGACCCGACACAGCTAGCAGCGGCCAAAGCCCTCACAGAGTCCGCGATCACCCCGTATTTGCTCGAGAGCCCTATGATCGATCGAGCGTATCGCAAGCCGCTCGGCTATCCGGGCGACTACCAGGTGATGCTGCACTACTACAACAACCGTTTCGAGGGCCAGACGACCCACGCGAGGGTTTTTCATAAGCTCTTTGTGGAACATCCGCTGTCCCAGGGGGTGTGCACACGCAACGATTTTGTCGTCGCACACATTCTCGAAGAACATCGTCGGAACATCGCCGAAAAAGACACCTTGAGCGAGTTTAACGGGCTCAGCCTAGGTTGTGGGCCCGCCATGGAAGCGCGCGACTCCTTGCTCGCACAGGGCGCTTGGCCGGGTCGTGTGACATGGACGTTGGTGGATCAAGAGCCCGCAGCGCTCGCCATTGCCCACGAGAACTTTCATTTAGCCTTGGCGAAGTGCAGTGGGGAGGGAGCGCTACGGGGTCGCAATTTGGGATTCTCTCAGCTGTTGCGGGATCCTAGCTTGTTGGGCGAAGTTCCACCGCAGAGCTTCATCTGTAGCTCCGGCCTGTTTGATTACCTGCGGCCGAAACGAGCGCAGGTGGTCACGTCTTGGCTCTATTCGCTGCTCGCCCCAGGTGGAACGATGATGATCGGAAATGCCAAGGGGCCAAACGAGCACTTTTGGTCTGCCGAGATGGTCCTCGACTGGCCGCTGATCTACCGCACAAAAGCCGAGGTGCTCGCGTTTGCCAGCAAACTTCCAAGTTGCGCATCATCGACGGTTGTCCTCGAACCAGGCGGCGCATACTACTTTTTGGTGGTGCGAAAAGCCGCGTCCGCTGCCGCCGATCCCCATCGATAGCTGGGACTCACGGACCGTAGATCACGATGCCGGCGACGATCACGAACAAGAAGATGCTGCCCATGAACAACTTGTCGCGCAGCATCTCCTCGGTGGGGCTCTCGGCGTCGTCGCGTGTCGTCACCAGGTAGATGAAGCGCAAGATGGCGATGATCGGGAACGGCACCGTGTAGATAAGAGGTGCGTCGTTAAACAGGCTGCGCACGTGGTCACTTTGTGTGTAAAGTGCATAGACGAGGGCTGTCAGCAGCGCCAGGGTGTGTAGTACCCAGGTGAGGGCGCTCGCACTGTAGTGCTGAAGGACGTCTCGTTGTTTGACCGCGTTCGCGCTTGTATTCAACTCATGGGCACGTTTGCCAAAGCCGAGAAACATGGCGAGCAGACCTGTGCAGCCCAGCAACCACGGCGAAGGCTCTACATCGATCACCAACGCCCCGGCGATGACCCGTAATACAAATCCGGACGCGATGGAGATCACGTCAAGATAGGGGATTTTTTTGGTCTTGAAGCAGTACGCGAGGTTCAGGCAAAAATAGCCGCCAAGCGCAGCCGCGTAGGCTGGCGAGAGCAAGAAACCGAGACCCAGCGCAAGGGGGACGGCTGCAATCGCGAAATTACGCGCGACCTGGACCGGAAGCGCCCCTGAAGGGATCGGCCGTCTGCATTTTTTCGGATGCGCGCGGTCGCCCTCGATGTCGACGATGTCGTTGATAATATAGACGCAGCCCGAGACCAGACTGAACAATAAAAAGCCTGCGGCGACTCGCAAGAGGCTGTCTGGGTCATCGAGCCGCTGTGCAAAGAAAATTGGAACGCCGACAAAGACGTTTTTTAGCCACTGCTTGGGTCGAAGGGTCTTGATGAGGGCGCGAAACACTTTGAAGCGATGACTATGGCACGCCGGCCCACGATGTTCCATTATCCGGTAGCTGGGACGCCGCCTCCGGGACTCACGCAGATTTGAGAGCCTTTGGAGCGCGCAGAGACGAGAGAATATGATGTTGAGAACGAAAGCGGTGTCTGAAGCGGTCGTTCCCGGGCGAAGTGAACGCCCACGCAAAGCCTTGGGTTGGCGCCCGATTGGGTCCGGGTTGGCAGCCCTCGCCTTGCTTTGCGCGGCAGCACCCGCCAGCGGCGCAGCCGAAGGCACCCCGAGTTCGGCCGCGATAAACACTGTCGGAAGCGAGACTTCGATTTGGAGTCCTGGGATACACGCGCCCGACCGGGGACTCTCGGGTCTGTGGGTTCAGGAGTTTTCCCGTCGAAAGTCGGTCCTCGCTAGCGCGGGAAACAGGCCGCGGGCGGTCCAGGCATTGCTGGGACTGCTTCCTTTGCTGGCGGGAGAAATTTCAAGTGAGGCCTTGCACGATTTTCTCGGTGCGATTGAGAATGCTCGACATCGGCATCCTCTCGTTCGGAGCTACGCGGCCTATCTCGAAGGCAAACTCCTAGAAGACGCCGGAAAGCTCGACGGGGCCCGCGACCGCTATCAGGCCGAGGGGTTTCTGCTCCACTGGCGTATCATGGGACCCTTCGACAACGCGGGGCGCCAAGGGGAAGACAAAATTTTTGGTCCCGAAAAGCAGGGCTTCGATCCTGTGCAGAGCTTTCAGGGGAAATTGCCCGGCGAGGCGCTGACGTGGAGTCTCTATGACGAGACAAACACGCTACGAGGGGCCTATGTCTCTTTTGACGAGTTTGTGCGCCCGAATGTCAATGTCGTCGGATACGCCACGACTTGGATCAAAGCCGAGGCGTCGAGTGATGTCATTCTTCACCTCGGGGCCGGAGGCGCACACAAAGTGTGGCTCAATGGTCACCGAGTCGGGTCTGGTGCGGTTTACCACGCGCCAAATCCGCTGCAAGATGCCTACGGGATGAGGCTAGAGCGTGGGTGGAATCGGATTCTTGTGAAGCTTGCGGTCGAAGAGGGAATGTGGGGGTTTTATGCCAGAATCAGCGCCCTCGATGGGACCGCCGCGGTCGGGGTCGAAATTGGATCCGCGCCGGATATCGACAGCCGCGACAGCCAGCGCCGAGGGCGTTCTCCGGTGCAGGTCGAGGAGAGCGGAGAGCCGTCTCTGGCGGCGCCTTCCGCAGTCTCGCTGCGAACCTTGCTCGAGACCGCCGCGCATGACCGCCGTGCCAACGACGATGACCGTATGGCTCTCAGTGCTTTTTATCGCTGGGTGCAGCCCTTTGATCCCAACGATGATACGGCCGCAGCATGGGCGAGGGGAGTCGACAAGATAGTTTCTTCGCCACGGAGCGCTTGGTTGCAGGCGCTTCTTGCGTCGAGCGATAACGAGAGCCGTGCGGCCCTGGTGCGTGGAATCGACCGGGCTCACGCGCGGACTGGCGAAACGACGGCCGCATCTCGTGAGGGCGCACACTTGCTGGCGAATATGCTGTTGCAGCTGGCTTGGAGGTATCGGTCACTCGGTCTTGAGCGAGAGGCCAGGCATACCCTCATGGAAGCCCAAAAGGCGGCCCCGGACAATGCCGCTGTAGAGATGGCGCGGGTCGACCAACTCGCCGCAGACGGCTTTCCACTGACCGCTCTAGAGTGGCTGGACAGCATGTTGATTCGCTATCCTCACTCTTCGTCGATTCGGAAAGACAAGGCCTCACGGCTGCTCGAGGCCGGTCGCACACGAGAAGCGCTCGATACTCTTGAAGCCCTCACTGTCGATCACCAAGGTGACGGGACAATTTTTAGTCAGCGAATCGAGGCCCATTTGCGGCTTGGCGAGGTCGACGATGCGGTGGAACTCGCCATTCGCGCAGTTCAATCATCCCCAGGATTGCCCGCGGCCCATCGGCAGCTGGCGCGGTTGATGGAGTCGAGGGGCGATTTGAATGCCGCGAGGGTGGCTTTGGAGGCCGCGATCGCCCTGTCCCCACTCGACCCAGAGCTTCACGCACGAAGCGGCCACCTGCTCGCTCGCTCCGGGAGTCGCGATGCGAGCATCGTTGCATTTCAGCGCTCGCTCGAACTCAAGCCCCAGCAGCCGGGACTGCGTGATCTGCTGTCGACGCTTGGCGCCGCCGGTGGGGTCGACCTCTACGAGCGACACGGGAGGAGTCTCAAAGATGTCGTTGAGAACTATGCAAACAACGGATCGGATCCTCGATGGAAAGGAAAAGAGGCCGCGGTTCTGCACAGAATGTTGGCGATCAAGGTCTCTGCAAACGGCCTCGGGGAGCGCTTGGATCACCGTGTCATCCATATTCTTGATGAACGCGGGGCCCGGAACCAGGCGACGCAGAGCTATTCTTTCGATCCCGACGAGAGCTACGTGGACGTCCGGGCTGCTCGTGTGATGCGTAAAAACGGCACGATCGAAGAAATTGGGCAAACACGTTTTATGTCGGTCGCAGAGGCGGGCTATCGAATGTACTATGACCAACGCCAGGTCCAGGTTCACTTTCCTGGGCTCCGAGCCGGCGACACCCTTGAGGTCGCATTTGTGCGCCGTGACGTCGCTGCGTTGAATAAGTTCGACAACTATTTCGGCGATCTTGTCCCCTTGCAGATGGTCGAACCTGTGGAGCATATGGAGTATCGACTTGAGGTGCCGTCTTCCATCGAGTTGCACTTCAACCAGAAGCTCGCTCGGCACGACACAAAAGATGGTCAGTCCAAGGTCTACACGCTCGCGCTTGAGAAGATCGCGGGAATGCGTCCAGAGTCGAGCATGCCGGGCTGGACCGAAGTCGCCGACTATTTGCACGTGAGCACCTATGCGACCTGGAACGAGGTCAGTGATTGGTACTGGAATTTCGTTAAGGACCAACTTCTCGTCGACGATGCGATTCGAAAAGGCGTCAGGAATGCGTTGTCGACGCTCCCGGAAGATGCCAACGAACGGACGAAAATCGATGCTCTCTATCGCCATGTCATTCGCAAGACCCGCTACGTAGGGCTCGAATTTGGCGTCCATGGGTACAAGCCATACCGAACGACCGACGTCTACGCGCGAAAATTCGGTGACTGCAAAGACAAGGCGAGTCTGCTCAAGGTGATGCTCGCAGAGATCGGGGTTGAGGCAAATTTGGTGTTGGTCCGGACGCGAGATCAGGGCGCGATTCGGGTTGAACCTGCCAGCCTCTCGGCTTTCAATCACGCAATTGTCTACGTGCCTAAATACGACCTGTTTCTCGACGGGACAGCGGAATGGTCTGGAGCCACGGAGCTTCCGGTCGGCGATCAGGGAGCCAGCGTGCTTGTTGTCCGGGACGGGAAGGGGGGCGATTTTCTGCAAATTCCAATCAGCTCGGCCGACCAAAACGTGAAGACTACGGTGCAGACGGTTCGTCTCAGCGCGGACGGAAGCGCGAAGGTCGAGCATCGAATGGACCTTCGTGGGACGGGAGCCGCGACCTGGCGAGTCGGATTTCAAAGCGCCGAGCAGCGGACCGAGCGAATGACCGAGCTGCTCGGACGCACCCATCCGGGAATCGAAGTGGCTAAACTTCGGCTACCCAACATCGGCGACGTTCTGAAACCGGTTGAAGTTCGCGCTGACCTCGTCGTCCCAGCGTGGGCGCAAGCCGGGGGCCAAGGAAGTCCGGCACTTCGTTTCAAGGTCCTGGGCCGGTCTTCAAAAGTCGGGAATCGACTCGCGCCCCAGGTCAAGCGCGAGCAGATTTTGGTCCTCACGGCGCCAAGCCGAGACGTCCAGACGATTCACTACAAGCTCCCCAAAGGCATGCGACTCACCCAGGTCCCTGCCGACAAAACGCTCCACAGCCCATTCGGAAAATTCATGCTTCACGTGCAATCGACCGGCTCCACCGCCACGGTACAGACCACCCTAGAATTTCCACAGGCTCGGATCTCACCCAAAGAGTATCGCGCGTTCCGGGAGTTTCTGGGAAAGGTCGACGCCAGCTTGGAGCAAGCTTTTGAAGCCGAGGTGACCCCGTGAGGACTCTCTGCGCAAGGACCAAGGGCCGAGGGCTGCGTAGTCGCCTGTTGATCCTTGCACTGGGGACCGTCATCGGATCTGGAGGGTTGCTGAGTCTCACCGGTTGTCGCGCGACCCCGACCAATGTTCCGCTTGCCGAGGAGGCCGCGCGCGCAAAGGCTGTCGCCTTGCACGAACATCTCGAGCGCCATCCTGGCGATCGAGATGTTCGTCGGGAACTTGGGTTTCTGCACTGGATGCACTTGGGTGCCAGCGACGATGCGGTGACCGTGCTGTCGCCGCTGGTCGGCACGGAGACTGCGGACCCGGCGGCGCTCTATGCCCTCGCGGAGATCGCTCACTCGCGAATGCAACCCGAGACGGTGTGGGCGCACGCCAAGCGGTTGCTGGCGCTCGCCACGATCGACGAGCCCACCAACCGACGCGGAGAAAGCTCAAGAGCCCTGGCGCAGGCGCTCTCGGAGCCGGTGATGCGCTTGGTCGATGATATCCACGGCGAGCGTATCGGAGACGATGCGCAGTTCGTCACGTTTTACGATTCGTTGCCGATTTCGCGGTTGCCCGTGGACAGCGCGCGTACGCTCACCAGCCTCCGTGCTCGTATCGCCCGGCGCCGCGGAGAGGACTATCTCGGATTTTACGACAGGCAGGGCTGCGTGCGCTCGTGGAGCGTTGGCGTTGTGGAGGGTCGTCTTGGTGCCATGGAACTTAGCCTTCGAGAGGCGGCTGGAACAAGCTTCGTTGAAGATAGCGACGCCGAAGCGACGGCACTGTCGTGCGCGGTGAGGTTGTGGAACCCTTCGCCTCGTTCTGGAATCCGTCGATTGCGTTCGACCCTGGACGTCGCCGGTGAAGTTATCGCACTTCAGCTATCCTCCCAGCACCCCATGCGAGCCTATATTGACGGCTTGCAGGTCTACGCGAGCGATGGCGTGGACCGCTGGCCCCTCAGAAATGCCACGGTTCAGATCGCGGTAGAGCCAGGGCCACATCTGCTTGAAGTTCGAACCGTGATTCCCAACGAACGAAGCTGGATGCTCGTTCGTGCGACCGACTTGCAAGGCAAGGCTCTGCCCGCTCACTCTGGAGGCGACGAGCAACCTAGCGCCTTGAGTCCGGCCGCCGTTCAGCCGCTTCGTGCCCTTTGGCCGGATCTTGATTCTCGTTTTGGGGATCAGCTTCATGGGTCTACCTATGTGCAACTGCGGCACCACCTCGCATTGGAAGATGCCTTGGCCGAGGGGGACAGCGATCGGGCCGAGCGCCTCGCCGCTGCGCTCGCTCCGATCGCGGGTCAATTTGCGGAAGCTCAGCTGCTTCTTGGCGAATTTGAGGACGCGGATCCTTCGCGAGGCCGTGGGGCCTCGAGGACACGCCAGCGTCGTTTTGTCCAGCGTGCGCTCGAGTTAAGCCCCGCAATGGATCGTTCGCGGTTGCAGCTGCTCGCCATGGACTTCGAACGCGAGGAGGTCGCTGATGTGATTCGTTCGTTGCAAAATCTCCCCGGAGGCGTGCTCGATCATGTCGCTGGGAATCTGTTTCGTTGGCGAGTGTATCGCGACCGCGGCAACGAATACCTCGCAGAGGAGGCGTTGCTTCGCGCAGCCGAACTTCACCCACAAAATTGCGACGTCTTGCTCGCGCAGCGCCGCGTTGCGCGAGACCGCGAGCAAGTCGACCGTGAGGACTCGATCACACAAAAACTGAGTCACTGCGCGGGGACGCTGGGCCTTCGTGCCCGCTGGGCTCTTCGCCGCGGAGAGACTTCGGAGGCGCGTGCTCTCTGGCGAGAGCAGCTAAAGCGTGTGCCGGACGACATTGAAGCCATGGACTCTTTGGCTCACATAGCGACGCTTGAGGACGAGCCCGAGACGGCGATTCGTCTCTATGAACGAATCCTCTCCCTTGCCCCGTACCACTCCAACGCACGGGTGGCGATCGCCGACACTTATGCGCAACGCGGTGATACGGAGGGGGCGCGCACGGCCGTCCGTGAGGCCCTCGCTCATTTTCCCCACAACTCGCGGTTGCGGGAGATCGCAGAGACCGTGGGTCTCGAAGATCCACTAATGAGCTGGCGCGAGGACGGAAAAATCATACTGGATCGATATCGAGGTCTCAGTGGTTCCAAAGCACGCATTTATGAGGGCGTTGGGGAAGTGATGGTGCTCGACCGCGATGTCGCTCAGATCTATCCAGACGGGAGCCAAAGGCATCTGGTCCATCAGATGATCCACATGATGAGTAAAGAGTCGCTCGACCGCCACGGTGAATACGCTCCACCCGAAGGTGCAAAGCTGCTCACGCTGCACACGATCAAGCCCGATGGGAGGATTGTCGAGCCCGAGAGCATCGCAGGAAAAAGTGGGCTAAGCCTTCGTGAGTTGGCCCCAGGCGATGTCCTTGAGTTTGAGTATGTCATGGAGCAGGGACCGACGGAGCTGCTCTCGGGGTATGTCGATCTTGGTCGATTCAGCTTTCAATCACTCGATGTGCCTTTTCATCACTCCGAGCTGACCGTGTTGCACCCGCCAGAAATGTCGAAGGATCTGCTTGTGGAGCTTCGTAATGGCGCGCCGCCTGCGGAACGGAGCCGCGTTGCCGGAAGCGCGGTAATTCGATTTTCGGTCGACCATCGACCTCGTCTCGGCGCAGAGCCCTCAACACGTTCCATGCTCGATGAAATCCCGATGGTACGGGTCCATCGCTCCTTGTCTGCGACCAATTGGGTCAACAGCATCGCCGCGACGCTGCGTCCCGCGCAGCGATCGAACCCCGAGTTGCGGACGCTGGTCAAGGATCTGCTCGATGGCGTCGAAGATCGCCGCGAACGACTCTCCGTGCTGTGGAACTGGTGTATCGACAATGTCGAAGATGCCGGAGACATGAGTCTCCCGGCAACCCGCACTCTAGCCTCGCGGCACGGAAATCGATTGATGCTGTTGCGAGCAATGCTTCGCGTAGCAAAAATTGATTCGGAGCTGTGGTTGGCACGCGACGCCTTTGGGCCAAGTCGCCCGCCGAGCGGAGAGCGCCTTTTTGAGTCCTACGGTGCACCGATGCTCGCGGTGCGCCTCGATGGAAAAGACCGGGATCCAATTATGGTTCTTACAAGTTCAAGGGTTCTTCCCCTCGGCTACCTCACGCCTGGTTTCGCGGGAAGTGAAGCGCTTCGAGTTCAACTTGCGGACGATGATCCTCCTGCGGGGCCCGTCCAATTGCCCGGAGTGCCACCGGGCCTTGAAGACGAACGTAGCTACGATCTCAAATTGACACTCGGCGAGGGCGGCGAGGGTAGACTTGAAGGGACGATTACCTTGCAGGGTCTTGAAGCCATGCAGTGGCGCGGCGCCCTTGAACAGGTCGATCACGATCGAGTGGAGGAGGTTTTTCAGCAGGCTGAACTGAGCCGAATCCTTGCGGGTGCCGGGCTCGATCTCGAATCGTTGGAGATCGACAACGAGGATGCGCTCCAGCGCCCCTTGGTCCTGCGATTCAAAGCGCGAGCTTCTCGAGTCGGCGTGACGCAAGGAGGAGAGTTGGTGTTGCCATCGGCGCTGGTGTCACTCAACCAGGGCATGACCTACAGCGTACTTCCCAAACGATGGAGTGGGCTCTTGGTTGGTTACGCGCCGACCTTACGCGTACGGGCGACAGTCGACCTGGTCGGTCTTCGGTTTTCTTCGTTGCCCCCCCCTCGGTCTGTTGAGGGCCCATTCGGAAGCTACGTACGCACGATGGTCGAGGGTGCCGTGGACGGATCCAAGATCACCCTTGAGAGCCGATCGACGCTCATGCCTGGGACCATTTTACCCGAGGACTACGTCGCTTTTAAAGCCTTCACCGCTCTGTTGCAAGAGCACGAGCGGTCTGTTTTTAGGGCTCGTTAAGAAGACGAAAAATGAACCGTCGCGGTGACTCGGTCTCGATGATGGCGAAGACGAAAGGCCCAAAATTCTTCCTGGATGCAGCGCTCAAGTGCGAGGCCGTTGGCACCGACTTTCTTCTTGTGTGGAAGTTCGGCCTCCACTAGACGGCCTTCGTTGAAAACAAGATCCACGGTGACTCCAGCCCGAGGCAGCAATTTTTCGAGTTCAGGAAGACATTTCGTCAGTCCCGCCACGGTCATCTCTAGGCGGCTCTGATCGTCGGGCTGCAATGGATAGGGTTGGTCGATCTGGGGCGTCTTCGAGATGTTTCCCAGCTGCACCCGTCGATCGAAGACATCATCCGCTCCTCTCGTCGGGGAGGGGTCGGGAAGGGGTCGTTCTGCGAGCCACCCGACAGCGGAGAAGCGGGGTTCAAGTCCACCGCCGAGCGCCGCGATCAGGTTTAGAAGCTGAGTCATCAACACATCTGGATCGAGGGTTAGCGCGACCGCCTTTTCTCTAGGATAGGCCAATCGCAAGTCTTGGAGGGTCGCTTCAAGACTTGCAGGGGCGAAGGACAGCCATCGGTCGTCGATGGAAATGTGCGCTCCTCGGCCCACCAAGTGAATTTTGATCCGTGCCTGGTGGAGGGCTCGCCCTGCCGGGGAGATGTCATTTTTTCGGCTGATGATCATCGGGAGAGCGACGATGACGTCGCCCGTGGACTCTGGGATTCGGGGCTCCAGGATTGCGAACTCGACGGTGTCGACCCGCGCCTCGGCCAACTGGGCTAGCGTGCGGTGAAGAACCGGGGAGGGGAGCATTGGATTTGCGGCGAGCAGAAGAATCCCGCGGCCATCACGGGCCATCGCGGCCTCGACCGCCTTGGAAAAACGTCCGTCCGACACTGAAGAGCTGAAGGGTCGAGGCGAAGTTGGTGCCAAGATGGCCTTCTCGTGCTCTAGAAGAACAATCGGTCCAAGACTCTCTTGATGGCCAGTACCCGCCGAAAAATGAGCGAGCAACCACGAGGGGTTTCGAGGCTGGGTCAGTCCTTCCAACACGAGGGGTCGCAAACGCTCGTCCAAAAGGTGCCTGCTTCGCACGACCGGCGCCCAAAGCGACATGGCAGTCAGCGCCTCATGTTGATCGGAAAGCAGATCCCAAAGCTCCTGGGGGGAGGGGCGGCGGGGGCGTGTGTGCGGCGCGACGTCCTTCAGTTGTTCGCTAATGTCTTCGTGGGCCGCATAAAGGGCATGTATGGCGATCTCGCTACCGCGGACGGTCCCCGCCTCGACCGCTCCGACAAGAACCCCCCGTACATGGTCATAGAGACGCCACCGAGCGTTGTCGGCGATGCGAGGGTGGCCCTCGCGGGCTAGATTTCGGTACACCAGCGTCCGAATAGCGAGGCCATCGGCGTCGTTCGGAAAATTTAGATCGACACTTACGAGCGCGATGAAATCAGCGAGAAAGTCCGAGTCCCTATCCGCCAGCCCAGGCTTGGCGTCCTCAATTGCCCAAGCTTCTCGGAGCATGCGGCTGAGCGCCTCGCGGGTCGCAGCTTCTCCCCGCGACCCTCCGCTGGTCCCCAGAGCTCCCCAAAGAGCATTCCGCGCCATCGACTGGATCTCCACATCGGCCGAGAAGCGTGCCGCATCAAAGAGGTCGAGGACTCGATCGAGCTGAGCCAGGCGCACAGAGGGGTGCGCGGAAGTCTCAGAAATACGAGGATGGGCGAGATCGGTCTCGATCTCCTCTCGTGAGAACCCCCGAGTGTTCCATAGAGCTGCAGGCTCGCCCCGCTGAAGGCCCGACACTGGCCCTTGAGTCCTCCCGGCACAGGCGCTGCTCAGCAGCCCGACTACGGCCATGGCCACCGCTTTTGCGGCGAAACGATGGCCATGGATGGGGGCGGGGGGATGCATTGGGTTTATCGACACAGGACGACCCGAAAAGTTCCAGCTTGTTTAGATATTCGCGCTCTGAAAGCAGCGATGAAAAAGCGGTCGGTGTGGCGTAGGATACGCGTATCGATGCCCTCGGTGGCCCCATCCCGCAATTTTTCACGCCGAGGTCGAGCGACGACGACACGGGGCCTCGCTGTGTCCGCGGCCGCCTTTGGCCTCGCGCTCCTGACATGGATGGCACCCGTCTCTCATGCTCAGGCGGCCGAGATCCGTCTTCGCTCTCGCACGGTAGGCGAAGGGTATATGGTTCGCATTCCCGGGCGCAGAGATCTTCTCTACACCCGTCGGCGCCTGGCCCAGTACGTGAACCTCGGCGTGTATGACCTTCTGCCGCCGAAGGATGCGAGACGATTTCACCGAGATCCAAAAGAAGGGCAGCTTGAGATCGTGACGTCGATGCGGCTTCGCCATGATTTCGGTACATTTCAGCGGGGAGGACTTAATCCCTCGGCGACGCTTATCGACACGACCGATGGCCGCCAGATCGATCTCCTCTATGGGTATCTCCAGGGTCGAAACATTGCCCGCTGGGTCGACTTTCGGGTGGGTCGGCAGTTCGAGATGAGCGGCCTCGATTGGTTCGCGTTTGATGGGGGATGGCTTCGGGTGCGAACCCCTGCTCATCTAGCGATCGAGGCCTTCGGAGGCTTTGAGGTCAAGGGAACTCACCGATTCGGTGGCCCAGATTTCGAGCTGGATGGCGACGCGGGCACACCCGCAAACCGTGCGGTCTCCCCGATGCTCGGGGCCGCAGTGGCCTTGGCAGGGTTCTCAACGGTCTCGGCGCGCCTGGCCTATCGGCGAGTGTTCACACCCGCCGCACTCGCACGGGACATCGCGCTCGATGACGGAGATCGAGGGCTGTCGAGCGGGGTCGATCAAGAGATTGTCTCGGCATCGATTTCGATGCGGCTGGCGGATGGCCAGTTGAACCCGTTTTTGTCTGCTCGATACAATCTCGGGACAGTCCAGCTGGATGACGTCGCCGTCGGCGCTCACTGGGCACTCACTGACATGCATGCCCTTCGTGTCCAATACCTACGAATTCGTCCGAGCTTCGATCTCGACTCGATCTTCAACGTCTTCGCGCTTCAGGCCTTCAACGACGTAAGGGCGAGCTATTCCGTACGACCCGATCGCCGGTGGACGATCGAAGCCCGCGGGCGCCTGCGTCTCTTCGAACAACAGTCGACCTCGAGATCGGAAGAGCCTCCGCTCGAAAACACCGCGAAAGGTTACGGGGGGGGGGCCGCCCTGTCCTTTCAGGACCCTCGGTTTTCCTTTCGCCTCGATGGGTACGGCCTCGGGGGCGAAGGCGGGGGACGGGGAGGTGCCAATCTTGACACTCGAACGGCGCTCTTTTGGGGACGTCTTAATCTCGACGGACGTGTGTTTTACATGCAGTACGCAGACGACTTGAACGACGCAAGGCGGGGCTACAGCGTCGCCTTGCAGCTGGGCATCAACGCTCCACTCTGGAAAGGGGTCCAGTTGGATCTTGTTGGCGAGGAGCTTCTGACGCCTTTTCATCGCCATGCCTTTCGTACTCTGATGGTCTTGACGCTCGACTGGAGCATGCGCGGAGGTTCGCGATGAGCGAATCACCGCGGCAGGGCTCCGCGTGGATCGGGAGTTGGCCGTTTGCTTTCTTGGCTCTGTTCGCGCTCGTTGGACTCGCGGTTGCACACGCCGCCCATCCTCCCAAGGCCCCCCAGGGGACGGCGCAGGTAGTCTATGGTCCCCAGCGACTCGAAAACTCGGTTTACCCTCGGCAGCATATTCCGCTGAAATTTAACCATGGTCAGCACCTCGCGCTGGGTCAAGACTGTGTTGTGTGCCACTCAAAGATCTCCACGAGCCGCTCCAGCCGTGACAACAATTTTCCTGGGGGGGCGACCTGCGATGGCTGTCACGGATCAAGACACCCGCATATGGTTGAGACCAGAGGAGCGAAGGCGCCCGATGCGTCCCCGAGCTGCGCAACCTGCCATACCCACGTCGTTGATGGGACCAAAGTTACGGCGAGTCTCCGAGCGCCCACTCCTCGATTGTTGTTCAATCACGAGCTTCATGGTTCTCGCGGAATTGCCTGTGAGCAGTGCCATGGCGACATGAAAAATGTGCGGCTGGCCACCAACCAGCAGCTTCCGAGAGAAGCGATCTGTCTCGATTGCCATGACGGCAAGACCGCCAGCGATCGCTGTCAGACCTGTCATTTGAGTGACAGGCAAGGAAAACTCGTGACCCGAGACGTCGGAGACCACCTCGCGCCCTCGTTGGTGCCTCGCGGACGCAGCAGTCACGGGGCAGAGCACGACTTGGCCTTTGTCGAAGATCACGCGGGCGTCGCCAAGGGCAATCCTGAGCTTTGTGCTGGGTGCCATGGCGAAGCCTTTTGCCAAGACTGTCATAACGGTGTGGTTCGCCCGATGCGCCTTCACGCGGGTGATTACCTCACCACCCATGCACTCGATGCCAAGGCTCGACTCAGCGACTGTGACAGCTGCCATCGCGGCCAGACGGACTGCAGGGGATGCCACGAGCGACTCGGGCTCGGACGAGGCCCAGAGAGTCGTTTCGGGGTCGGATCCAACCTTCGTTTTCATCCAGAGGGTTGGGCCGGAACCTTAGGCACTCGTCAGGAGCACGCTTTTGCGGCGCAGCGCAACCTCAACGCTTGTGTGGCCTGCCACGATGAAGACTCGTGCATGGGCTGTCATGCGACTGCAACGGGACCCCTGCCGGGATCCAACATCAGCCCACACGGTGCTAGTTTTGCTGCAACGCCGCGCTGTCAGGCTCTTGCTGGCCGAAACCGACGGGTTTGCCTCAAGTGTCATGCACCGGGGACGCCCGAATTGGACTGCCGGTAATCTTCATCGCAAAAGGGCCTAGAGCGGGGAATAGATCGTGAACATTTCGACCTCCGTCATCGCTACCAGTCGATAATCGAACTCAGGTAGGATCGGAGTCGGCATGCCGGGCCCCAATTCGACGGATTTCAGGTCGTCGTCGCTATGAACCTCTAGGAGCGCGCGTCCTCCTGTGAGCATGACGATCATGTCCTTGCGGCCCTTGGTTGAAACGGCGACTTTCTCTCCAGAACGAACTCGCAGTATTTTTGCCGTGTAGTGTTCGGCTTCAGCCCAGACAAATTCGCCACCGAATGATCTATGTACAAAGGGATGTCCAAACCCATCGTCCACGGTCTTGTTGCCGGATTGTTGCCCTGGATTTGGCGCCGAGTCGGGCGAGGAGGGGACATCGCCGGCGGCGGGCTCAGGGGCGGTTGTCATGCCCATGTACCTTAGCGGTTCGCTGCGAACGGTGAAAGGGGGCGAAATGTGACGATGGTGCATACTTCGCCGCATTGCACATGCACATTTTCTGACCGGGTGGGAAACAACGGGGCGTGCGGGATTCGCGGCCACACAAGCGGATAAAAAGGTTCAGCGCCCACGCGGAGACTGAAGTTTTGACGGTGGCTTCTTGTCTGGCTTCTTGTCTGGCTTCTTGTCTGGCTTCTTGTCTGGCTTCTTGTCTGGCTTCTTGTCTGGCTTCTTGTCTGGCTTCTTGTCTGGCTTCTTGTCTGGCTTCTTGTCTGGCGAGTCGTTGTCCTCAATAAACTCCGCGGTCTTTTCCGCATCTCGTTCGGCATCGACAACGGCCATCTCCCGCTTCTCCAAGGCGAGTCGGGCACGGCTCGCGGCGTCGTGGTCCCACTGATCAACCTTGCCGTTTCCGTTGACATCGTAGCCGATTCGGTCGATCTGTCCGCCGACGTAGTAGGTAAACATGTCGGCTCGGCCGTCGCCGTCGCGGTCCGATTCAATCCGAATCAATTTTTCCTTGTCGTAGATTCGCCACGCGTCCACGTAGCCATCCTGATTGAGGTCCTGCTCGTCGAGCACGAGCGCGCCATTTTTGTAGTTTCTCCCCATATCGATCAGGCCGTCAAAGTCCAAATCGAATTGTTCCCGTCGAAGGGAGCCATCGGCGTCGTAGTGGAAAAAAGCGTCGAGGCGGCCATCGAAGTTGAGGTCCGCCTGTTTGCAAGAAATGTGTTCGCCCGCGCTACCGGAAGCATAGAGACTGATAATGTCCGCCCGGTTGTCGTGGTTGAGGTCGACTTGCTGCTCTCGTTTGCCAGAGCGATCACAACGATCGCCGTCGACTTTCAAGGTCTTCATCTTACTCTTGTCGCGCCCGTCCACCCAAGGATGGGCATCTTTCGCGCCTTGCGCCTTGCGTGACTCGTCCTGGGAATCGGGGCCTTGAGATCCGGGTCCGGTCCCGATATTTCCCTTGCAGGCGCCGCCGACTGGGGCCAACAAAGCGAGGGAAAGGACCACGCCCGTCGACGTGCCCATGCACATGCCGCCAAGCCTGTGACCCGCAAGAGGCCCCGCCGAAGAGTGAAGATGACACCGCACGGGACCAATCTAGGCGCCACACACGAGAACGGCAAGCATAAGGCGATTGTGGTAGACACCCGTGCCGGTCCGGGCGACCTCAACCCGATTTTCGAGGAACATGCGGCGGATTGTTCTTTGACAGGATACAACGGGCCCCACATTGGCCCGGAGCCGACCGGTTTCCGCCCCCCCTGCGATGATCAAGAACGAAGAACAGGCGATTGACCAGCGGAATATCCGCAGCTTTTGCATCATTGCTCACATCGATCACGGCAAGAGCACCCTCGCCGATCGATTGATGGAAGAGACAGGCCTCCTTGGCGAGCGTGATAACGCGGTGCAGTACCTCGATCGCATGGATATCGAGCGAGAGCGCGGAATCACGATCAAGGCCCAAACCGTTCGAATGCTCTACACGGCGAACGACGGCGAGACCTATCAACTCAATCTCATCGACACCCCCGGGCACGTGGACTTTGGCTACGAAGTCTCGCGGTCCTTGGCGGCTTGCGAGGGCGCGCTCTTGGTTGTGGATGCCGCACAGGGGGTCGAGGCTCAGACGCTTGCAAACGTCTATTTGGCGATTGAGGCCGATCTTGAGATTGTGCCGGTGCTCAACAAGATCGATCTGCCCAGCGCTGATGTCGAAGGGGTCAAGGAGCAGGTTGAAGAGATGGTCGGGCTCGACGCGAGCGAGGCGATTCTAACGTCGGCCAAAACGGGGCTCGGGATGAAGGAAGTGCTGGAGGCGATCGTCACGCGAATGCCGCCGCCGACCGGGGATATCGATGGCCATGTGAAGGCGCTCATTATCGACAGCTGGTGGGATGCGTACCGTGGGGTGATCTCGATCGTCCGCGTGATGCAGGGGACACTTCGTCCGAAGGACCAAGTGTGTTTCGCAGCCACGGGAAAGACATTCGACGTCATCAGCGTGGGTGTCTTCTCGCCTGAGGCACAGGACCTGACCTCTCTCAAAGCGGGTGAGGTCGGTTTCTTGGTCTGCAATGTCAAGGAGGTAGTCGACTCCAAAGTAGGGGACACCGTGCTGTCTCCAGATGACCCCGATCCGCGGCCTTTGCCCGGGTTTCAAGAGGTTCAGCAGATGGTCTTTGCGGGCGTTTTCCCCACGGACTCGATTCAGTATTCCGATCTTCGCGATGCGCTCGGCAAGCTCGTCCTCAGCGACTCCAGCGTGACCTGGGAGCCGGAGACCTCCGATGCCTTGGGTTTTGGGTTTCGTCTGGGATTCCTGGGCCTTCTCCATATGGAGATCGTCCAAGAACGCCTCGAGCGAGAATATTCGCTCGATCTGATCACAACCGCGCCGAGTGTAAAATATCGAGTCACGACAAAAGCTGGAGAGACGGTCATCGTTGACAATCCTGCGCGTTTTCCGGATCCAGGAGACTGCGATCAAATCGAGGAGCCGATGATCCTCGCGCGGATTCAGGTCCCAGAAGACTATCTGGGGCCGGTGATCAAGCTTTGCCAAGAGCGCCGCGGGCTTCAAAAAGATCTGACCTATCTTACCCAGACGAGGGTGCAGGTGACCTATGACCTACCGCTGGCTGAGGTCGTCTTTGGCTTTTACGATCGCCTCAAGAGCATCTCTAGAGGCTACGCAAGCATGGACTACGATCAGAGCGAGTATCGCCCGGCTCAACTCGTTCGTCTCGATCTCATGGTCAACGGCGAGAAGGTGGATGCGCTGTCGCTCATCACACATCGAGACAATGCATTTTACCGGGGTCGTGACCTCTGTGTGAAAATGAAAGAAGAGATTCCACGGCAACAGTTCGAGGTCGCAATTCAGGCCGCATTGGGGTCGAGAGTGATCTCGCGCACGACCGTAAAGGCCCTTCGTAAAAATGTTCTCGCAAAGTGTTACGGCGGTGATATCAGCCGCAAACGGAAGCTTATTGAGAAACAAAAGAAGGGCAAAAAACGGATGAAAGCCGTTGGGAACGTGGAAATTCCACAAGGAGCCTTTCACGCAATTCTTAAACTCGATGATTGATTGACGACTGTGGGCGGAGAAGACAAACAAGACGATCAACGAAGCGACCGAGTCCCAGAAAAGGGAACTCGTCGCTCCTATCGTTCTATTCGATCGGCATCGCGGATGCTCCAACGTGAGGCCAGACGCATTGTGCGAAGACACTCGAGCCGAGTCTCCAGTGAAGTCGTCGCACAAATACAGGCATCGATCGCAGCGATCGACACCTTGCACGAGTCTGAGGCGTGGCCCAAGTTAGAGAACGAGGCCGAGCAGCTCGATGAGCTGCTGCACGAGCATGCTTCGTTTGCCCGAAAGGGCGCGTTGCGCGAAGCTGCCGAAAATATTGGTATCGCGGTGCTGGTCGCAGTCTCGATGCGATCGACGCTCTACGAACCGTTCAAGATTCCCAGCGGGAGCATGATGCCAACGCTACGCTCGGGCGATCACATTTTCGTAAACAAGTTCACCTATGGGGTCCAGATCCCGTTCACGAACACCATCGTAGCGAAGGACCTTCTCGGAGTGATTCAGCGCGGGGATGTGGTGGTGTTTCGCTATCCACTCGATGAGAAAGAAGACTACATCAAGCGTGTGATGGGGGTCCCCGGTGACACTCTGAAGGTCGACGGGCGACGAATCTATATCAGACCCCGAGGTGAGCAGGAGTATCGAGAAGTTCGGCGCGAAGCGATAGAAGAGCCATGTCTTGTCGACGGTTCTGCGGAGCAGGTTCAGGAAAACTGCACCCTTTATCGAGAGACTGGGTTGGATGGCCGAGAATATGTCGTCCGCTATGTGGGCGGACTCGAACATACAGTCAGCACGCTTCCACGAATCTTGCACGTCCCGGATGAGCATATACTTGTCATGGGTGACAACCGCCGGATGTCTCACGACTCGCTTGCTTGGCAGGCCACGGTTGAGGCCGTAACGGCGCGTAGCTTGCTGACAAGAAAAGATTTGCACGACCTCACGGAGGAGCGAAATTTTTCAAGCCACGTGCCGCTCGATGCAAAGGACAACGTCGATCCGCGCTTTGATCATGTCCAATATTTTGCCGAGCATGCTTCTCCGGAAGCGAGCATGCAACTCGATGTCTGGCGCGATCCAACGCTAGGGGCGAGCGAGGTTTTCGGAGCGCTCGCCACTCACGTGGAGGCCTCTGTTTCGATGACCATCGCAGAGCTCATCGCCAAGGATGGCCATGTCGGAGGTATGGATGCGCTCACCCGCGATCGTATCGTTGAGATCGGGGGCGGTGTGGAGTCCCTTCGGGTGAGCGCAGAAGGAGCGGCCATCAAAGAAGCCGTTTGGCATCTCGGACCGAGCAAGACGGTCATGCGGCTGCGTTGCGGGGATGAGGCCTGTCCGACGTATTCACGTCTCGCCGAACGGATCACGGGAGTGCTTGGCAATTTTCAGCGCGATCGGACTCAACAGGCCCGAGAGCTCCTTGAGGGCGATTCAAGCCGTCGCTACACGTCGAACTATCGGTCGCGGGGACGAGCGATGGGGCGCTTTGTCGATCTGCACTACCGCCCCAACGCCAGCGCGGAGGGCGACAAAAACTTGCTCAGGTTACGAGTCTGGCGAAACCCCAAGGAGAGCCTGGCGGTGCTCAGGGACGCCGCTCTGGCAGGATGGGGTAGCGATATCGATCACGCCACATCCGCGCCTGAGTTCACGCCCGATGCTTGGTTTGTTGAGACAGACCAGAATTACACCTATACGCTGACGGATACGTCCAGGCGTTCGTTCATCGTTTTGGAGTGCGGGAAGAACCGATGCCGCGACAAAAAGTCTGCGGATGCCATGGCCGCGAGCGTCGTCGCTCATATTCCCGACGCGAAAAAAAATGCTCTGAGCATGCGCAGGATGCTCGGCAGCGCTCAGATCGGCGATTGGAAAGAGCAAACGCAAGACGGACGAGAACTCTACGAGTGGGACCGTCAAGAGCTCGTGGGCAACGCTCGACGCGATCGATACGCCGTGGACCTGAAAGTCATGCTCAAACCCAAGGATGGGCTTGAGGCGACGGTGGCGCGTTGGCGAAATTTGTTGGTGAACCCAAAGGCTGATGCCACGCACGGGCGGGGAGGATTTTTCGCGGAGAATGAAGAATCCTTCGATTTTGTCTTTCCTGTGGAGCAAAACGAAGTTGTGATCGGAATCCACTGCGCAAAGGGCCTTTGTCCCGACGAGACCTCCGCGCGCGCGCTGGCCAGCCGCACGGCTCAAAAGGCGCTGGATACCACCAACTACATCAAACTCGATGCCAGTCGGCCGAGGCCCTTTGTCCCACGGGGAAACGTCAAAGGCCGAGCCGAACGGATCTGGCAACCCTTGAGTCGCTTCTGGCTCAAAATCCGATAGCGCGCAATTCGCAACAAGACTCCTCTCAGGGCTAGCTTTACATAATATACCTTATCGGCAATAAGGTTGTGAGTCCCGGTATTTTGCCGTGCTAGCCGCGGCGAATGCACCACGCCGAAGGAACGGTCACGATGAGCGGCCGCGAGCGATATCGCGGCTGGAGGTTGTCCAGAAGGTCCTGGACAAGCGTTTGAAGCAACGAGAAGCCGCTCTGTGGTCCTTGGGATGACCGAGCGACAAATGCGAAGGCTGGTGCACGCGTACACGTCCGACGGCGCTGCGGGTCTGGTGTCGAAGAGTCGAAGAGTCGCGAAAACGCGGAAAACGGAGCCACGCATCACAGATGCGCACGCGCGTGCTCGCGCTCGTCGCTGAGAATTACGTGGATTTCGGACCGACGCTGGCGGCTGAAAATCTGCTGGAGCGTCACGAGATGCGCATTGGCATGGAAACGCTTCGAGAATGGATGCTGGCGGCCGGAATTTGGACTCCGCGAAGTCGTAGCGATCGAGTGCATCAGCCTCGGAATCGCCGTGAACTCTACGGCGAGCTGGTGCAGATCGACGGCAGCGATGATCATCGCTGGTTCGAGGACCGTGGCCATGAAATCGTATAGGGACTCAAGATGCTCTCCCCTCGGCAATTCCGCCGCTCATTCGCCCACTGATTTCAGTTCGATTTGACGGGGGCAACTCCAACGATCCCAGCAGCAGCAAGCTTTCCAACGTCGGATCGTGCATGGAAGCGAATCGGCATGCAACATGTTTTTTTGGGCGTGATCAGCACCGTTCGTTCCCCCCCTGGGTCCGTGACAATTCCAGCACCTCAAAGCTTAACTGCGGTTTGGGCTCGCGTTCACAGTTCTTCTGACAACTCACAAAGAGTAGGATGTACCCTGTACCCTAACAGTGGCTATGAATATTCGTACGATTTTACGTCGGCAAAAATGCCGCAAATGGAGAAGGTAATAGAATAGGTTTCTTCATCCATATGGATTGGCGACAATTTGCCCGATCAGACTGTTGAGAGTGTCTTCAGAGACTGTAGAACCAGAGATAATTCGCGTGCGGACGTTCCCATTCGCGTCGATTACGAGCAAGAGAGGAATGCCGATGTCTCCCCCCCCAGAAAACGCAACGAGTCGATTTTATCGATGTAGACAACGGGATAGGCGGAATTCGTGATGTCGGGGTGAGAGTACCAGGTTTCACAGAATTCCGGCGTCATTGAGCTACTGCCTGCGTCCTCGTACAGAACGTACAGAACGTACAGAACGTACAGAACGTGCAGAAACTCAATTTGGTCGTCGCGTCTAGCGAATGCGCTCTCTGCAAAAAGTGCTGCTTCGGCCATACAGGGCGCACACCAGCCGGCTCCAAGCGATAGGATGATCCCCTTGTTCAACAGACCGTTGTCGGGACGCTTGCTCAGGAACTCCTCGAACGAGAGTTCGTTTCCCTCACAATCGTAGGCGGGAAAAATCTCGATCACCTGGCCTTGCCCGTAACCATAGACTTCACTTTCACCTGGCGATGGGTAGCCGCAGTCCGTTTCCCCCTCGTCTTGGCATGGGTAGCTGCGATCGAGCTGTTCATGATCGGGAAACTCACCGCGAGAGACCTCCTCGACGAGTGGATACGAAGGGACACATCCGAAGTTCGCCCCAATAGTAATGAGTGTAACAAGGGGCATGACCGTATTCACTATGCGGCGCATGCCGCCGATTTGAGCAGTCATCCTTTCAGGGCAGATGTCAATACATACCTGCACCGTCAAGGGAATCTATCGGTAGACATTTAGTGCAGTCCGTTCGCACGGAAAATGCATTGCGTGGAGAATCATCAGAAACCGCAGAGGAACCTTCATCTGGAATGAAACCCCATGTAGTAGCCCCTGTTTCGACCGAACTGTTTCCCGAAAGGAAACCACATGTCGAATACACTCTCCGAGCTCAAGCCCGCCACCGATGGACGGCGGCGTAGGTTCACGCCCGAGCAAAAGCCGGCCCTGCTGCGCGAGGCGGCCCGTCCAGGCAGTTCACTCTCCAAGACAGCCGCCCGCCAAGATGGCGTTGCGGTCAGCCTCCTGTCTCAATGGAAGCGACTTATGGACGACGCAACCGAGAGCAGCCTGACCCGCGACGAAAAGAATTGGTGCCCGAGAGCGACCTCAAGAAGGCCGAATCTCGCATTCGCGAGCTGGAGCGCGCCCTCGGCCGGGCGACGATGAAGGTCGAGATTCTCGAAAAGGCTGTGAAGGTCGGACGGGAAAAAAAACTGATATCGCGTGCACCGTTGCCAAAGAAAGGTCGTGGAAAGTGACGCAGGTGGCCAAGGCCCTAGGCGTGTCCACGTCGAATCTTCTCCAGCGTGTGAAAGCGGAGCCGGTCCAGGGAAAAGCGTACGACAAGCCGGAAGACACCGCTCTTGTGAGACGCATCGAAGCAGTGATCAAGGAGCGTACGACCAAGACGCACGACGGCAAGATCATCACGCTCAAAAATGACCTGCGCTGGTGCAGCGACGCCCTCGAATTTCGCTGCGGGAACGGCGACAAAGTCTACGTCGTGTTCAGCCTCGACTGCTGCGACCGTGAGACCATCCGCGGGGTCGCCAAGACCCCGAGCTTTGACGGGCAGGACATCCGCGACCTCATGGCCCAGAGCGTCGAGGAGCGGTTCGACGCCACCACGGACCCCGCACAAAATCCAGTGGCTCTCCGACAACGGGCCTCCTTTCACGGCGCACGAGACACGCGCTTTTGGAGCCGAGTGCGGCTTCGAGGTCTGCAACACCCCGTCGTACTCGCCGGAATCCAACGGCATGGCCGAGGCCTTCGTCAAAACCTTCAAGCGAGATTACGTCGATCTCGCGGACTTGCCCGATGCAGAGGCGGCCCTCAAGCTCGTGCCCGCATGGTTATCAGACTACAACAAACACCATCCCCACAAGGGACTCAAGATGCTCTCCCCTCGGCAATTCCGCCGCTCATTCGTCCACTGATTTCAGTTCGATTGGACGGGGGCAACTCCAACGACTCCCTGCCGTCGAGGATAATCCCGCTGCGCTAGGGGCCTAGCGCAGCGGGCCAGTATTTTGCTCGGTATGGCGACCTGCCGGTGCTGGCCCAGGCACTGTCCGGCCACTGCCGCCAAACGCCCAAAGGAGGAAATTCGGGACGGCATAGCTGAAAGGCGTCAACCTCGGATTTCGCTGGTAGCGAGAATGCGAGCTGGATCCGCAGGGGTTCACGCCACTGAGTTGGCATGTCGAGACGATCGTAAATATCCACCTGGATGCTTCCCAGGCACAATTTCTAATCTCTTCGAATTGAAACACCGGACATTCTAAGTTGCTTTGACAAAGGTTGTAGGCTCTGACGCTCTGCCCGTTCAGCTAGACGACCGATATTTCCAGGCTGAAGTTACCGGCAGCATCGTAGCCATCGATTGTAATCCACACGGCCTGACCTACGACGAAGTCGATCTCGATCAGTGGGTTAAGGCTATTTGTAGGCGGATTCGGATCGCCTGAACATGCAAGCTCGGTCGTTCCACAGTCGGACTCCGCTAGAATAAACAGGAGTGGATCAAATCCTGCGCTAAAAATCTCGAATCGGTAGGTTGCATTCGCTGTCGCCACAAAACGAAAAATATAGTCGTTCGAATCTTGGGCCGAGTCAGCGCATGAGGGTCCTAAGTTGTCGCCCGAGAACTCGGTTGACTCACTGACGGTCAAGGGAAAAGGCCCAAAAATCTCCGAATCGGGAGTGGCGACACAATCGCCATCGCCCCCACTGTCATAGTTGTCGTCGGGAAGCTTGGCAAGAATTGGATCGACGAAATTCGGGTCCGGCTCCATACATGACCCTGCTGAGGCTGCCAGCGCTACGACCAGAAGCGGCACATTTGTTCTCTTGACGCTATTTTGCAGTCTCAAGCTCATTGTGAGGATGATTCATCCATCGCCCACCCATCGATTTTTCTTGAACTTCCGGTGAACGACCTCGTCACTCGGCACGTTTCGGGACTCAATTGGGCGATTTTTTTCCGCTTTAGGTATGTGGGACATCAAGACGGAACGGTTCGTCTATTAAGATACAGAGTTTTGGGGCGATGGTGTGGGTGAGTCTTGAGTATGACGACCCCCCTCCCGTCCACCGCGGAAAAACCGTCGATTGCACCCTCGGAGGCGATTTTAACATCCCGCGACCCGATGGACATCTGGGTTGTGCTCCTGGCACCAAAGGCGATGAGACGAGCGATCGTGCCGCTGCTGGAGGCCCTGGCACGTTCTGATGTGCCAACGAGGGTCGTCACAGGAATGGAAAGCCCACTCGGAAAGGAGCTGTTCATAGACAGTCTCGAAGAGCGCCAAGATCCGACGGTTTTCGTTCTTTGTGGATTCGATCTTTTCAGTGCCAAGGAATTGAGCGTGTTTCGAGATGGGTTCAAGGCGACTTCACGTCGATGCCAGAGATTTTTGGAGCTGGAGTTCATGCCCGATACGGCGATCGAGGGGCTGCCGCGCGTCATGTCGATGGTTGACGATATGCGCAGTGCCGATTCAATTCGCGCGTTCGCTAGTTCTCAGAGCGATTTGAGTTTCTCAGAAGAAGCCAGCTCCAGCTCCAGCTCCACACAGCACCCTGCGGCCAATTCATTGGGTGTATCCGATCTTCAATCCATTGAGCGAAGCGCCGAAATCATGCTCGGCGCCGGGCTTGATCCAACACCTACGGCCCCTCCCCATTTTGGGAGGATCGCCCTATTCGCACTGTTCGGACTCTTGGCCACGGCCCTGGCGCTGACCCATGCTTGGCGTACTGAGCGGGACGAATTGCTCGAAACTGTTCATGTCCCGACCCGCACGGTTCGTCCTCGTATGATGGTGCCTCATGAACCTTCGGAGTCTGGAAAACATGAAGACAGGATGGCCGTGGACCCGTCGAAGATCCGAGTCCTTGGTTCACTTTGGATTGCCCGAAAAACCCCGGGCGAACGCTCTCATCGTGCATCCGTGGCCTATTGCCGAGGGATATGGTTGGGGAACCACAGCGATTGGCGGCTAGCAACCCGCACGGAGCTCGAGGTCTTGAACCGAAAAAAGCATCGAAAGTTGCTCCCTAGCGGACCGATATGGAGCCGCACGCGTGGCGCGGGTCGGACCGATGCCTCGTGGTACTTGCCCGCCGACCGTGCGCGCCTGAGGACCCGTACGAACAAACGACGCGCGAGGGCGCTTTGTGTCCGTGCTTCCTCGGCCGCGAAGTCCTCCCCTTAGGGGGCAAAAGTCTCGTTGACGTTCAAGGAAGGCTTGCGAAGTGTCGCAACTGCATTCACAATCCGGCCCCGCACCCGTAGCTCAGTCGGATAGAGCACAGGTTTCCTAAACCTGGGGTCGCAGGTTCGATTCCTGCCGGGTGCACCCTCCCCCCCCTCCCCGGGCAGCCAGCGCTCGCCTTTCAGACTGCGCATTTGACACCGCCAAGCGAAGAAGCGGGACCGTGGTTGACGCCCGCACTTGGCGCGCTGGCGTGGTGGTTCGTTCTGCGTGGTCAGCTGACGCTGGATTCAGAAGAGGCCTTCACGGGCATCCTGTTCTTGGGCGGGCCGCTCCTGTTGGTGATGGGGATACACCACCGTCTCGGGGGATATGTGCATGCGCGGCGACGACAGCTGCGTCTTTCGCTGCCCATCGGGGCTCGGGACCACTTCGTTGACGCGTTACCGACCACGAGGCGCGGGCTGATCTATTCAACTGCGTTTGGCTTGGCGGCAATATTCGCGGCCGAGGGGTCCCTCGGGGGTGGTTTCTGGTTCGCTCTAAGTTGGCTATGGCTGTGCATCTTCGCATGGCTCGTTGAACCCGCGGTTGGTGCGGCCGGAGCCTATGGTGGGCGGCGGTTCAGCCATGATCATGCCGCCGCGCAGATTCAGCGTTCGCTGAGCGGTGGGTGGACGTCTCCTGAAGCCGTTGTTCATCTCTATGGCCCTGGGTTGGGCATCGTCGTCTGCACGTTCTTGGCGATGCCCGGTCAGATTGTGTGGGAGTACCACCTCAACGGTCACGTGGCGTCCCTCCCGATGGTCATCGCCGCCCTACTCCCGCTTCTCGTGGCGATCGGTCTAAGGGTCATGGCGTCGAGGATGTATGAAGTGGGTGTATGGGAGGCGGTTCCCTGGCTAGAGGAGGCGATCCGTACCCTCGCAGGACCTCCGCGCCCGGAGCGACAGCCCCGCTGGATCGCATTTTTCGCTCGGGACCCTGCGATACAAATTTGTTGGCTTCAGTTCTCACGGCTCACGACTGGGACTGCCGCCCGTTTGGCGATCGTCGTCTCGTTCACCGTGTACCTCGGCTTTCGCTCCGAGCCCCCTACAAGCGTGAGCATCGGTATTGGTGTCGGGATTAGCGTCTTTTGGCTGTTGCCGCTGCGAACGCTGAGAAACCAGGAACGTTTACGTTCCGTTCTGTGCGCAGCCCTCCCTGTCCGATCGATGGCACGCTCCGGGCGTACGTCGATCGTGTTCCCCTATCTCTTGCTGCCCCCCATTGTTCTTGCAAGTGTAGCTCTCGTGCGGTGGACACTCGCATGACAGATTCTTCACCACTGAGGGTTCGCGGATTAGGGAAGCAATTTTCTCGTGTCCCGGTATTCACAGACTGGGATCTCGATCTCGGACCTGGAGAAGCGCTCGCCCTGCGAGGCCGAAACGGCGCCGGAAAGTCCACGTTGATCGGATGCATCTGCGGGACCGTGATCCCTGATTCAGGGACGGTCGAAATAGGGGGGCACAACCTCGTTCTTGCCCCGCTCAGAGCGCGTGCAGCGTTGCGCTATCTTCCTCAGGAGGTGGAGTTTCCAGCCGGGATCACCGGGCGAGAACTGCTCATTTTCTATGCGCAGGTGTTTAATCACCCCGACGGAATTGACACAGCGATTCGGCTCGCTGCCCTCGGGGAGGCGATTGACCATCTTTCGACAACTTACAGCGTTGGGATGAGGCGTCGCCTAGCCTTCGCGGGGCTGACCCTCGGCAAGGCAGAACTCTATGTACTCGACGAGCCCTTTGCGGGCCTCGATGCTGAGTCGCGTCAACGATACCAACGTTGGCTGCATGAAGCACAAAGAGGCGGGGCTGGTATCCTGCTCGCTGCCCATGAGCAGGAGCAGGAGCTTCTCGAACTTCTGGCCGCCCGATCCGTAAATCTCGAAGATCGAAGCTAGCTCAATAACGCACAAGCGTATCGATACGGTATTCGCCGAGGCTCGCGCGTCCATTTAAAAAAGTGAGCTCGACCATAAACAGGCAGCCGAGTAGCCGTCCGCCCAGAGACTCTATCAAGGTGATGCCCGCACTGGCGGTGCCTCCGGTCGCCAAAAGGTCATCGACCAAGAGAACCCCTTGCCCACGGGCGATGGCATCTCTATGCAGTTGGACCGTGTTTGTCCCGTATTCGAGGGCATAAGCTTGCTCGACGGTCTCGGCCGGCAGCTTGCCAGGCTTGCGCATCGGTGCGAACGCAGCCCCTATTGCCGACGCGAGGGAGGGCCCGAACAAAAAACCACGCGCCTCAATTCCAACGACGACGTCGATGCTGCCGCGAAGGTCCTCAACGGCCTCGAGATGAAGGTCTTGGCAGTGCTTCAGGAGTACGGGGTCACCGAGGACTGGGGTGATATCCTTGAAACGAATTCCCGGTCGTGGAAAATCAGGGATTTCGCGGATCGCCGCTTCGATTTGAGTCAGTCGGGGAACGCTCATGATATCAATTTCGTCCATGTACACACACCGGAGTCGTCGGTGACGTCCATGCTCAACGGCGTGAGTGATGCGACCCCCTGACGAATGGTGTGGGTGTCATCGCCTACGCGATCATTCGCATGCGCGAGGTCGGGTGGACCGCCGATCCAGTAGTAACTCTTGCCCTGCAAGTCCGCGCGATGCTCAACTTGCTCTCGGTATCGTCTCTGACCGAGTCGCGTGATGTGGATTTCGCCGTCCGGCTGGGCGACCGCGGGCACGTTTAGGTTCAAGAGTTCACGCGCTCCTTTGGCATGCCGTTCGAGGATCCGCGGCACGAGACGACGAATCGCAGACCCCGCCACTGCGGGGTCTGCACCGGCTTCAACAGAGACGCCCAGGCCGGTTGCGCCTCGAAACACCCCTTCTCGTGCTGCGCCGATCGTGCCCGAATAGAAAACATCAGACCCGAGATTGTAGCCCGCGTTAATTCCCGAGAGCACCAGGGTCGGCGGTCGTGGGCACAGATGTAGTGCTGCCAGGTACACACAGTCGACGGGGGTCCCGCTTACGGAATAGACACCTTCACTGTGCCGATCAGCCCGTAACGCAGATCGGAGGCTGATCGCGTGGCTCATACCGCTGCGCTCGTCGGCAGGGGCGCAAACGAGAACCTCGCCAAATTCCGCGGCGACCGCGGCGAGGACTTCAATGCCGGGAGCGCGAAAGCCGTCATCGTTGCTGACGAGAATCATGGGCGCGATCACCAGCGCGGCTTACCACGAAGGTCGCCTGTCTTCGACCCGGAGGTGCCCTACTTTACCCCGCGGCATTTCGTGTTCAGGGCTCTCGCGCTCGAGCGAGGGGCGAGCGTCAGGCGCGTCCCATGGACTAGACACGCCCCAAGAGACCGTCGTTGGCCGGATTGGGGGTCGGGTGCAGGGATATCACAACAATCTTCACGGCATCTTGCTCCTGGTCCACAGAGCGGTCTCGAGGGGGCGAACGGGCCTGAATCGGTTCGGACAATTGTCTGCGGTATCGTGCGCCGAATTCTTGTCGTGCTTCAAGAGACGGCCGATGTATTCCGCGTCTGCAGGGGATCGGAGTTTCACTTGCAACGATCAGAGCGACACGATTCGTCGCGAATTCGGCGATTGACACGCTCACCCTGTGCTGGCTAGGAGTTCTCTGAACCACTTATGACCGGGGTCTTCGCTGTGCCGGCGAAGCCAGATCAGAGACAATGAAAGTGGTGCGATTTCGATCGGTATGGCCACTCGGCGAAACCCGTGCGCTTGGATGAAAGGAGCGACTGAGCTCAACGGGGCCGTCAGGACTAAATCGGAGTTCGCTACGATGAGCGGCGCCATTAGGAAAGACGGTACCCGGAAGATCACGCGGCGGCTAAGTCCGTGCTTGGCGAGGGCTTCGTCGACCCAGCCCGCGCCGCCTCCAGTTGGACTGATGAGAACGTGGTCAAGCTTCGCGTAGGTTTCAAGGTCGAACTGGTGGTCCCGATGAGGGGGTTCGCCTCTCACCACGCATACAAATTCTTCGTCGCGCCAAGGCTCTTGCTCGATGGACTTAGCATGATCGAGCGGCGGTCCGATCACCGCATCGATATCGCCACGTTCGAGCGATTCAAGCAGCGAGTGCATCCCGATCGGCCGGAACGTGAGGCGAAAATTTGGAGCGACTTTGGCGATCTTGGGAGCCAACTGTGTGGCCACGCGCACCGCGATGAAATCAGCGGTGGCGAGGCGAAACTCCCGGCGGCTGGTGAGCGGATCGAAACTGGAGTCGTCTTCGAGAGCGTGTTCGAGGTCCAGCAGGGCTCGGCGAAGTGGCCCGCTAAGTCGCTCGGCACGCTCGGACAGCACCATACCATCACGGCTTCGAACCAATAGTGGATCACCGAAGAGGCCGCGCAGTCCGGAGAGAGAGTGACTCAACGCAGATTGAGACACTCCAATCTGTTTGGCCGCTCGTGTCACGCTGCCTTCGGCCAGCAAGGTGTCAAGGGCCAAAAGTTGGTTGAGATTCACCGAAGAGAGCTTTCGGGTGGCCATGCCACGCATCATACGCTCATGAGCTGCCACACAGGTCAGTCATGCGAACATCTCATTGGTCAAGTCAGAAGCTTGAATACACGCTACGGACATGCACACCAGATACACGGTTCTTTTGGCGCTCGGCCTCGCGGCGTGCGGCCCGAGCACAGAAAACGGGACACTAGACGCTACGGAGAGCGATGAATCTAGTTCTGCGACTGGAGAGATGGGAGATGGGAGACGGAGACGGAGACGGAGACGGTGACGCGCCGGCTCCGTTTACGATTGAGCTCGTTTCGGGCGGGTTTGCTCAACCTGAGAGTGCGCACTTTAATGCAGCAACGGTGACGTGGTTTGTTTCGAACGTCGCCGGTGAGAGCGGAGATCCCGACGGAGTCGGCTGGATCACGAGGGTCGGTCGCGACGCGACGATTATCGACGAACAGTGGGTCAGCGGCCTGGACTCCCCCGCCGGCGTGACCAGTGACGACAACCCGGCTGTACGTCGCTGATATCAACCGAATCCACGTATACGACATCGAGAGTGCCGCGGAGGTCGATACGCTGGCCGTCGAAACCGCGGTCTTTCTCAATGACCTGGCGTTCGGCCCGGATGGAACTTTGTACGCGTCCGACTCTTTTGGCCAATCGGTGTACGCGCTAGCCCCCGACAGTGACCCGGTGATCGTCGTCCAGGATAACGTCCTGGACGTTCCCAACGGCTTGTTGTGGCGCGATGATCGGCTACTTGTGGGCTCCATCGGATCGTTCACCGATTTCGAGGCGGACGCTCCCCTTCACTGGCTCGACGTGGCCACGGGAACTCTGGACGTCGTGCCCGACGTGCGCGGTAAATTTGATGGCCTGGTTAACGTCGATCAGGGGGGCTGGATGACCGATTTTCGCGGGCAACTGATCTGGCTGCAGGACGAGGAGGCCAACCCGTACGACCTGATCGAGTATGGATTGATGAGTTCGGCCGATCTCGGCTACGATCCCGGTGACTCCACCCTGGTCGTCCCGGACCTGATCGGAAACCAGCTGGCATTTGTTCGTCTTCAGCCCTGAAACCGACGAGTTCGCTTCTGTCTTTGGATGACCCCGGGATGACGGATGTTCAAGCCAGCGACAATCAACAGAAGAGTCGAGTCACATGTGGGCATCGCACACATGTGGCTCGACTGATTGGTGAGGGGAACGCGATGGCTTTCACGACAACAACGATCAGATTCATGGCTGAGCCTGGATCGTAGGAACCTCTGAATGTCGAGCGAACCAAAGAAGAGGGCAGCTAAGTAACCCTTAGCTGCCCTCTCCGTTGTCGGGGCGAAAGGATTCGAACCTTCGGCCCCTTGACCCCCAGTCAAGTGCGCTACCAGACTGCGCTACGCCCCGAAACGGACGCCGTATATACCGATTTGAGTCGAAAGGAGCAAGTGGATTGCCGGGAAATTCAACTTCCGGGATGGGAGCGGCCCGCAGTGGCGATTAGCTCTTGTGCACGTCACGCTCGGGGCGATCGAGCAAGGGTTGACGGCCCCCACTCGACTCTATGTTTCCGGCCAAGAGGGCACGGGCCCCGCCGCGCGCCCGTAAGTAGGCCGCCGGATCTGCGCTCAAGGTACTTGACTCTTCGTCGGCACGGAGAAGGTTTGCCAACGAATTAATCTGCTCCCGCACGTGAGTGTAAGATTGTCTCACGAGGTATGCGCCACTGGGCGGGGCCTTCTCAAGATCGGCGCTTCCCTTCTCAAGCACCTGCCGGGCTCCGGCTATCGTAAACTTGCGGGTATACAGAAGGTGCTTGATCTTGAGCAGTATCTCGACGTCTTTTCGCCGATAGACTCGCTGGTGGGACCTCGACTTCTGCGGTCGAATTGCGCGAAATTCGTTTTCCCAGTAGCGCAGAACATAGGCCGCGACATCGACGATCTCAGCGACCTCTCCGATTTTGAAATAAAGCTTGTCGGAACCTAGATCCAGGTCATCTTGGTCCCTCGCTCTTGAGTTTCGCGACGCACGTGTGCGTGAAGACTTGGTTGAGGCTGTATCGGAGGCGGCCATGGCTTGAGAAAACTCAATCTTCGTTGAGGGCCGACTTGAGCACATTGCTCGGCTTGAAGGTGAGCACACGGCGCGCTTCGATCATGATCTCTTGACCAGTTTGTGGATTGCGACCAGGTCGCGGCATTTTTTCACGTACAACGAAATTTCCGAAGCCGGCAATCTTAATTTTTTCGCCGCGTTCCAGAACTTCTTTCATTGTATCAAAGACCTCATCGACCAGGTCGGCGGCTTCCTTCTTGGAAAATCCGCCCACGTGATCACAAACCCTATCGACGATGTCGGCCTTCGTCATTCCAGAAGATGCTTGCCCACTTGGCTACGCTGATCAAGTTGCCGGTACAAACGATCCGAAGAATGTCCGGCCCGTCTCTGTCCCGGGTGAAACCATGTTCTGAGGACAGATAGGAATCGCGCAGCGTGCGGAGTTAGCGAGCGTGAACATCGACGGCGATTTCGTTGAGGCTCTCGCATGCTCGCATGACGATGGCATCGTGGATCGGTTGGACCTCGGTGTCTTTGACGCTGCGGTCCTGGGACCGATAGTGGATCCGCAGGAGCAACGACTTCCGTCCATCCTTGACTCCCTTGCCACGATAGTCTTCGACGATCGATATCGTCTCTCGCGTCGCGTCGAGAGCGGTGAGCTCAAGCGCAGTCGTATTCGATTTTTCCGTCGCTAGCACGACGACAGCGGCGGATCTTAGGTGATCAACCACGACGGACGCAGCGATCTCTCGGGGTAGATCTAGAGCGATGTCGCGAGAGCTTGAAGGGAACTTTGCTATCGCCTGGTACTGATGGCGCTCGGGGACTGGAATGATGTCGAGCGAAATCTCTCCGTAGGCGACGGTAACGTTTTCAGAAAATTCCCAATCACCAAGAACATCGGGATGCACTCGGCCCACTACCCCCACCTGAAGATCTTCGATCCACAGACCAATCTGAATGCCCGGGTGCAGATAGGTCACCGCTGTCGCCGGTCGCGCACGCGCGCGGTAGCCCAGTCTTGCCAGAACCGATAATAGCCGCTCGACCGTGACACGAACATCGCGGTCGGGGTCTCGATCGTCCATCCGCGGGTGCCCTGCCGACACGACCGCAACCATCTTTTGCTCTTGGGGCAAAGCTTCGTTTTTCGTGAAGTCGGCTGCCCATGCGTAGGTGCGAGCGACTTCACAGAGATCGACCCCTCGCCCGTGACGTGCCAGGTTTAGAGCGGCCGCCTCAAGCATGCGCGGCATCATATGCGTACGCATCACCGCCGCTTTTCGAGACATCGGATTCAGCAGATGAACAATCCTGTCTGCACTCACGACCCCCGAAAAGTGCAGTAGCTGCCGTTCTTCGGTGAACGCGTAGGTCATGATCTCGTGAAAACATTCCGCGCGGAGGGCCACAAGCCACGCCGAAGATTCCCCGTGTGCCAGACGATCTTCACAGGGATCGATGGGCTGGCGGGCCACGTAGACTGCGGGGAGGTCCTTGAGACCATGGACGCGCATGATCTCCTCGATAAGATCAACCTCGAGCGTGAGGTCTGGACGATGGGTGGGCGGACGGCAGCTCCAGATATCTCCTGACGTGGGCACGGTGACGTCGATACCGAGCCGGATCAAAATTTCTTCACACCGCTCTGGCGACACTTTCATGCCGAGCAACGCTTCGACTTGGGTGGGTCGAAACTCGATTTCGGGAATCGAAGGCCGCGTTCCTATTCGTTCGGCTCGTGCAACGAGTCTTCCTCCTGTGAGATCGATCAAGAGAGAAAGAGCCCGTCTTTGGGCAACTTCAAGCACCGCGCCATGATCGACTCCTCGTTCGAAACGGTGGCTTGAGTCCGATTTTAGCGAGAGCCGCTTGGCGCTGGAACGTACGGTGGCGGGGGCAAACCAAGCAACCTCCAACAACAGTCTGGTCGTCGTGTCGTCGACGCTAGAATCGCTCCCGCCCATCACGCCCGCAAGGGCCTGAGGTTTTTTCGCGTCTGCAATCACCAGGTCCGAAGTCCCTAACGAGAGCAGAGATCCATCAAGGGCGGTCATCGATTCACCTTCTGTGGCGAGACGAACGACGACGCGACCTCCGTCGAGTTTGTCTCGATCGAAGGCATGACTGGGCTGCCCAGTCTCCATGAGCACAAGGTTTGTTGCATCAACCACGTTGTTGATCGCTCGGAGGCCGACCCGGTGAAGACGAACGCGGATCTCGATGGGCGATGGACCCACGGTCACACCATCGAGAGCGCATGCGATATACCGTCCGCAATAGACATCTGCGGCTAGATCCAATGAAATAAGGCCGTCTGAAGTTTCGCACTCGGGTGCTGGGGATGCGAAGACCAGGGACTGCTTTCTTCCCAACTTCGCCGCCAAGTCGCGGGCAACGCCGAGATGCCCGAGCGCGTCGGGACGGTTGGGGGTTACACCAATCTCAAGAACCGTATCGCTGATTTGTGGAATGAGGTCCGTGAGTGGTGTCCCGACGGGCGCAGAGCGATTAAGAATCAGTATGCCATCGGCATCGTTGCCGATATCCATCTCGGACTCAGAGCAGATCATTCCGCTCGATTCGATGCCGCGAATCACCCGATCTCCGATCGCAAATTCGCCCGGGAGCATGGTTCCCGCGGGGGCAAAGGCAATTTTTCCACCAAGATCGGGAAGATTCGAAGCGCCGCAAACGACCTGTACCGTTGTGTTCCCGTCGTGGAGTTGCACGATGTTGAGACGGTCGGCTTTTGGGTGGGGATCGATGGAACGAACTTCGGCGACGATCACTCCTTTGAGGCAAAAATGACGTGTATCCTCAACCTCAAGGCCGAGCGTCGTGAGTGCTTCTTGCATGGTGAGATCGTCGATAGCATCGCCATCGATCATCTCGTTGATCCAGGAAACGGATATCAACATGGGAACTGCTCCAAGACTCGAAGATCGTTTTCAAAAAAGAGCCGAAGCTCGGGGACGCGATATCGGAGCATGGCCATCCGATCGATGCCGAAGCCAAATGCCCAGCCGCTGACTTGACGAGGATCATAGCCCACAGCCTCAAAAACTCTTGGATGAACCATTCCTGAGCCACCGATCTCTAGCCACGTCGTGTTCTTGCAGACTCCACAGGAGGCGGATTTTTTTCCTGTGCAAAATGGGCACTGGATATCGAATTCGGCTCCGGGTTCAACAAAAGGAAAATACGAAGGCCGAAAACGGACCGCGAGATCCGCTTCAAAAAACTCACGGATGAAGTGCAGCAACGTGGCCTTGAGATCCGCCATCGTCACACGACTGTCCACATACAAGCCCTCGATCTGGTTGAACATTGGGCTGTGGGTCGGGTCGTCATCTCGCCGGAATACGGCCCCAGGACAGATAATTCGCACAGGGGGTCGGCGCTCCAACATCGTTCGGATCTGGACCGGCGATGTGTGTGTGCGCAGGACCAAGGGAGTCTCCTGTGAGCGACTTCCCTCCCTCCCCTGGATGAAAAACGTGTCCTGCATATCGCGTGCGGGGTGATCCGACAGGATATTGAGCTTGTCGAAGTTGTAGAGCTGGTGCTCGATATGGGGGCCATCCTCGATCGAGAAACCCATCGCTTGAAAGATCGACTCGAGCCGGAGGCGGGTCTGTGTAATCGGATGCAAACTACCGACGCCGGGAGTCTCGACAACAAAGCTCAGGTCAGCGGTTCGAGCGAGTTCCGCGGTCCGCCGGAGCTCTTTGAGCGCCGTACGACGCATCTCGAGGGCCTCTTCGATCGCTGCCTTTGTCGCATTGAAAGCCTGGCCCGCAGCCTTGCGTTGATCCGGCGAGAGCTTTCCCATCTGCCGACGCAGGAGACTGATGCTGCCCTTCTTTCCCAAAAATCGAATTTGGAGTTCGTAGAGCGCTTCCGCGTCGTGGATCTTGTCCACCGCCTCGTTAAACACCATCAGCTCGCCAGCAAGCTGGTCTTTCAGTTCATCAAGCATGTCAGATATCTTTTCGAGCACATTTTACATCGACCTGAAACCACGAAAAAAGGAACTCATCAAAGCAGAAGCTTCGGAGTTCCCATGTTGCTATTGGCAGCATTCTCGATCGAGTAGCCTTCTGAAGGCCCCCTCGGAAGACGGCTTCCGACTTCCGGAAGCCGTGGTTGGCTAGAGAGCCGCGCGCGCGGTCTCTAGGACCTTTGCAAACCCCGAGGGATCTACAATTGCGAGGTCTGAGAGGACCTTGCGATCAAGTTCGATACCTGCCTTGCGACATCCTTCGATCAAACGGCTGTAGCTCATGCCATGGAGCCGAGCTGCTGCGTTGACTCGAACGACCCACAAGCGACGCATGAGACGTTTCTTCTGTTTACGCCCGGTGTAGGCGTGCATCCAAGCATGGTGCACAGCCTCGGCCGCTCGCCGAAACATTGTACGTCGCCCACCCCGAAAGCCGCTTGCGGCCTTCAAGATTCGATTCCGTCGACGACGGGCTTTAAATCCTCGTTTTGCGCGTGGCATAACTTACTTCCGTCCGTACGGTAGCAGCGCTTTAATGCGCTTCTGATCCGGCTCTGACGCGATCGTCGTCCCTCGAAGCTTCCGAATTCGGTCCGGTCGTTTCTTCGTAAGGATGTGGTTCTTGTGCGAGTGGTTTCGCTTCGCTTTGCCGGTAGCTGTGAAACGAAAACGTTTCTTGGCACCGCTATGTGATTTCATCTTCGGCATGGTGGAACCTTGTTCCTCGCTATCGATCCTGACTCAATATGTCCGGGTCGTAGGCGATGGGCTGCGAGGGCGACATATGTAACTGAATGCCTGCACGGGGGCAAGGGGCCCACGGCGTCCTCATGGAGGGAAAAAAAACGGAGATGGATATGTGCGCAAAAGGCACACATATCCATCTTCACATGCAGAGCTAGGGCGTACTCGGCTCAGGATCCGCTGTAGAGGTCGTTGGACTCGACTCATCCCCATCGACGGCTTCGACGGGATTTGCGTCTTCCTCACTCTTCTGAGCCTCATCACGGTCGCGGCGATCTTTTTCTCGACCTTTGCTGCGAACGCGCGGCGCAGGATCTTCGGGCGGCGGTGGCGGTGGTGCGTTGACTCGCAGCTTCGGTGCGAGGATCATGTTCATTCGACTGCCTTCGAGGGAAACCATTTGCGCGACCGTCGCCAAGTCGGCGACGGCTTTACAAACTCGCTCTAGGACAGCGCGGCCGGTCTCAGGATGTGTCACCTCTCGGCCCCGAAACTGAACGAGCAACCGAACCTTGTGCCCTTCTTCGAGGAAACGACGCGCGTGTTTGACCTTGAAATCAAAGTCATGCGTGTGCGTCTTCGGTCGGAACTTGACCTCCTTCAACTCCTGTTTGGTCCGGGATTTCTTCGTATCGCGCTCGCGCTTTGCGGTCTCGTACTTGAACTTCCCGTAGTCGAGAATTTTACAAACAGGCGGGTTGGTCTTCGGATTCACCTCGACCAGCTGGAGCCCCTTCTCATGCGCGCGTGAAATGGCATCCTGGGTCTGCATGATCCCAAGCTGCGCACCGTCTGCGTCGATGACTCTGACTTCTCTGACGCGAATGCGTCGATCTACCCGGTGTGTCTCCTTGCGGGGAGCTGGTCTGGCTCGTTTGCGTGCTATCGTCCTATCTCCTTGTTCCCGCCGATTCTTGAGCGGTTGGTTTGTGTGATTTCATTGACCAGCGACGCCGAGGATTAATCGGAGACGATCCAATGAAATTGGTGCAGAAAATTGAATGCGATCCAGCTCCCCTCGGGGAGCGGTTCGAGCTCGCTGTTGCGAGCTTGGCTGAGCCCGTGCCGATCGATGTGAAGAAGCTGTTCTCGACCGTGAAACGGCTAGGATCAAGCCGCGTCACGGGGATGTCGCGCCCTGATCGCAGCCCGCTTCGTTCAACACAGACGCCAGACGACTCCACGACCCACACAACGGGCTCCGAAGATCGGACCTGTTGCGAAGTTTTGTAGAGCATCTACGTAAGGTGTTTGTTCGCATGGAGAGAAGCAATCGCGGCGATGGTAACAGCCGCGTCCCACCTGTCAACGTGCGTATGACGACCTCCCTACTTCCGAGACTGGGAGGTCGTCCTTTGCAGTAGGGCCGGGCGGCTTTGAACCGCCGACTTCCACCGTGTCAAGGTGGCGCTCTACCCCTGAGCTACGGCCCTATGTCCGATCCTTGAAATCGGGCCGGCTAGGTAGCGCGCAGCGAAGCCTACGTCAAGGCCCCGAGGCGTGGTGTAGGGCGAGTGTTTTGTCCCCCGCGTGGCCCCAGCACAGCGATGGCCGCGGCGCTCAAGAGCCGTAGAGGCGGTCTATCTCGGTCGAAAAATGGGCGAGTACCGCAGCGCGGCGTACTTTGTCTGTGGGTGTAACTTCCCCCTCTGCGGCCGAAAACGGCCGCAGAGGGATATGGAAACGGCGGACCGACTCATGTGGGGCGAGTGAGCGATTCATATGGGCCACTCGCTGACCCAGCAGCTCTCTGATTCGAGGGTGACGTGACAACTCCGCATAGTCCCGACACCCCAAATTTTCAGTCTCCGAGACCTCCATCATCGCTTCAGCATCGAGATTAATAAGGGCAACCAAGTAGGGCCGCGTATCTCCAAGGACGAGTACATGAGCGATCCCCTCGATCGCGCGCAACCGACCTTCCACCTTGATCGGCGCGATATTCTTGCCGCCGGCCGTGATGATGATGTCCTTTTTTCTCCCCGTAATCGTTAGGAACCCATCACAGATCTCTCCGACGTCTCCACTGTGCAACCACCCCCGAGGGTCGAGCGCCTCTGCGCTGTGTGCGGCAAGCCCATAGTAGCCGCGCATCACGTTGTGACCGCGTAGCAGCACTTCGCCGTCGTCCGCGATCAATATCTCGCAACCGGGGAGCGCAGGCCCCACGGTGCCAAAACGATAGCGATCCGGCCGATTCACGTGGGTCGCACCGGAAGTCTCGGTGAGTCCGTAGCCTTCGAGCAGCAGGATCCCGCTTGCGTGAAAGAACTCCGTCAGCTCTCGTGAAAGAGGCGCCGCTCCCGAGATGAAGAATCTTAGCCGTCCGCCGAGCGCTTGACGAAGGGGTCGAAACACCAGCTTGTCGGCGATTTTCTGCTTCGCGGCCAAGAGAGCAGGGACAGGCTCGCCTCGCTGTCGCAAGCGGCTGACCTGTTCCCCTACAGCCCGTGCGGAGCGAACGATCCGACGACGGAGCACCCCTAATTTCCCAGCCAAAATCTGTTCACGAATTTTCTCGTACATGCGCGGTACGCCGCCGACGTAGGTCGGGGCGATTTCTTGTAGGTCTGCTGCTAGGCGGCTCGGACCGGATCCGAATGCGGTCACCGCTCCACTTTCTACGGCCGCCCACACCATGTGGCGCGCAAAGATGTGGGCCATCGGGAGCACGACCAGGTGTTCGTCCGTACGGTCGGTCGCAATGCAATTTTTGAGCGCCCAAGCCTCATAGACGACATTTTTGTGGGTGAGCACGACCCCTTTGGGCGTTCCGGTCGTGCCGGATGTGTACACGATCGAGAATATGCTCTCCAAGCTCAGTTCCGTTGGATCCGAACACTGTGAAGGATGATTTCCAGCGTCCGAGATCGCTCGCGCCCCGATCTTGACCAGGGAAGCCAAACTCAGTCGCCGTAAGTCTTTGCGCTTCGGATCGGACGGATCTATCTCGCAAATATTTTCTAGTGTCGCGGAAAGCGGCGCCCGATGGAGGAGCTTCAGCAGCTCGGGCGTTGGCAGCCCTTTTCCCGTGATTAGCGCGCGCGCGCCGGAGTCCTCAAGAATAAATGCAGCATCCTCGGCGCTCACAGTCGTGTAAATCGGTACTGAAACCGCGCCCGCCCATGCAATTGCGAGGTCGCATACGGCCCAGTCGCGGCAGCTTTCCGCCATGATAGCGATTCGATCGCCAGGTCTAATTCCCAGTTTCTCGCGCAGACCGGCAGCCATTGCTTGCGAGCGAGCTTCCCACTCGCGCCACGTCCAACTGCGCCAGGTCGCCCCTTCCTTAAACCGGAGCGCCGTGAGTTCGGGGGTCGCGGCAGCACGTGCGCGGAACATGGCGACGACATTGGGGTAGTTGAGGCCCTCAGCCGGGCGGGGAACAAATCTGCTCATAACGAGTATTGTTGGGGCGACGAGTGCGCGTAGTACCGGCCTTGCGTCGCCGACACGGCCTTGAGGGGGCGCGACCGTACCTACGCCCACAGAGAACCGCCACCTTCAGAGCGTTGTGCGAGTTTTCCGCTGTCCTCGCAATGGGCAGCAAAGGACCGCTCTTGGGTACAGTTTGGGTCAAAAAACCGGTCCCCCTTGCGTCTTCCTCGCCACGAAGCGAACAAGCGGTGGACGTGGTCCGCATTTCGACGGACCATCACAGCGGAGTCCGTCCTTGAGACGATCGCTCTGTGATTCTTCCATGCCAAGCCTCGCAGGCCACACGATCGGCAAGTACGACGTGATCGAAGAAGTCGGTCACGGCGGTATGGCCGTGGTCTATCGTGGCCACGATCGGGTGCTCGATCGCGATGTGGCGGTCAAAGTGCTGCATCCGCACTTGGCGGATCGAGAGGAATCACGGGAGCGGCTGCGTCGGGAGGCCTTGACCGTCGCCAAGCTGCAGCACGACAATATCGTTGAGATCTATGACTACTCGGGCGAATCCGCTGACGAGAGCTACATCGTCACGGAGTTTATCCACGGGCGCACTCTGCGAGAGTGGATCGACACCGAGTGGCAGCCCCATCCACTCATCGCGGCCCTGATCATCCACCGACTGTGTCTGGCGCTTGTCCACGCACATGCCTTTGGGGTTGTCCATCGTGATATCAAGCCTGAAAACGTGATGATTCGCCGCGATGGGTGCTTGAAACTCATGGACTTTGGGATCGCCCAGATCCTCGACCATCAAAAACTAACGATGACGGGCCAACTGCTCGGGAGTCCATCCTATATGGCGCCCGAGTTGATCAGCGGAAAACCGGTCGACGCCCGGACCGACCTCTTCGCGGTTGGGATCATGCTTTACCAGCTGTCGACCGGCACACTCCCCTTCGCTGGACGCAACCCGCACGAGGTGCTGAATCGCATTGCGGATGCGCAATACACTCGCCCCTCCGAGATTTGCCCGCGCGTCGACGAAGAGCTCGAGTCGATCATTGAAAAGGCGCTTGCCCGCAATCCGAGCGAGCGTTTCCAGACGGCGCGGGCGTTTGCCCGCGAGTTGGATGACTATCTGGGTCGAGTTGACTTTGAACCGAGCGAGACGGCAATTCGGAAGTATTTCGACGCGCCTGAGAGTTTCGTCGACGAACTCGACAAGCAAACCTGCAAAATATTGCTGGATCAGGCAGAGAGCATCGCACGAGATGGACGCAGTGCGCGCTCGCTACGAATTTTAAGCCGAGTTCTCGAGCTCGACCCTGACAACTCAAGGGCGCGATCGATGCTCGATCGCGCCCGGATTCGTGGCCAAAGAATGCGGCAATTGTTGTTTGGGGGCGCTTCGCTGGCGGTTGTGGGTTTGGTCGCGGCGGGATGGATCATGATGCGGGACCCGAGCCACGAAACCGAAGGCGCCCTCGCTGCGCATGCGAAGAAGCTTCCAGCGCACACTCAGAGCCCCGACTTGATGCTCGAAGCAACCCCCGAGGACACCGCGGTCCCGATTGCGATAGCACCCGTCAGCGCCCGAGCCCCAAACGATGAGGCCGAGACCTCTCGAGGTTCTACACGCTCGCCCAAAAAAATGGTTGCGAGGACCGAGACGCTACGGAGACGCGGCCTGAAGACCGAGGCATCCTCGGTGAGACGCCGCCCTCATCTCCCCGCTCGGTCGAGACTGCGCAAGTGCGCGATCAAAGTTGAGGACCTTCCTCTAGCCCTTGGTCGTCACCATCGGATCTCTGTCGCCGGGCAGCCCGATCAGACTCTCGATAGCGATCTCACCACGGACTTGACCGTGATTGAACCAACTCGTGTGCGACTGGTGGGAAAGCGCTACGGCGGCAGTCTCCATCTAAAGCCCGCCGACTGCGGCCCCGGAGCTGTCGTCGTTTTGCGGGCCAAGCCACGCGCGGCGAGCCTAAAGTTCACGGCATCCCCCGAAGGTCTCTCGATCGAGTGTATCTTCGGCTGCCCCACCGGCCACTCGACCTACACCCGAGATAACTTTCCGGATCTGCCCGTCCCGACAAGCGCGAACGTCCACGAGTGGCAAGTTAAATTACGATTTCGGGCACCGGGTTTCCGGCAACGAACGACGACGCTGCAGGTTCAACCTGGGCCAAACTCTGTCTCGGCGAGTCTCAAGCGCGCCAAATAGTGGGATTGCACGCATCGTCTCGAAATTCGGTATTCTTCGCCAGGGCTCGGCGATCCAATCTGTGCCCGACGACGGTCCGCACTTCGCATGCTTCATCGCCTCACAGCCGCAATATGCGCAATCGGCGTATGTCTCTCGGTCAAGGCAAACGCCGCTCCGGAGAGCCATGCTCCGCGAGAACCTCGGAGAGAGAGCACGACAGTCCGAGGGGGCGCGCCTCCTCCCCCCCTCGTCAGGTCGGACGACACGGTTCGAGTGAAGGTCGATGAAGCCATCGCCGCGTGGAGGAGTGGACGCTGGACTGACGCGAGAGCGATCCTTGAGCCCATGGCCGCGAGTCCCGCCCTCGACAGCCTTTCTGACCTCCGCGAGACCGTGCTTCGCTACCTTGCGGATAGCACGCTATTTGACGGAAGCCTCGAGATCAACCGACGCAGAACTCTGGCTCGTCGCCACATCGAGGCGTTGTTCGCCGAAGTGAAGGACTGGGACCCGCCTCGCGACGCGCACGGCTCAGAGTTCTATCTGCTTGTCGATGAGGTCCGCGCATCGCTCGCCGCCGAACGGGCATCCAGCTGCCGAGCCGAGCGACTCTCTTGCTCGGCCGATCTTATGGAGCTGCGTGTCGACCACCGAGGGCTGCAACATCGCCACAGCCAGTTACAGGCCGACCATGATGAACAAATGGTTCCCATCGTTCACGAGGTCGCGCGAAACCGAGGTGTCGCCATGCTCCCGCTCGGTATCGGTCATTTCTACAACGATAAATTTCGACTGGGCGCGCTCTTCCTGGGCTCTGAGGCTCTATTTGGTGGTATCGCCCTGGCGTTGCTCATCGACCGAAATGTTCATCTGAACTGCACCCGCGAAGGTCGTTCCTTTGCCCATGGTGCCATGACATGTTCCCCGCCTCCGTCGATCTCAGACTCCCAGGTCGTCGTTCGCCGAAATATGGAGCAGGTTTTTGGTTACGTTTTTCTGGGGACGTTGATTCTCGATGTTCTAACCGCCCAGATTACCTTTAAAAAGACGCGCGTTATAAGCACTCGAGAGGTCCCGAGACGTGATCTTGAAGACCATCTGCGAACGGGTGATCGTCGGTCGCCAAAGCGACCACGCTCGACCTCCAGCCGGGTAGAGATGCAGTGGCGGGCTTCCCCTACTCTCTTGCGATCCGGTGGTGGCGCAGAGGTGCATCTGAGATTTTAGTCATGCCTAACCTTCAATATGCCGGTCCCAAGGGCCTTGTTCGGTTCGCGCTCTTCCGTCGCCTGATCAGCATCGGATCCGCCCGTGAGTCGGATATCATGCTCAACGGGATCGATGTCGCGCCAGCCCATGCGACGCTGACTCGAGAACCAGGGCGATATCGTCTCGAATCGACCGCGCGCAGCAACGTCTTTTTTGTGAACGGAAAAAAGAGCCGAGCCCACGACCTTCGTCACGGCGATCTTGTTGTGCTTGGTGGAGTCGAGCTTTCGTTTTCGACGGTCGATCTTCCGCCGGAGCCAGAAGACCAAGCGAGCGAGGCGATTCAGCTCGCGGCGATGCAGCGCCTGCACGACTTCAGCCGCCTCCTGACCGCTCCTGCAGATCTCGGTGGGCTGATCGACGAACTGATCGACCAGATCGTCGCGTTGACGGGCGCCAGCAAGGGTTTCTTGGTTTTGGCTAAGGCGGATGGATACACCGTTCAAGTCGCGCGCAACCTCGACCGACAGCCTGTGGATGACCCCGCACGTCTGCTCTCCGACGACATTATTCGCGACGTGATCACCTCAAAGCGTGGGCAGATCATCTCCGATGCGCTGCATGACACACGCTTCCAAAACAGCCTTTCTGTCATCAATTTGAAGCTTAGCAGCGTGATGTGTGCGCCTTTGCTAGTCCGCGGAGAGCTTTTGGGCGTGCTCTATGTTGGCAACGACAAAATTATTGATTTGTTTCATCCGGCTCAGCTCAAAACTCTAGAGGTCTTCGCTAGTCAGGCCGCTTTGTTCATCAAGACCGCGCAGCTCATGCACGAACTGCGCGATGAAAACGATGGACTGCATGAGCGCCTGGAGCTCGCCCGTTTTGGGTCGCTGATTGGAACCTGCCCGCAGATGGTCGAGGTCTACAAACGAGTCGAACGGGTCGCCACGACGGATATCACCGTCCTCATCGGTGGCGAGACGGGGACCGGAAAAGAACTCATCGCACACGAGATTCACAACCGGTCGTCTCGGGCGGACGAGGCGTTCATCACGGTGAACTGCGGCGCAATACCCGAAAACTTGATCGAGTCCGAGCTCTTTGGCCATGCAAAAGGCTCGTTTACTGGGGCCGTTTCCAACCAGATCGGTAAGTTCCAGGCCGCAGACAAGGGAACCATTTTTCTTGACGAGATCGGTGAGCTTCCGCTGGCACTGCAAGTGAAGCTCTTGCGTGTCATTCAGGAACGAAAGGTCCAGCGCGTCGGGGACAGCCGCAGCCATTCCGTCGACATTCGTATCGTCGCAGCCACCAATCGAAATCTTCTTCGAGAGGTCAAGGAAGGACGTTTTCGCGAAGACCTCTATTTTCGTCTCAACGTGATCGGCATCGAACTCCCTCCCTTGCGCGACCGCGGCGATGACGTGGTCTTGATCGCCAAGTATTTTATTCTCCGATTCGGTGAAGAATTTGGGAACAAGCTCGATCCCGAGACCTGTTTTGACGAATCGTGCGTTCGCGCAATGATGGGCTTCGCGTGGCCAGGAAATATTCGTCAGCTCGAGAATCACATCAAAAAGGCGCTGGTGTTGGCTGATGGCCCCAAGTTGAGCAGCGTTGACCTCGATCTCGATCTTCCCGATGGGGCAGAATCTCTCGACTCGCTCGTCCCGCTCGCCGAGGCTCGAGATCTCTGGCAACGGACTTACATCAATAAAATTCTCGCCCTCAATAGTGGAAATCGCACCAAGACAGCCCGGGACCTTGGCGTGGATCCGAGAACGATTTTTCGCCATCTCGAAAAAGAAGAGAAGGAGCGTCAACAATGATCCTGCCTCGTGGCGCGAGCATTGCGACGGCGACAAGCGTTCTTGTGCTGGCTATCGGCTGCATACTTCCAGACCAAGGCATCAACATTGTACGAGACGGAAACAACGAGGCCCCCGTCCGCTTTGTCGAGCCCGTGTTCTTGTCCGAATTCGCACGTTGCGCATGTCAACCTGAGTCCTGCGATCCCGACGACACAGCCCGCCACGATCCGGACGATGCCACGTGTCCACAGCCCATTGGCTCGGGGTTGCCCCATTTCATGGATGGGGATGCCGATCTTCAGTACTCTTTTTGCGCCTGTGCGGCCGCCGGCTTCGACCCCAACAGGCTGGCCGCCACCCAACTTTGGGTGGAGGATCAGGACAAAGATGACTCGATTTTCGCGGCCGCGTTTTTGGATCTTGAACTCGCCAAGGGGGATGCCTCAGACCCCTCATCAAACGGCAAAGAGTACCTGAGAGCAACGATACAGCCTCATGTACCCTTGATCGACATCGTCTCTCCTCAAGTTGATTTTCGAGAAGATCATCCTGTCCGTGAACTGCGATTCACCAGCGGATTTTCTCCGACCGGCGACGAAGTCCTCGATCTTTGCAATCCACCCGGGAGCCCTCTCAGCCCCGGGTGGCACACCGTTACGCTGGTTGTGACCGACCTCCCGTGGGCATCCTATTCGAGCGGCGGCATCGAGTATTCGTTGGCGGGTGAACCCGACGTTGCGAACGGCGCTACGGTTGACACCACGACCTACACGTTCAAGTGCCTCTCCTCGGTCGATGGCGCCTGCGACTGCGAAAGCCCATCGGACGACTAGGCCGTGAAGGAAACGATGAACTCTTCCGGAGCCCCAAGCGCCCCGCCGACTAGATTTTCAGCGTTGCTGATTCTACTGAGCCTGTTTGGATGCAGCTCGCTCGCCCCGAGGGGGCTGCAAGCCGAGTGCGAAGTCGACGCCGATTGTGCTGGCGGTCTCATCTGTGATCTGAGCCAAGGCGGTATCTGCGTGGCACTGGACCAGCCAGCCCTGAGCACACTCGCGTTCAGGATCGAGGAGTCTTCAGGTCCGGCTCGCGGAGGGATGACCAGCGACTTGCGAGCCTGCGACCAAGGGGTCGCTATCGATACAAAGACTGCCGAGCTCCATTTTGATGCCCGGAGCACGCTCGTCGGTAGTTACGCTGTGGATGTCGTTTCGACCCACACCCCGCAGGGCGGATGCAACGCTGCCAGCTGCCCTGGTGGAGATTGTGGCCGCGCGGAATCGGACCAAGAAGGCCTCTGTACCACCCCAATGGCGGCTCGCATTAGATTTCGTCCATCGTCACGGCTGGGCTGGGCCGCGGGATCGGGTGTGGAAATCAGCTATCCGACCGCGATCGAAGACGATTCGGAGGCGCTCAACTACGATCCTATCGCGTTCCCGCGGGCGTTGTACCCGGAGAGCTTCGATCTCGCTGGGGCGACGATTGAAGATCCGCTTCCGGGTCTCAATCCCGGCCTTCCGACTCTTTTACGTATTGAGGAAGAACAGCATGCGACCTTCTATCGTGCCTTGGATCTGCGAGCGGTCGAGACTGCGGACCCAGAACGTGGTTCACTGAGAATCGTCCGAAACCGGGCCTGCGATATGGGTTTTCGCGGTCGAGTTCGATTGCTCGACAGCGATGTTGGCATCGAGGGGGCCACTTTGGTGGCCACGTTCGCAGAAGCGTTAGCTCCACTTTCCGCCCTGCTGACTCACCCAGGAGATCTTTCTGCGGCCTGTACGGACCACGCCGACTGTGCGGTGGGGTGGGCATGCAATCTTGTCCATCAGCGTTGCGGGTTGGACCTCTCCGGAAAACTCGCGGGTGAGGTCATGACATCACAGGACAGCGATGGCGTGTTCGGAAGCCTCGGTTTGGATCCGCTCAAGATCTACGGATATTGCGAAGACGGTTACGGCTCTCGAATGTTGAACATGGAGCTCCGGCCCCCTGCGGGGATCGCTCTTCCTTCCGTTCAATTCAGGACCGAGCTGGCGATGCCGCCGCCTCAGGTCCCCGGTCAGACGGAGACTCGTGCGATTCCTGCGGACGCTTGTTTTCCGCGGTGGGAGCCCGGTCGCAACTACCCAATTGATGTCGTCGGTGCACCGATCCCGGTTCATCTCGACGACAAGGTTCTGGGATACTGCTGCAATGTGGGATGTCTCGCGTCACCCGATCCAGTTGTTGATAACTGTGTGGAGGTTGAGACGCTGCGATTCGAGACTGCCCTTGCCTTGCCCGACAACTCCGCGCGCCGGACATCGCGGCTCGCACAATGGGAATCGGACGGATGCCTGCCTTTACGAGTCGATGAAGGTGTCATTGGCCACTACGCACCCGATCGAGTCTGCGACGATGAACAGTCTCAGTCCTGCACCGTATTGCTAACAGAGGGCGAGGTGGACTCCATCCGCGACTATCGGATCGCGGTCACGCAGCGTGTGGGCTCGCTCTTTCGCTCGAAGGTCTATCACCAGAAGATCTCGGCGAATACGAGCGAACTCACACCAATTATTCTTGAAGAGCGCAGTCGGATCCAGGGAAAGGTCTCGCTTTGCGACCCGGAGATCCCGGCGGCCGAACAAACCTGCGAAGTCGCCAACGCGAGTGTCATGGCGGAGCGGCTCCAGATGCCCGGCGATCAGGATGTTCTCGCTCCCAATTTTTTTGAGGCAACGACCGGCGACGACGGTAATTTTGTCCTCCCCCTCGACCCGGGGGTTTATGTTGTGACCGCGCTCCCTCCCCCCGGTAAGCAGGGAGGTCCTGCGGGCTTCGAAATCCTGGATCTGCGCGAGACGCCCAGCGGCCCCTATCCACTGGATTTCGCCCTCCAAGCCGGGCTCACAGTAACGATCAATCTCGAAGAATTTGAACCAAATGCAAGCTTGCTGCCGATCGATTGGGGGACCTGGAACCGATCGGGCCTTGTGGATCCCCTCGGAGATGTCCGAGATCTCAACGATCCATCCACGTGTTACGGCGCCGATGGCTGCCGTATCCGCCGATTGCGCAGATCGTCCGTCTCCCAACTTCTTAACAAGCGGGTTCAGTTTACCGTGAGAGAGATTGATGACGCCCCAGCATGCTCGCAATAGCCTCTAGGGGGCTGTTACGGCCGATTTTTTTTCCTCAACGTCTCCCTCGCCAGTCTGTGCTCATCGCCCGGCCGATACGATTTCGCGCACAGGTGTGGCTCTTCGGAAGGTCGTAGAAACAAGGGCATTCGGTCAAAGTTTCCCCACATCGCCGCTTGACCCGACACCGGCTTCTTGAAATGATCCAGCCACTGAAGCTGCATCAACCAGCGAGCCGCAGAAAGTTCTTCCTGTGGGTTCGTATCTCCGGGACAGTGTCCATCATCCTTTTTACGATGACGGCTATGGTTCTTGGGCTCCACCAGCAAACATTGGAGCTCGCCCCGGAAGTCATCGACTGCCCGTATCGGGTTCATCTGATGCACGATCGTCTGATGACCTTCCTCGACCGCAACAGTCATACCCGCGGTCAGGGAGATGAAGCTGAAAACGACTTTGCCAACCTCCTCGCCGAGACCCGCGTGGCTTGCGCCCACCAAAGTGAACTTGATGGTGATATCGACCGACTCCTGCAGCTTTTTTCAGAAGCTCGGACGCGTCGCCACCAGGAGGCAGCTGCCCGTGCGGAACTCGAATCTAAATAAGGTTCCCCACCATGACCGATGTAAACGATCCCAAGCGATCGGAAGACTCCAAGAACGATGGTGTCTCCGCTGATGTTCTCGACAAGAACAATTCAGACGCGGCGACCGCCAGCGACACCCACTCGGCGACGACTTCGACGCCGGATTCCGAGCCAGCGACCGCTGATGCTCTAGAGAAGAAACCTTTGGCAGGCAGCGAAAAAGGCGAGAGCCCAGCGCCTGATGAGTTTCCAAAGACCTTTGCTGACTTCGAGTTGCCCGCCGAAGTCTCGCGCGCGCTCGCCGAGATGGGTTGGGACACACCGACCGTGGTTCAAACTCGGACCTTCCACGACATCTCGAGCGGTACTGATGTGCTGGTCCAGTCGCAGACTGGGAGCGGCAAGACCGGGGCTTTTTGCCTGCCGTGGGTTGCCCGGAGATTTGTAGAGAAGCCTGCCTCCGAGACTGGTGTTCAGCTTCTTGTGCTCTTACCTACTCGAGAGTTGGCGAAGCAGGTCGCGGACGAGCTTGGGCGATTGGCAAAATATCGCCCTCTCACGGTGTTGCCAGTTTACGGGGGGACCGCGATGGTGCCCCAACTGGAGGCGCTCAAAGCGGGTGTTCACGCCGTCGTCGGAACTCCGGGGCGTGTGCTCGACCATATCCGTCGCCGTTCACTCAAGCTCGGGAACGCCCGGACGGTGGTGCTCGACGAGTGCGACGAGATGCTCTCAATGGGGTTTCTGGAGGATATTCGCGCGATTTTAGATGCGTGTCCACCGGCATCCGAACGACAGACCGCGCTTTTTTCGGCCACGATCCAGGGCGATGTTGACAAGATCGCCCGGCGTTCGATGGCGTCACCCAAGCGAATCCATCTATCTGGGGATGACGTCGCCGCAGCCGAGATTCATCACGCTCACTACCAGACCCGTGGTGGGCTGAAGACCCAAGACATGATCGATCTCGTGATGATCGAGGATCCTACGAGCGCGATCGTGTTTTGCAATACGCGTGAGGAGACACGGTTGGTTGCATCCGTACTCACCCGTGCAGGGTACTCGGCGGCTGCGCTCTCCAGCGACCTCGCTCAATCAGCGCGCGAGGCCGTCATGGACAAGATGCGCTCGCGCCGACTACGGTTCCTGGTTGCTACCGATATCGCAGCCCGTGGGATCGATATCAGTCACATCAGCCACGTTATTAATTATTCGTTCCCCGAAAGTGCAGAGGCCTACGTGCACCGCACAGGGCGTACCGGACGCGCAGGGCGGCCCGGCAACGCGCTGAGTCTCGTAAGCCCGCTCGAGATCGGGGCGTTTTACATGCTCTCGAAGCAGTATCCGAGTATCGTCCTCAACGAGGTCAAGTGGCCGCCGCAAGATGAACTCACCGCGCGCAGGGTCTCTACAAAGATAGACCGACTCAGCCGCGACTACGCCATCCCCGTTTCGCCCGAGTGGCTACGGTTGGCCCGCGATCTTGCGGCGGACCCCCGCGGCGAGAGGATTCTCGCATTTTTGTTAAGTGACGCTGCGGCTCGATCACAGGCTCAGAGCCGGCAACGTGCCAAAGATTCAGGCCCAGGGAGCACGACTGATCAGACCTCGCCGGGCGACGGTGGGGGTCGGGGACGTACAAATCGCCCCCCCCATGGTGAGCGAAGAGACGAACCCGCGCGGGAACACCAGCCATCCACGCGTGCCGATCGACCTGGGAGAGCGACTTCGGTCGTTGCGCCCCCCCCCACAGAGCCGAAGTCGAGGCCCGAGGCTGTCGACGCGACCACCGAAGAACCGAAGAGTACGGTGGAATCCGGTGATGGTACCGAGGGCGGCAAACGAAGACGTCGTCGTCGTCGGTCTCAGCGCGATGGTGCTGCGCCCACCGATGTGACGACAGGCGAAGACACGATCGCCAATGAAAACACCGATGCTGCCGTTTCCGCGGAGGCCTCCAATGAGACCGCCGTCGCAGCCGGCGAACCCGTTTCGCGCAAACGTCGCAGGCGCCGCAGAGGAAGGCGAGATGATTCTGTAGAAGACAGTCCGTCCGATCCTGGGTCGAAGCCCGGCGAGGGCTCTGGCGAAGTAAGAACTGACGTATCAGCCGATGCTGCTGGCGCAGAAATCGCCCCCCCTGATCTGGAAACCAGCGATGAGACGGGCGATGGCGGCCGTAAACGTAAACGACGACGACGACGACGAGGTAGAAGCGAAGCCGGGGAAACCGAGCTCGCCACTCCGCCACCTCCGCCACCTCCGGAACGTGTCTCTCAAGATGAGATCGTTATCGAAATTGACGAGGACGAGTTGGATGCTGTCCGAAGCGAGTTTGGTGAGATCGACGAGCTCGGCGATTTGACGCTAAAAGGTCGCCGTCGGGCCGTCATGGAAGATATCCAGGATGATGTCGTTTTAGAAGATCTTAGTGCCAGCGACGCACAGCGAAGCAGGGCCGAGGAGGAGGACGACGACGACGACGACGACGACGACGACGACGACGACGACGACGACGACGAAAATCACGTCGATGATGCCGCAGGTTCTGCGGCGCCCACCGCCGATTCGAAAGAAAACGCGCCTGGAGCCAAGGACCTCGATCCAGTCGTGTCGACACCCTCTCCAGCCGACGTCGAAGGTGATCCTGTTGATGGATCCTCAAGCGAGAGCGCTGAGGCCGATGCAGACGGGGGCATAAAAAAGAAACGTCGCCGTAGACGGCGCAAAAAGAAGGTCCCAGTCCCCGATCCGCCCGAGATCACAGCACCACCACACAAAGATTTCTGGGAGGTCTGGAGCGCAAAGTATACGATCGTAGACTTCGAGGATGCTTCGTTTGACGCTGAGTTGGAGGCGGAAATGGCCACGCCTCCTCCGACCCCCCCGGCAGCCAACAGAGAAGGCCGTCGGCGCCCGAAATCGCGCCCTCCGGCGCCTCCGGTCGACGATGCAGATCTTTGTCGCGTAAGCCTCAATCTTGGACGAAAGCTAGGTGTTAAGGCATCGGGAATTCGCTCTTTGTTGAGCGAGCGGGCCGGTCTTCAAGGGAGACAGGTTCGGGACCTAACAGTCCAAGAAGAAATCTCTCTCTTCCGAGTTGCAGCGGCGAATTTTGACGAAATTGCCGGGTCGCTCGCGGAACAGGATTTCCAAGGACAAACCCTTAGACTCATCCGCGCTGAATCCACAGATCTACCGCTGCGCGCGGATCTTCCAGTGGAACCAACGGTTGCCCCGGGCACTCCTTCGGATCCAAGCCTCCACAACGAACAGCTGGAGTTGACCCCATCTGTCGCTAATTCGGGGGATACCGCGAAATCAGTGGAAACAACCCAAGAAACTGCACCGCAGCTGGACTTGATCCCCGAGTTACCCGCGATCAACGTCGAGAAACTCGATCCCAACCCGGAAGAGAACTAGAGGAGATCATTCTCGGTCCCTACCCCAGCCCCGAACGGCGCGATGACGAGTTGTTTCGGTTGGCATCCGCCGTGGGTGGGGAGATTGTTCCATATGGGGAGAGCGTCGAGGGTCGTGAACTTCGCGCAGTGAGAGTTCCGGGGTCGTCCCCGGGGCTCCCACGGGTCTTGTGTTGTGCCAACATCCATGGACCTGAGTTCATTGGAAATCGGGTCGCCACAGCATTTTTGGCTGAACTCGCCAACGACCACCGTGGAAAACACTGGAGACTTCGGGATCGATCCGAGGTTTGGGTGGCTCCTTGCCTGAACCCTGACGGTTATGCACGCACCTGGTCCACTGCAGGATTCGATAATTTTCAACGACTGCGCACCAATGCTCGCGGGGTCGACCTAAACCGAAATTTTCCGCTGCCGCCGGGAAAGCGACGGCTTCATGTCCCATGGGCGGGATCGACAGTTCCTGGAGCCACGACCTTCATCGGGCCCGCACCACTCAGTGAACCGGAGACAGCCGGTCTCGATGCTCTGCTCAAGACCGGTGACTTTCACGCCAGCGCGAACCTGCATTCCTTCATGGGCACCCTGATCCCTCCATGCCTAAGCGCCTGGGATCATTACAAAACCTACAAGAGACTATGCGCTGCCTATTCGTCAGCCCAGCCAGGAGTGCGGTATCGACGGTTGTCGAGTTTCGTATTCGATACCTACACCGGTGAACAAGAAGATCATCAGCACCACAATCGAAAGACCTGGGCGCTGTGCGTCGAGGTCTTTCCCGTGGGACGATCGTTTCGCCAACACCTGAGGGCCCCGTCGGTCTTTTGGCGCTTCAACCCCCAAAATCCGGATTTGTGGTGCGCAAACGAGATTCCTGCGCTGTACGCATTTTTTGACGCCAGTCTACAAATGCCGCGACCGGGTACGATTCCTCGCAGTCTGATGGCCTGACATGGTCGCGCTACTTGGTGCCACGCTTCGCAAACGGATCTTTTAGATCTGGCGAATTGACGCCGCCTCCGCTCGACCGAGACGGCTGCTCACCGGAGCGAGGCAGTCTCGGTTTTCGCGAATTTGACGCATTCGATTGCGGAGTTGAATTTGTTGCTGTTGAACGCTTTTCTTCCGTCGGCGGCGAGGGGCGGTTCGCGGGCTTGTTTCCAGTGCGATTTCGATTGCCAGGCCGAGTTTTCTTTTTCCGAACCTTTTTTAGCCTCTTCTCGAACTTTTTCGGGCGATTTGGCTTCAACGAAAACGCGAGGTCTTCATAGCCCTCAGCACGTAAAATCAACGAGAGAGCCTCGGACGACCGCTCAAGATCGATGCCGACCTCCGTATTGGTCGTGCCATAAATAGCCATATCTTCAGCATCGAGAATTGTCGCATTGACACCTTCCGTCTGGATATGAATGGTGATGAGCGGCGCGGACTGACTTGGGACAACCATCGCGGCTGCCTCTGTCCCGCGGTCTGCTGAGGATGCATCAACCGTTTGCGGAACGACCTCCAATACATCCGGGGCCGCAACCGCGGGAAGGGGCGCGGGGAGTACTGCCGCGGAATTATCATGCTCGGTCGTGGCGCTGGATACAACCGGGTCATCACCGCCAGAAAGGCGGGTCCAGGCGGCAAAGCCTAGTGCTCCGAGCCCAAGTGTCCCGGCAACCGCAACCAGCAATCCTCGCTTGAAGGACCCTGTCGTCTCACCAGGCTGATCCAGCCCCGTGGTTGAACGTGGTGACCCCGTATCGCCACTGCTCACGGTCGGGTACCCGCCCGTGTAGGACATTTCGCCGGTTGCCGGCAGAACAATGTTCTCTTGAACGACCTCCACTCCCGCGGCCCCCGTGCCCACAGCCTCGATGGCCTCCATCATCGCGGGCATATCCTGGAATCGGAACTCTCGATCTTTTTGCAGGGCTTTGAGGATGATGCTCTCCGCTTCCGCGGGAATTCCCGCCTGCGGCGCGATCCTCGAAGGTGCCTCAGGGACCTCGAACATGTGTTTGGTCAAGATACCCATGAACGTATCCGCCATGAAAGGTACACGTCCGGTCAGAAGTTCGTACATGATGATGCCCACGGCGTAGACGTCGACACGGAGGTCGATTCGCGCACCTTGAGCCTGCTCGGGCGACATGTACTCTGGGGTGCCGAAAATCATTCCCGTACGCGTAAGGCCCTTACCGCCCTCACCTTCCTCGGTCGTAACCTTGGCGATGCCGAAATCGAGGACTTTGATGAAGTCATCGTTCTTCCCGCGTCGCGTTCGGTAGCAGTTCTCGGGCTTCATGTCGCGATGAACAATCCCGGCCTCGTGTGCGGCCTCCAGGGCGCGGCACACCTGAAGTATGATCGGCTTCACTCGCGCCCAGCCCAGCGCTCCCTGGTTGCGCACTGTGTCGGAAAGGTCTTCGCCTCGAAGAAACTCCATCACAAAGAAGACCGATCCATCCGGCGTATCGCCAAAATCGGTGATCTCAACCACATTCTCTTGGCTGATCATCGAGGCTGCACGCGCCTCTTGTAAGAACCTTTCTACGAGATCGGCTTTGTGCGCGAACTCGTGGCTCAGGACCTTAACCGCAAACTTTTTGCGAATTGTCATGTGCTCCGCGAGATAGACGGTACCCATCCCACCTTCGCCCAGTTTCTTGATCACCTGGTATCGCCCAAGCAAGACCTCGCCGATCAAGTCGCCTCGGACGGCTCCACTTGTTGGGGGCACAAACCGGCCCAGGGAGTCTCTCCTTTGCGCTTCACCGATCAAGTCACCTCGGACGGCCCCACTTGGGGTCCTCTCAACGGGCGGCGGCGCGGCTTCGCCGGGGTCGCTGATCATCGTGCCGCCAGATGTCTCGTTTGTCTCAGCCATAGTTCAGTACGCTTGGCGGGGTTAGCCTACCCCAATTTCATTGGAAAGGGTCTTTAAGGTCCCCAGTAGAAACCTCCGGAGCGGTGGGGGGTGGGCGGCGGCGGGCCGGGGTCGCGGCCTTTGCTTCGGTTCGCTCCGAATCCGGCGTCACATCCGGCGATTGCAACTTCGGCGACGGGACGGCGGGATCAAGGTTTTTTTTCCGTTGCCGTTTCCGCCGTCTCTTTACGCGCCTCTGCAAGGGAGTCTTCGCCTTCGCCTCTACCTCTACCCGGCCCGAGCTTGAAAGAAGACGATCCGGCGGTTCATGAGCGAGCGGTATCTCCTGGGGATCGGAAGCTGATAGCGGCGGGGCGTCCGCTCCCCGATCCGTGTTTTGAGTCCGATTCTGGGCGACCGGCGCAACGGGCGCCCTCCTCCGAGTGTCTCCGCTCGTCGCAGCTTTTGGGTCGGCGATTGGTACTACATTTGCGTTGCGGGGGGGCTGCGGCCGGTCAACGGGCGATCGCAGCTGAAACCAGTTCACGATGCCCAAGGTGAGTACGCCGGCGAATACCGCTGCGGCTCCGCCCAAGGTCAGAAACGAAAGAATCTTTCGCCGCACGCCGGTCTGTCCCTCTCCCCAAGTCGCGCCGATGCTTTCCTCATTCGCTCCCCCCAACCTTAGGTCGCGCTCCGGAGCCTGGGCCGGGATGTAGCGACTGGGAAGAGCGGCATTTACCACGACGGGCCCCGGGAGGCTCGCAGCTCCACCGCCCGAGATGTATGGACCCGCCAAGGCTCGGCCTTGTCCCGACGACATTCGATGAAACTCCGGCGGCCTGCGACCATGGCCGCCGGGGGGAGTGGGATCGCGCATCTGTGGACCACGTCGCCCGGCGGCATGGTGTGTCTCGAATGCCCCGGCCGACTCTGCGCTTTCGACGACGGAGTACGACCCGATAGCGACCGTGGGTCGCGCTCCCCCATGGGGAAAATGTGACGGGGGGGGAGCTGAGGGAAGGCTGTTCCCCTGCCCCAGATCGTGAGCGAGCGCGCGTGAGAACAGTGTACAAGCCTCCGCCGCGGTGGCCGGCCGATCATCCGCGGCCTTCGCTAGACACGCACTGAGAACACGTTGGGTGTGAGCGAGATTTGCAAGTGCCGCGTCGATGTCCCGAAGTAGCGGAGGCTCATCACACACCTGCTTTGCCAAGAGACCCACAACGGAATCGGATCGAAATGGTACCGCACCGGTCAGCATTTCAAACAGGATGATACCGATGCCGTAGATGTCCGACCGCCCATCGACATCGCTGCCCTGGGCCTGCTCGGGCGACATGTACTCGGGTGTACCTACAATCTCGCCCTCTGCCGTGAGTCGATGGGCTCGGCCTTCCTGGCGTGCGATGCCAAAATCGAGCAATTTGACCTGCTCCCCTCCTCCTTCTGTCAGCACCAAAAACACATTGTCAGGCTTCAAATCGCGATGAACAATTCGATGTTCGTGGGCAGCGGAGAGCCCTTCCAAGGCTTGCATGACCAGGCCCACGGCGCGCCGTGGGTCCAGTGCTCCCGCGTGGTCGATCTCGTCCGCGAGGCTGCGGCCCGAGAGGTATTCCATCACGAAATAGGGCGAGCCGATCGGGCTAACCCCATAGTCGAGGATGTCGACGACGTTTGGATGCTTGATTCTTGAAACGAGCAGTGCCTCCTGAGCGAAGCGCTGGGCGACGTCCTCTATCTCGGCGTAGCGGCGGCGCAAAACTTTCAGCGCCACGACCCTCTCGAGGACGACATGGCTCGCTCGGTAGACAATTCCCATGCCGCCACGACCGATCCGCTCATCGACTCGATAGCGTTCATCGAGCACTAGCGAGAGCAGCGCCGCATCTTCAGGGACAACATCGTCGCGGTCGTCTGGCGCCGCCTCTGCGTATTTGTCCCGCATCTCTGCCAGGGCCGCGCCGTCCATCGGGCAAAAAGCCTGGTCGTCTGGATACGTCTCCGCGCAGATTGGGCAGGTATTTGCACCCCTTTTCGAGCCGTGTGGCACACCGCAAGCCTAAACGGCGTCCCGGCCATGGTCAACGGGATGAGCCCCTTGCGCCCCTATTGAGGCCCATTGCCGCTCACGGGAGGGTCCAGATGCCGCCAAAACTGGACCCGCCCTAGGGTGAGACTGCGATCACGACTGTATCGCTCTTGGATAAAACGATGGAGCTTCGAGAAATCGCGGTGCGGTACCGACGATCCCAACACGATGTAGGCGGGTGGATCAGTCTCAAAGTCGTCGAGTAGTTTGGCCGCCGCGGGTCCGTCCACGAAAGTAGAGCGCGTTCCACTCCGCCGCCAGGTATTGTCGTTTGGCGTCGTGAGCAGTCCCCACGACTTATAGATCGCGCTGGCGGATCTGCGATCCGCCAGGCTGTAGACCCCCCATAGATGCCATCCCCAGACCCAAATTTTCTCTCCGTCGACGGTACGATTTTTGATGTGATTGGCAACAGCCTGCGCGCCCTGATCACGAGACAGACCACGGCGTTTTCGAGTGCCTTCAAGCATCCATGACTGGCGAAGAAACAGGACCAGAAGTGGGGCTATGAGTATGATTTGAGTCCATTTTCCACGCGAAAACCGGGAACCTAGCAGTCCCCATGGAGCGGCCGCCAAGAGACATACGGGCGGAAGCGCGGTCAAAAAGTAGCCTTGATAGAAGCGCATTCCGACCGCTGCGGACCCCAGCGCTGCGAGCAGCCAAACAAGCACCCATGTCGTCTCGCGTCGCCGTTTGGGGTCGCGGAGGCTTGCCATGACCGTAAATGCGGCCATGGCAAGCGGGAGTCCGAGAAAATAGGCGGATGCGAACACCCCGTCTCGGAGCTCAGCGAGTAGCGGCTGGTGGCGTGCACTCACGTAGCGCGATCCCCACTGGTTCAAGACATAGCCATCGACAAGGCCCGCCAACTCACCATGCATCCCATAGTGCAGTGCGATAGGCGCATGTCCGGCAGCGAATCCGAGGAGGACCGAAGCGGCACCCTGTAGGTGCCTCTGTTTCCGGGCTCCTCGGCCCCCAAACAACGCCCACGCGATGAGCACGATGAGCACGACGCCGGCGGGCCGCTTAAAAAGAGTCGCTATCGCCGCGAATAGTCCTGCGACTCCCCACAACAACAGCGTTCGCCAGATCGATTGGCTTCGGGTTGCAAGGAGGGCCATTGTCATCGCCAACACCTGGGGCAAAAGCGTCCACGTAACGTAATTTGCGTCCATGCTGTCAAGGAAGCCCGCGTGTAGAACCACCAGCAACGCGGTGGCCACGGCCGCCCGCCTCCCCCACAAACTCCATGCCAACCCCGCGGTGGCGAGCATCCCTGCGGTTGCCCAAAGATTTGCCCAACATTGAAAATCCTCGATCCCGCGCCCTTCGGGGGGCGCGACTAGCGATGCGAGGTAAAATGTTCCCGGAGCCTTGAGCTCCACGGTGTCGATGTACGGGAGCCCGCCGTCCAGCAAGACCATCGCGTTGTAGAGGATTCCACCGACGTCGTGGGATACAAAGCCGCTTTGCGCGAGGCCAGATTGCCGTAGCCACAACGACAAGGCAGCCACGAGAACCAACAGCCCCGCCGAGATCCATGTCGCCGATGATGGGACCCGTCCTGTGCCTTGCCTCCCGGCCGCAGGACGGAACACGTTAGTCATGCGCGGCATTTTAGCAGCGAGGGGAGCCGTCGTCTTCCTCATTTTTTCTGCGCTTATCGGCTTCCCGGGGGCCGGTTGTGGCAGAAGTGCGCCCGCCGCTTGCATCGACGACAGCCAATGCCCCGCCGCTAGCCACTGCAGCCCTTTCCTGGAGTGCCTGGCCGCTGGGACGATCTGCGGCAGTGACAGAGACTGCGGAATCAAGCTCAAGTGCCTGCAGTTTCAGTGCGTGCGTACAAACGCCTGCACGGACGACCTTGGCTGTCTCTCAGGCACGACATGTGTGATCTCGGCAGGCGAGGTGATGGGCCTGTGCATGGACTCGGGTAGCTGCTCGCCACCGTGCTCCGCCGGCAGCTACTGCAGTGCCTCGCGGATATGCGTAGGCGAAGATCAGTGTGCTGCCGACGCGGACTGTGCCGTGGAGCAGGTCTGCACTTTTGGAAGCTGCGTCACGAGGTCTCGACCGCAGGTCGAGTCTGCCGCGGAAACGGAATGTAGCTGGGATCAAGATTGCGCCATGAACGAACATTGTGAGGGATCTCGCTGCAAAGAATCGGTCTGCGGTCCTTGTCCGCGCACCCACCGGTGTATTGCGGGACGCTGTTCCCAAATTGGGTGCAGTGAGGAAACGGCGTGTATCGATGGATATGTGTGTATCGAGGGCCGCTGCCTTTTTATAGATCCTTGATTGTTTGGCGACCAAACATAGCGTCGGACCGCTCGGTGGGCGGCGGCATTGGATGGCTTTGGTTTGACAGCGAGAGGCGCTGAGGAGACGATTGCGTCGATGCGCCGACTCTCGTCTCGCCTGCTCCTCTCGGCTGCCGGACTGACGCTCCCAAGTGTCGCCGTGGCTGCCCCTCCCTCCCTCCCCGTCGATGATGATGCGGCCGACACCGCTCCCGAAACCACCGGCGCTGATAGTCTTGATCCGCCGGAGGATGGACTCATGCAACCAGAGTTTCCGGGGGAAGGCCTCGAAGACCTTCCGCCCGGGGAGAGCACCTTTGAATACGACGCTGAGACGATTGGGGAGAACGACGACGATCTTTCCGATGATGGCCCCAACAACTCCGACGACCCCGGGCTGGTCCGTGGCCGACGTGAGGCGATGTCGCCGATCGCCGGTGGAGGTATTGGTCTCTTTCACACGTCGCTGCCAGAAGTCGGTGGAAAGTACACATTTCGTTTTCGGCTAGGGACCGATTTTTTTAGCAAGGAAGGATTCTTCTGTTGCGGCAACGACGTCGGGAATGATGCTCACTCGCGGGTACGGGGTGGCGTCGATCTCGGGTTTACGGTAGCGAAATGGGGAGAGATCTACTTTGGGGTGCACAGCGCTGCGAACCGCAATGAGCGAGATGCCGCAGCACGCCAGGATCCTCCGACCGTGTTTGCCCTGGGGGACATGAACCTTGGGTTTAAAGGCGCACATCGCTTCGACAATGGGGTCGGCCTCGGTGGCCAGATCGGTCTTGGGATGATCACCGGGAGCGAACGACTCATCACCGAGCGCGTCAATTTCAATATCGACGGGATCTTCGCGCTCGACCTTCGCTACCTCACGGATCGGCACGCTCCCGTTCGGTTCTCAACAAATATTGGCTGGATGCTCGACAACTCGATCAAGGTGGTCGATTGGAGGTCGATCAGTGACGACCTTAGCCGCGAGGTGCTCCGTTTCGCTATGAATGCGAACCACAGCCGTGTCCGCACCCGCTACGCAGTCGATTTCCCGTTTCGGGTCGGCAAGGACCGACAGATAGGGATCGACCCTTTCATCGAATACAGCTGGGATATCGCAACCCATCTTGAGCCTGCATTCGAACCTCTGACAAAAAAATATGCCGCGTCGCCTCTACCGCGCTCTCAAAGTTGGCTGACCGTCGGTGTTCGAGCAAATCTTGTCGACGGCCTTTTCATCGATGCCGGCGTCGACATTGGGACGAGCTCCCCAAACTACGAGTTTGGCCCCCCTGTACCGCCATGGCAGGCGATTTTAGGTATCGGTTGGTCCTTTGACCCCAAGCCAGTCATTAAGGAGATCGAGATTGAAAGTGAGGCAACAGAGTTGCCCATGCCGGTCCTCGATGGCCGTATCGTCGGCCGGGTCACGGACGCGACGGGAACCCCAGTCTCGGGTGTTCTTGTCGACTTCACGGGCCTCTCCACGAACTCGATTCTCACCGACAGCAACGGAGGGTTCACAAGCTACCGCTTTCCGGCGGGGGCCGTGACCATCGCGTTGACTCTCGCGGACGGATCGGTTGTCGAGCACAACGCGGAGGTAGAGGCGAACCTTGATACGCAGGTCAACATTGAACTCGAAGGTGCGATGCCCGAAGAAGAAGCCGCCGAAGGCACGCTCTTTGGAACCTTGCTAGACAGCTCAGGCGCCCCTATTAAAGATGCGACGGTACAGGTCGTGGGCCATGGCCTCGACGAACCCTTTACATGCTGCGACGATAGCGGTGCGTTTGGAGTTCGACTCCCGGTTGGCGAATACACTGCGACGATCACAGCCCCCGGATTCAAGTCCGCAATCACCCAGTTCTCGGTCTCGGCGGGCGATGAGGGCAACTCTTTCACAGCGACCCTAGACGCCGACTCCACTCCCGAGACGCCGAATATCAAAGCGTCAAAAACGAGGATACGGCTAAAAAAGAGTCTCCGCTACGACAACGATGTCGTCGACCCGAGCAGCCATCCGATTTTGGATGAATTGGCTACGTTCCTCAAGTATCACCCTGAATATGCTGAGCTTGAGATCCGCGTGCACACCGACGACCGAGGCAAGCCCGCCAAGCGAAGCTTGGCCCGCGCCCAGTCAGTCCAGGCCTATCTGGCAACAAAAGGAATTGCTGCCGATCGGCTTACGACCGTCGGAGCTGGCGACAAAAAACCGATCGCAGTGAATCTGACGGTGGCCGGTCGCAAGAAGAACAATCGCACGGAGCTACGCGTAAAAGGCTACACGGGCGAAAAATAGGATCTCCGGCCCGCGGACCCGAGAGACGCCCTTTCGAGGTCTCGCGGGTTCGTTAGCCGTAGGCGTCTGCCAGCTTCGCTACCGCCGAGACGATTGAAGGATCGACATCACTTCCCTCTTTGACCATGGAATGCAGAGCGGTTTCGTAGTCGCTGATTCCGGTCCCCGGTACTCGCGGAATCCTGTCCAGTGCATGGCGAATCTCCGCGAGCACGCTTCCCTGCATTTTCCAACGATGGACCGCATGCAGACGGAAGACGCGATCGAGCCAAACTCCCGAGGCCGAGGCCACCGCGAGACGGACTAAACACTGCACGCACGAGACTGCCGTCGGGTGGTCGCCAGGGACATGCGAACCCATGAGCTGGTTCGTGAGCGCCATCGCATAACGCTCCGCCTCCTTGAACTTTCCCATGCTCAGACTTTTTTCAACGAGCTGCCCAATCAAAGACGGAAAATGGGCCTCTTCGCTCGGACCCATCGTCCGGCGAAGCGGCTCCTCGGCTCCGTTTTTTTTCTCGATGGCGAGAGGCCCAAGCACAGCGATAACTTCACGACCGATCCGAACCTGGTCCGAATTTTCCAACTTGGCCCGCCCCGTGAGGCGTTTTCCGTTAACGAAAGTACCGTTGCGACTCCCGAGGTCTTCGACGTCCAGGAGGCCCTTCGATACATGCAGCCTGGCGTGATAGCGGCTAACTAGGTCATCCTCGAGCGTGAGCCAACAGTCGGACATCCGGCCGACATCGAGTCTGCCCTCAGGTAGCGCGAGCGTCCGTCCGCCGATTCTTAGCCTAAAGGAGTCCACGTCTCCGAAACGATAGCTGATCTCGCGCGATCGGACGTAATTCGTGACAAAGTGGCCTCGGTGGGGAGCGCAGAATACTCGGTCATCGCCCAACTCTCATGGGATCAACTTTGATCCCATGCCCCTACGAATTCAAGGCAAGCGTCGGGACGCTTTTAGGGCCGAACAGGATTGCGCTAAGCGCGCAATTTAATCATTACCGTACGCCATCAAAGTTCTCATCTGGGACGATTACGTTGCCCAAGAGCTGAACTCGCATGACCTGGCCTCGAATTGATGTCCCAGAGCCTGGACCGCTGCTGTCCACCACATAGACAATGCCGTATTCAGGAGCGTTCACGATTCGGGTAGGAAAGGTCAGGTCGCTGCCGCCAAGACGGACACCGCTATTTTTCGGGATGTAGCCTGCGCGGGTACTAAAGGACTGGCGATACCCACGAGGAATGCGTGATCGACGAAAGAGCCGAAATTGGGTGGGCCAGAAGCCCTCCGAGGATGGATCTGCGGGCTGCGACAGATACATCGGATCGGTCAGGTCCAAGACGATACTCATCACTGGATTGCTGAACCGTAGCGCCGGAATTGCGGCTTCGTTGTACGCGAGTCGGTGAAATTTCGAGGCATCATCGGCCGTGCGAGTGGCCGAGATGCGACACGGATTGCTCTCGCCAGCATGCGGGATATCTGATCCACACACGGGAATGCTGGCGAGCCCCTCGGAGTTGGCGGGGAGTCGAATTCGGCTTGTCATGAGTTCCGAGACGTTCGAGTCACTTGGGCGCTCAACACACTCGTAACGCTGCGAGTCTAACGACAGGGTCGGGTTTCCATCCCTATCGAGAGCATCGTTTCCTATGTCGAGACTCTCGCCGTGATCGATCGTTTGTACGAGATCGGTCATGAAGCTGGCGGCCCCCCCCCCTCGGAACACAAAGCTGTTGTCCGCGGCCACACGGTAACGAACAAATTCGCTGAAACACGCTGGGCCGGGCAGCCGACGGAGCGTGCATTCATCCGATCCCGAACATTCTCGACGACACATGCCTTCGACGCAATAGAGATCGTCGTCACTTTCGAGTTCTTGACAATCTGAGTGGCTTGTACAGCCCCCTTCGACTTGCTCTTCAGCGCAAATAAATTGCCCCTCGCGCTCGTAAAGGCGCGCGTATTGTTCTCCCTCTTGTTCGTCCTCGCCGGGTGCTTGAACGCCATCGCCACCATATTTTGGGCAACAGTTTGGACCCGCGGGATCCTCATCGTTCGAACAAGGTTCAAAGTCAGGGAGGCATGCACAGCCGCCACCGTCGTCGTCGTCGATCACTCTGTTGAAAGTGCCTGATTCACACTCCGCGTATTCGTCCACGAACGAAATCGGCGGAAGGTCAAGCGCTTGCAACCAAAGCTCGTCCTGAAATGCACGAGTCACCCGATATTCTCGGAATGCTTCGCCGCACGGATCCGAAATAAACTCACCACAGACCTCTCGAAGATACTCCGCATCCTGGGCGTAGGCCTGCTCAGATACGCAGATTCCGGAGCTGTCGCCGCCCGCAGCACTCTCTCGTAGACAGCGCTGACCGACACCGCACTGCTCATCCGTTGAACAGCCGAGCAATACGAGCTTGTCGCCCGGCAACACGCCAGCATCACAGAAAGAAGCTCCACGACGTAAGAGGCGCGAGCTGTGCACGTCCGTGGCCAAACAGCTGGCATCGGCCCAGCCCAGGTCATCTTGATCGCAGACCAGTTGGCCTGAGGACGACTCGGTACCGGGGATCGCTCCCTCCCATTCCAAGCGCCACTCGCTGCTACCCCACGAGCGATAGTCTCGGACGGCCACTCGCGCGACGTTGTTGGTATAATATCCAACCGCGCCGACGGCATCGTCGGAGCTGCTCTGGGCGCCCATTTTGTCGGTGCTCTTGTAGACGCCAAGCGCGGCGCTCGCGTATTCGTCGCGTTTGTACGCCAGGTCGATCAGACGAATCGTGGGAACCAGGTGCTGCGCGCGTTCATCGAGCCCCGAGATGTTGGCGCGAACGGCCTCATCCCGAACCAGGGGCCGCCAAGAGATCTCATTGATGTTTGGCAGGACCTCTGGAAAGAGGTTATGCGGTCGCAAGGTCGCCTCGAACAGGTCCGTCGGATCGTCTTGCGTCAAGGACTCGGGCTCACGGCCTTGAAATGGACCCCCGTCGATCACTGAAAATACAAGCGCGCCAAAGTTTGTCGTGCCGATTGCCACGGTCCCTTGAACACCTGCGATGCTTCCGCCCTCTCCGCCCTCTCCGGGCTGCCCGGCAGGAAACCGCTGAAAGACCCAATCGGTGAATTTTGCGCCCGCTGGCGCTCGAATCCCCGGGCCCTCGGCAAAACCACGCCTCTCCAAGGGCGCCGCACCGCTGGGGTTGTCTGGGATCGACGGGCAATAGATATCCTCGGTGGCCGCAATGATCGGGTCGATCTGCGTATCGCACTCTCGACCCAGGGACGTTCGGTTAAAATCAAACTCGCGGCGGACGACTCGAGTCGCGCCGTCTCCGGAGATGACATACAAAAATTGATGCGCCTCGCTCCCTCCGTTCACTCGGACAACGGGCGACGAGCGGATTGTTGCGATCCCAGATGCCTTCGGAAGATCGAGGGATGTCACCTTTGAAGCGTCCCAAAGTCCTCCCTCGATATCCCGCCCCATCGGAATCTCGAACAACCGATCGGATCCGAGCCCACCGACATAGAGGGTGTTGTCGACAATAGCCTCTTCGGATTGGCTCGCCTCGCCGACCTCATACAAGTGAGTGTTATCGCCAGTCGTGATGAGTGCCAACGCCTGTGGTCGAACCCCGGTTGACGCATCGCTTGCGATGTCCGGTACCGTCCCACCCTTAAACTGTGCGGGACAGTCGACGGCGCAGCTTGGACTTGTTCCCCGGTCGACCACCGATACAAGACCCGAGTCTGGGTCCTGTACAAACTCGAGACTGGCCAATACATGCCCGCTAAGCAGGTCGATCTCGGCAACGATCCCGCAGCTCGGGAATGTTACGTAGGCCGATCCTGGCTTGCGCGAGTCACAACCAAGAACATCAACTTGTGGAGCTTCGATCTCGATCGCGTGACTCAAGTACGTCGGTACCGGCACGATCTCTCCAGGCCAAGCGCCGAGTGGCAGCCAGCGCTCGGATTCGCCATCGTAGCGCAATGGAACTACATCCTCGACCAGCGCGCTTCCACCTCCCGAGGCCGGAAGACCGAATCCGTAGCCCGCCGCCCCTTCGGCATCGAGAACGCCGAGGGTACAGCTGCCGCGATTGGAAGAAATCACGCGGCACCCATCTGCGGTCGCCGCAAGGTCGGTCGGAAGCTCACCAACGCTAATAAAATTGTAGCCAGGCGCCTCCTTGTCCATATCGACGAGTCGACCGCTGCACTTCGTGAACATTGCCAGCTCATTCCGCTCTGAGTTGGCGACGAAGCCGACAAGATGAAAAGTCCCGTCTTTTTTAGGATCGCCGTCAACCCCTGATCCGTTTGGATCGTAGTCGAGACAGTTGTTGTTTTGCTCGGCGCAGTTACGGATGGGTCCCGCCTCCATGTGGCAAGCGTCCGCATCCTCTGGGCAAACCACCCGCACACATGTAAGCGCTAGATCGGAGGGGCGATCGAGGACTCGGTTCGGAATATCTTGAACTTGTTCTTCTTGGCAGGCCCCCACCGCGAAAGAACTAGCGATCAGCGCATAGGCGCAAAAACGAGAGGTCATCGACACGGCTGTGCGTCTCATTTGGTGTAGGGCTCCTGAAGGCCAATGCGTGCGACTTCGGCAAAGCGGGTCGGCCGTTTGCGCGACATGTCGACGACACTGATCGTGGCATCAAGGGTGTTGGCGATATAGAGGTACTCGCGCGCCATATCGACCAAGATTTCATGAGGCCCGGTCCCCACGCGAATGGTCTTTACAAGGTCCAATGAAGTCAGGTCGACCACAAACAACTCCGCGCTCCGATAGCAGCTCACCAATCCGTAGCGCCCGTTCGCGTCCTCGTACAAGGAGAACGCAGTTGGTTTTGAGCAAACCTCTTCTTGCCCTGCAGCCCGATTGACGGGATCACCGGCCTCATCGAGGCTCGTATCAATGCGCAAGAGGGCTCCAGGGTTGCTCTGGACAACGTAGAGCTGATTCCCGTCCTGCGAGAAGGCCATGCCGCCAAGCACAGCCGTTCCCGAGGATCCACCCGTGGAGAGCCCACCGCTAAAGAAACGCCCCTGGGCGAGGATCGACTCGTCGCACACGGTGCTGAAACGCCGGCATTCGTCGCACGCATCACGAAACGCCGGAAGCTTCCAATTTTCTTCGCAGCCTCGGGTCGCTTCGGCCTCCTCGCAGAGGCTAAAGTCGTAGGTCCCCACGACGCTAGGATCGGCGCAAATGCGTTGCTCGTGAACGACCTCTTCCGCGGAGACGCCAATTGCGACTGTCGGCCGAATGAACGGTGCGAAACGAAAACCGCCGTACATTAGTGGGTAGCGACAATTCGCGGTGATCTTCGGTGCGTTAACATCGGGATCACAGGGCCGAACGGCCATGCCATACCCCCCATCAAAGGGTATCGCGTTGTCACCAAAGACTCGTGATTGATCGATGATCGCGGGGCGCCCGCTTGGTTTTCCAGCAGCGTCATCCAGTCCCGCGAGGTTGATGAGCGTCAAATCTGCATTGGTGAGGTGAGATACATACGCAAGCGGCGACGTCGGATTGGGGTCGATGACAATGTTAAAGGGCTCGCGTTCGATCCGCGGCTCATCGTCGTCATTCCGGTAGTGGAGCATGCGAAATTCATCTCCACACCTGCGACCATCCCGACGACCAGAGTCTGACCCCTGACCACAGTCGAGGGTCAGATTGTCTTGATCAAGCCCGCCGCGGATATCGATTGAGGTGATGCTGGGATCGCCCCGTACCGGAACGAGGAGCGTCGCCTCTCCATCGCCCGCGACGCGGTCCCACGCCTGGGGCCTCCCCGCAAACAAGCCAATGTGGATCGTCGCATCGGAGGGAACAAAAAAGGATTCTTCACACTCAACGATCGACGGCGTAAGCGAAATTCGTCGACAGGGAGCCTCCTTGCTGATTTTCGACTCCGGGTGACCAATGTTGGAGCTGTTGCGCAATGCAGTGTGGAAAGCGTCTAGATCGAAGCCCATGACACTGCCGCTGTTGTAGGTCAGGTCGCTTGCTGCGTTGACGACAAACATCCAACGCGATGGTTCTCGACACTGACCGGCAGCGCACAGCTCACCGGCATCGCACGCTAAGTCGTCGCTGCAAATGCCCATCGACTCTGAGGCGACACGAGGATCTAGGCTCAACCCCGCGGGGAAGGTAAATGCATCGTTGGGTGGCGAGAGCCCAGGGTTTGCGTCTGGTCCGCAGCCCAAAATCGCTACGAGTGAGACGGGCAGCGTGGCTACTATCGCGCGGCGTGGTGCTGCGAACATCGGCGCTGAACCTATCAGGATCAGCGCCGAATTCCAGGCCGGAGCCGGCACAAAGGCATCAATTCAAGTCTGGTGTTACCCTGCGCGCGGGGGTAACGCGGAGATCTGAGCAAAAAAGTCGATACTTCGCAAACGACGCCGAAGATGAGGCCGCAGCAAGTCACGGCAGAGATCCCGCAGCGACCGGCGCACGTCAGCGGGGGCCACTGCGAGCTCTTTTGCGGCCCCCTCTTCTCGCCGGGCCAGGCGATGGCCGAGATCCAAAACCATACGCGGATAGACGGATGACTCCGACGTACCGTGATGTGCGCAAACCCGACCTCCGCGTTGCTGCTCAAAGGCGACGGTGGTGGACCCCAGTTCCGAGTTTCCGCATACTGCGCAGCTGTCGAGCGCCGGGAGATGCCCCAGCCCCAACATCAGCTCGAGCTCAAACCCTCGCAAAACCCCCGGTTCGGTCCGAATCATCGCGGTTTCGAGCGCCACACATAAGCTGGCGAAGATCCTCGGATCCGGCTCGGTTCCTGTCACAAGATGATCGCAGAGCTCGCACAAATAGTTTGTGTAGGCGTAAAGCTCGAGGTCTCGGCCCAGCGAGAGCAAGCTCACCGAATGCTGAAAACCGTCGAGACGGGCCATCGTCGAGTGACGTTTGCCCGACCCACCGATCCTCGCTTCTCCGCGCGCGCCCACCGGGAGACCACCAGGAAAACGCGTCTTGCTGCGTCTAGCGCCCCGCCCTATCGCGTCAATTTTTCCGAATTTCGCGGTCAGCAAGACGATGACAAGATCCGATTCACGCACCGCATGGGTACGCAACACCACAGCGGGCGTACCTTCGGAGGGCGCGGCCAACTTAGCTTGCGCCCGGGTCTACCCCGAGAATGTAGGTCGCCACCGAAAAGTAGAACAGCAGGCCAAGTGCATCGACGGCCGTCGTTACAAACGGGCCTGTGGCCAGGGCGGGATCGATATTTAGGCGATCCCAGATCAGTGGGGTCGCGCTCCCTACTGTCGCCGCAATCGCCATGCTGCCTATCATGCTCGCCACAAGTGTGATCGCAAGCGGCAGCGGAGAGATGTCATCGATGAGCACCCACGAAGCGAGAGCGATCACAACCCCGTAGACGGCCCCCAGTAGCAACCCCAGCCCCAGTTCTCGGATCAACAGCCGCCGAACCTTGTCGCGTTCAACGTATCCGACAGCGAGTCCACGCACCACGATCGTGGAACTTTGGGTGCCAACACATCCCCCCATTCCGACGATCACCGGCATAAACATCGCCAACGAAGGAAACAGCTCGATCTGCATGTGGAAGTCCTTCAGCAGCAGCACCACTAAAATGCCGCCCGCGACGGCCGCACCGAGCCACGGAAGTCGTGCACGAAAGCTCACCCAAAACAGGCGGGTGGCCACAAGTTCCTCGCCTGCGCCCGCCATTTTGAGGATGTCCTCGGTCGCCTCCTCGCGGATCACATCGACGATGTCGTCGATCGTGATCAATCCCAGCAAGCGGTGTTGGGCATCAACCACCGGGACGGCCACGAGATCGTACCTCGACGCGATTTCCGCGACTTCTTCTTGATCAGCATCCGACTTCACCAGGGTGAGCTCCGAATGCATCACCTCCCGGACTCTTTGATCGGGTTTGCTTGTGACGAGCGTGCGCAGCGAGAGCACACCTACGAGACGCTCGTCATCGTCGATAACGTAGACGTAGAACGCCTGTTCGGGTGGATCCTCAAGATCCTGCACCGTTCGTAGGGCACGCGCGACCGTGACGTTGTCGGAGACCGCAATAAAATCGGGTGACATGATGCCCCCAGCGGTCTCTTGGTCGTAGGCCAGCAGGTCCTCAAGCCCGCGTAGATCCTCTGGCGCCATGCGCTCCTCAAGCCGAGCGAGGATAATCGTGAGTTCGCTCTCGTCGAGGAGGCCGAGGATATCGACGATGTCGTCGGATTCGAGAGGATCGAGCAGCGCCGCGGCCTCCTCTGGCGCGAGCTGTCGAATGATCTGCGCGGCGTGCTCCTCGCGCATGAATCCCAAGACCGCCGTCCGCCGTCCGAGCGGCAAAACGAGCAGGATTTTCTCTTGCTCGTTTGACGAAAGATTATCCAGCTCCGCGCCGATTTGCACCTCATCCATGCGCTCGAGCTTTCGCGCGAGCCGACGAAGTTCTCCATCGCGTAGCAGCTTCGCAAGATCGAGATTGGGGCGAGCGGTCGGCAAGACCGCGGCATCATAGGCGGAAAATCATCAACAGCAAGCCAACGACGCCACGTGTTTACACGCCGCTCCCTCGCTAGGAGTTTGTCAAGACATCGAGGCTACCTCGAGAAAGACCGAAGGCCACCAGCACGACGATGGCGATCAGCAGCCCCGCGATCAGCCAGGTCAACAGCCGCGCCACAGGAAGTCTGCGCAAGACCCCGACCCACGGGGCGAAAACTCCAGAATCCACCGTTGCAGCTTTATTCGCGCTAGCGAGGAAGGGCGATGAGGACTCATTCCGTCGGGCGCGAAGCCGAGCTCGCTCCTGTTCGTACAAGAGACCAAGGACGGTCTCCTCATCAAGATCGAGCGCCCGCGCGCAGCACCGAAGAAAGCCCTTGGCGAAGACGGGTCCTGGGAGCTCACTCACTCGATCTTGTTCCAGGAGTTCAAGCTGAACTCGTGGAATCTTGGTCGCAGCGGCGAGCTGTTCAATGCTCATGCCTCGGCGTTTCCGCTGATCGCGAACATAAGACCCCGGAGACCGAATGACTTCCGGCGTCGCTATGCCAAGCGAATCTGCCGCTTCATCAGCGACTACCCGCAATCGGCCCGTGTCGGCACGCATGGCAGGAGTCTTGCTCGAAGGCGGTCGCGGGCGCAAGCGCACGATGGCGGCGATCGGTGGCGATGGCGCATCGGAGGCGGTCCTCCGTCGCTCGCTACGGCCCGATCGCCAGCGCGTCGGACGCTGCGATCTGCAAGAACTGCGCACAGTCCTTCGCCAGACAGCTGCGGGGAGCGAGGCTCATGCACGCCTCAAATGCGAGGCCCGCTCGCTTCTGCCGTCCAACGCGCATCTGAGCGACGCCCTGCACGCGATGCGCGTCTTGGATTGGACATCGAGGGTCCTCGACCACGGCGGTGATCTCTTCGAGGGCCTCGACGTCCATGTCCATGTCCAAGTAGACGCTCGCCAAGCGATAATGCGCAACACAATAGTCATCATTCATCAAGATCGCCTCACGCAGCTCGGTCAGCGCGTCGACAAGATCACCACGTTGGTAGAAGGCCCAGCCGAGGTTCGCCAGCGCCGAATATCGTTCCGCATAAAATTTAACCGCAAGCGCGCCCTGAGCCTCCTCGATCGCTCGATCGTAACGCTCGAAATACAGGGAGACCACGGACATCGAGTTGAGGGCTCGCCCTCGCCCCGCATCCTCAGCATCGCTGTAGTTCTCGCTGGCCTGCTTGAATGCGTCATAGGCGACTCGGTGTAGTCCGTCGGCGCGCTCTCGCATCCGAGACGCACCTTCGTCGGTGAGGCAAGTCCGATTCTCGATCGCATCGATCATCGTCTTCCCCTCATGCAAGGCGATTAGACCCGCGAGATAGTGGGTTCCCGCATGTGTCGCATCTGCGACAAGTGCGCGTTCAATGCGAAGTTTCGCGTCGGAGAACATCCCTTCTTGAAAAGACCCTACGGCGACGTTGTAGTGTTTGTCAGCCAAAGAGATGTCTTTTTCTTCGGTCGAGCGCCGTTCTGCGCTCCCCGCACACCCGCCCGCTGCCGGGACGATCCCGCATGCCAGCGTGAAAACGAGCGCCCGGGAATATTCGCCAAGCCGGTGGACGAGCGTTGGCGCTACGGAAGCACGGTAGGTCCTGGACATGGCGCTAGGCTAACTCCGCACCGGTAGCATCCGAAAAAATCTGCGCAATTGGCCATTCGGCGGCGGGAACATCACGCACACCTTGCCCCGGCATCGTCTGTACCGATACGCTTGCCCGCCATGGCACTTGTTTCACCACGGCTCAAGACCACGGACGACTAGATTGTGGCCGTCCATGTGCTGTACCACGGGCGCTGCTTCGACGGGGCGTCCAGCGCCGCGCTTTTCGCTGACTTCTATCGCCGACATATCGATGGGACGGCGGAATTCAAATTTATTGCGAAGAGCCACCGGACCGGCGATCCCTACGATCCGGACGATTTTTCTGGCGACAAACACGCCATCGTTGATTTTCGCTACACGCAAGACCCAGCGCTTACTTGGTACTTTGACCACCATCGCTCCGCGTTTCAACTTCCAGGGGACCGTGCACACTACGAAGCCGACCGCAGCGAGAAAAGATTTCACGACCCGCTGGCTCCTTGTTGTGCCTCCTATATGTCCGAACAGTTGGCGCGACATCATGGCTACGATCCCACACCACACGCAAATCTTATCCGGTGGGCAACGATCATCGATACCGCAAATTTTGCGACGCCTCACGTCGCCGTAGACCTGGCAGAACCGGCGATGCAGCTCGCCGCCTACATCCAGAGCGCCGATGATCCCGAGACCATAGCGACCTTTATTGAGGACTTGCTCGTCAAGGACTTCGCCCATCTGGCATCGGCCCCCTACGTACAGACGATCGTTCGGCCCCGTCTTCGCGCCCACGCGCGCGACATGCGTCTGATCCGGAGCGTCTCACGGATCGAAGCAGGCGCGTTGGAGTACGACCTTCTCGATGCCGGCCCACGGGTTTTGAGTCATTTCATCCCCTACGTGCACCATCCTGACGTCCGCTACGTCGTTGGGCTCTACGAACACCCCGACGGCGACCTGCGACTTACAGTGGGCTACAATCCATGGCTCTCCGCCGAGGATCGCGAGCACGATCTGGCGGAGCTTTGTGAGCGCTCGGGAGGTGGCGGCCACCCCCAGGTCGCGGGAATATCGCTCTCGCTGGAGGACCGCTCCCTGGCTAGAAAAACAGCAGGTTCGATCCTCGAGATTTTACGGTCACCAGCTCCAAACCCGTGATCGACCGAGTGCCATTCTCTTAGTCTTTGACTGTATCGTTGAGTTCAAAGCCGGTTAAGGTCTGAACGTCGTTGTCGACATCGATGAACGATATCCGGCCCCCGGGGTGTTCCTGGGCCACATAGACCTTGTCCGTGGCCGTGACGTACCCAACTCCGGTAGGTGGCGACCCAAGCGGAATGCTCTCAACAATGAAGCTGTTGAGATCGATTAGGTCCACTCGCCGCACGGAAGTGTAGTCGCCCAATCCGCGAACCACCATGATCGCCCGATCTGCATCGGGGGTGAACAGCATGGGTCCTGGCCGTTCGGCCACGGTCTGTAGCTTTTTGATGGGATAGTCCGCGGCAATATCGACGAGCGTGTAAGGCCACGGGGCGGCCGGGTTGAGGTTGTCGTCGCGCTGATGAAGCAAAATTACGTTGTTACTATCTGGAGCCACGCCCACAGATCGGACGGGAACCTCGACATAGATCGTCTCAAGATCCGACCACGCACCACCGGCTTTACCTGCCAATGTAACTCTTTTCCGTGGATCCGGGCCGGCCGTGGGGGATCGCTCATCCTCAGTGTCCCACACGGTCGTATACAGTACGAGACGTTCACCGCTCGGTGCGATGTCTGCGAGTCCCACGTACTCCCCGGGAACTTCGTGCACGCTAAAGCCGTCGGTGCCCGTGACTGGAAGTGGGATCTCGACAATGGAGCTGGACTGCGCCCCCGGGAGCATAACAATGGCAAAACTCCCATCTGCACTGATGTCCAGATCCGTCGGATACCCCGGAAGGTTCATGGTCGTTTGCTCGCCATCGGTCAGCGACGTGATGGTCAGCCACCGTTCACCATCCACCCGTGCGAGGGCCTGGCCCACTTCGGGGGAGATCTCAATCTCCAACGTCTTGGGGTCAAGCGCGGGGTCATCAACAACCGGAAGCAACGTTGGTTTGCCGAGACCCGCCAATGATGCGAGGTCGATCACATTAACCCCATCGTCGGTGACCACATATGCACGGCTCGAATCGGGAGAAACTCGAAGAGCTCGAGGGTGAGCACCGATCGTCATCTTGTAGGAGGCTCCCCCGGCGTTCGTCTCTAGCACCGTCAGCTCTTGATCGCTGCCGGATCCGAGCATATTTTCGGAATCGACGTCGTGGTAGACGAAGAGCAGATTCCCATCGGGGGTGGCGATCAACGCATTGACCCCTGGCGAGACATCGCGCAGCTCAACCGAACTTTCGCCATTTTTTTGCGTGCGAATTAACGACACTTCATCGCTTCCCTGGCACAGCACGGCCACCATTCCGGTGCCTTCCTCGGCCCCGGGGATCGCCACGACCGCCGTCGGCCCGGTGGCCACATCGACGACATCGATCGCAAGGGTCTCCGTATTGATGACAGCCACTCGGTCCGTCATCTGGCTCGCGGAGTAGATGTACGGGCCGCTGGGCTGAGGTTTGCGAAACTCCGCTTGTTCTTCCTCTTCGTTCCCGGGAACGGGTGCGCCGTCACCATCACCATCACCATCACCATCACCATCACCGCCGGCATTGCCGCCACCGTTGCCGTCGCCATCACCGCCCTCGGGATTTTCCGTCTCCTCCCAGACGCCAGCATCACCCGATGATGTGCTCTCACGTCCGTCCATCATCGCACAGCCAGCCACGGACGTGAACGCCGCAATACCTACGACACTATTGAATTTATGCATCATATTTCTCCTAATCAAATCGTATGAACAATCCGACGCGCCAGGCGAACCCGCCGGTCTTGACGGCACCCAGCGAGGGCGCCTCAGTTGAGATTGGATCCGTATCGAGACCTCGGTCCGGCTCAACATCGATCGATCCTCGTAAGTTGTAGCCTACGCCAAGGTCCAATCCGAGGGTCAGACGACTCGCATCCCGTCGGGGCATGACGCTCCTGGGGAGATAGAACAACCCCCCCACGAGGGCGTTTCCGCTGCCTGTAACCACACGTTGGGAAGCGGTGGATTGTTCGCCCCAGACCCAATCGAGATCGGCGATCAGAGGCCCTCCACTCGCGCGAAGGTAAATGTCGACGCCTTCAACGGGCACGAAGGTCGCTCTTAATCCAAGAGCAGGCTCTTGCAACGCAATCGTGGTTGAGTGGAAAATATTGCCGTAGGTAGTCCCCTCACTTGCGCTGCTTCGGTAGCTCGCCTCTGTTCCAAGATAGAATCGCTCACCGATTCTATGATCGAGTCTCAGCCCCAACTCGAGGCCAGAAAGCTGACGATCGTCAGCGAAACCAAGATAGCTGTCGTCGATGTTGATCGAAGACATGTAGCCGACCATGATCTCAAATCGATTGCGGATCCGTCTCTGCGGATGGGACTGACGCGAGCGGTCTTGCTCGTGCTGGGACTCCATCGATAGCTGTCCGCGATCCGGGGTTGACGACACCGAGAGCAGCTCGTGCGGAGCTTGCGTGGGTGCCGGGACTGGTTGGGTGCTGGAGGCGGCCGGCGAGTCCGACGGAGCGGCAGATTTTGGCGCCACGGTATCAGGATCGGCAGCACCCGGTGCCGTGTCACTCGCGGATGTTGCTGCGGATGAATCCTCAGATCTACCCTCAGATCTACCCACTGACGGAAGAGGCGTCTCCTCCGTTGGCGAATCGGCCATTTCAATCACTGGTGGTGTCGAGCTTGCCCCCAAATCTGTCCTTGGTCCTATGGGAGGCGCTGCGGAGACCGCAGGAGCTACCGCGCCTAGGGTTGATGCAAGGGAAATGTTAGCGAAGAGAATCATCATGGCTAGTTTTCTCCTTGGCTGTACAGACCCTCAAACAGAAAACCCCAAATCACGCTTGAGCTGGATCGCGAAGGGTTCTTCGCATCGACAATGGTAAGGTGCCCGGTGACGTCGTCATGGGTAACTACAACTTTTTCGATGCCAGGCATGTAGTGAAATGTCGAAATATTGTCGTCGAGCACCATGCTCTCTGGATTGAGGGCCTTGAGGTCGATATTACTGATCCAATCTTGATTGGGTGTCCCCAATATCAGTGTGTCACCGTCAAGTGCCGACGAGCGAAGATCATACTCCGAGCGTGTGGTCAGTGGTGTGACTTGCTCAGACAAAAAGTCGATCACATAGAGAACACTGTTCCCAGACCCCGCGACGGCCCGGTCATTATCCAGCCAGACAAAGGTATCACCGAGGCCATCTTGAATCTTTAGATGCGAAGGTTTTCGGCCCAGGCTGCTTTGAATCCCGTCCAGATCGAGGGTATGGATTGCATGCCCCCATTGACCCCAGATGACCGCCTGCTTGATGGATCCCGAATCTGTGACGTGATCGCGCAAGATGACTCGACCTCCGCCGTTCAAGTCTTGACCCGCTTCGATATCGACCACGAAGCTTGCTTGAGTTTGGAGATCGCTGAAGACCAAATCGTATCGAGTGAGAGAGACTAAATAGGCGTGCTCTCCATCGTTGTAGAGCGTCATGTCCGTCGCTCGGTTGCCGATGGGCAGCAAGTTTGTTTGAGTCGTAAAGCCGCCTCCCTTAGTCTTTGCAATCAGCGGGAACATGGCGATGTCCGAGCCTGATGAGGAGCGAAGAAAGAGAACCGGATCTGCGTAGAGGTCGTCGCTCGGACGAAGTAGGACTTGCTGGGGGCGAAACCCTCCATGCTCGTCAAAACTCACCGCGACTTGATTTGACGTCTCGTCATCCATATCGACCATGACAACCTCGTTGCCAGCCAAAAAGACAACCAAATCGCGGTCCTGGTCGCCGATTCGGACGGGTGCCTTTACACCTTCGATATTTTGACTCGGAAAATGAACCGACGACAGACGTCCGCCGAAGCCATCCAATGTAACATTTCGCACAGCATCGCTCGTCAGGTCGACGATAGCGACTTGGTTGGCGTTGTGGATCTGCGTTGTGGACTCATGCGCGAAGTACAAGACCGCGTGACGGTAATCTGGGCTGAATGCGACCGAGTCGTAGGGCGCCTGAACACGATATTCGACGGCCTTCTCCTGCCCATCCGAGGAGGTCCGATAGAGTATTTCTTCGACATCCTCTTCTTTGGCGCTCGCGGGGACCGAAAGGTACAGCAGCTGTGAGCCGTCGAGCGTGCTGTGTGCCCACGCGATCGCATCACTCTCGTTCCCGACAGACAGTCGCTCAACATCGACCGAGTCCTCCTCGGGAGTGACGATGACAATCTCGTCGTGAGTTTTATCGATATAGACGAGGCTATCTCTTGTTTGGGTCACGGGGCCGTCGATCTCGATCTCCCTCTCATAGGGAAGATTCAACTCGCAGCCAACAAGAGTGGATAGAGTGATGACGACGATTGAAAGTCGCGGTTTGGAACTCGGAATAGTCAAAAACAAGACAGATCTCCTGGATGTGAATAGAGTTGGAGCAAGTCGGAGTCGAAAGAGTCACCATTTGACGTCTCGCGCGCTGCATCCTGAATCGTTTTGGCCGGCGTCTCAATTGCCTGGACTTCTCGAAACATACAAATGGGCGGTGCAAAATTCATGACATCCCGATAATCGTTACTTGCACGCCAAGATACGGTCATTTTCTCCGAATACACGACAATCGGTTTTCTCTGCGCGACATAAAAGTCACACCCGAACCCAGAATACCAGGCCCGCCGCGGACAGTCCTTCGCACCAAGGTGTTTGGGCAATTCAGCCTACCTGGCGGTCATCGTTTATGACGGCCCCTGCTTCGTGTGCTCATGAACGACCTCAGAAATTTTCAGCTGAGCCAGAGGTTGGCCCAATGGAAGCGGTCCCCAATATTCGGCGGGGTAGTCCGGTACTGAGATCCCTTCTTGGCGGATGTCGATCCGAACACGCCACCGCTCGCTCGTTGCGGGGAGATCACGGCATACCCATACCCACGAAAGGACCTTGCCCATCAACGACGCGGGGTGCCCAGCATCGAAGGAAGTTCCCAACTGCTGGGCCGTCGCTATCGAAAAGACATGAACGAGGTCAGGCGGGGGGTGACGCACATGCCTCCAGACGTCGATCTTCATTGGCGCGGTTCCCGGTTCGAGCATCGCGCCGATGACCGTGACTGCGCCGCGATGTGGGTCGACATGAATCGGGCGAGGCATTCCTAAAAAATACCACAGCACCGCGAGTCCCGCGTCGTTCTGGGATCGCTCTTTTTGCAAAAAAAAAGGACCGCCGGGTGCAAAAGCATCCGGCGGTCCTTGTAGTAGCGGGGACAAGATTTGAACTTGTGACCTCCGGGTTATGAGCCCGGCGAGCTACCTGACTGCTCCACCCCGCATCAGGTGAGTCAGTCTTTAGACGCAACGGCCGATGTGGTCAACCCCTGTCTGTAAGTTTATCGCCGCCCCGGCGATGGCGGCCGCGCATTGTCTCGTTTGATGCTCTCAAGTCGGTCTAGACTTCGCCGTGGTCAGGGTCCGAGTCATGCCGGCGGGTATCGAAATTCGCGCACAGCACGGTGATGTTCTCTCCGCACTCATCGCCCAGGCTCGTATCCCCCTCGGCCGAGCATGTTCAGGGCAGGGAATCTGCCGATCGTGCGAGATTACCGTTTTGGCGGGATATTCGCTGCTCTCGAGGCGCACAAAACGCGAGAATCATTGGCGACTCGAGAGCAGCCAGCGACTCGCCTGCCAGGTTGCCGTCGTCGGAACGGAGCGGCAAGATCAATGGATCGATCTCTGGAGCCCTGCCTGGGGAGAGCGGCCTAAAGGCGGTCCTTGAATGGGCGGCCTTTCAAGAGGTCTACCGCGGCCAACTCGCGGAAGCAGCCGCGGTGAATCCGACAGTCTGCGCCCCAGGCCAGACGATGAAGGAGGCTTCGCTGGGGGTCTTTGACCGAGTCTGTTCTGCTAAGCTCTTCGCGCATCGTGCCGCCCGGTGATCACAGGAACGAATTGAGCCCGTGGCAGGTCGAAGCCGATCTGCTCGCGGACGGTCGCGACCTCTTGGAGAAGCTATGTGGCACTCGGCGCTACGGCCATCTCTTTCCTGGCAGATCGAACCCCTCGCTCCTCCTTGAGGCCTATCAAGAGCTCACTCGTCAGCGATGTTCTCGCCGGCGTCCCTTTCCTGGCGAACGCGGATACCGAGGCCGCCGGGAAGGTCGTTTGTTGGCCACGATTCTCAAACGGATGGTGCGCCGTGATGCCCTCGCCCGCGACCGACGCTTGCGGTGGGGCCTCCCTCTCGCCCAGCCGATGCCCATGCGGACGGCGCTCCCAGACATCGTGTTAAGCGCGTTAAGGGAAGTCGACCCCGATGTCCGCGATGACATTGCGACGCTCATGCACGGGAAACGTGGGCCCGGCCCACTCGGGATGGTGGACCGTTCCTCACGGGAACAAGCCCGCCTCGATCGTGGTCTCAGCCAGCTTCGAACGAGTCTCTTCAACCAAGCCATCGCTCACCCCGCTCTGATTCCAGGGCTGCATCCGCAATACATCGCGTTCGCCAGCTCGTCGCAGCCACGAACCCGACGCCATCCTATCGCCACACTCATCCTTTTACGCCTCCCTTTGCAATTCATCGCTGCGATGATGGTGCTCTTTCTAGCAACCTACGGGGGGGCCTACACATTTCTCAACAATGAGCGACTCGGAAATTTTTTAACCAGCACAGTCGGCACCCTGCTCGATGGGGAACTCGCATTTGAAAGCGTCGAGTGGCAGCCGGACCTCATCCTCGATCTCATCACGGGCCAGCCCCATACCGTGCACGCCCGGGGCGTCCGCGTCTACGAAGGGTATAAACGCGACGGGAGGAAGAGGCACAATGTCACGGCTCAGGCCGAGCACCTCGAACTCGATCTCGTATTGCACGAGATCATCCCGTGGAACCGGATGGGATTTCCTACGCCAGAGATTCCATGGATTCTGCATTTTGCGCGAATCCGAAACCACGGAGACATGTGGATCAATGTCCGTGAATATCAGGATGACGCTGGAGCATGGAGACTTAGTCTGCTTCAGGCGTTTGCATCGGCCAACGATGCGCCGGCGATCCCCGGCTACCGACGGCTGGGATTCCTAGTCGAAGACGCAAATCTTCCTGGACTAAGACTTGCGCTCGATTTTCACCAACGGCAGGGATGGGGCACTAAACTGGACTTTGACGAATTCGACCTGGCGCTGAGCTTCACCGGTTCGCTCCCAGAGGACCCCCCTGCGGAGCGAATGCCTTTCCGATACCTCGCAACCGCCCATGGCGCTCACGGTTTTCTTGAACTCGATGGACTGGCTCGCCGTCCGATCGTTGTTCGTGAACTCTCAGAGCTGGCCATCTCAGGTGGAATGCGGGGCACACCGCTCGGGGACACCCGAATCCAAGGGGCGGCGGATCTCGGTGGTTCGCCGTCCCGCTTCGACGGATTTTTACGTGACAGTTTCAACCCCGGGGTCGCCGTCGAATTCAGAGTCGCCACTCGCGATGCCGGTCCGCTCGCCGGCGATTTTCTCCCGGCCGTCAAGGACGGCTCGCGCCCACTCGCCATCAGCGACGGTTCAAGCGCTGCCGTTCGTGTCGAGGGACCTCTCGGGGATCCGAGGCTACGCTTCGTCGCTCAAGGAATCACCCTCGATCTCGCGGAAGAACCTGATTGGGCTCTGGACGACGTCGACCTCAGCGTTGTCCTGGCCAAGGACCCGGTTCCCGAGCGATGGAAAAACCGTTACCCAAATTCTTACGAGCCCGGCGCCGCACCAACATCTGCGGCACCGGAGCGCTGGATGGTCTACGTCGAGACTTTTAGAGGCACCGCGCTCGATGGCGCGATTCGATTGCACGGTGGAGGAAGTCGAGATCATATAATTTTAGGGAGCACCGATTCTGAGCCGCTTATGGTCGCCATGAATGTCGATCTTGAGGGCATCAATCCCGAGAAACTTCTCCCGCATCACCCGCAACTCGGCGCCCTGCTTCGCGGGAGCGCTGGTGGAGGCGTGCAGGTCCATGCGCTCGAGTTCCAGCTAGGCGGCGACGAAATCACTTCGTCCGAGGCGTCTGAACCTAAACCAAGCGGTGTGATCATGGCGGAGCTCTCACTGCGTCGCTTTCGACTCACACGCGATGCCAATGACAGTCTTCCGCGGATGATTCATGCCGACGGCGACCTCCAGTATCACCAAGATCGCGGCCTTGACCTGCGCAATCTTAGCCTCGGGACTGAGGGGGGGGAGATTCGAGTTTCCGGAGGCTTTGACGCCGACTTTGAGACGCTCAAGCCTACGGCGATCGCCGCGAATGTCCCGGATGGTCCGGCGCTCTTGCGGCAGTTCAATCTAGATCCCTATTTTTCTAGAGCGAAATTTGACATGGACCTTGCCGGGAAATTGCCTGTACCGGGAGGAAAGGGAGACTTGTCCGTGCTTGGGGCGGCAGGAAGCGGCCTTGCCCTCGGCAATATCAAGCAGGCATCGATCGACCTGCGCCAAGGCATCCTGCGACTTCGTGCGAAAAATGCTGAACTTCTCGGTGGAAGCGGTCCCCTAGAGGTCGATCTCGTCCTCGCTGAGCGGGGTAAACTTCTAAAAGACCCGAAGATTCGAGCGTCCCTCGATCTGGACCACATGGACCATCGGAAGATCTTCGGAGCCCCGATCGATGCGGAAGACGCTCGTATTCGAGTGTTTGTCGACGACGGTGCTGGCAACCCCGTCGCCCTGTCAAAAGTACAGGCGCGCGGTACCGCCACGGCTGCGGTTTTACGGATCTCGGACGTCGACTACTCCAACGCGGATGCGGCTTTCGCCATTACCCGAGACGGCTTGCAGCTCGACCGGATGACACTCAACTACAGTCGAAAGTTCAGCCCCCAACTCGCGCCGCAACTTCGGGTCCCATCGGGCACACTTGCGGCCTCGGGGACCATCTCTTTTTCTTCAGACCCGGCACTCGACCTCATCGTCGATACCGCCGGGCTTCCGATCTCCGCACTCACCGCGCTCCTGGAGACCCACATCGATATCCAAGGAAAACTCACCAAAGGTAGTCGGCTAGCCTTTCGGGGCACGTTGCGGCGCCCCCATGTCGAGGGCGAGCTGCGGCTCGCTCAGCTGGGGGCCGCAGGGGTACCGCTCGGCCATGGTCGTTTGGTCTTCGAGACCCGTGACTACCCCGATTCAACCTCGCCCATTGGCCTCCGCGTAGCCGCGCGCCGAGAGGTTCACGTCCGGGGCGATCTCAAGGGTCCAGCGGCCGATCCGGCGAAGAATCTCGGCCAGCTTGACTGGCACGTAGACGCGACCGTCGCATTCCCCGCCATGGCATCGGATGAACTTGCACCAGATGCCATCGCTCATGTGCGCTTCGATACTCTTCCCCTACGGACCTTGTTGGCCCGGCCCGAAGCCGAGTTGTGGCGTGACCACGTAGAGGGGGAGCTGCGAAACTTGGAACTCAAGGCTCGGTATTGTCCCGCTCGCGGTGGCGCCCTGCTTGAGGCCTGTGCGCGACCCCCCTCGGCACGACCTGCCACGGATCCCTTGTCGGTGGAGTTGGCCCTCGAACATTTTTGGTTTCGCCCACGTCACTCGTTGGGATCTGGGCCAAAGGGGCCGAGCCCCATCAGAACAGATGACCCCTGCGATAGCCCCGCAGCGCTTTGTTCTTCGCAACCGCTCGAAGCGACCTTGGACCGCTCTCAACTCCAAGTTTTGCCATGGGTACTTAGCAGCGGCGGCAAAAAAAATGTCAGCCTTGAGCTAGGGGGCAACTTCGATCTTTCTCCAAGCCTTTCGAGGCCCGCCCATGGACCCCGAAAGGCTTGTGTCGCGGGTATGCCTTCCCCCATGGCACCGATGGCTGGGATGACGAGCGCGCAAATTGTGGGGGCACTCGATCTGCGAGCGCTCGAGGCGATCTTACACCCCTGGAATATCCAGACCCCGGAGGGGCAAGTTTCAGTGAATTTAGAGATCAAGGGTCCCGGCCTGAACCCAGATATTTCTGGCGACATCGATCTTCCCCCAGATTCGGAGCCCATCAATCTCTACCTGGGCAACAATAAAGAGGAGTCAAGGCCCCGCGCCCCGGGCGGGTCCTTGAGGAAGCGCATCCTTGTGAGCCTCACCCAGCTCGGGGTGCACCTTCAGGACGGCACGGTGACGGCCGCGGGCGAGGTCACCGTTGGAAAACAGCCGCTGAATTTCGGCAAGATCGACAACAAACCCACTTTTATTCAATTTGGTGGCGCATGCAGCGGTAGCTATGGGCTCGCGCTTCAAGGAGAGATCGATGGAGAACTTCCCCAACTCATGTTGCCAGAGTTGTTTTTGACCAGCCGTGGTGCGGCCACCATGGAACGTTTGTATGTCGCGGGTAATCTCGCCGCCTTCTCGAGCGACGATTCTCCCTATTTCGAAATTTTTGACGGTGCGATGAGCTTTGGTCGCCATTCCACAGAGCTGAAGACAGCCTTCGAGACTTTCACGATAAAAGGCGGTCGCGTCGAGTTCCACCAGTGCAAGACCGGTCTTGCTGTTCCCTGCCCCGATGGATCGTCCGCGGGTATCGCCATCTTTCTTGGCGAACAACGAAGCGCTCATGCCCTCCGTCGTCCGCGAACAGCACTACATGTCGGAGTGGGAGACCGAGGATCGGCCTCGCTCTGGGGATACGCAACTGTTGGACCCCGGCTGGACTCCATGCGCAACACCCAGGTCCGTGCCGCCCTCTCCATGGTGCCGTTCACAATGAACGATAATTCTGGCCACCCTGAGCTTACCGCCGAGCTGAGCAGTTCCCGGATTTCCCTCAACGCCGACGGAGGGACCGTACGCATTAGCGGTGACGTTGACGTCGAGAGTTCGCGCTGGCGACGAGATGCGATTCAGGGGCTCAAAGTCCTCTCCTTCGCGGACCCCAATCCACCATCTAGCGCTCCACTTCCTGAGGCCCTTTCAAACCTCGAGCTCGATCTCAAGCTCACGACGGTGAACCCCTTCACCATCGATAACAACGTGCTCAAGGACTTCGAGGCGCGCGCGGACCTTCGGATCGAGGGTACCGTCGGTGCGCCCGATATGACCGGAAGTCTCGATATCAGTCGCGGCACCATCGACGTCGACATTTTGGGCGGTAGCTATGACGTTGAAAAGGGGCGAGTCCTACTTGATCGAGACCTGTCGAGAAGTCAGGTAGCGCTACAGGCGTTAAGGGAAGAGCCGGTCAATATCGACGGCCAGCTTCACGCGCTCTATCTCGACCTCGGCGGATCCCTCGATGCCATCGAATGGCGATGCACGGCGGTCGGAGACACCAGTGGCGTCCTTGGCACCGCCAGCGGATGCGTCGACTATTTGATCTTCGATGCTGGAAATACGGCGACCGCGGAGTCCGATCTTCAGCAGCGTGGACAAGGTGATCTGGTCGGAAACCGGCTGTTGCCAGTCTTCGGAAAACTCGCTCGCCTGCGTTTCAACGACTATCTGGCCCAGGAGTCGCCGCAGCTCGAGCAGTTCATGCCTGAGATTGTCCTCCGAGCCGACCAACTTGGAATTGTCACAGACCTATCCACCCGGCCCGAATGGTTGCAATGGGGCTGGGGCGGTGGAAGCTTGGGGCTGAGCTATCTCAACGGCTATCCCGGCTCCCTCATCCGCGACAGCCGAGCTCTTCAAGGAGAGGTCCACATCCTTGAGGACACCTACCTTCGCTTCGGCTACGGCACACGTAGTTACACGACGAGAATACTGATCCTCGATCCCCCCACATCGGCCGACGTAAAGTTGGGCCACCACGTGACGATTCCTAGTGTCCGCTGATCGCCGCAGTCAGCCCTCAAAGTGGCTCCCCCTCGTCTATCGAGCCACCCTGCTGTGGCTCGTAACGACCTCCTGGTCGGTTCCCCTGGAAGTTTTCGCCGCGGATCCGCAGACCGATGTCGTCGACGCCAATGCAAGCCCGCTCGACCTCGACGTGGCGAGCGATCTTGCCGCTGAGCGTCGAGCCGCCGAAGTACCCGAACGACCATCCCAGTTCCACAAAACGGACAGATCAACCCGAGGGCTATTGCCCAGCGTCGACTGTGGGATACAAGATACGCAGGATCCTCTTTACCCTGTGATTCAAGCGCTCGCTACCGTTCGTGTGGCGGGCTTCGAGTTCGCAGATTGTAGCCAGAAGCGCAACGCTCTCCAAGGTCGAAGCTTAGAAATCACGCTGCGCGGCCACGATCATGATCTCCTCTTGCTCAAGTTTCAAGGCCTCGCTGAAGAGGGATATGCGCTTGAGCTGGCGCCCATCGGAAACGATGAGCTTCGCCTGATCGCCCGAGTTGCGCTTGCTGGAGGCTATGTCGAATATGTCAGGATCAACCACCTTCAGGTCGGAGGATCGATGCTGGCCGACGACGTCAACCGTCTTTCCCGTGTCCTCGACATTCACGACCGAAATTTTTTCCCCTCAATACTTGGAGCGCGAGCCCGCGAGCTCGGATACCACGTCGAGTTCATCCCAGAAGCGGAGGGAGCGGTCGTCGCTCAGCTGGCGCCGGGCCGCAGCATTCGCCGAATTCGAGTACGCGGTCACCTTCCGTTGCCTGAACGAGAGATCCGTCGAACACTCTCCGTGGATGCGCAACCTGGCGCCCTCGCCCGTGGACGCTGTGTTGATATCAAGACCTTGCGGCGTTCGGTCGAGCCGCCGCCGCTATGCGCACCGCGTGATGTCGCTTGCCGGACATGGGAGCTCGGTGAACTCGGTAGACTCGAAGAATATTTGTTCAACTCCGCGTACTTCCGCGGACACGCAACCCTCTCTTTGGTCTGTGGTCGAAAATACGACGAGGCGGACCTCTACGTCTTTCTCGACAAAGGAAAATCGTACCGCGTCGACCGTCGAAACGTTGTGATCACCGGGGCCCCATCCGCGGACCAACGCTGGATACGACAGCAGTTTATTCCACGCAGTCTCGGGCTCTTTCCGGCACGGGTCACCCGAGATTTTATCGATAGGGCCATCGAATCGGTCGAGACGGCCTACACTGAGCCCAACAGTGGATTAGGAAATTTCTGGCAATCGGGAGGCGCGAATACCGGCTACCCCGAGGTTCGGGTCTCGACAAGCTATGAGGACATCTCCCGAACGCAACTTCCGGAACGACAGAAGATTCCTCTGACCATCGTAGTAGACCTTGGCGATGGTGTTCGATCCCGTTATCTCGTGGACCGCGCGCACCGCACAGAAGACCCCGTCACCGCCAGCCAGCCTGAGGCCGATCGGCCTAGCCTCGCTGCCCGAAAACAACATTCCCAATCGGTCCCTCGTTTCGACGACGAACGGCTTGACGAGCAGCTGCAACTTTTCCCTCGACGAGAGCCCTCGAGCGACGCCGCAGCGGCGCGCGAGGCAGGGAACATCCGTGCCTACTACCAGAGCAAGGGCCATCTTCTCGCTCGCGTCGAAGGCGAGCATCACGATTTTGGATCTTTCAAGAAGTTGAAATTCACGATTCACGAAGGTCCCCGCATCAATATTGCCTCCATTCTCCTGGTACCACCGATCGGCATCCCACCGGCCGTCACAGAGGCCGTTAACGGCCTCTGGCATGACGGTCGAAAGCTCCGCAAACGCGGCACCTTTAGCGAGCGGAAGGCTCGTGAAGACATCGGCACCGTACTCGCGGCGTACAACGATATCGGATATTTGTGCGCAACCGCGACGATCACCGTCGCATTTTGGAAAGAGGGGCTCGGTGTCACGGGAGAGCGAGCGGTCCTTGATCTCTCCCATCTGATTGGCGGCAGTGGGACCCCCCGGTGGACTAGACAATTCGATTCAAGAGGGCTTTTTGCGATTGAAGAGCAAGCTTCATCGCGCCTGTACGTGCGCATCGATGTCACACCAGGACCCCGCATCGTTACGGCGCCCGACGAAACAGTCCTCTATCTCGATGACCCAATCCCAATCGATCGATCGACTGCCAATATCCCCCAACGCGAATCTGGCCGCTGGGGACCCCGCCGAATGCTGCACGGGAGCCCCTTGCGTCGTGGAAAAAGCGACAAGGCGGGGGGTATCGCGCTCTCCCAAGAGGTCTCGCGCGCGACCCGGAGGTCGGTGATCGATCGATACCGAGATAGCGGCTATCCCATCGCTGACGTTGAGTTGAGTTGGCGCTATGCCTCCCCCCAGGGACCGGTCATCGTCCCCGATCTTACAACCTTGACCAGCGAGCGTATCTCGATCTGCCGCGAGCACAAGGCCGATGCCGTGGTCCCTGTGGAAACGATCGTCAACGTCTACGAAGGGAAAAGAGGGCATTTCGGCGACACACTTTTTCGCGGCAACTTCAAGACACGCGAATCTGTGCTTCGAAGAGAGCTCGACTTTCATCGAGGCGATGCCTATTCGGCCCGCGTCGTTACGCGCGCGATCCGAAAGATTGAAAGGCTTGGCGTCGCAACACGTGTACGAATCCAGGACTACGCAGTTGGCTGTGAATTTGATGACGAACAACAATGCAAGGTCCACGAGTTGGTCACCATCGATGAGTCCAAAGACATCTCTATCGACCTAGAGGTGGGCTTCGGCGCCGCAACTCTCAACCCATTTTTTGTCTGGGGAGCGCCGAAGTTTCCCAACCTATTTGGATCCGCGTGGGACCTCAACACGGAAGCACGCTATGGCTTTGACCTTAGCAATGCCCTCGCTCGCTCAGATTTTTGTGATCGTCAGACCTGCTACGAACGTTCCGCCCAAGCATCGCTACTGCGCCGCCATGTGCTTGGAAGTCTTACGAATATTGACGTTACCGGGCGCTATCAACTTCGGGCAACACCCGCTCGTGGTGAAATTTCAAGTGCCGTATTTTCACCGCGACTGTCGTGGGAGTTGTCAGACAATTTCACCCTCTACACTGGCTACCTCTTCCAGAAGGCGAATATCTCACGCGATATCGTTAAGCCTTTAGGTATCGACAACGCTCCTTGGACCCATCGACCGGCCGCTGTGGTCAGCGACAATACCGGGCTCGTGGAGATCGGCTTCGGATGGACCCAAGTCGACAACGCCTTTAACCCCTACGAAGGGTTCATCTCGACCTTCGATATCAAACTCGCGTCGCCGTACCTCGGTGGAAACGATTGGTGGGCAAGAATCGATTTGGGTTGGCAACATTTCATCCCGATCCCAAGAACGAGTGAACGTCTTGGCCTCCGCTACTCTCTACGTTATGGCCAACTCTTCCCTTTCGCTGGCCCAAGGGCTCACACGGTCACGGTTCCCGACGTCTGGCGCTATTATGGCGGGGGCACCGCGAACCTGGGAATTCGTGGAATTTTACCTGAAACGATGCTCGTCGATATCGAAGAGGTTCCACAAGCCTTCGGCGGAGTCCTCTTCCGCCCGAGAGCCCAAGGTGGACATGTGCGGGCTCTCGGGACCTTGGCATTGCAGATCGTCTCGCTGAAACGCTTTCTTGGCGGAAAGCTTGCTCACTCGATTTTTTACGATTTTGGTGTGCTTACGCAATTTTGGCGCAACGCAAGACTCAACCGAGATTTTCGACATAGCGCGGGCATCAACGTTATTAAGTGGGACATTCGAATCGTAACCATGGCAGTCGGCTACGCGGTCCTCATTCCAAACCGACACAACGTGGGGCGCACGGACGACACCAACGGCCGGCTTGTGTTCAATGTGGGTGTCACGTTCTAATACTGACGAATTTTACCGCTTTGCAGGCAGTGGCGGAGGTGCCGTGAGAACCATGCCGGCTGCGGTTTCTTTACGGCTGGCTGCACGTACGCTTACGATTTTGACGCTCATCGAAAGGCTCATACCCGCGAGGGGATGAATCATTCTCACTTTCACAAGGTCGTCGCCAGCCTCGATCACCTCAAGGCGAATATTTTGCCCAACGCCGATGCCGGCCTCGAAAGTGATGCCGGGTTCCAACTCGGCATCGGCTGGAAACTCGCTTCTCCGGATTTCCTTGAGGGGAGCGTTTTCAACCGTGCCGAAAGCTTGCTTAGGTGAAAACTCAAAGCTGTGCTCCGAACCGGATTCGAGGCCTTCGAGCCGACTGTCGAGGCCAGGGAGAATCGCCCCGCTTCCGTGAAGAAAGCTCAGCACGCCGCCAAGCTCAGAGCTCTCGACGATTTCACCACCGTCGGTACAAAGGTCGTATGTAAGAGCGACGACGGTTCCAGCGCAGATCTTCATCGCCTCCTATTGTATCGAAACACGCAATCAAACCCAATCGATGCCGGCGAGCCGAAAACCACAAGGCTCTATTTTGTGATGACAACCGCAGATGCGCCGCTGTCACCAATCACCGCGTGCCAACGATCGGGGAGTCTCGGTGTCGTAAATCCAAACAACCAGCGAGCGTCGGCTGGCGAAAGGTTGACACAACCGTGGCTACGTACGAGCCCAAAACCACCGTGCCAAAACGCGCCATGCAGGGCGACATTGTTGGAAAAATACTGGGTCCAAGGCACATCCTCGATGGAGTAAGCCTCCTCTTCGATGGGTTGATCCCGCATGGAAGTCACGACAAATTTACTTTGGATTCGGTGGATTCCCACCGGTGTCATTCCGTCCTCTTTCCCCGTCGAGACGATCGTCGTAAACACCGGTCGGTCGCCTACATAGGCGACCAAGGTCTGTTCCGACAGATCAACGTGGATCCAGCGCTCTTCCGGTCCGATGCCGGCTGGGCGCTTCAACTTGTAGGAGCGTCCAACAGCGTAGGCCCGCAGCAGCATACCGTTGCTGTCTTCATAGTAGTCGTAATCGCCAATTCGAACCTTGCGGACAAAACTATGGCGGCTGCGCCGTGGAAGTGTGGTCTCAGACTTCGTTAAAATGCCGCTGTTCGGGGTATCTCGACCGCGAAGCGGCATCTCACGTACAACCCAATAGACTGGAAGATCTGTGGCCCCCTCCGCGAGAACAATCCCGCGAAAATCGGAGCCCTTGCGTTGCTCCAGTTGGTATTTTCTCGCGTAGGCTCCTCGGTTCGTTCGCAGAAACCTGCGCTTCATGCGCTCATGTTCAGCCGCGATCGTCACGTAGTACCCCGCATTTAGATACTCTTTTACGACGCCTGGGACCTCTTTAGGGCGTTTTTGGGGATGGCTCGGCATCGGTTCTTTTCCGTGCACATCAAGCCATCTCCGAGCCTCAGCATCTGCCTGGTCTTGTTCGGCAAAGGTTGGGAGTCGATGAAAAAATGGGGTCCCTGGTCCGCTCACTCGCCAGTATTCCAAGGGCATCGAGCGGCTTTCGTCGGGATCGGCCACGTCGATCATTCCCTTGTCGATCGGCTCGGCCCCCACACGAACACCTGCGTTGAGACACACCCATCCGCGAGGAAAGATGGCTCGCCACCCTTGTGAACAGCCGCCACCAAAAGTGCGCTCAGCGTCAACCCGTAGCGAAGTCCCGACGCGCAACAACCCGAGACGTTCCGATTTCACGTCTGGCTTTCGGCGGACCGTCACCGATCCCGAACTCACGAGACCGTGATTTGGAAACTTTTCCTTGGCCTGTGCATCGAAAGGCGCGGGGTCGTCATGGATGTCGGGAAAACTTCCGTAATGACCATCCTCGTCCACAGCATCGAATGCTTGACCGAGGCTAGCGAGAGTGGCAGCGCCACCTCCCGACTCCGACCCGGGATGATCCAGTTCGGCTCGTGCACCTCGACCGATGCTCAAAGGTCCAGCACCCGTGAGGTCCAAGGCTACGGCGGAATCCTGTGGCCAGAGGGGCGGACCCGCTGAAAACTCATAGATCGAAACGATGACCCCCGCTCCGAATGCCATCGCACCAAGGACCTCGAGAATTCGTAACCTCTCCATGGTCAGGCTGGACGATAATCGGGGTCCCGGGTCGGGGCAAGACAACGGAAAGCTTGCCCCCCGTGGTCTCGTTGGCCCATGATTCGCCGGTGATTGCACTCCACGCAGCAGCGCTCATTGCGCTGGCTCCGACCACCGCCCATTCCGCCCCCCCCTCGCCCGCAATCGCCGCGGGAACGACCGGTGCCGTCTCTTCGGAGGTCTCCGAGGCTTCATCTCCGAGGCCTCCACGGATCGATGGTGGCTATTTTGGCCTCGGCCTCGCCGGCGCAGCCACAACGGTCCGCGTGCAGACATTCGCGGAAAAACCGCTCGCAGGCTTCGAAGCGGCCCTTCGCGTCGGCGATGCCGTGCTCCCGTGGCTGACCATCGGTTTCGAGGTCGTCCTCGGCCAGGCCTGGAACTCCCATCAGCGCGCGGGCCATGGTGGCTTGATGGTCGAGCTGGGCATCCTTCCCATTCCACAAATCCCGCTCTCGCTGCGCGCGGGATTCGGCTTCGGAGCGGGCGCGTTGCACGACGACCGTGAGCGAGGGCGCGATGGTTTTGGCGGCGCGCTATTTAATGGTTCGCTACGATACGAATTTTTTCCAGGGGCAAGCAGGCGGCGAGCACACCGCGGAGGCGGTTTTGTGGTCGGCCCCGAACTCGGTTGGACCGGGTTTCCCCCCTCTTCGGCGGGACAGCCCATGTCGAATTCGTTCAGCCTCGGGCTTTGGATCGGGGCCTATCTGGGCAGCTGATGCTGTGATCGATGTGCAACGATTGGCTCTCGAAGCCCCGGAGCTGGCAGCCCTTCGCCGACAAAATGTCCAACGGCGACGGTGACATTGTCGGGTCCGCCACTCGCGCATGCAGCCTCTGTCAACGCTCTGGCACATCGCATCGGATCTTCGTGGCAAAGCATGACATCAAGAATCTGCCGGTCGCTCAGCGGCCCCGTCAGCCCATCGCTGCAGATCAAGAGCACGTCCCCCGCGAAGATCGAGGTGCTGACGCTCTCTGGAACGATCTCCGTACCGAGTCCAAGCGCTTGCAGGAGTACATTGCGATGCTCACATTCGGGGGCCTCAGCAGCGCTGAGAACCCCATCTGCGACCATTTTCTCGACCAAAGTGTGATCGCTTGTGAGCTGTTGAAGCACCCGCCCACGCCGCAAATAGGCTCGCGAGTCGCCTACGTGGACAAGGTGCAGATCGGTCTCAAAGACAGCACCTGCCGTCATCGTTGTCCCCATCCCTCGGCAATCTTCATGGCGCCGCGCATGGTCGACCACGGTGCTGTGGGCCTCCGTAACCGCGACTAAGAGCGCTCGCTGTAGAGCGAGCGCGTCGACAAACGGTCGCGCCAACATCATCGAACCATACAAACTGTCGGTGGCCAGCCGCGCCGCGACATCTCCGGCCGTCGCCCCTCCCATGCCATCACAGACAGCGACCAATGCCGAAGCACCGACCAATTCCTGAATGCGGATGCGAGGCACCAACCCCCGCTCGCCCCGCGCAAGACTGGCGATGACAAAGGCATCTTCGTTGCGCTCGCGCACACATCCAGTCTCCGTACGTGCAAAAAGTTCAAGCTTGGACATCGAGGATACTCTTCGAGGATACTCTCCAATGATTCTGTCTTCTCGGCCTATCTTGACTACGCGGTCCGCACTCGAAAAAGCTGATCTCCGACACGAAACATGTCGCCAACTTCGAGTGCGGCCTCTCGCCGCATGCGCAAGTATGTCCCATTCGCCGACTGAAGATCCTCGAGCAAGACTTCAACGCCGGACCCGCGCAGTTCCATTCGAAGTCGGGCGTGTTGACGGCTAAGGAAACCATCCCCAGGAAACAGAATGTCGCCAGCCTCGCGACCAAATACGACGTGGTTGCCCCGCAAGAAATAGCGATCCGCGAAGACATCACCCACGCCCAGCAAGACAAGAACTCCCCACGCTGGTTGGAGAGGCGTGCCAAACCCCCGAACTCCGGCACCATCCATCGCCGGATCAACGACCTCGCTAGGTAGTTTCTCAAGGGCCAACAGTTGGTGCCCCAACAGAAACCGATCTCCCGGAAAAAGTCGCTGGGTCGCCAATATTCGTACATACACACCGTTGTGCGATCCGAGATCGGTGAGATGGATTCGACCACCGGGCGTCACCGCGACTCGGCAATGCCGGGGCGAAATAAACGAATCGTGAGGAAAAGAGATCTCTGCCTCCCGGCCAATTTCCAAAGGTGATTGGCCAACGACGAAGCTCTCTCCGTCACTCCCGTCCCGGGCCACACATGCGATGCGCAACAAACGAGCACCTTCCGGCTTAACGGGTTGGCCAAGTTCCTCCATGGCGGTCCACGATGGCGGGCTCGGGGGGAGGTCGCCATCGTCCGAAACCGAGGCGGAAGTGACGAGTCGGTCCGTCTCCGTAGCCGAGCTTGGATATTGCGCAGAGGCCAGCGTCGGGCTCACGGCCCGGTGCGGGGGCGGGTGAATATCATTCGCATCTTCGTGAGCTGGATGGCTCGCTTCGCCGCGTACAATCATCCCCTGCGTTGCGGGTCGAACATAGCGGCTGGTCAGTCGAAGACCGCAGACCTGGCAAAATGTAAATCCCGCGTCAAAATCAGCGCCACAGCGAGAACATTTTGAACCGGACTTTGCGCTCGTTGCGCAAAAGTCGTAGTCGCATTCCCGACATCGAATCTCCGCGGTTCCGTGTTGTACGCCGCAGTGTGGACAGGGGAACGTAGCTGTCATTGCCGGTGCCTCCGAAAGCTTTGGGGAAGATTCGCGGGTTGCGACTAGCGACGCCCTGAGATAAACCGCCTTCCCGAGCGGCTAGCCTATCGACCGACTCGGAGCGCGTCAATTGAGCACCCAATACACAAAGCTCTCGTCGCCGATTTCGGCGCTGGTGGCCATCGTTTCGGCCGGTATGATCTTGTCCGGATGTTCGGTCATTGTCCGCCCGGCCCCCTTTCACGGGGCACGGGACCAAGTCACCGACGCCAGCCTCGAAGGCCCTTTCGATGGTCAAATCGTCGACGATAAGACCGGTGAGCCTCTTCAGGACGCGATCGTCGTTGGCGTTTGGTCCTATGATCGGGGCGACGGTTTTATCGGACCTCGCGGATCCGAGACGATCGAGGTCGTCACCGATCCTGCGGGACGATACCGCATCCCAAACGCGCCGCTTCGGATTCGAGGAAAGAGCGTTCGACTCGTTTCATTTCATCTCCTGGTCTACAAACGAGGCTACGGGGCGTATCGATCCGACGATCTATTGGAAGGCGGTCCACGCCGCGATTTCACAAGTCGACACAACGCGATCGTTCTGAGAAAGTGGCGGTCGCGCGATTCTCACTCGGAGCACCTACTTTTTCTTGCCGCCCCACGGGAGATCGGGCGTGTGGCTCGTTGGGAGCAAAACTACGCGAACGAAGATCTCTACACCGCGCTCAGTGGTAGTCCGCGGCATACAGAATTGCCGTCGTTGATCGCCAACGAGAATACAGAGGTCGCGGTCGCACCGCGAGAAGAGACGCTCTTGTCGGTAAGTCATCTGCTCCCGGCGACGGAAGCCATCGCTCGAACGGGCTTCGAGGGTAGCTTCGAGATCGGTGATCTGACGGATCTCACCCGAACCTATTTTTATCACGGTGTGCACCTGAAGGCGGTCGACCATGGGGAAAAATACGATATCGCCTTTCGAGTGTGGGAGAGGCCCGCGGGGGGAATGCAAGCCATTCTCGAAACGATAGCGACCACACTCCCCACCGCGGATGTCAATGACGACGTCACCGCCGAAACTTGGGTCCTCGATACTGACGAGGTCCGTGCAGTGGGCTTCATCGACCGTGAGCGCGAGGTCGGTGTCTTGCTAAGCTGCGGCGCCCATCAGTGTCCGGATATCGACACCGCAATCATCTTGGCGAAGTATATCCACGGCCAGATCGAGAATGTCGGGACCCGCCACAACAGGCCCGAAAATGTGTCGAATCCGTTGGTTCCAACGACGGAGCCCGCCCCTCTCCCGACCCCCAGATCTGACGCTGTGATACCTGCTGAGGCGGATCCGGCGCCTCAAGCGACGGCGGAAACTCCCGTCGAGACCGGGCCTCCATCGGTCCCGAATAGCGATCTCACCCCATGAAACGCCTGGTTCGCGCCATCCGTCGCCCCCTGCTGCTAGTCACCACGGGGCTGTGTCTCTTGAGACCCGTTCCTGCACTCGCCTGGGACCCCTCGACGACCCACCAGGGCCTACTTGAGGCTGCTGTCGCACGCAGCGCAATGCACCTTCACTGGATGGACGGGAGCGAGGGAATGCGCGGCGTTTTCTCACCCCTTCGCCTCGATCCCGCCCGCCTCACCGCAGATGAGCGACGACTCGTGCTCAAGGTTCAAAAATATGCTCACGCCGACTCCGGAGCTCGCGCACTCGGCGGACCCGGAGCTTGCCCAGGCGGCGATGCCCCCCCTCGCACCCAAAAATTCTGTGTGCAGGGCGATCTTTGGGAGAACTCCGCGCTGGATTGGATGCGTTTCGGCATTGTCGCCGAGACCGTGCCCACGGCTAGACATTCGCACCATTTTCTTTCTCGTGAGAACCAGAGGTCCTTGCGCTGGACCGATGCGGAGCTTCCCGCGCAAGTCCTCCGAAACCGTCAACGCAGGAGCAATGGCGAGCCCCTTGCGGGGGCAATCGCTGGCACAAATTTCGCGGCGCGTGGCGACGCCACCGCACTCGCGTGGCTACTTGCATCTGACGATCTCCTGGCCCCTACGCAATTTTATCGTCATCTTGAGCGATCGATGATGGCCGGAGAAGCGGCAGAGCGGGACCATCACCTGGCCATGGCATTGATCTGTGCAGGTGCGTTGATGCACGTCCTGCAAGACCTTTCAGTGCCGGCACACGCCCGCGGCGACGCCAGCGCTTTTTTCGCGGCACTCTCGCCACTCGTCGGAGATCGAGGTCTTCCGCTCCAAGAGTTCACACGCGTCGAATATGGCCGTCGTAACCTACCGCTTACGCCCCCCGAGGGGCTCCCGGACGGAACACCCGTCGCAGATTCAGTTGAGGAGTTGATTTTGGGCGGTCCAGACTGGGAAGGTTTAGGCACGATCGCCGGACAACGATTTTTTTCGGAGTCGAGCCTGCCCGCGGCGGCAATGATTCCCGATCAGCTTTCCCCCGTGGCCGCGGCCACGCGACTGCTGGCGCCCCACGAGGATACCACTACGCTCGCCGTGATCGAGCTGAAGGGCGCTCATCTCGCGCCTTGGCCAGCCCCAAGCGGCTATCTACGAAGCTCTACGGGACGTGTTCTCGCCGCTTTCGATCATGACACGGAGGGGAAGACCCGACTGTACCTCGACAGTGGTGTCTTCCGAGAGCAAGCGACGACTCTCCTCCCACTCGCCGTCGAAGCCTCGCGCTCCTTGCTCGACATTCTGTGGCCCGACATTGCTATCGAGTGGACGGGGAAAAAACAGATCGCGCTCTCGGCTCCCGCGGACGTCAGGGACCTGACTGTTACAGTGTTCCACGAAGATCCCAGCGGCCACAGGACAAATGTTCTGCATCGATCCTCGGCGACCTCGGCAGTGAGGATCATTCTCCCCGACCTCTCCGAAGGCGTGCTGGCGGTTCTCGTATTACGAGGGAAGTATTTGGACGGCACCCCATTCCTCGTTTCGCAACAGATTATAGCTTCTACCGAGCCCGCTTCTACCGAGCCCGCTTCTACCGAGCCCGCTTCTACCGAGCCCGCTTCTACCGAGCCCGCTTCTACCGAGCCCGCGTCTACCGA
>Ga0256845_1000021_pt1 | contig 129055 bp, 129 predicted proteins | sample RiftiametaG_FD_189101 | JGI IMG/M metagenome (GOLD analysis project Ga0256845, IMG submission 189101) | Tube worm associated microbial communities from hydrothermal vent at the East Pacific Rise, Pacific Ocean - Riftia | ecosystem: Host-associated > Annelida > Integument > Unclassified ...
CGGTTCTTTCTTGAGTCTAAACAAAAACTTCTCCATTTATCTTAAGAATATTTGAATGTTAATTTTTAAGGATTAACAAAAATGGAATTTTATTGCAATAACCGCTTTCTCGGTCTGGCACTAAATATATGATCGAAAAACGGCACAATATCTTTCGCAAAGGAGATAACCATGCTATGGCTACCAATGAAACTCCTCGTAAAATAAAAAAAAATATGCCAGATTCTATTCCCATAATGGTTTTAGGAAGGTTGGCTTTCAAACAGTTCTTTTGAAAATCCTAATACAAAAATTGGCGTTAACACCAAACAACGAGCCACAACCAACTCCAGAATATGTTGCCTGGAACCGGCTAACCAATCCATATTCTTGGCACTGTGATGAACAGCATGAAAACGCCATAATAGGGGGATCTCATGATAGAATCAATGTGCTGTATATTGAAAAATATCGGCCACTAATACGATGGTGAATAGTTGCAATAGATAAGGCATTGTATTAATAAGCATGCGGTATAACCACTGATTGTACCTTCTTCAAATTGAAAATCATCCGCTTTAAAAATTTTATTTTTCATAAAAATCCCGTGTGTAGATCCAATCAATAAATGACGACTAATCTTTTACATCTGGTTCAAAAAATAACCATTTGACTTGAGGATATTTCTCTTTAAACCGGACTTCACATTGATTAATATCCTCAATCAATTTTTCAGTTGAATCAGTTTCCGTCATCTTTGCCTTAATCGCTACCATTACATCGTCACCCATCTGCAATGATAGTAAGTTGTATAATTGATCAATCTCACTATTAGAATTTAAGTATTGCTCCATTTCAGCTCGAATATGCGGTTCAACACCTTGACCAATCAGGAGATCTTTGACTTCTTTACCAAGGAAAAAAGCAATAAACACTAACAATACACCAATCACAATCGTGCCGATTGCATCAAACATTGGATCACCTGTTACCATGGTTAGTACAATGGCGATCAATGCAAAAACAAGGCCCGCAAGCGCTGCAATATCTTCACCGAAAACCACGAGTAACTCACTTTGACGGCTCTGTTTAAACCAAGTAATAAAACTCCGATCAACACGAACTTTATTAACTTCTCTTATGCAGCCCCACAATGAAAAACCTTCGGCGACAATCGAAAATAATAACACTCCAATGGCGATCAGAGGCGCTTCAATTGGTTGGGGGTGTTCCAACTTGTGCATACCTTCATAAATGGCATAAACACCCCCTAATGAAAACAAAATGAGTGCAACGATAAAAGACCAAAAATAAATTGATTTACCATAGCCTAGCGGATGTTCTAATGAGGGAGGTGTTTTCGATTTTTTGAGCCCCAAGAGCAATAACAATTGGTTACAGCTGTCCACCAAAGAATGGATCGCTTCGGCCAGCATGGATCCGGACTTGGTAATATAAGCCGCCGTAAATTTAGCAATCGCAATAAGAGAATTGGCTGTCAACGCAAAAATAATCGATTTAGTGGAATCAGCGCCGTGAGACATAAAATTTATCCGTTTAGGTCTTATTATAATTTTAGTCTATCACGGATGCTAACTTTAATCTGAAGAATCCCAGCAACCGCTGGCTTGTTGAACGGTTATTGCTTCGGTAATGATCGAATATACACATCTTGCTGTGGAAAGGGAATTTCGATTTTTTCTTCTAAAAAACGATTGTAAACGGCTTCATTAAGTGAATCGCTGACTTGACCACGTAAAACCGGCTCAGATACCCAACAAAGTAATTCAAAATTTAAACCTGAATCACCAAAGGTTCTAAATCGGACTCTGGGAGCTGGGTTTTTTTCAATATTAGTTGCGGAATTTGCAACACTTAACAATGCATCCCGAACTTTAGACACACTCTCACCATAGGCTGCCGAAACCTGAATACGTAACCGGTATTTCTTATGGGGACCTGCAGTTTCATTAGTGATTTTAGTATTACCCATAATCGCATTAGGGACTGTGATTTCGACGTCAGAACGGGTCAATATTCTGGTACTGCGTATACCGATGTGAGTCACTTCGCCCCTTTCACCACTGTCCAACACAATAAAATCCCCCAGTTTATAGGGGCTGTCAGCAAGAATAAAAACACCTGCAAACAGGTTTGCTAGGGTATCCTTGGCTGCAAAACTAAGAGCCAATCCTAGAATACCTGCGGAAGCGACCCAAGCTGATATATTGATATCCCATGCGATCAAAATAAAATAAACAGCCATCGCATAAAAAACAATGGTCGCCATATTATCGAACAATGGTAGTGTATGTTTTTGTACGATTTTGACTTTGCTTTTACTGGCACTTAAATATTTGAGAATGTAGTGAGAGCTATTTATAACAAAACGAAACCAATAAAAAATAACCAAGGTTAATAATATCGAGTCAAGGATCTCTAACTGGTCTGAAAATAATTGTGACCTTGCGGCAGCAAGTCTGAGACCGATGATTAGAATACTCATTCGCACCGGCCGTTTAAATGCTTCAAGAATATGATCATCAACCGGATTATCGGTTCGTTTGGTGCCATGTATTTGTAGGCGATGAATAATCAATTTAGCAACACTGGCAAGCAGTACACTAAAAAGAAAAATAAGAGAAGCTTGAATCATTCGATTATCAGAAATAACCGGCAAGTATTCTTGAAATAACTGTTGTATCCATTCCATTGACAAAATCCTTTTCGTTAACTCAAACTGGCAAACGCGGACAAACAATATTGATAAATGCTGTCTGGCATCAAACCAAACATTAACAATAAAAGGCAATTGACACTTAACGCAATTTTTAAAGAACGGTTGGTAGAAACATTCGGACTTTCTGTCGCATCGACAAAAAACATCTCTTTAATCACTTTTAAATAATAAACCAAACCCACTACCGAAAAAGCAATCGCGACAACCGCTTCAAAAACAAAACCATTGGTCACCAATATTCTAAATATTTCCAGTTTCGGCCAAAAACCAATTAGAGGTGGAATTCCAGCCATAGAAACCATCACTAGGCTAAACATCAGCGCATACCATGGATGATATCGGCCCATACCACGCAAGTCAGAAATTTGCTGGTAATCTTTCTGGTCACTGCTCATAAAGATAATAATACCGAAACCCGCCAAAGTCATTAAAGCGTAAACAATAATGTAAAACATCGATGCCGCAAAGGCCTCGTCGGTTCCCACCGAAACGCCGAGTAAAAAATAACCAATATGAGCGATAGCAGAATAAGATAACATGCGTTTTAAATTACTTTGCACCAACGCAACGATATTGCCCAGAACCACTGATAACATCGCCACAATCATTATCATTGAAGCCCAGTCCGCAGAATTATTTCCGAAAGCATCATCAAGGATCCTAAAGGCCATGCCAAATGCGGCTATTTTGGGTACGCTTGAAATGTAAGCCGTAATTGAACTGGGTGAACCATGGTAAATGTCCGGCAACCACATATGAAAAGGAGCCGCGCCAAATTTGAAAGCAATGCCCACCACAATAAATACCAGCCCAAATTTAATCATTAAATTAGCGTCATTGTTAATCAGATATTGGGCGATATCGGCAATCAGAATGCTTCCAGTCATGCCATAAATCAGTGAAATACCATAGAGTAAAAAACCTGAGGCTAAACCGCCCATCACAAAATATTTAACCGCCGCCTCAGATGCCGCATTCGAATCACGTTGCAGGGCAACCAATGCGTATAAAGACAGTGATAATAACTCCAAGCCCAGATAAACAATCAATAAACTTCCGCTAGAGACCATTATCATCATACCTAACACCGAAAAAAGCGTGAGAAGATAATATTCACCTCGCATTAAATTGCGTTCTCTTATAAAGGGTCTGGCATAAAGAAGTGAAATAAACGCGGTTACATAAATGGCTAATTTTAAAACCGTCGCAAACTGATCGAATACCCAATGACCACTATAAGCAACCTCTTTAACCACTCCTAGATTTTGCACTCCGATTACAAACAAAACCACAAAGGTGATCTGTGTTAACGTAAAAGTTAGTTTGCGCTCTTTGTCTCGTTGAAAGAGATCGACGATCATAATGATGCATATGGCAACCAACAGAAATATCTCTGAGGCTAAAATGGAAAAGTCCATAGAAAAGTTCACTGGCTCAGTCATTAGGAACACATTCCTTCGGGAGTTAGTTTTGAAACCAAATTACAATCAATCAAATGTTGAACACTTGGTGCCATAATATCAAGCAGTGGTGCGGGCCAAAGCCCAAACAGCATAACCATGAAAGCTAATACAATAAATACAATAGTCTCTCTCATCGTCAAATCTTCAAGAGCAGCCACTTTGTCATTAGCCACATCACCAAACATCACTCGTTTGTACATCCACAGAGTATATGCCGCAGCAAGTATAAGGGTTAGTCCACTGACAGAGGCTATCCAAAAGCTAACTTGGAAGCTGGATAAGATCACCATAAATTCACCGACAAAACCTGAGGTTCCGGGAAGACCTGAATTCGCCATGGCAAAAATCATAAAAAACAATGCGAACTGCGGCATTCGGTTTACCACACCACCGTAATCTTTAATTTCTCGACTATGCATTCTGTCATACAAAACACCAATCGATAGGAACAATGCGCCAGAAATAAATCCGTGAGAAATCATTTGGATCAGGGCACCTTGAATTCCCATGATCGCCGCATCGGTATGATTGTCCGCAATCAGTGCAAAACTGATAAATAACCCCAACGTCACAAAACCCATATGAGCAATGGACGAGTAGGCAATTAATTTTTTCATATCACTTTGAGCCAACGCAACAAAACCAATGTAGGCAACTGCGATTAACGAAAGTACAATCATCATGTTGGCCATGTCTAATGACGCATCGGGAACAATCGGCAGCATAAAACGGAGAAAGCCATAAGTTCCCATCTTTAGCATTATCGCTGCCAGTATGACTGAACCACCGGTTGGCGCCTGTACATGTGCGTCGGGCAACCAAGTGTGAACAGGCCACATAGGAACCTTGATTGCAAAAGCGATAAGAAACGCAAAAAACAACATTAACTGAACATCACTTTCGATCAGCATACTGTGCATATCAAAAATATTGAAACTCTCGGCCTGTCTACCCAGATATATTAAAGCAATCAATAAAAAGACCGAGCCCAAAAAAGTATAAATAAAGAATTTTAAAGTCGCATAAATCCGGTTAGGCCCACCCCAAATGCCGATAATTAAAAACATCGGAATTAACATCGCTTCCCAAAATACATAAAACAAAATTGCATCAGTAGCCGCAAATACACCATTCATTAATCCACACATCACCAAAAAAGAAGCCAGATAATGCGAGACGCGAAGTTTGATATTGTTCCAACTGGAGATAATAACAATTAATGTCATCAATGAAGTCAGTACGATTAACGGAAGAGAAATACCATCGACAGCCAAAGAATACCGAATACCCAACGTATCAATCCAACTTTTATCTTCTACAAATTGAAGGTAATATCGACTCGAATCAAATTCATTTAGCGCCCATAGACTCAAAACAAAGGTAATTGCAGCAGTTAACAACGCAATCCATTGAGCCAGTTGTTTTTGCTTTTGGCCGGGACCAAAAACAATCACACCCGCACCGATGATCGGTAACCAGATTAATAAACTTAGGATAGGTAAATTGTCTAACATTATTTTTTTTAAACCTGTTTAAAGTAAAACTTTAGTCACAATCTATTTACTTGTTTACACTCTTGAAATTAGCCGTTCAGCGCTCGCCAATAGAGCCAACCTAAAAAACCAAGCAAACCTAATACCATCACAAAAACATAGTGATATAAATAACCGGTTTGTATTTTTCGCATTTTAGCTGAAAGACCGGTAACCAATCTTGCAGTGCCATTGACCATCAAACCATCAATAATAGCTACATCGATCCATTTCCAGAAACGATTACCGATCCCAACCCCACCGGCCGATAAATAATTAATATAAATTTTGTCAAAGTAATAATTGTTTTCTAATACGTGATTGATCGGACCTAAAGATTTCTTGAGTTTACCCGCCCATTCCGGTTTTAATACAACAAAAACGTAAGCCGTCACCACACCCATTAATGCTAACCAGAAAGGTAGCGTTTGAACTGCGTGCAAAGCCAATGCCAGCGGATGCTGATTATGTTCAATCATCGAAGCATCCAAACTGTGATTGGCGGCCACTTGGATCGCACCATCAAAATATTCACCAGACATGATCGTTGGAGCCAAAAAATAGCCAATAAAGATGGAAGGTATAGCAAGTAATACCAACGGGACCCATACCACTGCGGGAGATTCTTTCAAATGAGATTGAGTATGCTCATCCATTCTCTCGCTGGTGTGAAATACTGAAAATATCAGTCTAAAGCTATAAAGTGCGGTGAAGAACACGCCAATTAAAACACAAAAATAGGCGTAAGTAGATGCTGATAATTTAGAAAAATGCTCCACTTCAATAATGGCTTCTTTGGAATAAAATCCAGATAGGAAAGGTGCCCCGATTAGTGCTAAAGAACCAATCAACATTGTCACATAAGTGATCGGCATATATTTTTTGAGATTGCCCATTTTTCGAATATCTTGTTCATGATGCATGGCTATAATCACTGAGCCAGCACCAAGGAATAATAACGCTTTGAAAAATGCGTGAGTCATTAAATGGAAAATAGCAACAGAATAAGCAGAGGCGCCTAGCGCTACGACCATATAGCCTAATTGCGAAAGTGTTGAATAGGCGATAATTCGCTTGATATCGTTTTGCACAACACCAAGAAAACCCATAAATAACGCAGTCGTTCCACCAATCACCATAATAAAATTAAGTGCTATTTCAGACTGTTCAAAAATAGGCGACATTCTTGCCACCATAAATACACCGGCTGTCACCATAGTCGCCGCGTGGATCAAAGCAGAAATTGGAGTCGGACCTTCCATTGAGTCGGGTAGCCAGACATGCAGTGGCACTTGAGCAGATTTCCCCATTGCACCGATAAATAATCCGATACAAATAAAGGTCGTCGCCGACCAAAAAATTTCATCGGTTACGGGGATCAATAAGTCTGTATAGCCCTGATTAATTTGACTAAAGACTTCCGCGTAATCCAGCGTACCAAATACCCAATAAACACCGGCAATACCTAACAAAAACCCAAAATCGCCCACCCTGTTCACCAAAAAAGCTTTCAAGTTTGCGAAGATAGCGGTTGGTTTTTTATACCAGAAACCAATTAATAAATAAGAGACGAGTCCTACCGCTTCCCAACCAAAAAAGAGCTGCAAGAAGTTATTCGACATAACCAACGTTAACATCGCAAAAGTAAACAATGAAATATAAGCAAAAAATCGTTGATAACTAGGGTCGTCCTTCATATAGCCGATAGTGTAAATATGCACCATCAAAGAAACAAAAGTGACAACGGCCATCATGGTAGCGGTTAAATCATCAATCATAAATCCAATATTTAGACTAAAATCGCCAAGCTGCGCCCAAGTGTAAAGGTTATAATTTAGCGGTTGAACTTGGTCATACAATTGCCCGATAGCAATATCGACAGATAAAAAGCAAGAGGCGGCCACACTCAACGAGGTCATCCAATGCGCCCAATGACGGGGCATTTTACCGCCAACAAAGCCGGTCAACAACGCCGCAATAAGCGGCAGCAATACGATAGCGAGTAATTGATTTTGCATAATAAAAGCTTAGCTATCCCTTCAACTGGTTAAGTTTTTCGACATCGATGGTCGCTCTATTTCTAAACAGAACAACGATAATGGCAAGCCCAATGGCTGCTTCTGCGGCAGCAACCGTTAAAATAAAGAATACAAATACTTGACCGGCAGAATCTTGTAAGAAATGAGAAAAAGCAATGAAATTAGTATTCACCGCTAACAACATTAATTCAATACACATCAGTAATGTAATGACGTTTTTGCGATTGATAATGATACCGGCAACACTGATCGCAAACAAAATAGCACTTAAAAGAAGGTAGTCAGATAATCCGATCATTTTTCTTCTCCTTCGGCTTCATTTTTAGCCGATGTATCTTCCGCCTCTTGGTCAGATATTTCTTCAACTTCAATCACCGCATCCATTGATACAATTTTCAATCGATTTCTTTTATTGGCAGCTAATTGTTTACTAATGACCTGTGCCTTACGATGTTTTCGACCACGGAAAGTGAGTGCAATCGCTGAAATAATAGCGACCAATAAAATAACGGCTGCGGTTTCAAAAGCAATAAAATAATCGGTATAAAGAATTCTCCCTAGTTCTTTAATGTTGGAATAATTAGCATCGTGAGGCGGTGGTGCAGCATAATTTTCTGCGCTGAATTCACCATGAGTAATAAAGAAATAAAGCAAGGCAAAAAAGCTCAATGAGATAATAATAGCAACAGGAAGTTTTTTAACAAACCCTTGGCGTAATGCAGCATAGTCAATGTCCATCATCATGACTACAAATAACAACAATACCATTACTGCGCCAACATAAACGACGATTAAACTCAACGCCAAAAATTCAGCTTCCAACAACAACCAGATTGCCGAAGCCGAAGCAAAGGTTAGAACTAAAAATAACGCCGCTTTAACGGAGTTTTTACTCGTAATGACCATCAGGGCTGAAAAAATCACCCAAGCAGCAAATGAATAAAAAACGATTACTTGAAAACTCATTTAGATGTTTCTCTAATTGATTAAATTTTGTTTTGTTATCTATATTTGGCATCAGCGGCAATATCTTTTGCCAACTGTTGTTCGTGCACTTTTCCAATTTCCAGCAATTTTTCTTTTGTCATGATTTGTGCGCCTTGTTCTTCAAAGTGATAGTCAAACACTCTAGTTTCAACAATTGAATCTACTGGGCAAGACTCTTCACAAAAGCCACAAAAAATACACTTAAATAAATCGATTTCATATTTAGTCGTTCGCCGCGAGCCATCACTTTCTCTTATTCCTGCCTCAATTGTGATTGCTGCTGCCGGACAAACCGCTTCACATAATTTACAAGCAATACAACGCTCTTCACCATTAGGGTAACTACGCAATGCGTGTAAGCCACGAAATCTTGGTGATTGTGGCGTTTTTTCTTCTGGATATTGAATGGTCACTTTACGGCTAAACATATGACGGCCAGTCACCGCCAAGCCTTTGAGTAACTCAATCAGCAGAAAACTATTAATAAATTGTTTGATGTTTTTTTTCATAAAATCATATCTATCCAATCAAACTAAACCAACCAACAAAACTTCAACAACAAAAAAGCGGACTAATCCCGATTAATTAAAGGGCCACCAACTTAATTTTATCCAGATCGCAACTACCGGTAACCAAACCAAAGTCACAGGAATAAAAATTTTCCATCCCAAACGCATCACTTGGTCATAGCGAAATCTTGGAAAGGTCGCTCTGAGCCAAAACAACATAAATAAGAAGAACGATGCTTTGATCAATAACCACAAGGTACCAGGGATCCAAGCTGTCATTTCGCCTACGACGCCCCATCCTTCAAAAGGGGATAGCCAACCGCCGAAAAACATGATGGCAGTCAAAAAGGAGACTAAAATCATATTGGCATATTCCGCGAGAAAAAATAATGAGAATGCCATGCCGCCATACTCTACGTGAAAACCCGCAACAATTTCTGATTCGCCTTCAGCCATATCAAAAGGTGCGCGATTAGTTTCTGCTACACCAGAAATCCAATACACAACTAACAAAGGAAACAAGGGGATAAAAAACCAATGGGAAACACCTCCAGACTGAGACATCACAATCCCACCGAGGTTGGTCGTTTGCGCACACATTAATACACCCACTAAAGCAAAACCCATCGCTAATTCATATGAAACAATTTGTGCCGCCGATCGCATCGCACCTAAAAAGGCATATTTAGAATTTGAAGCCCAGCCAGCAATGATCACTCCATAAACCCCGATGGAAGTCATGGCCAAAATATATAACAACCCAACATTAATATCAGCTAACACTAAACCTGCGTCAAAAGGGATCACCGCCCAAGCAGCAAATGAAGGTCCGATAAACAAGATGGGGGCAATCACAAACAATACTTTACTGGAACCTTGCGGTACCACAATTTCTTTCATGATCAATTTGACCGTATCGGCGATTGGCTGCAGCCAACCTTTAGGACCGACTCGATTAGGGCCAAGTCGCATCTGCATATAACCGATCAATTTTCTTTCTGCATAAGTGGCATAGGCAACGGCCAACACTAATGGCAAAATAATTAAAACGATTTTAAATAAGATCCAGAATAAGGTCATACCCCATTCGATCAAATCGATACCGCCTACCGCGACTTCGTTCATGTTTTAACCCTCGAAATACTAATCGGATGGGTCGATGCTTTAGGTGTTTGTTGCAATGCTTTTGCCCGACGAACCATCGGATCCACCCTATATAATCCTAAAGAATCTCGTTTTGTTTCGCTTTCACTAGCCTCACATAAAGCTTTTGGAATTTTTCGTAAAACTTTTTTATCTCCAGAAATATCATATCGCTCTTTTAATTCATCACGGATCTGAGTGGAAGACTCATATTCAAAACCATTAAGATCTAATAAATTCCCCAAAACACGTAAGATTTTCCAAGCGGGACGAACTTCTCCTGGCGCTGCAACGGCCGCTGCAAAAGATTGCCATCGACCTTCTATATTAATAAAAGTACCAGAGGTTTCAAAATTACCCGCAATCGGCAACATTACAGTCGCGTAGTCACTGATCCGTCCATCGGCGTAAGAAGTCAATGCCACCACACATTCTGCATTTTGAAAACTGTTTAACGCGTCTTCGGCCCACAAGCTTTCAACATCCGGTTCGCAGTTGTGAATTAAATAACCTTTCAATCCTTCAGTCAGCATTTGTTTAGCATTTTTTCCCTGAGTCGCTCGGCCACCAATCGCTGACTGATTAGGTACAGCGCCTGCCAACTTATTGCCTGCAGCGTTGCATCCTTGGGTCATATATCCCCATTGAGAATCAGTAATTTTAGCGACCTGTTCAGCTAACCAATTGATCATTTCTGCTTGTGGATGCTCCTGAACATAAACCCCCAAAAGTATGCAACTTTTCTCTCCGGCCGTTAATTCCTTGGCAATATCGGTGTGCACCTTTTCAAAACTAACCGGCTTAAGCCAATCTTTAACCTCTGCGTTCAAAGCCTCTGGGTTGAGAGCTAGCGCAGCGGCTAATACACTGGCAAACTCTTGCGCCAATAGGTGCGGCTGCGGCTGAATTTCATGACATAGGCGAAAATTATATTCACCGTCAAAAGGATTGATTGCCATCGCTTTACCAAAACCAGTCGATTTTCTGACTCTTAAAGTTGCAAGTGGCTGCTCCTGCCTGATATCTCCAGCAACTAATAAAGTGGCGTCCATATGGGTTAAATCTTGCAATGGAAAATTTAAACCCGAACGAACATTGCCTTTATCATCCGCGGAATAATCTCTGCGACGAGTTCTAAAATCGATATTGTTACATCCCATGCCACGCAATAATCTTTGTGCCAGAAAGCTTTCTTCCAAGGTTGAGTTATTACCAATGATCGCGCCAAAACTTTCTCCTTTTGAAGCGCCAATTATTCGTTTCATTTCAGTTACCGCAAAGTTTAAAGCGGTTTGCCAATCGCACTCTTGCCATTGGCCATTTTTTTTGATCTTTGGTTTCAGTAATCGCTTGCCTTCGGTCAACGCCTGATAGGAAAATCGATCTCTATCCGACAACCATACTTCATTGATTGATTCATTTTCTCTTGGAACCACCCGAATAATTTCGCCACGACGATGGTGAACGTTTACGTTCGATCCTAAACAGTCGTGAGCCGCGATGGACGGTGATTGACAAAGCTCCCATGCGCGTGCTTTATATCGGGAAGGTTTTGCGGTAAGTGCACCAACCGGACATAAATCAATGATGTTTGCTGAAACTTCTGAATCCATAGTTGCTTCAATGTATGTTCCAATTTCTACATGTTCGCCGCGACCGGTTGCTCCCATTTCTCGAATACCAACGACTTCCTGACCAAAACGAACACAGCGGGTACAGTGTATACAGCGAGTCATGTCGGTCGAAATAAGGGATCCCAAATTTTTATCTTTGACGACTCGTTTGCCTTCTACATATCGGCTAACGTCTTCACCGTAACCAATAGAAAGATCTTGCAATTCGCACTCACCACCTTGATCACAAACGGGGCAATCAAGCGGATGATTAATCAATAAAAATTCCATCACCGATTTTTGAGCATCAATCGCTTTGGCTGTTTGGGTTTGTATTACCATACCATCGGCAACCGGTGTAGCGCACGCGGGCACCGCTTTTGGCAAACTGGCTACATCAACCATACACATACGGCAGTTCGCCGCGACGGATAATTTTTTGTGGTAACAAAACCGAGGGATCGTAATATTCGCTTCATCCGCTACCTCAATAATCATCGAGCCGACATCTGCAACCAGTTTTTTACCATCTATTTCTATCGTTACTTTGCCCATTCTTTCTATTATTTACCTATTCTTTTTCCCAGCTCTAGAGCCAAAGACGACTCCCCGCTCTTTGCTCCGATTTTTTATCCTTTAACCATACTTCTCTTATGTTCAATCATATATTCAAATTCATGTCGGTATTGTTTTAAAAACCCTTTGATCGGCATGGCAGCCGCATCGCCAAGTGCACAAATCGTTCTCCCCATAATATTGCCTGCAACGCGATCTAGGTTTTCTAAATCACCAGCCTTTCCTTCCCCTTGATGGATCCGTTTGATCACTCTTGACATCCAACCGGTTCCCTCTCTACAAGGTGAACATTGTCCACAGGATTCTTCATAATAAAAATGAGCCGTACGGGCAGCCAGTTCGACAATACAAGTTGACTCATCCAGAACAATTACCGCACCAGAACCTAACATTGAGCCCGCTTTACCAATTGCATCGTAATCCATGGTGATATCCATCATCACATCGGCTGGCAATATAGGAGAGGAAGATCCACCCGGGATCACTGCTTTTAATTTATTGCCTGCCAATACACCACCGGCGGTTTCTAATAGATCTTTGAACGGTGTCCCCATATTCACTTCAAAATTTCCGGGATTATTAACGTGACCAGAAACTGAAAATATTTTTGTTCCACCGTTATTCGGTTTTCCTAAATCTAAAAACCATTGTCCACCATTTTCTAAAATAGCCGGAACAGAAGCATAACTTTCAGTATTGTTAACATTGGTCGGTCTACCAAAAACGCCATAATTAGCGGGAAAAGGTGGTTTAAATCTCGGCTGACCTTTTTTGCCTTCAATGGATTCAATGAGCGCCGTTTCTTCACCACAAATGTAAGCGCCACCACCCAAGTGATTATGTAATTGGAAACTAAAGTCGGAACCTAAAATATTATCCCCCACTAGATTTTTTTCTATCGCTTCCGCCAGCGCCTGCTCCATTCGGTCAAAAGGTTCAAAAAATTCACCCCGTAAATAGTTGTAACCAACCGTTGCATTCATAACAAATCCGGCAATGACCATACCTTCAATCAATTGATGGGGATTAAAGCGTAAAATATCACGATCTTTAAAAGTGCCAGGTTCGCCCTCATCAGAATTACATACTACGTATTTTTGGCCCGGCATATTTCGTGGCATAAAACTCCACTTTAAACCGGTTGGAAATCCAGCCCCCCCACGGCCTCTCAACGCAGAGAGTTTAAGCTCGTCAATAATTTTTTCATGATCCAATTTACCAGCGATGATTTTACGAAGGCTGGAATAACCACCAACACTTTCATAGGCTTCCAGAGACCATGGCGTATCTAGATGCAGCGTTCTAAAACATACTTCATTAGACATTACTCTCCCTCCTTGGCCGGCAACTCTTTTGCTGCAATATCCGAAAGGATTTGGTCAATTTTTTCTTCTGTTAGATTTTCAAAATAGATCTTGTCAACTTCTAACATTGGTGCTCCGCCACAAGCCGCCATACATTCAACTTCCTTAATAGAAAAAAGGCCGTCCTCAGTGGTTTCGCCCATTTTAATATTAAGACGATTTTGTAAATGTTCAACCACTTGTTTTGAACCTCGTAATGAACAAGATAGATTGGTACAAACTGACAATACATGTTTACCCATTTTGTCCAAATTAAACATGCTGTAAAAAGTCGCGACTTCATAAACTGCCACATGAGGAACATCAAGATATTCAGCGACCGCTTGCATCATTTCAGTGGTTAAGTAATTACCATTATTCTCCTGCACCACTTTTAATGTTGGCATAATCGGTGGACGTTTGCGTTCTGCTGGATATTTTTTTATCCAGTTTTCAATTTCGTCAATCTCCGCCTGCGAGATCAGCTCTTTTAAATGTAGGGATTTATCGTAATTTAAGTCAGTCATTAGCGATCAATCTCCCCAAATACCACATCCATCGTACCGATAATAGCGACCACATCGGCTAGCATATGACCTTTTGCCATTTCATTCATTGCCGCCATATGCGCAAACCCTGGTGCGCGAATTTTCAATCGATAAGGTTTGTTGGCCCCATCCGATAATAAATAAATACCAAACTCCCCTTTAGGGTGCTCCACTGCCGCATATGCTTCTCCTTCAGGAACACAATATCCTTCAGTAAAATGCTTAAAATGATGTATCAAGGATTCCATATTTTCCTTTACATCAGCTCTTTTTGGCGGGGTTATTTTATGATCATCAATAATCACCGGACCCTCATTCGTTTGTAACCATTGAATACATTGCCTGATAATTCGATTGGATTGGCGCATTTCTTCCACTCGCACCAGATAACGGTCGTAGCTGTCACCATTTCGGCCAACGGGAATATCAAAATCCATTTCTGCATAAACATCATATGGTTGCTTTTTGCGCAAATCCCAAGCCACTCCGGAACCCCTTAACATCGGCCCGGTGAAACCCATTTGAAAAGCTCTTTCAGGTGAGACCACGCCAATGCCGACGAGTCGCTGTTTCCAGATCCTGTTTTCAGTCAACAAGGATTCATACTCATCAACTGCCGCCGGAAAGGTCTCGGTAAAATCCCAAAGAAAATCGAGCAATGAGCCTTGTCTGTTTTCATTTAAAGATTTTAGTTTTTTATCGTTGCGCCAAGGCGATTTATCATATTGTGGCATCGAATCGGGTAAATCGCGATAGACTCCGCCAGGGCGAAAATAAGTCGCATGCATACGAGTGCCAGAAACAGCTTCATAAGCATCCATCAAGGGTTCTCGATCTCTAAAACAATACAAAAACATGGTCATCGCGCCGACGTCTAAACCGTGTGCACCCAACCACATCAAATGGTTTAATATACGAGTGACTTCAGCAAACATTACCCGAATATATTGAGCTCGTTTAGGTACCTGAATTTGCAAAAGTTTTTCAATCGCAAGAACATAGGCATGCTCATTGCACATCATCGAGACATAATCGAGCCGATCCATATAACCAATGCTTTGATTATATGGCTTAATTTCAGCTAATTTTTCTGTGCCTCGATGCAACAGACCAACATGAGGATCGGCGCGCTCAATCACTTCGCCATCCATTTCAAGGATCATACGAAGTACACCATGCGCAGCGGGATGCTGGGGCCCAAAATTTAAGGTGTAATGTTCTATTTCAGCCATAAAAGTTACTTTTTTATTGATTAATTTCTTATAACATTCAAAATTTTAAGTTCTTTATACCAAATCAGCTTTGACTCTTTGTTGATTCGTCGCTGATTTTTTATCTTATAACCCGCGGAACCAATATTCGTTCCTCTATAGTGACCGGTTCATAAATGCATTGTTGTTGTTCTTCGTCATAACGCATTTCTAACTCGCCCACCACCGGAAAATCTTTTCGGAACGGGTGACCTATAAATCCGTAATCAGTCAAAAGACGACGTAGATCAGGATGCCCATCAAATAAAATACCGAACAAATCAAAAGCTTCTCTTTCAAACCAGTTAGCACCGTTCCATAACTCTACTACGCTAGGAACAAGTAATGAATCTTCTTCGACAAACACTCTTACACGAATTCTTTGATTGAGAGTGATCGACAATAAATGATAAACCACGGCATAACGAGCTTTTTGCCACTGGCTTGCTGGTTGATCTTGTCTACCTCTTTCAAAGCCTTCCGCGGTGGCTTCTTTGGTTGCCCATTCATCTAACCCATAAGTCAGATAATCAACTCCGGCGACATCGATTAATTGCTCGAACAAAAACTCATCATCATCACGAAGTGTTTTTAGAATATCGAGTAAATCACCCATTTCAACTTCAATCGTTAATTCACCAAGCGCTGCGCTGATGGATATGAGTTGCTCTTTAAAGTGCCGATTAACGGACTCTTTTAATTTTGAGGGGGCATTGGCCATTTTTCTATTGTACCTGTTTCATTGCTACACCTTTCTCATAATGGTGTTAGTCCGTTTGATTTTATTTTGCAACTGAATGACACCAAACATAAGTGCCTCTGCCGTTGGCGGGCATCCCGGTACATAAATATCAACCGGTACAATCCGATCACAACCCCGAACAACGGCATAGGAATAGTGATAATAGCCGCCGCCGTTTGCACAAGAACCCATCGAAATGACCCATTTAGGTTCTGGCATCTGGTCGTAAACACGGCGAAGTGCGGGCGCCATTTTATTGGTTAATGTACCAGCGACAATCATCACGTCAGATTGGCGAGGGCTAGGACGAAAGACGATACCGAATCGGTCAAAATCATATCGAGCCGCTCCCGCCTGCATCATTTCTACTGCACAACATGCCAGCCCAAAAGTCATCGGCCACATAGAGCCGGTTCTCGCCCAGTTCACCAAAGTATCAATTCCAGTCACCAAATAGCCCTTTCCGGACTGCTTCACTCCACCCGTTTCTTTAGCCAAGGCCTCTTCTAATTCAGGCAATGTCGGAGAAACAAGGGTGTTGGGTGCCGAAGGGTTATGCTTTTGTGTTACTCCCATTCGAGCGCCCCTTTTTTCCATTCATAAATAAAACCAACAACCAACAAACCCAAAAAAACCCCCATCGCACCAATCCCAAACCAACTCAGCTCTTGAAAGACCACCGCCCAAGGGAAGAGAAAGGCCACTTCCAAATCAAAAATAATAAATAATATGGCCACCAGATAAAAACGGATATCAAATTTGCTCCGCGCATCATCAAATGCATCAAAGCCACATTCAAAGGGGAGAGTCTTATCAAAACTTTCTTTGCGAGGGGCGGCAAAATAACCCACAATTTCCAAGAAAGCCCCGAAACCAAGGCCTATAGCGATGAATACCAGTATGGGTAAGTAGTTTTCTAACATGCTTTATCCCTTGTAACCTCTCAAATGAGTCACTTGGTCCGGTTACCATTAAAACAATTATATTTAGTGAACCATTGGTCAATAATCGATCAGCCTGCATCAATAAGTCTTGTGATAGATCCTCCCAGAGACTTGCGTTTGCGCCAGACAAAAGGATTCGCTAATCGGTTCGAGCTTATACTAGTTGGTTATCACGGTCGATGTCATTAAAAATTAAGAAAAATATTGATCTGAGCTCGCAAATTGAACACAAAATAATCAAAACCTGTTGATTATATTGATTTTAAACTCAACAATACCGTCTTTATGAAGGCTGGAGCGAAATGAAGAAATTATCATTAATATATCGGTAATTTAGAAAATCAATGCAGTGCACAATATTTTTGAAAAGATCGGAAGCAGGACATCCTAACGATCAAGCCTCCTACCTGTAACCTTAACTGTAGAAATCTGTCTGATAGAGAGAATATAGTCATTTAATCAATAACGAGTACCTTGTGTATGTGTAGCAGCCCAAAATCCAGTGGTAGATTCAAATCAAAACAGCCTCCGGCAAGAAGTGTTTTTGCGGTTTTAGGTAATGCAGGTCAATCTCGATTCACCACAGTCGCTAATGCGGCAGACGAAAGACGTCAGATGAAAGAAAATATTGTTGCTACTGAAAAGCAGACAAATTTCAACCCTCCCTCACTCAAAAACCCTCAAAAATCTGACATTAGGCCATTAAACGGGCTCTCACTGAAGAACAAACAATTAACAGGTCAACCACTCGCAAAAAAATTCTTTCTCATCTACAATCAATGCAGCGTCATTTGTTTTTAGTCAGGTGGATCCAATCGTTTCTCAGTTAAAAAACATTCAATATCGAATAGACAAAGATCTGCTCGACCGTTCAGTACCCGGAATTTTTATCTATGCGATATTGTGGCCGCTGGTTTTTTTACCGCTAGGCTTTCATCATTCTCAGCCATTTTTTAGTTGGACACTGACATTAGCACTCGCGGGGTTAAGTCTACTTCGATTAATACATAAGCAAACCACAGACAAATTCTATGCGAAATCTCCAAAATATTGGCTATGGATATTTACTCTGTTATCACTTTCTCAAGCGGGTTTGTGGGGGCTGCTTTTATGCTACTCTTTCGCTGATGTTGATTTGGGTCCACTACGCCATCTAGTCGCTCTGGCCATTGGCGGCATAACCAATGGTGCAATGTTGTCTCTGATGCCCAGATTAGGAATAGCCCACGCTAATATCCTGTTGATATTAGGTCCTGCCATACTGCTTAGCACTTTTTTTCTCCAAGACTTTTCAATGTCGATTTTATTGTTAGTTTATTTATTATACCTAGTAATGCTAGGCAGAAGAGCTCACGGCGAGTACATCAGAGCATTTGAAATTGAGATCGAATTAGAATCAAGACGACAAGAATTGGAAATCAGTAACAAAATTGATCCTTTAACCCAGATATATAACCGTGGGCATTTTAACACCGCCTTCAAATATCTTTGGGCAGGTGGGATTAGAAATCAGCAAAAACAGTCTCTGTTGTTGATCGATATCGACCACTTTAAATCAGTGAATGACCGGTATGGACATCTATTTGGAGACGAATGTCTGATCCAGATTGCCACCACCATTCACAAAACAGCCAAAAGAGATACAGATCTGATTGCCCGCTTTGGTGGAGAGGAATTTGCGGTATTGCTCAGTCACACTTCATTGGAAGATGGATGCAGAATGGCAGAGTCCATTCGCAGAGCAATCGAAAAACAATTAATCCAATTTGAAGATATTCAAATAAAAGTTACTGCTAGTATTGGTGTGTCCAACCTTTTACCTAATGCCCAGACAAACCCGAATCAGCTGATCGATAGCGCTGACAAAGCGCTCTATCTGGCAAAAGATGAAGGTCGAAATTGCGTCCGTTTCAGCATTCCCCGCTAGTCATTATTTTAATTTAAATGGGCCGACAGTAGCGATCCTTGATACGCTTCTCGTCCCGCGTTATAAGCGTCTACTAGGTAATCGATATCAGCTTGTTCATAAGGTCGCAACCCACTCATGATGATTTGCTTTTCACCGCGGCCGATCGATCCACCCTCCGCTCTTAAATCAAAATTCATAGTGACCATACCGCGTTTTCCCTTTACATCAAATTGACACTCCTGTAGAGCCACTTCAGGAGCACAGTCAGAAAATCGATCGAAAGATAATTTCATTTGATCATAAATGACCATCGGTTTACGGGTATTGATCATTACACCTTTTTCTTTCATTAATTTAATAATGATATGCGGAAAAGTCTTACCCGAAAATGCAACATAAGCTTTAATTAATCCCTCAATGAAAACACTGTTTTCAGTCCTATTACCACTGCTTGTCATCATCAGCACTTTCTTTTGCTTATCATTTTGTGCGACAACACCTTCCGCAGATTGATTAAAAATAATCGGCATATCCCCAGAGACCATACCTTGGAAATCAAAGTGCATTTCTTGGCTGATACCAAATTTTGAAAGTATGACCGAAAACAACAAATCGCCCGGCACACAAAAACGGCTATTGCCAATATCGTGTAAAGGATTAAAATCCCCGGCGATCCGTTTGGCAAAATCGCTACCCTGTTGTTTCGTAAACAAAAAACTGTCACCCGATTGAGTGTAGTAATCTTCAGTAAACATAATAACTCCGACGTCAATAAAATCCCTGATAGCGACCTATAATCCTAGAATAATTGACCACTCTTTAACCGATTACAAAAAATTTTGCGCACTATACATTCCTTTGTCAGGAAAAGCCACTAACCACATGGCAGATCCAAAGATTAAACGGTTCCATCTCAATCTCAGGCAATGTAAAATCCCCTTTTTAGATCAGTATTAGGACAGAAAAAATGGGCAGAGCCTACCAAAATCGAAAAGAATCTATGGCCAAAACCTCCGATGCCAATGCACGGGTTTATAGCAAATATAGCCGAGAAATCTACGTTTGCGCTAAATCTGGAGGATTCGATCCCGAAGGTAATCTGGCATTACGTTCTATAATCGACCGAGCAAAAAAAGATCAAGTTCCCAGCCATGTGATAGATAAAGCCATCGATAAAGCCAAAGGCGGTAGCGGTGAAGATTTTGCAATAGCACGCTACGAAGGGTATGGGCCCGGCAATACTATGATTATTGTCGATTGTTTAACCGATAATCCCAATCGGACCTTTGGTGATGTAAGGGTTTGTTTTACCAAAACAAACTGCAAAATTGGGACTCAGGGAAGCGTTAGTCATATGTTTGACCACAGCGCAATTCTAGTTTTTAAAGAAAACGATGAAGAAGCGGCACTCGAAGCGCTAATGAACGCTGATGTTGATGTAACCGATATCGAAAATGAAGATGGTAAAATATCAGTATTTACGCCACATAACGAATATTTCAAGGCCAAGCAATCCCTTTTAGAAGCCTTTGGCGAAATTGAGTTCGAGGTCGATGAAATCCAATTTATACCACAAAATACTACGCCTATTAGTGGCGAAGACATCGAAATGTTTGATCATTTTTTAGAAATGCTGAATGATTTAGACGACGTACAAAATATCTATCACAACGCAGCCCCCCGAACACCCCTGAGACAAACGTAAATTCCGTCATTGTTTCCTCTCTCTTTTATGGCATCTACTATAAATTTGGTCTATAAGTATTGATATACCTCAACTAATTCACTGTAAATTTTATTTTGGATCTACTATATTAGTAATAGGTAAATTAGGGATTGGTTTTATACAACTCGAAACCCAGCAGCGAAGACAATAGTGGTTTGATCGATAAAATATCGCTAACATATTGATAAATAATGATAAAAGGGGTATTTGATGAATAAAACAAAAATAGCTGTAGCTGTAGCTCTGTCCGGCTTAATCTCAACCAACCTAATGGCTACCAATGGTTATTTTTCCCACGGGTACGGTGCCAAAGAAAAAGGCATGGCTGGTGCTGGCGTCGCAAAAGGTGGCAATAGTATTTCAACCGCTAATAATCCAGCGAATCTTTTACAAGTGGGTGATCGAATGGACATTGGTATTTCCCTATTCAATCCTAATCGAAGTTATAAAGCCACAGGCGAACCATCTATTCCTGCAGGTACGACCCCCATTATAAACTTTGGTGCGGGTGGTATTCCTGGCTGTGCAGCTCCTGCAGCTACAGCAACATGTCAGGTTCCTTTTTCAACAGGTCCACAGAAAATAGATTCCGATAGCAACTGGTTTGCAATACCAAGTTTTGGTTTTTCATCGAAAATTGATGACAAATCAGCTTGGGGTCTAGCACTTTATGGTAATGGCGGTATGAATAGCGATTATAGCGGCGGAGCAGCGACCCATCTGAGCCTTGAACAAGATGCAACCTTTAATTCAATGGTTTCTACTCCTGGTACTTTTGGTGCTGGAGATACTGGTGTTGATCTTTCTCAACTATTTATTAATATTTCTTATGCGTATCAAGCGAGCGAAAACCTTGATCTGGGTGCAAGTATTATCTACGCCGTTCAGGCCTTTGAAGCTAAAGGATTAGCACCATTTGCAAACAATTCTGTAAACCCGGAAAAACTCACCAACAATGGCCATGATATTTCCACCGGATTTGGTTTTAAGTTTGGTGCTAACTTTAAGTTGAGCGAATTCGTAACATTAGGTGCTTCGTATCAAACGAAAATGAGTATGAGTGAGTTCGATGATTACTCTGGTTTATTCGCTGAGGGCGGCGATTTTGATATCCCGTCAACCTATACGGTAGGTATATCATGGAAAACATCGGAGTCAACTTTCTTATTACTGGATTACCAAACCATTAACTACACCGATGTCGCCGCAATTAGCAATGGAATTTCTAGCTTGTTAAGCCCAGCAACCTGTTTAGATGGATTAAACGGATTCTTGACCACCGGTATGCCCGGACCAGCCACAGGAAATGGGTGTCTTGGTGCATCACAAGGCGCCGGTTTTGGTTGGGATAACGTGAGTGCTATCAAGATCGGTTATGAATGGTCTATGGGAAATGATACATTTCGAGTAGGATACAGCACTAGCGATCAACCAATTGGAAAGGATGAAGTTAATTTCAACCTACTAGCGCCTGGTGTGGTTGAAGATCATTTCACTTTTGGCTATACCTCTAACAACGGTGAAAATGAATGGACTATCTTTTTGATGTATGCCCCGGAAGTCGAAGTAACCGGAACATCACAGTTTGACTCGTCACAAACCATCAGCTTTAAAATGGACCAGCTCGAAATTGGTATTGATTACCAATTTTAATCGCAAACATTGATAGGATGTAAAAAAAATGCGTATCCAGCGCTTTTTTTGACTTTTAAATTTACTCAATCAATCATTTCGATAGAACGATTCTGGTATTAAGGGTTGGATAAAAAAACCAACATACATACCAATAGCCATCAATGAAATAAAGACCAATACTGACACGTCGAATAAAAACAACGATGCTAATGCTGGACCCGGACAAAAACCACCTAGGCCCCACCCCACCCCAAACAATGCGGCGCCAAAAACCAGTGGTACATCAATATTGATTCGAGTCGGCAACTTAAATTCGTTTTCATAAACAGGCTTTTTCATTTTGGGTTTTACAAGATGAAATATAGCGGAATAAATACCAATGGCACCGATCATTACAAACATCAAACTTATATCCCACTTGCCAAAAATATCCAAAAAACCAATCACTTTACTCGGCATTGTCATACCACTCAAACTTAATCCAACGGCAAACAATATACCGGCAAAAAAAACTAAAACATGTTTCATTTTAGCCGCCTCCATATTGATTCAACAGCCAAACAACGACGGCACCGGAGAACATAAATGTAGGCACTGCTACCAAAGAACGCATCGATATTCGACTGATACCACAAACACCATGACCACTGGTACATCCGCAACCAACATGCACACCAATCCCCACGAGTAGACCTGCCAACGCAATCATGAGCAAACTGCGTTCGCTTTCTAAATTAAATCTTCCGGGCAAAATTTGAAACATAATGATGCCGCCCAAACACAATCCTCCAATAAATAACAAACGCCAACGAATATCGCCCGAAATGGGTCGAAGAAGGCCTTCAAAAATACCTGAAATTCCGGCGATCCGTCCATTGAGCAACATTAAAATGGCAGAAGACAGCCCTATCAGCATTCCCCCCAAAAGAGGCCTTAATATTTCATACTCTGCCATAATTCGCTCCTATATCGACTATCCTAATTTTAGAATATTGAATGGCTATTTTTCCCGAAAAATCGGCCGACCAGATTTTACCCAAGCAGTAAAACCGCCTTGTAAATGTTTCACATTAACTAAATTCTTTTCTAGCGCTAACTCTAACCCAAGAGCCGATCTTTCACCGTGGGCGCAGAAAAAAATAATCCCTTCCGCCTGATTGATCGGATGGTTGGTGTCATTAATCGCTTCTTCCAGATTTCGCAACGGCAACAAAATTGAATCTGAAATAGTGCCTAATTTATAGAGTTCTTCTTGATCTCTCAGATCGACTAACAGATGATCGAACAAACGATCGATTTGCTCACAATCTACAACTAGTTCTTCCGAAAAGGTATTGCCAACCGCTTTTCCAAAACTCTGATTAAAAGGTAAAACCTCATCCATTAATTCTGGATTAGGTAAATTTAAGTTATCCATGATTTCAGCAAATTCATCTTCCGATTTACCTGCATAACGAAGATTTTCCAATTTTTCTCTACCAATGGTTGAAGTCTGCTCCCCTTTGTAATCATGACCTGGCCAGACCATGGTCCCCTCAGGTAACGTGAAAAGTTTTTCATCAAGAGAGGCGAACAATTCTCTTGAGTTACCATGTTGAAAATCCGTTCGTCCATTGCCACGAATAAAAAGTGTATCGCCAGTAAACACCATGCCTTGGGTATAAAAACAACACGAGTCGTCGGTATGCCCTGGTGTATAAAATATCTTTAGCTCTATACCTTCAACACTCACAATATCACCGTGACTTAACTTGCGAGAAATTAAAGAAGTCTTTGCTTTTTCGCTCATACAGGTCATACAACGAGTCAAACTTCTGAGCTTACCTAAACCGGTTTTATGATCGGCGTGAATATGGGTATCCAAAGCAACGACCAGCTTTAAATTGTTATTACCTAGAAATTCTAAATATTCATCCACTTGTTCAAGAACCGGATCAATGATTAACGCCTCAGCTCCCCGACATTTCGCCAAAACATAAGTCAGAGTATTCGAAACAGGGTCTAAGAATTGTTTAAATATCATGATAATGATCTCTTATTTGCAATATTGACTCAGGCCCAATTCAAACGACCTAAAACAAGTTTAGTCCAGAGATTCAAATTATACCATTTTGCGCTTTTTAACTAGAATAATCAGGACTCACCTAGCAAAAGCATTCACCCATTAAAAGCAAGCTCTTATTGGCAAAAAGCCAATTTTCTAGCTATTCTTTAATTACCGGCAAAACAAGTAAACCCAATAATCATTTGAAATTAAAAACCATTTGAAATAACCTAATATATTAGATATTACTAATATTAGATATGGTTTCGCTTATTTTACCGGCTATGCAGACAGATCAACATACGAGCCAGCAAAATGCCACCAAAAGAAGATTGAAAGGAAAATTGCGGCGAGTCTTATTTAAAATGACCGATTAACCTAATTGTAAGGAGATACCTATGGGTCTTAATATTTTCGCGATATTAGGTGCAATTGCTATTGGATTGAGCCTAGGACTAATGGGCTCTGGTGGATCTATTTTAACCGTACCCGTTTTAGTTTATCTGGTGGACCAGCCGGAAAAAATAGCGATTGCAGGCTCTTTAGTGATCGTTGGTTCTATCGCCTTGCTAGGATCGCTGCCCTATATAAAACAAAAATCGGTGGACTGGCCCACTGTGTGGCTATTCGGCATACCTGGTATGATAGGCACTTATGGCGGCGCATGGCTTTCATCATACTTATCAGGCTTGATGCAATTGGCCATATTTGCTGGCGTCATGCTATTGGCCAGCTATTTTATGTTGCGACGTAAGCATGACTATGAAAAAGAATCCGATCACCAACGTCACACGTTAAAGATTATTTTAGATGGTTTAGTGGTTGGTACAATCACCGGTATTGTCGGTGTCGGTGGCGGTTTTCTTATTGTTCCAGCCTTAGTCTTGTTGGGCGGCCTAACAATGCGTAACGCCATTGCCACAAGTTTGGTCATTATCGCGCTAAAATCTTTCAGTGGTTTTGTTAAATACCTAGATGTATTAGATCAATCAGGTCTTTCCTTGGATTGGCAAGTGATTGGTGTCATGATTGTTTTAGGAGGTATGGGCAGTGCTCTGGGAAATAATATTGCCAATAAAGTTCCACAAGATAAACTCAAAAAAATATTTGGTATTTTTCTAATTGTTATGGGCTTATACATACTGTACCGATCAATACCACAGCTGTTATAATCTGAAATCTAAAACATTAGTATTCAGCGAGTTACTAATTTAATTCGTAATGGTTCGTTACAAATATTAATCACAAAACTAAGAGAACATCATGAATAAGATCCAAATCCACAAAAATTTTTCCGTCTCAGAACAAGTCACATTAGATGAAATAAGTTCACTGGCTGCCGACGGAGTGAAAGTCCTGATCTGTAATCGACCAGATGGTGAAGAACCTAATCAAATTACCTGTGCAGAAATAAAAGCAGCAGCAGAAGCCAACGGTATTAATTTTGTTCATATCCCCGTTCCAGGAAGGATCATTCCTGAAGAATCACTTAAAGAATTTATCAACGTCATTGATAGCAGCAAAGATAAAATACATGCCTATTGCAGAACCGGAACACGCTCTTCAATATTTTGGGGACTGTCTCACGCAAGAACTAATTCGACTGATGAGGTTTTAGCCAAAGCTCAAGCATTAGGAATTAATTTAACCCCCGTCGCCGACCAAATTGAGAATGTTTGTAAAAAAAGTGCGCAGGCATGAATTAGAGCTAAAAATAGGCCACCATCCCACAGCAATTTTCGATAAAAATAATTTTTTAATAATCAATGACTTAACATAATATTCCTGAATGTTTTCGCACTGTTTTTTTACCGAAAATGGTTGATCCCCCCTTATCTATGTTGATTGTCAAAATCGTGGCTGTTATGCTCAGCGTCGTAAATTGATCACCTAACAAAGAAGCCATTAAAATGAATCGTTCTTGATCAAGCGCCAACGTTACTCCATGGAAAAAATAGCCACAACCCTAGAGAAATCAAAAGAGAATACAAATAATGAAGAATAAAATATTGGTTCTATTACTCCCCTGCATGCTGGTTTCATGCTCAAAAAAAATATCTGAAACTGAGCAGGAAACTCACCCACTCATAACTATAAACCCCGCTTTGGAAAATCAAGTCTCAAAGCTCACCTACCCAAACACTAAAAAAGGCGATATGGTAGATACCTATTTCGAATATCAAGTCGCCGATCCATATCGTTGGTTGGAAGATGATTTAAGCCTTGAAACGGAAAAATGGGTTAAAGCGCAAAACCAGGTAACCTTTGATTATCTGGCAAAAATTCCTTATAGAGCGCAACTGAAAAAACGACTGGAAACCTTATGGAATTATGAAAAAATCACCGCCCCACACGTTGAAGGAGCCTACACCTATTTCAATAAAAATGATGGCTTACAAAATCAGTACGTCGTGTACCGGCAACAGGGCAATGGAGAAGCCGAAATATTCTTAGATCCTAACCAATTCAGCGAAGACGGAACGACATCTCTGGCTCAGCTTAGTTTTTCCAAAGACGGCTCTATAGCAGCCTACTCTATTTCAGAAGGAGGCAGTGATTGGCGGAAAATCATCATCATCGATGCAGAAACAAAAAAACCGATGGAAGATGCATTACTCGATATTAAATTTTCCGGAATTTCATGGAAAGGTTCGGAAGGTTTTTATTACTCCAGTTACGACAAACCCGAAGGTAGCGAGCTCTCAGCCAAAACAGATCAACACAAGCTTTATTACCATAAATTGGGTGAACCTCAAAATAAAGATAAAGTCATTTTTGGTGATACTGATGCACAAAAACATCGTTATGTTGGTGGCCAAGTCACTGAAGATGATCGTTATTTAATAATTTCAGGTTCTATCTCTACTTCAGGCAATGATTTGTATATCAAAGATTTAACTAAACCAAACCGTCCATTGATCACCATTATTGATAATTTTGATTCCGATACCTACCTGATCGAAAATGTCGGAAACAAACTGTATTTGGTTACTAATCTTAACGCACCAAACCAAAAAATCGTGACTGTTGACGCCTCAAATCCTGCATCGGAACATTGGCTAGATTTAATACCTGAAACCAAAAATGTACTTAGCCCCTCTACTGGCGGAGGCTATTTTTTTGCCGAATACATGGTCGATGCCATTTCAAAAGTTTATCAATATGATTACCAGGGTAAGCAAATCAAAGAAATTCAATTGCCTGGTATCGGTACTTTGAGTTCACTTGATGGCAGGAAAGAAGACAAAACGCTTTATTATTCGTTCACTAACTATAAAACTCCATCAACCATATATAGTTACGATGTTGATAAAGGAGAATCTTCTGTTTATCGTAAATCCGGCGCTATGTTTAATCCGGATAATTATGTCTCAAACCAAGTTTTTTATACCTCCAAGGATGGGACAAAAATTCCGATGATCATCACTCATAAAAAAGGCGTGGAACTTAACGGCAAAAATCAGACAATCCTTTATGGTTACGGTGGATTTAATGTCAGCCTAACACCAAGATTTAGTATCACTAATGCTATCTGGATGGAAATGGGCGGTATTTACGCGGTTCCCAATTTACGCGGAGGCGGTGAATACGGACAAGACTGGCATAACGCAGGAACACAGCTAAAAAAACAGAACGTCTTCGATGACTTTATCGCTGCTGCTGAATATTTAATTGCCAATAAATACACTTCAAGTAACTATTTGGCCATTCGAGGAGGCTCAAATGGTGGTCTATTAGTTGGTGCAATTATAACTCAACGACCAGAACTGATGAAAGTTGCATTGCCGGCAGTGGGGGTTATGGATATGCTTAGATATCACACTTTTACCGCTGGTGCGGGTTGGGCTTATGACTATGGCACCGCAGAACAAAGCAAAGAAATGTTTGAATACCTGAAAGCTTATTCACCAGTACATAATGTAAAAGCGGGTGTTCACTATCCTGCAACCATGGTAACCACAGGCGACCACGATGATCGAGTGGTACCAGCTCATTCTTTTAAATTTGCTGCAGAACTGCAGGATAAGCAAGCAGGAAACTCACCCACTCTAATCAGGATTGAGACCAATGCCGGTCACGGTGCAGGTACACCTGTATCTAAAACAATTGATCAATACGCCGATATTTTCGGTTTTACCTTATTTAATATGGGCTTTAAAAGTTTGCCTGAGTAACCTTTTAAACAGGCTCCTATTCACCACATCAACATAGCCGACCTGTTCAAATCTGCTTTATAATCAACACAATGCGGGGTAAAATCCGGCCTATGTCAGATTACGCATCAAATCAGGAAAACTCAAAAATGGTCATCAAACCAAAAGTAAGAGGATTTATCTGCACTAACGCACATCCAACGGGCTGTGCAGCTAGTGTTAAAGAGCAGATCACCTATGTACATCAACAAGGTGATATTACGAACAAGCCTAAAAATGTACTGGTGATTGGTTGTTCTACCGGTTATGGACTCGCATCAAGGATAACATCTGCCTTCGGTGCGGGCGCTAAAACTTTGGGGATCTGCTTTGAAAAAGAACCGACTGAAAAAAGAACGGGAACTGCAGGCTGGTATAATACCGCAGCGTTTCACAAAGAAGCAGAAAATGCCGATCTGTATGCAAAGTCAATTAATGGTGATGCATTTTCTCATGAAATTAAAGAGCAAACCGTTAAAATAATCAAGCAAGATTTAGGTAAAATTGATTTAGTTGTATACAGCTTGGCCTCACCTCGTAGAACCGATCCAGATACTGGTGTCTCGTATATGTCAACCCTAAAACCAGTAGGCGATCCGATCGTATCTAAGACTTTCAATACCAGTAAGAAAGAAGTCCATGAAATTTCCCTTGAGTCTGCCAGTCAGGAAGAAATTAACAATACAATCAAGGTCATGGGCGGTGAAGATTGGGAACTATGGATTCAAGTATTAAGCGAGGCTGGCGTTTTAGCGGATAACTGCATAACGACCTCTTATACTTATATAGGCAAAGAATTAACTCAACCTATTTACGGCTATGCAACTATCGGCAAAGCCAAAGAAGACCTAGACAGAGCCTCAGCGGCCCTTAAACAGGATTATTCAAGCATAGGCCTTAAAGCTTATGTTACCTCCTTGAAAGCAGTCGTGACTCAATCTAGTTCGGCAATCCCCGTTATGCCACTCTACATCTCATTAATGTATCAGGTAATGAAAGATGACGGGGTGCATGAAGGCGTGATCGAGCAGATTTATGGTTTGTTTGATCAGCTATTGTTAGCGGATAATCCGCCACTCGATGAAGGTAAACGTTTACGCATGGATGGCGTTGAAACCAACGATGATATTCAAGGAAAAATCAAAGCCATATGGCCAAAAGTCACTACTGAAAACTTCCCGGTATTAGGTGATTATAAGGGCTATAATGAAGATTTCTTGAAGCTATTTGGTTTTGGTTTTGATGGCGTTGATTATGATGCAGAGGTTAGCCCATTGGCCGCTTGGTAGATTGATTGAAAATCCTTTTCATTTTGAGCCGGGAAAGACTTCCCGGCTACCGGTTCATTTTTGGGTCCCACGACCGCAATGCCTCGCTCCATTACTTTTTGTCCCTCATTCAGCTATAGTTAAGCTCACAAGACCAATAATTAGCTATAAATTGGTTAATATGCCTAGTCAAGGCAGAAAAGGTGGTTACTATGAAAATATTTAGACAATTAGCTCTCGCAATATCCCTCGCTTTTATCGTTTCTAGCGTTAAGGCGGTAGATCAAATATCTGAAGTAGAACCCTTTAGTCAAGCTGAACTAGAACAGATCCTCGCTCCAATTGCCCTTTATCCGGATACCGTTTTATCCCATATCCTGATCGCGGCCACTTACCCGCTTGAAGTGATTCAGGCCGAACGCTGGACAACAAGAAATACAGAGATTACTGGCTCCGATGCAGTCGAGGCCGTCGAAGATGAAAACTGGGATCCCAGTGTAAAAGCTCTAGTCGCCTTCCCTCAAGTCCTTAAAAGACTTAGTGAAAACCTAGAATGGACTCAAAAATTAGGTGATGCCTTTTTACAAGATGAAGTAAAACTACTGGCGAGTGTACAAGCGTTACGAGTGCGTGCCTATGAAGCGGGAAATTTGGACAAGATGGATAAAGTATCCGTGATCCATGAGAACGACTCCATTGTCATTGAACCGGTAGAACGAGAAGTAGTCTATGTACCTTACTACGATACTCGTTTTGTTTATGGTCCTTGGCACTGGTCACACTATCCACCAGTCTATTGGAATAGTCCTCATTATGCGAGCCATTACTATGGACATCATGTTAGCCCTTTTTATTGGGGTCCCAGCGTACATGTTTCCTTTGGATTTTTCTTTAGCTCTTTCCATTGGCACAATCACCATGTGGTAAGGATCCCTTATCAGCATTATCGACCTCATCATTATTATAACCGCCATCAAATAGCCACTCATCAACATGCTACCAGATGGACTCACAACCCAACTCATCGACGTGGTGTTTCTTATCGTAGTGTTACAGTAGGGAATCGATATCGCAGTACTCGTCCTAGTCAAGCAGAGATCCAGACTCATAGAAGTACTCGGCGCTATTCAAACAAAAATGTCCGAACCGATCGCGATACTAATCGAATGAATAACAAAAGGATCAACAAGAAAAATGTCATTAGGACAAATTCATCCAAGAACCATAAAAACCGCAATACACGTATCGCAACACCCGATAGAATAAAAAGAGAATTGAGTGATGGCAGAATCAGTGTCAAAGAAAGAAAGAACAGGCCAACAAATTATACTTCGGCCAAGCAGACCCAAAATAACAAAAAACAGATCCGTTCAAAAAGAACCAATAAACAGCCTCAGATCAAAACAGGTGCAAGTAAAAATACCTCTTCTAGTGAGAAAAAAAAGCAAACAAATTACAAACAATCCCCACCTAGGCAACCGATTCAACCTCAATCCAATTCTAGGGAGACAAACTCCCGTTCGTCATCAAGATCTTCATCACGTTCATCAAATAAATCCTCCTCGCGAAAGAACTCTAGTAGTCGATCATCTGGTTCTAGGCGAAATAATCGCGCTAACCGCAAGCGCGAAAAAAGCACTAGGTCACGATGAAGATATACTAAGCTTCACTTTCTGGTAATACGGGAATGGCTTTCGGTTCAAGACTAAAGCGACTTGCTGCTGGCACTTTGGGGGGGGATTGTTCTAACAAAACTGGTGCCGGTGCTTTGCCTCCGGCGGGCTTTGTAGATTCAAAAGAGGAAGGTTTAGTTGGAGCTGTTTGCTTAGTAGCCTGCGTTTTACCGGAAAGCTTGATCTTTAACGCCAGATTGTTTTTAGAATCGGCATTTTTTAGCGCTTCTTCGTAAGAAATTTTTCCAGCAATATAAAGTTCCAATAAGGCAGAATCAAAAGTCTTCATTCCTTGTGTTTCTGACTTTAACATCACTTCCTTAATTTCATCGATGGCGCCTTTCTTAATCAAGTCACAAACTCGTGGCGTACCTAATAATATTTCAATCGCTGCACAGCGCTTGCCATCAACCGTTGGAATGAGTCGCTGTGAAATGAAAGCCTGCAAATTAAGGGAGAGATCTAAAAATAATTGTTTATGTCGCTCTTCTGGGAAAAAGTTGATAATTCTATCCAATGCCTGATTAGAATTATTGGCATGCAAAGTTGAAATACATAAATGCCCTGTTTCAGCAAAAGCCAGCGCATGCTCCATGGTTTCCTGATCGCGAATTTCGCCAATCAAAATAACATCTGGTGCTTGCCTTAAAGTATTTTTTAACGCATCTTCATAACTGTCAGTATCAACTCCCACCTCTCTTTGATTAATGATAGATTTTTTATGTTGATGGACAAATTCAACTGGATCTTCAATCGTAATAATATGACCGGAAGAGTTTTCGTTTCTATAATCAATCAGTGATGCAAGAGAGGTTGATTTACCAGAACCTGTACCACCCACAAATAAAATAAGTCCTCGTTTTTGCATCACTAATTTCGGCAAGATCTCAGGGAGGTTGAGCATTTTCCAATTAGGAATATCGACTTTGATCGCCCGGATCACCATTGAAACTTGATTCCGCTGCCTAAAAATATTCACTCTAAATCGGCCTACATTCGATTGTGAAATAGCCATGTTCATTTCAGGCTTTCTGTCAAATTCGGCCTTTTGCTCTTCATTCATTATTGAATTGGCAATCACCTCCACTTCACCGGGATGCATAATCTTGCGGTCAATCGCCATTAATTTACCGTGAAATTTGGCACTCGGTGGAGCGCCAGTGGAAAGGAATAGATCCGAGCCGTCTTTTTCAGCTAGGATTTTAAGGTAATCGTTAAATTCCATACTCTGTCTCTATTAATACCAAGGATAATCTTGTACCCCATATGAAGGGGTTAGAACTAAGTATAGACAGAAAATTTGAAGAGGTAGGAATTTCTTTATAAAGCTCGTACTAGCTTTTTGGATGAACTCTAGAGCATTCAAAATCCCTATGAAGAAAGATTAAATCATCGGATCGACATAAAAATACAAGAAAAAATCAAAACACTCATTGCCACTGAAAGCATCAATAATTTCTTGAATGGGCTGAATTTTATGTTTTTTTCAAGCGGTGCTCCATGAAATCACATGACAATTGTCACATAAAATGGATGACATAACTCAATGACCTAATGGCATAAAAAGATTGATAATAACCCCATCGACAAACAGTCATTCATCATAATCCTAGAATGGTTTCACTACCGCAGAGATAAGCTATGCAATCAAAAGCACAGGAAATAGTCGCATTTATTGATCATGTTTCAAAAGATTTCAATACAAAAAAAGCCGTTATTGATGTCAGTATTAACATTCATCGTGGTGAAATATTGTCTATTTTAGGCCCTAATGGAGCGGGTAAAACAACTTTAATCAACATGATGCTGGGACGTTTAAGCCTAAGTCGTGGAAACATGTCACTGTTTGGCTTACAACCGGGCAGTATTGAACTAAAACGACAATGTGGCGCCATGTTACAAGTCTCAAGTTTACCCGATATGTCTACCGTAAAAGAGCATATACAGCTGTTTCAAAGTTATTATTCTAACCCGATGAATTATCAACAAGTAATTGATTTTTCCGAATTAAAAGAAATTGAAAATAACTACAGCAAGAATTTATCCGGTGGGCAAAAACAACGCCTACTATTTGCACTTTCCATTTGTGGAAATCCAAAATTACTTTTTTTGGATGAACCAACAGTCGGTCTTGATATCAAAGCAAGGAAATCTCTCTGGCGAACGATAAGCGAACTTAAGAAACAAGGTACCAGCATTGTATTGACCACTCATTATCTGGAAGAAGCCGATCAACTTTCCGATCAGATCATCATGTTAAATCAAGGAAGGATCATTCAACAGGGAACCCCTGCTCAAATAAAATCGCAAGTAGCCACTAAAACCATCCGATTTGTCAGCTCGATCGCAAAGTATAAATTATTGAAGCTACCAGCCGTGGTGCAAGTTGAGCAGTCAGGTGACTTTTTTGAAATTATCACCAAAGATCCGGTCATCACATTAAGAAAAATTTTTGACATAAGTAAAGATGTAGAAGAATTAACCGTTTCCGGTACCGCATTAGAAGATGCGTTTCTACAACTCAATCAAGCCGACAATTCGACGAGCCACGCTGCTTGAGCCACTCAAATAGAATTTACTTTTCCCAACAATGTTATGGCCCATTAATCAACTAATTATGGAGAAACTATTTATGCAAACCGTAACACTGGAAAAACCAAACTTGCTACGAATTTACCTTCTGGAAGCCAAAACAGAATCCTTGAGATTAATGCGAACGCCGGGATTTAGTATTCCCACGTTACTTTTTCCAATCATATTTTATACCTTTTTTGGCATCATATTTTCAATGGGTCAGTCCATGCCAACTTATTTTATGGCAACCTACGCGACTTTTGGCGTTATTGGCCCAGCATTATTTTCATTTGGTGTCGGCATCGCAGTCGAGCGAGGGCAGGGTTGGTTTGACTTAAAGGAAGTTTCCCCGATGCCAGCTTCAGCCTATATTTTTGCCCGAGTTGCCCTGACCTTTATTTTTTCCATAATGATTATTATGTTACTTTTCTTAATCGGTGCTTTATTGGGCGGCGTTGAATTAATGCGTTCTCAGTGGATCCTAATGGCACTAGTATTGATACTTGGTTCGCTTCCCTTTTGTGCCATAGGCATGACGCTGGGGCTGTTTTTAAAATCTTCCAGTGCGCCTGCTACCATCAACTTAATTTATTTACCGATGGGGTTTCTTTCAGGTCTATGGATACCAATCACTTTTTTACCGACATTTATGCAAAATTTTGCCAATTTGCTACCACCGTACCATCTTGCCCAGCTATCACTCAAAGTCATTGAAATGGATATCGGAGCGCCGGTAGCATTACACATCAGTGTTTTAGCCGCTTACTCATTGCTATTTATATTTTTGGCGGGCAAAGCCTATTACAAAAAGGACAAACAGTAATGTTGAAAATCGATACTAAGATAAAAACCATTTTAATCCTGTTGGCAGTTATTGGATTTTTTTATTTATTGCCGGAACCGACTAAACCAATATCAACGCCTGATAAAAAAGAGACAAAACCAGAATCATTCAGCGAAAATAGACTGAACAAACATTTTATTATTCGCAACGTGCGACTTTATGATGGTGAAAATTTATTCGAAAAAATCGATATTTTAATTAAGGATCATAAGGTGTTCAAAACCGGTGAAAACCTCGTTAATCCTACCATGTTACCCGAGCTAGAAGGGCAAGGGAAAACCTTGTTACCTGGCTTTATTGATGCGCATACCCATGCCTATGGAAGCGCATTGCAACAGGCGCTCAATTTTGGCGTGACCACTGAGTTGGATATGTTCACCATGCCGGAATTCGCTAATCCTCATCAACAAAAACGAAAAGTAGCCAATAATAACCAATTAGCCGATCTATTCAGCGCCACCATTTTAGCCACAGCTCCCGGCGGCCATGGCACAGAATACGGAATAAAAATACCGATCTTGGAAACTCCAGAGCAAGTAGACCACTTTGTAAAAGAACGGAAAACAGAGGGTGCCGACTACATCAAAGCCGTTTATAACTCAGTCAAAGCTAAGCGCCAATATTCTCCCTCGATCAGCAAAGAAATTTTACAAGCATTAGTTGTCAGCGCTCATCAAAATGGCAAGATGTTGGTCGTGCATGTAGATAACTTGATCTCCGCTAAAGAAGCCATAACATCGGGTGCCAACGGTATTATTCATAGCTTTATGGACAAAGTCGTTGATGATGAATTAATTCAGCTTATGAAAATGGGTGAGGCTTTTATTATTCCCACATTGTCGGTTGAGACCTCTGTCGCCCAGCTCGCGGATGGAAAACATCTTTTGCAACAAACAGTACTGAAAAATTATTTAGACCATCAGCAAGCACAGCAGCTCAACTCGGGATTTCCTGATTTTGGCATCATGCCAACAGATTTTCAAAAAGCACTTGATGGCGTAAAATTGCTGGCTGATGCTGACATAAGTATTCTTGCCGGCAGTGATGCACCCAATCCTGGAACCAGTCATGGTGTCAGCCTGCATGGCGAATTACAATTGCTAGTCAAAGCAGGATTGAGCAACCGACAAGCCATCCACAGCGCCACCGGCGCTGCCAGCAAATATTTTCCAATAGGAAAGCGTGGCACCTTACAAATTGGCGCAATGGCTTCGATGTTATTAGTGGATGGCAATCCGTTTGAGGATATCAGTCGAACCCAGCACATTCAACTTATCTGGAAGAACGGTGTGCTATTTAAGCGGATTAAAGCAGAGGCAATCTTAATCCAAAACCCAAAACTGTCCGCTGGAATGATTTCTGACTTTAACTCTTCAATCAAACAAACCTCAATCGGCAAGGGAATTGGGGCCTCAACTGATAAATTTGCTGGCGGAAAATCGATTGTTACTCTTAGCCGACGGATCAAGCAAACACAACCCGATAATAACCAACCGATCAACAACCCACTAAAGAACTCATCTTCCAATCAATATCTCCATGTTAAAGGTGAAATTAAACGCGGATTTATGTTTCCATGGGGCGGCGTTGCATACTTACCGGGAGAAAGTATGCAGCAAGGTGTTGATCTAAGCGAAATAAAATCACTGGTTTTTGATGCCAAGGCTGGTGCAGATACCGTTAGTTTTTCTGTGTTATTATTCCAGCAAGGTAGCTTTCAACCCGATGAAAAAATAGTAAAACTCTCCAATAGATGGCAAACCTACCGAATGCCTTTGCGAGATTTCACTCATTCCGACCTGAGCAATATTACCAATATTTCAATCGTTGTGACTAAGAAAGAAGGCCCCTTTGAGTTTATGTTAGATAACCTGTATTTTGAGTAGCCTTTATACAAAATGAAATCACTGTTAATAAAAATAGATGCATTCCTATTACCCAAGACGGAAACAATGCATTTTGCACCTTATATTTGGTTAGTATATCTACTGATATTTTTTACAAGCTTGTCCACCTATCGAACATTTGAGAATAGTTATTGGTATGCTTCAATGGGTACGATATTTTTTTTATTCCTATATTTCAACAGTTATTGGATTTCATCAAAAAGGTTAATGTGGAATATTCTAGCTATTTGTATTGTCGGAAGTTTACTAGCACTAATCACTCCAGGAGCTAGCGTCTTTTTTGTTTACGCTGGCGCTTTTTGTTGTCGTTTAGGCAGTACCAGAAAAGCTTTTATTGGTTTATTTTTTATCACTGTGTGGATCAGTATTTTCGCTTGGTATGTTCAACACTCATTGTTCTTTTATATACCGGCATTAGCTTTTACTTGGATGATAGGCGGCGTCAATATCTATCAACACGATATTGAATTAAAACGTAAAGAGCTCGTCCTATCTCAACAAGAGGTTCGCCATTTAGCAAGAACCTCGGAAAGAGAAAGGATCGCAAGAGATCTACACGACTTAATCGGTCATACTTTTTCGGTCATTACCCTTAAAGCCGAACTGGCAAGCAAGTTAATGGATAAAGACTTTAACAAGGCTAAGCAGGAAATTTTTGAGATCGAAAACATCTCACGGACCGCCTTAAAACAAATACGTGAAGTGGTAACCGGTTATCGAACTAGCGACCTGAACACTGAACTTGCCCATGCCAAACACGTACTGGAAAGCAACGAAATTCATTTTGAATATCAGTTTGAAAATTTTAAAATGAGCGAATTAATTAATAAAGAACTCGCCATTATCTTAAAAGAATTGGTGACTAATATTCTTAAACATTCTGAAGCGAGTAATGTTAGTGCAGAAATCAAGTCTGAAAAATCGCATATTATATTGCGAGTATCTGATAATGGAAATGGTTTCTCACAAAAAATAACAAAGGGATTTGGATTAAAAGGGATCAAAGAAAGAGTTGACCAATTATCAGGCCAAGTAAAAATAGAATCTAAAACCAATTCCGCATCTGGCAGTAAATTCACTATTATAGTTCCCGTGGAGAAGCATCTATGATTAATTTGTTAATTGCTGAGGATCAAGCGATGCTATTAACCACGCTCGCATCGCTACTGGATTTGGAAGATGATATTCATGTGGTATATCAAGCGTCAAATGGTCAGGATGCACTTAATTTTATACGAGATAAAGATTCACAAAACGTTGATTTAATTGTGACAGATATTGAAATGCCAAAGCTCACGGGTATCGAATTGGCTCAAGCAATAAAAAAACATCCACTAGATATAAAAACAATCATCTTAACAACCTTCTCACGCGCCGGATATTTACGCCGTGCAATGGATGCGGGCATTAAAGGGTATTTACTGAAAGACTCTCCTTCTGATGAACTATTAAAAGCGATTCGAAAGGTCGCTAAAGGCGGCAAAATTATCGCGCCCGAATTAATTCAAAATGCATGGATGGAAGTTGACCCGCTTACCGAAAAAGAACGAAGGGCACTTCGACTGGCAAAAGACGGCGCAACCACTGAACAGATCGCAGAAAAGCTGCATTTATCTGCCGGTACCGTTCGGAATTACTTGAGTTCCGCTTCGAGTAAATTAGACGCTAGCAATCGCATTGAAGCAGCAAGAATTGCTCATCAAAATGGTTGGTTGTAATTCCGAAACCGCGAATAAATCAGGCATTAAAAAATCTTGCCTTTACCTTTGACTTTACTAGTATCTAATCGAGTCGGTGTATCGTGGCCTTTCACTAATCCCTCTGTCGCGATCGATATTGTTTCAATAACCTGTTGCAGCGATCTTAAATCCAAACTTTTCACCTCATCACTTACCTGATGATAATGTTGATCTTTGTCCAGCTGAGTACTGCTAAAACTGTGCGCCGGTACACCTAATCGTGCCAGTGTCGCATTATCGGAACGATAAAATAATCCTTGCTCAGGATAAGGATCTTGATAGATTTCTAATTTCTGATCCTTTAACCCAGCATTTAATAACGCCCCCAAATCAGAACGCAGCATTCCAGTCATCCATAAAGTCCCTCTACCAAATTTAGAAGGTTTTCCGATCATTTCAATATTAATCATGGCAGTGATATTATCTGGCTTGAGCTTCCGAGATAAATAGCGAGAGCCAAAACCACCCATCTCTTCGGCGGTAAAAGCAGAAAAGATAAGTGTACGAGCATTATCAGACTTTTTGGCAAAATATTCGGCCAAATTAATTACTGCGGTTGTTCCGGATGCATCATCATCGGCACCGTTATAAATCAAGTCGCGATCATCGTCATTTTTAGTAGACTTCACTCCTAAATGGTCATAATGAGCAGAATATAAAACGATTTCTTCTGGTCGGCTTTTGCCCGGTAATACGCCTATGACATTCGACAGGAATTGCTTATTAATAACACTAGTCGCTTTCAAATCTACCGAGTCAATGCTCGTTTCATCGCTCAAAACAATGATAATCGCCCCTCGGTGAGTTAAATCAAGCTTGGTCAGCCCCTTTTGAAAGTAGCTCTGATATCGAGAAAACACCTTGGCGTGTACCTTATTTAATAAAACCAGATACTTGCCTCCACGTTGATTTAACTCACCTAATACCTGCCTCATATCGTCTTTTGGACTAATCACCACCGTTTTAAATTGCTCGGTATTAGTCCAAACAATCGATTCAATGGTGCTAGCCATCGTTATGTTGTTCTCAGAAATGTTGTTACCGTTGAGGGTCAAATTAATTGAATTTGGAACAATTTGACTAATTTCAAAAGTTTGTTTAAAACCGTTCAATCCCTTCAATGGACTTAGACCAATACCAGAAAATCGTTTGCTAATGTAGTTAGCCGCTTTATCTATTCCTTCTGAAAAAGCCGCTCTACCTGCTAAGTTGTCACTGGCTAAAAAAGAAACATCCGTTGTAACTTGCTCAAGAGAGATATTATCAGCACTCACATTAGTGGATATAATCGATGTTAATGACAGACTTATGGCAACCGACAACCACATATTATTCTTGAATAGGTTAATTTTCATCTTGTGGAAATTCCAAAGTAATAGGTTGATTTACGTGATGAGACATTCTATGAAAATAAGAGGATTGATGACAAATGCTTATTTATCAATTGAAGTGAATGAAATCACCCACTTTGTTTTTTCAGAATGATGCATTTTAATTGTAAGCCATTATCAATATGATAATAGCACTCGCTTAACAATCAAAAGACTATAGCTTTTATACCCCACTACGGGATAACAAATCAGATACTCGTCCAACGATATTAGTCATTTTTGGATGATTAACTTCAAAATCATCAATCGATTCACGCATTTTCTTCATTAGAAATTCATCACCCGTCAATTGATCATCACCTTTTTCCAACATAGTCTGAATATACTCAGCAAGTGCTTGAGTTTTTTGCCGATGATATTCATCCAAATTATTTACATCGGAAAGCTCACTCTCTAATTCTTGTAAAATGCCGGACATATCTTGTCTATTCATAATATCCTCTCAAAAATACACGCCTTCTTAGAAAACAGCCACGGCTATCCCAAAATTTATTGGGGCAAGTAGAATAAGTAATCGGTTATAGCCACCATTGGTATACTTCTACCTGTTAGCTAAAAGTATAGCCCAATAACCACCCACTAACCTAATAAAGAATCTAAACTAGATCATAAGCAGGAGCCATTTTCGAGATCATTACACCATTTTTCGCTACACCATGCGCTCTCTGGTCTAGCGCTCTTTCCACGACTCCAACGGAGATTCTAGGATAATATCTGCCCAGTGAAATGGCAATTACGTATTTTTAGACTAAACTAAATAAGTAACCTCAACTGGCATAAGTCCGTTAATTGAATTCCTGGGTTATCAGTAGGTACTTTAAGGGTTAGCGTTATGCCAAAATCTGTTAAAAAGAAAAGCAATAATACAAGCTCACGAGATTTATTATTCGCACGCCAACCCATTTTTGATGCCAGAAAAAAACTGTACGCCTTTGAATTACTATACCGCGATAACGACCCTCATTCAGCAATATTTGATGATGGCGATAAAGCAACATCTTCTCTAATTGTCAACTATTGCGGTAGTATTCTTAATGAGGAAGAAGGGCCCTACGTTAAGATTTTTATTAATCTCACTCGTAATTTGATACTTTCTGATTATTTCTTTCCACTGGATCCTAAAAGGATTGTTATCGAAATATTAGAAGAAGTTGAGGTCGATGAAAAGTTTGTTGATCGAGTTAAAGAACTAAAGCTACAGGGGTACCAGTTTGCCTTGGATGATTATGCTTTTGATTCTAAATTTGACCGTTTGATCCCTCTGGCTGATTACATAAAAATCGAACTCCTCCACCTGCCCGTCGATGATTTAACCCAGAAAATGGAACAATTTGAAAAAAATATTTTGAACCAACTTGAAAAAAGGCCTATTTTGCTAGCTGAAAAGGTTGAAGATCAAGTCATGTATGACCGTTGCAACAAATTAGGTTTCGAATTATTCCAAGGGTATTTTCTGGAAAAACCGATGCCTATCTATGGCAAAAAAATTGATAGTAATTCAGAAACGGCCCTGCAAATAGTGGGGCAACTTCAAGACCCAGACATTGATATTGACGACTTAAGTCATTCCATTTCACGAGATGCAAAACTTAGTTACCAAATACTAAAAATCGTCAATAGTCCCCTCTGTAGACTACCCAAAAAAGTCAGCAGTTTGCATGAAGCTGTCGTTTATTTGGGATTAGGACAAATAAAAAAATGGGCGATGGCAATGGTGTTGTCAGGTAACTCTGACCAAACTAAAGAATTATTTTTATTACTTTTGACTCGTGCACGGACTTGTGAACTGATTGCAACCAAACTTAAATATGGACAGCCTGAATGCTATTTTACGGTTGGCCTTTTTTCGGGCATTGATGCTGTCATGCTAGCCGAAAAAAGCTGGTTATTGGCTAAACTGGATCTGTCCGATGACATCAACGATGCATTGTTAAAATACCAAGGTCAAAAAGGAAAATCTCTCAAGCTAATCATGGATCTGGAGCACCAAAAAATTGATTCTTTTGAAAAGGTTGATGAGAAAACAGTTCAAATTTACTACCAATCTCATGAGGAAGCCGCAACTTGGGCAAATCAATTATTTCAGATGTTATAATTTACATTTAGTTACATTCTTAAAATCAAACCATTCAAACCAAATTTCAATTCTATGCGTCTCTAACAGAGATCAAACAACTATTTTTTGATTTATCCTTGGAGGACTCATGAACAAAAACAACCATGTGAACAACAAACTTTTACTTTCCGTTTTGTTATTGATCGCTTACACTAGTTTTGCGACAGCTGATATCACTGATGTGATAGATAAATCTTATGATTTTAATAGCGACGGTAGAATATCGCTTTCTAACATCAATGGAAATGTCACCATTACCGCTTGCGATTGTAAACAGGTGCACCTAATTGCAACGGTGACAGCATCCGATCAAAAAACTCGTGACAGGATCAATGTCGATATCAGCGCAAGCCAATCAAGATTATCGGTCAAAACAAAGTATAAAAAGAAAGACCGCGACTATCACAATCGAAATAATCATTCTAATGTAGTTTACCAGTTAAGTGTTCCCAATAATGTTGAACTGGATCAAATCGAACTGGTTAACGGAAACTTAACCATTTCAAATATCACAGGAAAACTGGATGCCGACCTAGTCAATGGAGATCTAAAATCAGATGGAATGACGTCTGATACTGAGGTAAGTTTAGTCAATGGTGATATGCAAATAACTTTTGAAAATCTTAGAAATACCAGCAAGATAAAACTTAATTCCGTCAACGGTGATATTATCGTAAACCTCCCCAGCGATGCAGGAGTGAAAGTATCAGCCGATACAGTAAGTGGCAAAATAAGTAATGACTTTGGTTTAACCGTAAAAGAAGGACATTATGTTGGCTCGGATATGCGAGGGGTGATAGGAGATGGTACAGTTCAGTTAACGATGGAGAATGTGAATGGACAAATTAAATTAAAATCTTTGTAGGTTTAACCTAGAATAATCAGTTCGAGAAGCGGATCAAAGGTCCGTTATTCGATTTTTCAGCCCGACCAATTTGCCCCCTCTTCCGCCGCAATCACACACTGAATCACTCCATAACTAAATTCATCCCCTAAAACTTCCCGAATTTTTTTCACTCGACCTTGAGTCTCATTAACAAAACTACTAATGGTTTGACTAATCAAATGATAATCATCTTGCTCGATAGGTAAAACATCCAAAGGATCTAACATTCCGGCAGCGATCGCTTCGGCCAAATGCCCATAAATGGTACCTTCAGATAAATTTCGTTGCTTGGCAATCTCTTTGATTGAGATTTCTTTCGCAAACAAAATCAAAGACTCATTCACCGTATCAGTAAAATGAATATTGACTTCATGAGGTAAAGGATGTCCTTTAATCACTTCAATAAACGCCTCACCATACTGGTTAAGCTTCTTTTCACCAACCCCGCTAATAAATTGCATTTCTCGCAATTCCGTCGGCCGCTTTTCAGTCATCTGGATCAAGGTCGAATCATGAAAAATAACAAAAGATGGCAAACCTTGTTCATCCGCCAGCGATTTTCTTAAGGCTTTTAACGCGTCCATTAACGGTAAGTGAATGCTGGATACTCTTGCTTTAGCTGCTTTTTTGGTTTTTTCCTGTTTGCTTAATCTTCGCGCGTTAAGAGATTCTTCACCTTTTAATAAAGGTCTGCTTTTTTCTGTTAAACGCACTCCACCAAAGCGTTCATGATCCACATATAAAAAACCTTGTGCAATGAGTTGTCTGAAGAGGCTTCGCCATTCAGCAATCGATAAATGATCTCCAATACCAAAAGTAGAGAGTTGATCATGATGATTTTTTTGAACCCTCCCATCGCTTTTACCCAATAAAATATCAATCACATAGCCAACACCAAACCTTTGTCCGGATCGATACACGCAAGATAATGCTTGCCTAGCGGCTTCAGTTGCATCCCAAGTTTCAGGTGGATGTAAACAGTTATCACAATTACCGCAGGGCTCTGCTAATGTTTCATCAAAATAACCCAATAATAATTGTCGCCGACAAGCAGTCGATTCACACAAACCTAACATCGCATCAAGTTTTTGTTGAGAAATCTGTTTATAAGCCTCTAATGCTTCACTTTGTTGCATCATTTGCCTTAAGGTGATGACATCTTGCAGTCCGTAGGCCATCCATGCGGATGATGGCTCTCCATCACGTCCTGCTCGTCCGGTTTCCTGATAATAAGCTTCGATACTTTTGGGTAAACTTAAATGCGCTACAAACCGTACATCCGGTTTGTCGATCCCCATTCCAAAAGCAATGGTGGCGACAATAATCACTCCTTCTTCACGTAAAAATCTCTGCTGGTTTCCTTGTCGAATATCCTGGTGAAGACCTGCATGATAAGGCAAAGCCTTTCTACCTTTTTTCTGAAGCCATTCAGCAGTTGCTTCAACTTTTTTGCGCGACAAGCAATAAACGATACCCGCCTCATTAGGATATTCATTTTCTAAAAATCGCCATAATTGATCGCGACTATTTTGCCCTTCGGAAATGGCATAACGGATATTAGGCCGGTCAAAACTGTTGATATACTGTGCCGCATCTTGCAACTCCAGCTGTTGAATAATTTCAAACCGGGTACGCTGATCAGCCGTCGCAGTAAGTGCGATCCGAGGCACATTAGGAAAATATTGGTGGAGGATGGATAACTTTTGATATTCTGGCCTGAAATCATGACCCCATTGAGATACACAATGCGCTTCATCGATAGCGAATAGTGAAATGGTTAATTGGCCGAGCATCTCCAGAAAATTGGTAGTCAATAGTCGCTCAGGGGCTACATAAAGTAAGTCCAGTTCACCCGCAAAAAGCTGCCGTTCAATTTGACGGACTTGGCTGATATTCAGACTGGAATTGATGAACGCGGCTTTTACCCCAACCAAATTAAGCGCATCAACCTGATCTTGCATTAAGGCGATTAATGGAGAGACGATGATCCCAACTCCTGGACGAACCATCGCGGGGATTTGGTAGCAAAGTGATTTACCACCGCCTGTAGGCATTAACGCTAACACATCACGGCCATTGACCAGACTATCGACAATTTCTGTTTGATTTAGTCTGAAATTTTCATAGCCGAAAGTGTTATTGAGTATTTTAAGCGCCGCATTCATTGAGTTTTAATTTTTTGTTGGAAAGGGTCGATTATACTAGGTTTAACCTAAAATAATCAGTTGGATCCGTGGAAAGAGTACTATCCCGTTTCAACTAATTAATTTAGATTTAAGGATCAACCACATTATTAGTCCCAAGCCCGGCCCCATAAATCAACGCATTTAACAATAATCGATTAGTCGCCATAGTAGAGCCTCGAAATATCGGCTGACTAGCAAACAAAATAATCTGTCCATTGCCTTTTTGCTCCCGAGTAAGATAGGCCGAATTCGCAATTCGCTGGCTGGCCTCAGGCCACAATAATCCGCTCATTCTGAGTTTTAATTCATACTCATCCGGTAAACTGGACCAACCGATTTTACGAGATATTGGTTTATCTTTAAAAGAAGCCACAATTTTCTGCCACATGCTTTTATCCATTTTTTGATACACTCCAAGTCGAACAACCGCTTGTGATTTTTCATCTGACATTAAAACCGGATTATTGGAAATAAATATAGGCAAGTTTGGGGGCGAGCCGAAAGTCAACCAATGTTTTTGGTCACTTCGGGCGGCGACAATAGCACCTGATGGTGCAAACTTAGTCAACCATTGTTCCTGTTTTTTCAGTACTTTTTCAGATAAACTTTCAATACCATCGGTCCAAGGATAAGTGATTTTATCAGCAACATTGTGATTCCAAATTTCATCTATCACTTTGTATTCTTGTTGCTGTGCCAACCATTCGCGCTGCAAAGCTATATCGTATTTTTCAATTTCCTTAAATGTTTGACTAAGCATACGAACATTACTGAATTTGACTTCTGGATTAACCAGATCAGGGATCGAACTATCAATGGCAATTAACGTGCCTCCAGCTTCCACCCATTTATTAATTATTGCCAATAGTGCTTTATCTAACTTTCCAAAAAGTAAATATCCACGTTCTAAGAACGTGGTTTTGATTGCACCCTATAAGGGTGTATTGAGCTAGCCCTCTGAGAAGGCTAGCCGCTTTATCGCCACATCTGGTTTTTGTTAAGTAAAATCTAATTCTACAATCTCACAACCTAATCTTTCCGAGTAAACTCGTATCGTTTTCGACGTTTCAAAACCAACCTTCCCTTCCAATACCCTATAACGATATTTTGGCACCCAAACAATATGGTACTGACAATGCCATAGTACGTGTGATAACTTACTAAATCTGCTCATGTTATTTCTCCTAAGTTAAATGTCGACTTAGGCTACATGAGCCAGGGCAAACGGGTTATAAATAACCAATTTGCCAATATTTTACTCGAAAAAATAACAAACTCATTGACTCCGATCGGCAGGCATGATCTATTCTAACCTTTGAGAGTTAGAAATGGCCACAACGACTTTATCTGAAATTTTTAAAGAATTCAAAGATCCTCGAATGGCGCGTGCGCAACGTCATCCACTGATCAATATGATTACAATGGCTATCTGCTCTGTTATTTGTGGGGCTGATAATTTCGTCACGATGGCTGAATTTGGGCGCTCAAAGAAGAAATGGTTCGAGACGTTTTTGGGCATGCCAAATGGTGTGCCAAGCCACGATACATTTAATGATGTCATTAACCGACTCGATGAATCCGCCTTTGTGAAATGTTTGACTCAATGGATAAAACAACTCGCCGTCAAAGATGAAAATATTATTGCATTAGATGGAAAAGTTTTACGGCGAACTCTCGGGAAAATAAACGATAGTAAAGCTGTATGGCTCGTCAATGCATGGTCTGTGGCGAATAATATGTGTTTTGGTCAGGTCCAGGTCGATGACAAGTCCAACGAAATAACAGCGATCCCTAAGCTCTTGGAAATGCTTGATATTAAAGGCGCTACAATTACTATCGATGCCATGGGTTGTCAAACAGAAATTGGCGAAAAGGTGATTGAACAAGGCGGTCATTTCTTATTGGCTTTAAAAGGAAACCAAGGAGAGTTTCATCAAGATGTAAGCCTTTATTTAGACGCACTTATCGACAATCCATCGAACCAAACATTGGATTATTTTGAAAGTGTTAATGGCGATCATGGACGAATAGAAACTCGAAAGATTTGGCTGACTACCGGGATAGATTGGCTACTGCAACGGCATCCTCGTTGGAATAACGTTAAAGGGATTGTGGTTGCAGGATCGATACTAATGATTGGTAGTGAGCACTCCGTTGAGCGACGATATTACATCACCAGTCACTTTGACAAAGATGCTGAATTTATTGGTAGTGGAATTAGAGATCATTGGTATGTTGAGAATAAACTTCATTGGCAACTAGACGTTAGTTTTAATGAAGAGCAATGTCGATTAAGGAGTGGAAATGCCGCTGCCAATTTTTCTTTTTTAAATAAAATGGCCTTAAACTTGCTCAAGAACGAGAAAACAGCAAAAATGGGTATTAAATCGAAGCGTCTTAAGGCTGGATGGGATGAAAAATACATGATGAAAGTACTGACTGTAGGATTAAGCTAGGTAAATTGGTTATTTATAATCCGTTTGCCCTGTGGGGGAGGATATTTCACGAAACCCGTAACACTTGATTAACGAAGCTCTAGGCAAATCGTTTTCATCGCACCAGTCAACTTAGATAATTCTTCTGCACCAATAGCGTAAGGCGGCATAATATATAATAATTTACCAAACGGTCTAATCCAAACTCCAAGTTCTACTAAGCGAGGTTGAACAACATGCATATTCATAGGCTCATTTAGTTCAATCACTCCAATGGCACCTTTCACTCTGACATCAAAAACACCGGAGAAGTCCTTACAAGGGATTAACTCATCAAAGAGTTGATTTTCGATTTTTTTAATTTTGTTTTTCCAATCCGAATTTAATAAAAGCTGGAGGCTTGCATTGGCCACTGCACAGGCTAAAGGATTGCCCATAAAGGTCGGTCCGTGCATTAAGTTACCACCTTGAAACCCACTTATCGTATCGGCCACTTTTCGAGTGCATAGGGTCGCAGCCAGAGTCATATATCCGCCGGTTAATGCTTTACCCAAACATAATATATCGGGAGTGATCTGCGCTTGCTCATAAGCAAATAAAGTCCCCGTCCGGCCAAAACCTGTGGCAATTTCATCGAGGATCAACAACACATCAAATTGATCACAAAGCTTTCTTATTTGGCGCAAATATTCAGGACAGTAAAATCGCATTCCACCAGTGCCCTGTACGATCGGCTCCAAAATAACTGCCGCAATGGATTGATGATTGGTTTGAATACTTAAACGAAACTCTTCAATATCACTATCTTGCCAATCTTTATCATTTACACAGGTTGGAGCAGAAACAAAAATATGCTTCGATAATATGCCCTGAAACATCGAGTGCATACCGTTTTCGGGATCGCAAATCGCCATTGCACCCAACGTATCACCATGATAACCGTTACGAACGGTTAAAAAAAAATTCTTCTTGGTATTACCACATGAGTACCAGTATTGAATCGCCATTTTCAACGCAACTTCAACGGAAACAGAACCAGAATCGGCTAAAAAAACACAATCTAATTCTGGCGCAGTGATATTGACCAATTTTTGACACAAGTCAATGGCTGGTTGATGAGTCAAACCGCCAAACATTACATGAGACATTTTTTGTATTTGTGATTGAATGGCCTCGTTTAACGTCGGATGATTATACCCGTGTATAGCCGACCACCAAGATGACATACCATCGACGACTTTTTGACCGTTAGTCAGGTATAAATAAACACCGTCTGCAGACTCTACTCCAAAAACAGGAGATGGATGTTTTAGGTTAGTGTAAGGATGCCAAATATGATTTGCATCGAATTGAAGGCTTTGTTTGGTTAGAGTCATAAAGAAAACACGAGAGGTTTGAAAAAGTACTGATTAGATTGCTGGAAGAATAGCAGCCTCAAATAACTTTTACTAGAAAGATTCAATTTATTCGCCATAGAGGACACAGAAAAAAACAAAGTTTAAATGACAAGGTACGACGATTGGTTTACCTATTGAGTATTTCCGCATTAAGTCAAAATGCCTTATCTGAATATTGGTGAATAGTTAACATCAAAGGACAAAAAACCGTTTTTTCATCAAACAAAATAGCCCAATTTAATTGATTGGCGCTTGAACCTCTTATTTCATTCAAACCCATGTTTTTTTCGCCAACCTTCATCGACAAATTTTGTCAGATAGTTTCGGATCCCGTCGGGTAAAATAACCACACAATTTTGTCCTTCTTTTAATGATGTCGCCTGCTGCATCATCGCCATAATGGCCGTACCGGAAGAGCCTCCAACTAATAAACCTTCATCTTTCATTAATTGACGAGCGTATTTAAAGGATTCGGTATCGTTAGTTTTGACCCACTCATCCACCAAATCTCGATCTAACACATCGGGAATAAAATCATAACCGATCCCCTCCACATGATAAGGTTTAATTTCTTCTGGTCCCGCTAGTAAAGAACCTTCAGGATCAGCACCAACAATAATCACACCGGGACATTTTTCTTTTATTTTTTTAGCAATACCAGTAAGAGTTCCGCCTGTTCCAACACCTATCACTACCATATCGACGTTACTATCCAAATCATCCAGTATTTCCTGCCCGGTTCCATAATAATGCGCCTCCGGATTAGAAGGATTAGCATATTGGTCCAAAATATGTGCATTAGGTAATTCTTTTTGCAGCTTTTTAGCCATTTCGATATGTGACTCAGGATCATCCCAAGCAGCTTCTGTTGGCGTACGAATTATTTCCGCACCCAAAGCTTCCAATACAACTTGTTTTTCTTTGCTCATTTTTTCAGGCATAGTGATAATAATTTTATAGCCCAGTGAGGCTCCAGCTAACGCCATTCCGATCCCTGTATTACCGCTTGTGGCTTCAATTAAAGTATCACCCCGTTTAATTCGTCCGGATTTTTCTGCATCAAGAACCATCTGGCGAGCAATTCTGTCTTTAGTAGAACCCCCTGGATTCATAAATTCGCATTTAGCGTAAACATTACAAGCTAAGCTTTCGTTTATTTTATTGAGTTTTACTAGTGGTGTTTTACCGATCGTTTCAACGATATTGTTGTAAATCATTTAATTATCCTGTTTCTTGAAAATGAATTGATTATCCTATGACAAGATTATAGACCACACTATATATGGCAAGTATTCTATCGGCTTATCATCCATTTAAAAAGCGATAAAAAAGATCTCCTCTCAAAAATTCAAACTAAAATCGATAATATTGCTTGTAAAACCTCTATTGTTCTTTATAATGACGATCCGTCACATGACGGATCGTCATTTATAGCAAATTGAGATAAAACGCCATCTATGAGTCCCCGTTGCATTTCACAAGAAGAGTTTTTGCAAAGAGAAATCGAGCTAATCGAGCTTGGTCGTCGCCTTGTGGAAGACGATTGCTTAACCACCTTGACTATCGACAGGCTGGTAAGCGAATCTTGCTATTCCAAAGGAACCATCTATAAACATTTTGTCGGAAAAGAAGATTTGCTGATGGCGATTTGCAATACCAGTATCAAAGAAATGCAGGAAATGTTCTGCCGAGCTCTTGAATTTAAGGGTAATAGTCGAGAAAAAGTATTGGCTGTCATGGTTTCCTACGTCATCTGGGCTAAATTGTACCCTTCTCAACTATTTGCCGTTCTGGCGGCTCACTCTCCTAGCGTTGCCGCTTGTTCTTCTGAAGCTAGAAATGAAACCCATCGTGTTCATGAGTCACAATTAATGGCATTGATGAATCGACAAATAGAAAAAGCCATCGAATCGGACGATTTAATATTGCCTGAGGGGATGAGCATTGAGCAAGTCACTTTTGCAATGTGGTCAGCATCTTGGGGGGCGATGGCACTCATTATGAGCAAGGGTGACTCGGTGAAGTTGGGACCGATGATACTGGAAAGGGAATCTTTTACTAATTCACGTTTACTGTTAGACGGTTTTGGATGGAAACCACTATCCGGTGAATGGAATTACAGTACTTCGATAAGAAATATTGCCAACGAAATATTTGAACCCGAAATTAAGACCCTCGAAAAAATGGGTACACCTTTCATTTTTGTGTAGTCAGTTAGTTTTATTGAAATATTATTTCAAACGCAAGAGAAAATAACATATGAACAATTTTTCAAATAGTATCTTAAAATTCAAATGGTTGATACTGATCGGTTGTTTGGCATTTGTCGGGATTGCTGGTTACGGCGCTCAAAATTTAACCTTTAAAAGTGACTATAAGACCTTTTTTGATAAAGATAACAAACAACTCAATGATTTTCTTGATCTACAAAAAATTTATAGCAAAAGTGATAACGTAGCTATCATTGTTTCACCGAAAGATGGCAATGTATTTACTAAGAAAACACTCACAGCCATTTGGGAACTGACCAATGAATCTTGGTTGGTCACTTATAATTCCAGAGTTGATTCAATTTCTAATTTTCAATATAGTTTTGCCGAAGAAGATGATTTGATTATTGAAGATCTTATTCTTGAAGCAGACATGTTAAATGACAAAATGATTGCTCGCACTAAACGTGTTGCCCTGTCAGAACCCTTATTGGAAAAAAAGCTAATTGCTCCCAATGGGGATTCTGCCGTTGTTAATATCACCATAAGAATTCCCGGAATAGACAAGACCAAAGAAATACCTCTAGTGGCAAGCTCGGCTCGAGAATTAAGAGACCGCTTTCAGACCAAATACCCTGACATTAAATTCATGCTTTCTGGCATGATTATGATGAATACCAGTTTCCCAGAAGCCTCCAAAGCGGATGCTAGTCGGCTGATGCCAATGATGTTTATAGTGGTGATTTTAACCATTTTAGGTTTATTACGATCGATAACAGGTACTGTGGCGACAATTGTAGTAATCATTTCCAGTATTGTTGCAACAATGGGGATCTGGGGTTGGTTAGATGGATATTTAACAGGACCATCTGCTAGTGCACCCGTTATGATCCTAACTCTTGCTGTTGCTGATTGTGTTCATTTACTTTCAACATTTTATTACAATATGCGTCACGGAATGCAAAAGAAAGATGCACTAGTTGATAGTATGCGAGTCAACCTTCAACCAATATTTTTAACCAGTTTAACCACGGCCATCGGATTCTTAACCATGAATTTTTCAGACGCACCTCCTTTTGGCGATCTCGGAAACATGGTTGCTATTGGCGTTACTTTAGCCTTTGTATTTTCTATCACTATTTTTCCAGCAATCATCATGATATTGCCTGTAAGAGCCAAGGTTAAGAAAGAACATAAAAAAGATATGATGGAAAAATTAGCCGATTTTGTCATTTACAACCGAAAATGGTTACTACCTGTTTCAACAATTGTTATTATCACTTTATCAGCGTTTATCCCTCAAAATGAACTCAATGATGATTTCGTAAAATACTTTGATAAAAGTGTTCCTTTTAGGCAAGCAACCGATTACATGAAAAATCATTTGTCAGGTATGACAACTATTGAACTTTCATTTGACTCTAAAATTTCCAGCGGCGTTAACGATCCAAAATTCTTAAGGTTTGTCGATGATTTTGCTATCTGGTTACGCTCTCAGGAAGAGACCGACAACGTGAATACCATCACAGACACATTAAGACGTCTTAATAGAAATATGCATGGCGATGATCCCCGCTGGTACAAATTACCAGACGAGCAAGAATTGGCAGCTCAGTATTTGTTACTATATGAATTATCTTTACCACAAGGGTTAGATGTGAATAATCAACTCAATGTCGATAAGTCATCGACACGAGTGATCACAACTTTTAAAAACCTGTCTTCAAACCAGACATTAGCAGTAGAAAAACGAATTATTGAACATTTTAAAGCGCAAAGTTCAGACTACGCGCTAGCACTTGCCAGCCCGTCGCTAATGTTTGCCCATATCGGCTCAACCAATATCATTAGCATGTTAAAAGGCTCATCTTTTGCTTTGATTTTAATATCTGTACTATTAGGATTTGCATTGCGTTCTTTAAAATTTGGTTTAATTAGTTTGCTACCAAATTTAATGCCCGCCGCTATTGCCTTTGGTATATGGGGAATTTTTGTGGGCGAAGTAGGACTAGGCTTATCGGTTGTCATGGGCGTTACCCTTGGAATTATTGTCGATGATACCGTGCATTTTTTAAGCAAATATATCAGAGCAAGACGAGAAAAAAATCTAAGCTCTGAAGATGCGGTAAAATACAGTTTTGCCAGTGTTGGCAAAGCGCTTTGGGTCACAACCATGGTATTAGTGGCCGGATTTTCAGTGATGGCAAGTTCCAGCTTTAAAGTCAATGCTGATATGGGACTGCTCACAGCGATCACTATTCTTATTGCCTTGATTGTCGATTTTTTATTCTTGCCACCTTTGTTAATGTTATTAAAAAGTAAAAAAGATACAATCGAAAATCAAAGAAATCAACCAACAGTATCTGCCGATGCTGCAATTGAATAAAATTAAGACTGGAGACAAGCATGAATTTAATAAAAAAAGGCCTAGCATTAGCTTTTTTAGGACTAATTTTACCCTCATCAGTAATTGCTGGAGAGGCAGAAGATAAGGGACTGAAAATATCCAAAGAATCCAAAGCTAGAGATCTGGGTTGGACTGATTCCACGGCAGAGTTGGAAATGATTTTAAAGAATCAACATGGCGAAACCTCCAGCAGAAAAATGCGACTTAAGAGTATTGAACAACATGATGATGGTGATAAAAGCCTAACCATTTTTGACTCTCCCAGAGATGTGAAAGGTACCGCTTTTTTGAGTTTTTCTCACCCTCAAGGAAACGATGATCAATGGTTATATTTGCCAGCACTTAAGCGAGTAAAAAGGATCTCTTCACGAAATAAATCTGGTTCATTTATGGGTAGTGAATTTTCCTTTGAAGATTTAACTTCATTCGAAGTCGAAAAATACAACTATTTGTACTTAAAAGATGAAGTGGTCGATGGTGAAAGTTGTTGGGTGATTACCCAATACCCTTTGGATAAACACTCCGGTTATAAACGCCGCATCGTCTGGATCGATCAATCAGAATATCGAGTCAGAAAAACAGCGTTTTATGATCGTAAAGACACTCTATTAAAAACCTTAAAATTTACGAACTTTCACCAATATCTTGGCAAACACTGGCGCTCACAAAAATTTGAAATGGTCAATCACCAATCAGGAAAAAGTACTGTATTGAACTATACTGATTTCAAAATGAAAACAGGGCTTGATGAGAAAGACTTTAACAAAAACGCACTAAAAAGAGCCCGATAAATTTCAAAACTTTAGTGCACTAACGAATACATCATCCTACGATGTTTTGCCTCCTAGTGGGGCATTTTTTATTTAAAATTTCCTCGACGAAGGCGCTGTTAAAAAGATCTACCTAGGCATCGAGCTACTATGACAGTAATAACTTTTATGAACTACAAATCCATTTATTCAACACTGGCTATAACGGGTTTATTTTTGACAAGCAACATACAAGCTAACGAATTTGAGGCTCGCGGAAATATCGAAATTCAAGGTCGATTTTTTTATGAAGATCCTTTATTTCCGACTCAACACGATGAACAAATATCATTGGCTGCCGCGCCAGAATTTTATTGGAGTTGGAACGATAGTAATGATTCGTTCGAATTTGTTCCGTCTGCCCGTGTTGATCAATACGATGACGAAAGAACCCATATGGATATCCGTGAGTTTAGTTGGGTACATGTTGGCAATGATTGGGAAACAAGAATTGGTGTTCGTCGAGATTTTTGGGGTGTAACGGAATTTCAACATCTAGTCGACATTATCAATCAAAGTGACTCCGTAGAAGATGTGGACAATGAAGATAAATTAGGCCAGCCCATGATGAACCTTTCTTTAGTTAAAGATTGGGGTATCACCGATTTCTATCTTTTACCTTATTTTAGAGAAAGAACCTTTGCAGGAGCCGAGGGTAGACCTGGAATTCCGTTTGTTAATACCGACAATGCGCTATACGAGTCCAATGAAGAGGAGCAACACATTGATTGGGCTGTTCGTTGGACCCATAGCATTGATGATCTGGATATTGCACTTTCCTGGTTTGAAGGAACTGGCCGAGCCCCAGATTTACTGCCTAGATTAATCCCTGAAGGATTTGAACTTGTTCCTTTTTACAAACAAATCAGCCAGTTGGGGGTCGAACTTCAGTTAAGCACGGAAGGAGCTCTGTGGAAATTAGAAGCCATTCACAATAGTAATAACCAACAAGACTTTTGGGCATTGCAAAGCGGTCTGGAATACAGTCAATATGGCATTTTCGAATCCAATGCAGATCTCGGCTGGTTGATCGAATATGCCTGGGATGAACGCGGTAAAGATAGTGCAACGACTTTTCAAAACGATTTGTTTTTGGGTAATCGCCTGGCACTTAACGATGTTCAATCTACCGAGGTGCTTTTGGGTTTAAGTTATGATTTAGACTTTAAATCAACCAGCCTATTACTCGAAGCCAGTCGACGATTTGGCAATAATATTAAAGTTTCATTGGATGCCCGATTTTTTGAATCTAATAAACCAAGAGATCCTTTGTATTTGTTTAGACGGGACGATCATATTCAGTTGACGGCGCAGTATTATTATTAATTTTTTGGGTTGCTTAGCTTAACTCAGCAGCGGATCAACCTAGAATATTCTGAGATTAAAATGGCGAAAGTTTAGAGTTAATCGCCATATTTCTCAAAGCCAAAACTTCTTGTGCTTTTGTTCTATCACCATTACAACTTATCATTCTAGGTGCATCAATTAGGAAGATCTTGTAGCCATTTTTTTTATATAAATCAACAACTCTATCGGTAGCTTGATTCGATATGACAATAGGGCATTCATACTTCGATAAATGTTTTACCAAACGCTCTTGCTCTCCCCAGTGAAAAGCATTGCCTGAATAATTCTTAAATTCAACATCGTATGGTGGATCAACATAAAGAAAATCTGTCTTATTAACACGAATTTTGCTGAAATCTCCACAAACTAACGCCCAATTTTTAATAATCTTATTGACATCAGGAAATGTTCGAATGTAATTGATTTTTTTATGTCGCCCAAAGGGGACATTAAAAAAACCCGATTTATTAAAACGAACCAATCCATTAAAACAAGTTCGATTCAAGTAATAAAATATTGAAGCTGACAACATTGATTCATGATTATTATTACGAATGAGACCATTAAATTTCTCTCTCATTTCATAATAAAATTTTTCATCATTTTCCATGTCTATATTTATGGTAAGTCCATTTTGAATCGATTGGTAGAAATTGACTACGTGTGGATTAATATCGTTGACTAACGCTTTGTTTGGAGCTATTCCAAGTGATATTGCCATTCCACCAGAAAACGGCTCAACCAATCTTCGACATTTGGACAACTCCCATAAACCTTTAATCTGCTCGACTAAAAACCGTTTCCCTCCCGGATACTTGATTGGCGGATTGGTTTTCTTATTAATAAGCATCAATAATTCTCAGCAAAGCACTCAATAAACCTAGAATAAAGTATTAAGGTCAATGACCATCAATTGAGATACGAACAAAAGGTGTCTAAGTTTACGGAATAATTGTATTGGAGGGAATTAAAATTAAGAAAAATATGTAGAGTAATTTGCGTCTGTTTAATGATTAAATGACAATCTTTAAGCGATCAAACTAAGCCGCTGTTCTTTAATATTAGAATCTAAAGCGCCAGAACCGACAATTTTCTGATTGAGCTGAGCAGCCTGCCGCCTTGCAATAACAGGATTTAGAAAATTATCCTCCGGATTTGAGCTTGCCAATGACCGAGTTTTCTTTATTTCGGTTTGTTCCAACTCTACTTTATTAGGCTCTTCCAGAGTTCCCGACTCTTTAATGGTGGTCTTTTTTTGATCTTCAGATTTTTTAGCCTGCTGAAGATTCTCAAGATTGAGTTCACCCCGAGCTTCATTGGCACTAGCCGCTGCCCGTGCTGCAACCCTTAAATCTTGAGAAGAGGGATTGGCTGGAGCAAGCGCGGCTCTTTGCACTTGTTCAAATTTTCGGATATTGGCTGCTGGATCATTTGACACCTTTGAAATATCAATAGAAACATCGCCCGATACGGCATAACGTTTACCATCAGGACCCGTAGTAAAATTCAAATTAGCCGGTCCAGCAAGATTTCCACCAACCGATGCATGAGCTTGCTCGTGGGTTCGAACCTCCCTATCCCGATTTCGTAAATTTTGTACTTGCTGCAATTCTTCGGCTGCTAACTCTTCATTACTTCGCTTGTCTGATGATTCATTTAGACTGGCATCGTCTTTTTGTCTACTTTCATCTTCATTGTGACTATTTTGCTGCTGAGACTGCTCTTTTTCGGCTACGGTTTTATCTTGTTTAGCTTGGAGATCGTTTTCAACTGGGGTCTTAGGCGATTCATCAAATTCGGTTGAATTTTTAGTCGATGAGTTTTCCGTTGCAGAGGTCGGCTGAGGGATCTTGGGACGCTGCACAGCCTCTACAGCTAACGATTCGGTCGGTAGATTGGCAGTGTTAACAGGAATAACAATTGGCGCGGTTGTAATTAACATGACTTTTTGATTTCAATAATTTTAATCGAAATTATGCCTCAATATCCAATAATGTGCCTAGTACATCAGATGCAGTTTGAATCACCTTAGCGTTGGCCTTGGCATGATGCTCTGCAACTTTCAGTTCAACCAGAGAAGTGGTTAAATCCTTGGGATCGATACTATCTACTGTGGGATCTGTGACAGATTGAGACGCAATATCGTGAGCCGCCTGATTGACTCTCGATTGAGCTTCTTGAAAGCCTTGTAAAGCGGTGTTTAGAGCACTATTGACCTGCATTTTAATCTCCTACGCAATAAAACAGTCCAAAATCAAAAAAAGTAGTGATTTTGGACAATTCGCAACTTGATACATCTATATCGGCGGGAAAACAGGGAAGTTTAGCTCACAGGCTATTCACATGAGTTTTATTTCTCCTAGCTCCTAGCCCATTTTAAATCGAATAATCAATCACTTCATAACCAAGCGTTTCAAGCTGAGGTTTAAGCACTTTGGCATCTCCCACCACCACCATTATCATTTCTTTAATATTGAGATGTTTTTTAGCGAGTGCGTTAATCTCTTTTATAGAAATTTTTTCAACAATTTCAGCCCGATCAGCGACGAATTGGGGAGTCAAATCATGCTCCAAAATTTGCGCTAAAAAGCCGAGTTTTGCTCTAGGTGTCTCATATTTAAGTGCATCCCGTTGATTGATCGCATTGCGCATAAATAAAATTTCTTCTTCAGTTATGCCGTTTTCCTGATAATTTTTGATTTCGTTAACCAATTCAACAATCGATTTATCGGTAACATCCGCTCTGACTTCTGCTGAAGCGGTATAACCACCAGATAATTTATTGCCCCAAAAACCTGTTCTTGCGCCGTAGGTATAGCCTTTATCTTCACGAAGATTGAGATTTATTCGACTATTAAAAGCGCCGCCGAGAGGAAAATTCATCAAATAAGCTCGATAAAACTCACCGGTAATATCTTGTTTAATACCACGCTTACCAATACGGATCGTAGACTGAGTGGCCTTGTCTTTGTTGACCAAATAAATCATGCCTTTGGGGGCTGTTGGATCAACCACATCCAGCGTCAATTTTGGTCCTTCCCCTTTCCAATCCTTGAGTTTAGACAAAGTTTCAGTAAGCTCGTTTTCGGTCCTATCAGAAACAACGATCAATTGAGTATTTTTAGGCTTAAAATGAATCGCGTAGAAAGACTTAATATCATTAAGTGTTATTCCATTAACCGAGGTCTCTGTACCACCCACAGGTGTTGCAGCAACATTGTCGCCATTCATCAATTGTCGATAGGCCGTGCGAGCTAAGTAACTGGCATTCTTTTTATTATTAATAATGCCTTGTACGATATTTTTTTGATTGCGATCTAAATCAGCTCGCAAAAATGCAGGGTGAAAGAGTTTTTCCTTCACCAAAGCCATTGTGGCATCGATATTTTTCGTTAACCCACTCACGTTAACATTAATATACTGATTGCTAGCGCTGACAGATACACTGCTACCTAATAACTGAAGCGCCTTACTCATTTCTTCAGACGAACGTTGTTCGGTCGACTCGCCGAGCATACTTGCGACTAAATTAGCAGTACCTGCTTTATTTTTACTTTCGTAATAATGTCCCGCAGGAATTTTGATCAATAGCGATGTAGTGGGTGTTTCGATACTTTGAGTACCTAGCACTCTAATTCCATTTTGCCATTCTTGTTGCCACATTTGAGGGACTGAGACGGGCGCATTGGCACCAGCAACAGGCATCTTACTTCGATCAAACGTATCCTTTGCTTTGCGCAAAACCAAATCATCCACTGATAAATTAGATTCCTTTGTCAGTTGGCGTATGCCGGGTTTAAAATTATCAGCATGTGCGATAGCTTTAAGCCCGCCATTTGGTACGACACTCATAATCACCGCATGATGACCTTTAATATATTGCTTAAAGACACGATCAACATCTTCCTTGGTCACATTGTCATAACGCGCTATATCTTGTTCAATATAATTTGGATTACCGGTAAAAGTCTGATTAGCGGCTAACTGGCTGACCTTTCCACTAACACTTTGCAAACCAAAAATAAACAATGCTTCCATTTGCGCTTTGGCCTTGGTCAAATCATCCGGTTCGACACCGCGTTTTTCAAATTCCAACAACGTATCACGCATGATTTTTTCGAGATCGGCAAGCGATTTTCCATACTCCATGTTCGGCAGAGCAAACATATTAAAAGTACAGGCCAATTCTGCACAAGGATGGCTAACCGAAGCTTGAACTGCCAACTGATTTTTTACCATATTTTTATAAAATAAAGAAGTTTTACCACCACCTAAGATTTGCGCAAGCAGATCAAGCGGAGCTTCGTCCGCATGACGAATGCTAACCGTCGGAAAGCTCATAAAAATTAATGGAAGATGCACATTATCTTCCATCGAAATATAACGATCGGTATCCAGAGTAACGATGGGTTTTTCTGGCATATTGACTTCTGGTCCCTTGGGGATAGGCCCAAAATATTTAACGACAAGTTCTAAAGTTAATTTTATATCGATATCGCCACCGATTGTAATAGTGGCGTTATTAGGCCCATACCATTTTAAAAAGAAACTCTTAAGATCGTTGACATTGGCGCGATTGAGATCTTCCATAAATCCTATTACCGGCCAGGAATAAGGATGTCCTTCTGGATAAAGAGCCTCTGAAACACGCTCGTTTAAAAGACCGTAAGGACGATTATCGACTCGTTGACCTCGTTCATTTTTTACAGTCTCCCGCTGCACTTCAAATTTTTTTTGAGTAACAGCATCCACCAAGAATCCCATTCTGTCGGCTTCAAGCCAAAGCATTTTTTCAAGTTGATTGGCTGGGACAGTTTCAAAATAATTGGTTCGATCGGTATTCGTAGTGCCATTCATACTACCACCCGCTTCGGTGACAAGCTTAAAGTGTTGTTCATCTTCAATATTTTCTGATCCCTGAAACATCATATGTTCAAAAAAGTGAGCAAAACCTGACTTACCTAATTCTTCTCTACCGGAACCAACATGATAAGTCACATCAACATGAACCAGCGGATCTGAATGGTCTTCATGCAATATAAGAGTCAAACCATTATCTAGCTCATATTTTTTGTAGGGAATAACGGTTTTACCAGTCTTCCCTTTCACTTCTTCTAACAAACTTAATCCCGCAACCTTAGGATTGGTTTCAATTATTGTAGCTTGTTCACTGGGAGTACATCCCCAGACTAAAGCGATTACTAATGGTAAGGTAAGGCGTTTCACCCATTTCTCCTTAGATAAATTCATCGTTGATTTCTTTGATACATCGATACAACCATACAACGAGGTTAAAATAGTGGTTGCAACTTTATCTCATCTAAATGCATTATTTAAAATGCAACATGATAATATAAAACAATTGACCAAATGGTCACCAATAGCAAAATTGAAACGAGCACAATTGCCGAACCAATATCTTTTGCCCTACCAGAAAGTTCATGATATTCATGACCGATCCTATCAACCACTGCTTCCAACGCCGAATTAACTAATTCGGCAATCACTAAAATAAACAAAGGTAGAATCAACCAAAGTAATTCAAACTTATTTTCAGCAAACCAAAAAGCCAAGGGCACGCCCACTATTACTAGGATTAACTCTTGCCGAAATGAAGCCTCATGTTTCCATGCGGCTCGTAAACCTTGCCAGGAATATTGAGTAGCCTTTAATATTCTAGCAATGCCTGTTTTACCGGGTTTGGCCATTTTTGATTGCTTCCTTTTCTGCTTTTACAATTTGTTTAACATCTTCTAGTAATTTTTTTGCATCATAAATTATTCCGTCCTTAATGGTATATTTAACTCCGCCAACGGTGATAGGCTTGTTATTTTCGTCTAACTTTACATGACCCGTTCCATAAAGAGTTTTAAAATTAGCTAATGGGTTTTCTTTAACCACGACCAGATCCGCCAATTTTCCAATCGCAATCGAACCTATTTCATCCTCCATTCCAAGCGCTTGAGCTCCGTTGATAGTGGCAGATTTAATCACTTCTAATGGATGAAAACCGGCTTCCTGTAAAAGCTCCAACTCTCTTATATAACCGAATCCGTAAACCTTGTAAATAAAACCAGAATCACTGCCGGTAGTGACCCGACCACCATGATTTTTGTAATCATCTAAAAACAACATCCAACGTTGATAGTTTTTCTTCCAGTCTATTTCATTTTGAGTAGTCCAGTCGAACCAATATGAACCATGAGCATATCGACTCGCCTGAAAGAATTCCCACAAAATAGGAGAGGTAAATTCCTCATGCCAATCGGCATTTCTTTCACGCATTAAATCACGACTGGCTTCGTAAATAGTCATTGTCGGATTGATAGTAAAATCCAATCCGATTAATTCATCTCTAACGGCGTTCCATTTTTCACTACCAGGCGCAGCAGCTTGCAGCCACAATTTACCGGCCTCACCAAACCGATGTTGTTCGTTGTTATAGTTATAATCTAGCGGGTAATCCTGGATGGTTTTATTTTCGAACATTGCTTCGGGCAACCCATACCAGTGCTCCATAGTGGTCAAACCGAGTCTCGCACTATCAAGAGCATTCAAATGCACCACATCCAACTGAGCATGATGCATTGCCGTTCTTAGGCCACGCTTATTGGCTTCATCAATGGCTGCTTTAAAAATTTTGGGATTAGTACCACCAAATTTGATCCCCTTGGCACCTTGTTTGGCAATTTTTTTAACCCATTTTTTTGTTTCCTCAACGGTTCTAAAATTGGCCCCCCAACCAAATCCAAAATAGGGAATAATACGCGGTGCGGCAATGGTATTTTTTTCACTGGCCTTAACATGATGCATGACAAACTCGGCTCCATTAAAACTGCCCGGTTCTCGAACCGTTGTTATACCGTGACCCAACCATAATTTAAGTGAATATTCAGCGGTGGATAACTGATGAGAGCCTCCCATATGGCCATGCATATCGATAAAACCTGGGAGTACGTAGTAACCGGTTAAGTCCATATCCTTGTCACCCGCTTCAGCTTTGGGTCTTTCCTTGACAATAGGCACTCTGGGATTGCCGACATCAACAATGTCGGTGATACGATTTTTTTCAATTACGATGTCAACCGGACCTCTCGCTGGAGCACCTTCACCATTGATAAAAATAACGCCGCGTAATATCAATTTATTAAACGGGCCTTCGCCACGAGTTCTCTCAGGCGCATTTTTCGGAGTGGCAAATGCCAATTGTGGAAGACTGAAGCACAAAACGATCATCATAAAAAATGAAATAGATATTTTTTTGCTTTTAATATTAATCATAATTTGATCCTTTTTGTTATTTTGAGAGGAGTCTAATGCCATCTTTATCAATCGTTATTTGTCTGTTCTTGTACAATTTTCCAATGGTCGATTTAAATATTTTTTTGCTAACCGCAAAAGTCTTGTATATGATTTCTGACGAGGTTTTGTCATTAACAGGACAAAATCCATCGTTGTCCTTCAACAAGTTTAAAATCCTAGATTGCAACGAGGTATTACTATTGTCACCATCCATTTCTTGCATGGTCATATCTAAGCGACTATCGGGTCGAATTTTTTTAATATAGGCAGTCGTCGTTTGCCCATATTTGAGCGGTTGAAAAATATCACTCCGATGAAGAACTCCCCAAAATCTGGAATTGACTATCATCTTATAGCCCAGATCGGTTTTGTCTCCTATGATGACTTTCACTTTTTGACCAACTTTCAGTCCGCTAGTTTCAGCTTTAACAAATCGATTCAATTTTGAACTGGCGGCAATCCGTCCAGTATTGTCCTGATAAACGGCAACAATATGACGCTCTCCCACTGTCATCGGCGTGCTTTGTTGTCCAAATGGAGCAAACAGATCCTTAGGCAATCCCCAATCAAGAAAAGCACCAACCGAGTTGCAGGAAATAACTTCTAAACAGGCAACATCACCGACACTGGCTCTTGGTTTTTTGGTCGTAGCAACCGCTTCATCATCTGAATTACGATAAACAAATACTTCGATTTTATCGCCAGCTTCACAATATTCTGGTGTTTGGCCTTTTGGTAGAAAAAGTTCACCTAAATGGCCGGCCGCCAGAAAAGTCCCACGAGCGGTTTTTCTGGCAATTTTGAGAAAATTGTATTGGCCGATATTTACCATGAGGAAACGATCTCTAAACTAAAAGCGATATATTAACATATTCATGAGCCCGTTGAATGATGTTATCTGACTCGATATACGGGATTGTAGCAATTAAAGGCGCTTTAATTTGTTGTTTGATTGTTTCAATATTTTCATCAATCACCAACATATTTGGGTCAATGATATTAGCGACCCAGCCAACTAATTTAAGACCCGATGCATTGATAGTATTAGCCGTCAACATTGCGTGATTGATGCAACCTAGTTTCAAACCGACCACCAATATAACATCTAACGATTCTGCAATAGCAAAATCGGCCAGTGTTTCGTTATCATTTAATGGTACTAACCAACCTCCGGCGCCTTCAATCAGCAAGATATCCGTTTGGTGTTGAGACAAGTTACATTGTTGTTGAAGAGATTGAACAGACAAGGTCCGATTTTCCTTCGCGGCAGCTATGTGAGGTGCTATCGAAGATTCTAACGCAATTGGATTGACTAAATCATACGAAATGGGTTGTTGCATCGACTGCTGTAAAGTAAGTGCATCCGAGTTTTTTAGCTGTCCTTCTAGCCACACACAACCTGCGGCGACCGGTTTTATGGCTCTCACAGTGCATTTGGCTTGTTGAAATTTTTCGATGAGACAGGATGTTACCAATGTTTTACCAACGTCAGTATCGGTGCCGGTAATGAAAATTCGTTTTTGCATCGCCTTTAGTTTTTCTATTTCGATTTAAAAATATTCGGAGACCGGCTGTCAATATTCACCTGATAGGTATGATAATCGCCTTTCGGTTGTCCTTGTTTTTTCCAAGCGTGGCCGTAAACAATTTCATAAGTTGCTGGTAATTGGCCATCTTCCCAACGAAACACTTCATAGGCTTTTTTTAGTTTTTCAAACTTGGCTTTTCCTAACAAACCTTTATGCCGTCCACTATCCATATTATGGGCACCAATGGCTTTTAGATCTTTCATTAAACCCAGCATGGTTTGATAGGTCATGGTAATAACATCTCGATCCATCACGGTATTATCGAATCGAGCGTTATGCACTTGATCGCCAATAATATGCATATCCAAAAAACCATTCACATGAATATTCTGGTCAACTTGTAGCCAACTTTGTTTGAGTTCTGTAAGCGTGTCTGGCCCCATGCTGGAAAATATTAATAATCCGCCAGGTTTTAACACTCGATTTAGTTCTAAAAAAACCCGTTTTAGATCCACCGACCATTGCACTGCCAAATTAGAAAAAATGAGATCAAAACGATTGTTAGCGAAGGAAAGTTGCTCGATGTCAGCCACTTGATAATCGATTTTATTAAAAAAACCTTTCTGTTGTTTAGCAAACTCAATCATGCCCGGCGCGATATCGATACCGGTCGTTTTCGCTTTAGAAAATTTCTTATCTAATATTCGGGTGCAAAAACCAGTTCCACAGCCCGCATCCAAAATATTTTCAGGTGAAACATTCATTAACGCCAATCGCTCAAGTAATCGACTAGCAACCTCTTTTTGCAAGAATGCAGAGGCTTCATAATTTGCAGCAGCCTTACTAAATGAATCGGCAATGGTTTGTTTTTCTAATTTCATTATCAATAATTAAACTCTTTCTGATCTTCAGTTAAACTTAGAAAAGCAACCACTTGCTTGACAAACTCATCGCTTTCCGACAAAAATGGAGCATGCCCCGATTTTTTGAAAATACTCGACTGGCTATTGGGCACGAGTTGGGTCGTTAAGCGAGCTGATCTGACTGGCACCAATGTATCTAATTTACCGTAGATCCTCAACAAGGGTATGGTTAATTTTTCTATTGTTTCTCGCAAATCAACATCGAGCAATATTTGCAGGCCACCACTCAATGCTTTTTCCGATGGCATCCCATACATAAATACCGCATCTTTCAACTGTGCAACATCCTGTTTTTGGGTTGGACTGCCCATGGTTTGAATCATCAAGAATCGATTTAAGGTCGCTTTGAAGTCCCCTGACAAGGTTTCAATAAAAGATTCTAGCGCTTGTTGATTCATCCCATAATGCCAATCTTTATTCGCCACAAAACAAGGGTTGGAAGCAACAGTGATTAGTTTTTCAATTTTCCCACTGAATTTTCCAGCTAATGCAGTGGCAACAGTGCCACCCAAAGACCACCCCATTAAATAACATCTCTCAGGTAAGATCTGAGCGATCGTCTCGATCAAATAACGAATGTCATAGACAAGCTCACAATCTTTATTATCAAATTTACTCTTCCCAAATCCCGGAAAATCTACATTATGAACAGTAAAATATTGTTCCAGCCGCGGTAAAACCGTCTGCCAGATCCCTCCATGCAAACCCCAACCATGCAACAATACCAAATTAGGTCCTTTGCCAGTAATCTGTACATGAGGCTTTTTCCGCCTATCTATTTTTAAATGTTTATCGGTCAACCGAGCTGCCCCACTAATAAATCAATCTGTTCAAAACTGTGAGACGCACTCAAAGTAATTCTTAATCGATCACCATTCACTGGTACGGTTGGCGGTCTGATCGCCCCCACTAGAATCCCTTTTTCTTTCAATTTTTGATCGAGCGCGACTAATTGATTAGGATCACCAACAATCAGTGGCTGAATGGCTGTGTGAGATGGTAGCAAACAAATGCGCTTATCTGCACATTGTTGTTTGAAATATTCGATATTTTTAATTAACTTTGTTCTTAATGGTGTTTTGTTGCAAATTAGATCAAGGTTAAAATAGTTGGCTGCTGCAACAGCAGCAGGGAGCGCGGTTGTGTAAACATAAGAGCGAGCGAACTGAATTAAGTAAGATTTTAATTGATGACTACCGCTAACAAACGCACCAAAGCCACCTAGGGCTTTCCCAAAAGTCCCCATCAATACCGGTAGATCCGACTGAGATAGATCAAAATGCTCGATACAACCACGACCCTCTTTGCCTAAAACACCAAACCCATGAGCATCATCAACAATCAGGTTGGCCTGGTATTTTTTGCATAATCCAGCGATTTTATCTAGGGGCGCGATATCACCATCCATGCTAAAAACACTGTCGGTCACCACCCATTTATTGGATGCCATTTTTTTGAGCCTCGATTCCAGAACCGATAAATCACAATGTGGGTATCTTGTAGATTGCGCATCGGATAACTTGACACCATCGATTAATGAGGCATGATTTAGCTTATCCGCTATAATTAAATCACCCTTTTGCGCTAGACTTTGCAAAATAGATAGATTAGCCATATAGCCAGTGGAAAAAGTAACCGCCGAATCTCTTCGCAAAAAATCAGCAACCGCTATTTCCAACTTGTCATGGATTTTATGATGACCGGTGACTAAGTGAGATCCGCCACTACCGAAACCGCTTTTGTCCAATTGTTTTTTTACCGCCGCTATCGTTTCTAAGTTGTTAGCCAGCCCGAGATAGTCGTTTGATGAAAAATTAAGAAAGTTCTGGCCTTTAATTTTAATCTGGTTTGCCTGACTGGATTGCAGCGACAAACGTTCGCGCATTTGAGATTTGGCTTTTCTTTGAGCGAGTTTCATTGAAAGAATGGAATCAAGAACCGTCATGATTTTATGACTTGCTTTCTAAAAAGCATGACCCTTCTAAGAAAGTGATTATAAATAGGCCGCAGCATTATAATACAACCGCTTTTTTATTTCTTCAGCTTCTTGGCCATTATCACAAGGACTAGATTGCCCGCCTTCGGTGACGATCCCAAGACGTTTGAATAAATTATTATCTTGATCAATATCAGGATTGTCGGTAGTTAATAGTTTTTCACCATAAAAAATTGAGTTAGCACCAGCAAAAAAGCACATCGCCTGCATTTCATCAGACATGTTTTCTCTACCCGCCGACAAACGTACATAGGATTTAGGCATAATAATTCTTGCGATCGCCACCATGCGAATAAACTCAAAACAATCAATCGCTTTAGCATCTTGAAGGGGGGTTCCTTTAACCGCGATCAATTGATTAATAGGAACACTTTGAGGATGTTGGGGCAAATTGGCAAGCGCCTGAAGTAATCCAAGCCGATCATCGAGTGACTCTCCCATACCCAAAATTCCGCCAGCGCAAACCTTCATTCCGGCATCCCTGACATGATTTAATGTGTTCAATCTATCGCCAAAAGTACGAGTGGTAATGATCTGATCATAATATTCTTGTGAAGTATCTAGGTTGTGGTTGTAATAATCCAGCCCGGCATCTTTCAACTGATGAGCTTGTTCATTACTTAGCATTCCTAGTGTCACGCAGGTTTCCATACCGAGCTGCTTAACTTCTTTGACCATTTCTAACACGACTGGAAAATCTTTAGCACTTGGCGAACGCCAAGCTGCTCCCATACAAAATCGTGTCGCACCCGCTAGCTTGGCCTTTTTGGCGTTAGCCACCACTTCTTCCAATGCAACCAGTTGTTCTTTTGACAAGCCGGTATTATGATGACCACTTTGAGGGCAATAAGCACAATCTTCCGGACAGGCTCCGGTTTTGATGCTCATCAAAGTCGAAGTCTGGATCTGATTAGGTTCAAAATTTTGCCGATGGATAGAATGAGCGTTAAACAACAAATCATTCATTGGCAAATTATAAAAGGCTTTTAGCTCAAGGTGTGACCAGTCGTTTCTTAGCATTTGAGCTGGCGATGTACCCATTACGGCTTGTAAGCTTTTTATTTGACTCGTATTATCTAGATTCATTGTTTCACTCAGGAGCAATAAAGATACAGTTAGGAGCGCAATATTAGGTGAATTGATTATTCTGTCAAGTAGATGAAATCTTGATGTTAACAGTTGTTCAAAAAACACCCAATAATAAGCTTCTGATTTGCGTATAACGAGTTGTCGTTAACAAAAACAAAGAGGATTTGAAGTGGGCCTATTTGAAATATTAAGAGTTTCATCCGATTGCTATCTGTGTGGGTGCTCGGTAAACTCTTCGCCGAAAAAAGGTTTCCATGCTCCCAGCAGTGCCCCGATCATTTGCCACTATTGTCATCAACATCTGCCTCAATCAAGCGAGACTTGTATTAGCTGTGGCTTACCGCTCAATAAAACGGCATTTAGCAACACCAGCACAAACGCTTCCACAAGTCAGAATTTAAACGCTAATATTCCTTGCGGTGAATGTTTAAAACAAAGCCCTCCCTTCAATCGTACACTGAGTGGATTTCATTACGAGCCACCCATTAATGAATTTATTACTCAACTTAAATATTCCGCACAATTCCAACTGTTACCATTATTATGTGACTATTTATCAAATAATATCAAAGAAAACTACCTAGATAGAGTTCTTCCTGATGCACTCTTGCCGGTACCATTGCATCCCGATAAACTGGTACAAAGAGGATTCAATCAATCTCAGCTCATTGCCGCTCAACTCGCCAAAACGTTCGACTTGCCAATCATATCAAAAGGAATTAAACGAGTAAAACGAACCAATGCACAATCAGGGCTAAATTCAGTGGAAAGAAAAAGCAATGTAAAAGACGCGTTTAGTATCGAGGTCAGATTATCTAATCATGTTGCCATTGTGGATGATGTTGTCACTACTGGTATGACCGTGTCTGAACTTGCTAAACAAGCGAGAACCCATGGTGCAACCCAAATTGATGTGTGGTGTCTCGCTCGCGCATACGATTTGTAACACTCCGGGGTCTGTTGATCTATCTGTTTGGTGTTATAATCGCAAGCAACTAACGGTACATAAAAGCCTTAACCCTCTCCTCTAACGATGTTTTAGTTTGGGGAAGCCCTTATTTCTCTTGGACACAAGGAAATGAAGTCCTAGGGTAAACCTTATGTTCTTTACCCCACTTTAAGGGATCCATTTTTGGTATCACGCGATCGCTCGTCCCAAATATTCCAAATCGCTTTGCCCATCATCGGCGGGATGATGTCTCAGAATGTTCTTAATCTGGTTGACGCAGGCATGGTAAGCCAATTGGGTGAAGCAGAACTCGCAGCCGTTGGATTAGCTAGTTTTGTTAATTTTGTTGCTGCGGCAATTTTTATGGGATTTTCATCCGGGGTTCAAGCAACAGTCGCCAGACGAATTGGCGAAGGTAAATCATCCATTGCTGCCAATCCACTAAACGGCGCACTACTTCTTATTTTTCTCGCCGCCATTCCAACTTCCTATATATTAGTTAGCTATAGCACTGAGATTATCAGCATTTTAAACAAGGATCCAAAAGTGATCTCAGAAGCCAGTCAATACCTAGATGCTCGTCTTATTGGGATCATGGCGATAGGGATGAATTTTAGCTTCAGAGGTTATTTGAGCGCTATTAAGATGACCAAGTTTTATTTCAAAACGATCGTCACTATGCATATTATTAATATATTTTTAAACTATGTGTTGATATTTGGCCACTGGGGCTTTCCACAGCTCGGTACTCAAGGTGCTGGATTAGGCACCACCATTTCAATGTTTGGCGGTACTTTAATGTATTTGTGGTTGACCATGAAACATACCAAACATTACGGCTTTGGCGCTCATTTACCGAAAATGGAAACGGTCAAACAATTAGTTAAAATATCCTTACCGGCATCAATGCAACAGTTATTTTTTGCCCTAGGTTTTACTTTTTTATTCTGGATAGTGGGGCAAATTGGTACCGCTGAATTAGCTGCAGCCAACATTTTAACTACTCTAACCTTAGTCGCTATTTTACCATCAATCGGATTTGGTATGAGCGCTGCTACATTGGTTGGACAGGCATTAGGACGAAAAGAAATTGAGGATGCCCATCAATGGGCGTGGGATACATCAAAAATTGCCGCCTTATCCATATTGACCATTAGTTTACCTATGCTATTTTTACCCGATCTAATACTGAGTATTTTTTTCAAAAACGAGGCGACTATCGCTCTAGCGAGACTACCACTACAGTTGGTTGCTATTGCCATCGTTATTGACGCATATAACTTAGTGTTAATGTCTTCTCTACAAGGGGCAGGAGCAACTAAAATAACAATGATAGTGAGTATTGTTTGCCAATGGTTTATCTTTTTACCGCTTGCTTGGTTTATTGGGCCTTATATGGGGATGGGTTTGACTGCTATTTGGTTGACTCAAGGTTTATATCGATTATTTCAAGTATTTTGGTTTGCCGCATTGTGGCAGAAAAAAGATTGGGCGAAGATCAAGGTTTAGGTTTTTAATATGACGGAAAATTCCGAGCAATCATTTTTTCAATTGACTCCAGATCAGGTTTTGAATGCCATTGAGTCCGTTGGCATCCAGCCAGAAGCGGCATTGCTTGCACTTAACAGCTATGAAAATCGAGTTTATCAATTTCGTGACTATGATGAAAAAAAATTTGTGGTCAAATTTTATCGTCCTCAACGCTGGACTGACGAACAAATTTTGGAAGAACACGATTTTAGTTTGCAATTAGCCGATGGTGAAATTCCTGTGATCCCTCCTATCAATTTTTCCGGTCATTCATTATTAAAATTTAACGGCTTTAGATTTTCTATTTTCGAATGCCGCGGAGGCCGAGCACCGGAATTAGATGATAAAAAAGTACTCACCTGGATCGGTCGTTTTATTGGCCGTATTCATGCCATTGGTGAGAGTCAGACCTTTGAGCGTAGACCAGAACTTACCATCAATGCGTTTGCCGAGCAAAGTGTTGATTTTTTACTAGCCAACCATTTCATACCACCTCATATTCTACCAGCTTATCAAGCTATCACCGAGCAACTGATCGAAATTAGTCAGCAAAAATTTATTGCGTTGGGTTCCTATGATCGGATAAGGCTTCACGGCGATTGTCACCCAAGCAACCTACTATGGACTGATGATGGACCTCATTTTGTCGATTTTGATGATGCCCGTATGGGACCAGCCGTTCAAGATCTTTGGATGTTAATCAATGATGCCGATAATCGGGAACTGTGGAATAAACTTTTACAAGGATATGAAGATTTTATGGAATTTGATGATCGTCAATTTAGGATCGTCGAACCATTAAGAACGATCCGAATGATCCACTACAGTGCTTGGCTTGCCCGGCGGTGGGATGATCCAAGCTTTAAACATAACTTTCCTTGGTTTAATACCAGTCGATATTGGGAGGAGCATATCCTGTCTCTTAAAGAACAATTGGCCGTTATTCAAAACGCAAGTTAAACCTAAAATAATTGCGAAACAAATTAGGATATTCACCAGCGAATAGTGATTTTTTCTGCCAGCTTAACGCCTCCTACGCATCGTTATGGCTTGCGCTTTTGCCATTCAGTTTCGGTTCAGATAATAAACGGCATACTATCACGATTGAAAATAGCTTTCCCACCGGCTGATAGCCCATTTTTCAGCCGGTTTTTTTTTAGGCGTTTCATTTAATTTATTGGCCCACTCCAACTCTATTGCGGCCGTTTTCCTTCGCAGAAAACAACGCTTTATCCGCCCGGCCGATAATAGTATTAAAATTGTCGTTAACCGTCATTTCAGCAACGCCTAAACTGATGGTCACTCCCTCAACATTTTTTAGCCTATCATCTTCGATAATACGCCTCAAAGACTCGGCCAAAACACTAATTTCATCAAGGTTTGTTTTAGGGCAGATCATTAAGAACTCTTCCCCTCCCCAACGGCCAATCATATCAAGTTTTCTGCAATTATGTTTTAACAAACTAGCAACATGTTCAAGTACTTTGTCACCGATGAGATGTCCAAATGTATCGTTAAATTTTTTAAAATTGTCGATATCAATAAGGATAATAGAAAAAGTTTCATGATATCGCTCAAACAAATCAAGATGAAATTGAAGAAACTTATCAAGTTTCAATCGATTATTAATATTGGTTAGCTTATCGGTTTCTGACAATACTTCTAGCGCTTTATTATGTTTTCTTAAAATATTTTGATGATAAAGCATAAATCCGAAAATCATCGTAATTACCACACCAAATTGAATAATCAAGATGTAATCAAATCGATGTTCATAGGTCACTCTTAACCATGAATTTTTAATTTTGTTTTTTTGAATCGTTGTTATCGCTCTTAGTCCTTTGTCTAAAATTTGATTCAAGATCGGCATATCATTTCTTGAGCCTATACAAACATCATCATTATTGATCAATGTGCCATTAATTTTTAAATTTTGAATTCCTAGCTCTTGAATGTTATATCCAATGACATTTAATCCATCGAGGTAACCATACAACTCTTCATTTTCTAACATCGTTAAGCCCTCCCCGACTGATTCTACTTCAATGATATTAATTCCGGGATATTGACTTTTCAATAGTTCGACGTAGGCATATCCTCGAACAATTCCAATTTTTCTATTTTGAATATCTCCCACATCAACTACAAACGGTCTATCGTTGGAAGTTACAATAACTAATGGTTCACCTATATAGGGCTGAGTAAAATTCAAGAATTTCTCACGTTCTGGTGTACGAATAATAAAAGGAATTAAATCGCACTCTCTGGATTTTGCTTTTTTGATTGTTTCATTCCAATCGGATGTAGGGACCAGTACTATTGGAATGCCAATATTATGACTAACGATTTTTATATATTCAGCAATCATACCCACATACTTGCCCTCCACAATATCTTCAAATGGCATGAAATTTGGTCCGACACACATAAATAATGTCTTTTTTTGTTTTAAAAATTGTTTTTCATTCTCAGTTAAAATATCGGCTTTGGGCTGAGCAACTAAGAGACTACAGCTAAGACAGCTGAATAAAAGTATTAATAATTTAAAAATATGTGGCATATAATGCACAATTTAATCTGTTTAATATTAAGTTTAGTCAAAAATAGAAAAAGCACACAACATATTACCTATTTTTTGATATAATTGTGCTAGCGATAAACACCTCCAATTTGATTATAAAAGCAGTAACAAGCAATGTCCCACCTAGTATTTAAGTTAAATGGCGTGCCGGAAGACGAAGCGAATGATGTTCGCCAGCTTTTAGATGATGCTGAAATTCAATTTTATGAAACCGATTCTGGTCGTTGGGGTTTAGGTTATGCCGCTATTTGGATGAGAGAAAAAGAAAAGCTAGATAGTGTAAAATCTCTAATTAGTGACTATCAAACGGAGCGCTACCAAAGAGTAAAATCTGAACATGAGGCCCTAAAACAATCTGGCGATCAAGTATCTAGATTAGAATTTTTTTTAAGTTCGCCGATCCGTTTTACGGTACTACTTATTTTTGCAGGACTGTTGGCATATTTTACGGTCATGCCTTTTTTTGGTTGATTTTGAGTAAGTCAACCTTCACACCGGTTCTGTAATGCAAAGTGATCCCAAGAAACTCATCAACCATCACCCAAAATTAACTCACTCTGAAAATCGTATAGTAGTCTCACATACTCAAAGGGAGCAGGGTGAATGGTTTGTTAATTCGATAATGATAGAAGGCTGTGACATCCCTTTCAAATACAAAAGAAAAAAAGAGTACAGAAAACTAAACAAAGGCCAAAGAATTAATTTGACCTATTACCCGCAAACGGAAACAATTGCCGACCTTCAATTCCAAATAATGAAAGTCGTTCGAATTAAGATTTCTTGATGTAACTTCTTGATGTTATAACGCATTGATCCAATTATTAATAATCTTCTCTCCATCTTTCTCAATTCTCAATAATAGAAATTCTCGTTTCAACCTATTATGTTCAACATGTACTTTCTCAACGTTTTTTGAATACCTTAAATGGCAAGAATTATTCTTTTGATATTCAGGTAGCTTCATATGTTTAAATACATTTCCCATCTGAATGGATACAGTATGACTTTCAATCCACTCACGAACCATCGGTGTGTTTAATAATCCGCAAAGAAAATAGGCTGGACGCTTACTTTCGAATCCTGCAAAATAGACCTTGTGATCTGGGACATAGCAACGGACCCCTACTATGGGTACTGCGGCACTACCAACAACCGCCGCATAAAAATTCTTAGCCATTTCCGGCCAAATAACTTTCCAAGGTTGAAATGTATAATCCCCTATATTATAGATATCAAAAAAAGGTGCTCCTAACATCTGTCGACGATAGGTAGAACGCACCAATAGCTGCTTTCTATATGAATTAAACCATTTTTTTGTCATTTTTAATGACGCACTATTCATCATCTTTTCACTGTTTTGGTAGTCTTTTTTATCGATCCCATTATTCGGCACGAATGTATAAAGCCGTTTACCTGTATATTGAGGTTCACTAAGGCGCAAATAACAGGCCTCGAAATCACCCGCTCCTTTAATAAGAGGATATAGTAACGTGGGTTCGACCCAAGCAGTTTTTGACATTCCAATATTTTTTCTACCAGCCTCTGGTCGACTATTTATCTTTACCAATTTTTTATTGTCTTGATTAATCGGTACAAAAAAGACACCGTTTAAATCAGTAGTAATACCTTTGCGCCCAGCAACCCAATGACATGTACCTGAGAGTCCTCGAAGTAATTGGAAACGACCTTTGCGTAAAATAGCCCAAGGCGAACCTTCACGGTCAACAGGAGCAGCTTCACATTTAGATACAACAATACGTTTCTTAACATCTGATAAGGACATATCTGATGGTATTGCTTTTGCGAAGCCTTCCTTACTATTCCACAAGTTATATTTAACTGGAAATTTTCCTGGTTTCCTAGATTTATCAAAGACGACCAAAGTTGTATGATTAGACGCATCAACAAATGGTTTTAATTCTTTCAAGTCATCAACACAAATTGGAGCAAGATAGGAGCTATTCTTTTTGCTTGGTTCTAATTTGAAGTGTCGAAATCCTGCTGATGAAGGATTTTTGAAAACAGTACCAGTAATGAGAAAAACCAAACGTCCTTTATTTTTAAGCCACTTATCAGCACTGGTGTATGTGATCATAGCAGATATGTCAAGTTCATTACCGCCGTGGCGTTTGTTTTTTGAGAAAATACCGTACGTTTCGCATGTCGGTTTTACCCTCTCTCTATAAGCGTCGGGCAGTTTTGACCATCGAACCCATGGTGGGTTTCCAATAACATAATCAAAATGACCTGCGGTTGCTGACCAAAAGAAATTTCGCACAATACGAAACCATATACCATTCCACTGTCTTCGATGTAAAGACAGAATTTGGTCATAAGTTCTCTTTAATGACTCTCGCCAAGCATCCGACTCTATACGCGTTAATAGTCCTGATGATATCCATTTTTTTTCGGCATCTAAATATTCATGATCATTTTCTATATCATCACCCATTTGGATAAATATCTGATCAAGCCGATTTCGGTCAAATGCTAATTTCGACGGCAAAGTTATTTCTAGGCTGGCCGTTTGGCTACCTATTTGATATTTAACAATATCTATCCCTTCCTGCGGATTTGGAGCAGGTGAATAGATAGCATCAGCCAACAGTATAGGCACCTCAAGTGATTGACCTGGAGATTGCCTTAGCAACCCAGCTATTTCCATAAGGAAGTTGACTCGAGAAGTTTGTACCGCTAATGGGTTCAAATCAAATCCCCACACAGAAGTACAGAGGTGCTGAACCGTTTCAGCTGCATCCCATCCAGCTTTGAAGGCTTCATCCTTAATAAGCCTTATTACTGCAATTAAGAAAGCGCCTGAACCACAGGTCGGATCAAGTATTCGTTTATCAAGCCAGCTTCCTTTTTGCGTTTTTTCTAAAGCAAAATCTACCAACCAATCCGGAGTATAAAATTCACCAAGACTTTGGCGTAATTTCCCAGGCACTAAACCTTGATAGAGATCTCGTAATACGTCCCTTATATGGGTCAGACGGTCAGTTTGGTACATTGAAAGAGATGCCAATATACAGCGCAAAGGTTGAATTATTTTCTTTGTATATTTTGGTACGCGAGCAACATCCAAATACCATGCAAAAATAGCTTCCTCAACAAAGCCATGAATATTTGCTTGAGAAAAAATATCTGCGTGTTCAATATCCTGATCGAGTGTATCTAACAATTGGTTGTCATCTAATAGTGTTGACATGATTTGCGCGGGTTGCTTAGATGATGTTAATCCATGTGCTGAAATAATCTCTGCGGCTAATAATTTAATGAGTAACGAATTAAATGTGTGAATAACAAATAATCGTCCTGACATTGACAGACTATCTGCCCCTTTCCAGACAAAACACATCTCCTCATTAATTGAGTTGGTTTGAACTGGAGACATGTCAGCAACCTGTCCGTATAGGGTACGCCATTCTTCAAATAACATTTTTATTTTGGAATTTCTAACTTTTGAAAGCTCTGAGGCAAGAGCATCACTCAATGCCTGCATCAACGAACGAGAATTTTCAGAACCATGCCCAAAATCTGAAAGCAGGTTGTCTACAGTAACCGCTCGTCGAGTATCAGCTCTTATGGCGGCCATAACCAGTGTAACAGCATATTCAGAAAACGGCACCAAATGTTGAGAGTCAATAACTCCCTTGGTTACTTGCGCAAAACATACATGCTCACCATCAATGGCAATACCAATGTAGTTTTCAGTTGGATTACCCGATTTTTGGGCTTCTTTTTCGATGTAAGGCAATAACCGTTTATCCGTTGCTTCTTTAAATTTGGCGCTATTCTTTGAACCCCTAAACAAACCAGGAGCTTTAAATTCAATGACGACATTATTGTAACTACTGTCCATATTCGCACGTTCAGCATTAAAATGTACACCCAAAGTAGTTTCTAAAGCAGAAACCCAAGCGATACGTACTTCTTCTTCACCTTTCCATGGGCGTTTTCGTCTGGCATCTATATGTTTGAATGCTTGTTTTGCTGGATTGCTCACAATCAATTCCAATTGTTACACATGATATTTTTCAAAGTTATCAGTCCCTTAGAGGAATATTATGGTTCACATTAAACAAGGTTAGGTTTAAATCTAAGCAGATATCTTAGTTACCTTATCATTCTCTTCAATAACTTGATCTTGAAGTAGAATTTCTGATTTACCTTTAATCGCTTTTGCTAGCACATCTTTGTTTTCGGCAATTAATAATCCGATTTGCTCGACTTGTTCTTCCGATAACCCCTGAATAGATTTTTCCATCCATAAGCTGACATTTTCTGCAAGCTCTAACATTTTGTCGTAATTGTCAGCTGCCTTTTTGTCGGTGAAGGTTTTTTCTGAATCGCGATCTGACATATATAAAGTCACCACTGCCATAGGAGTGCTCCTGTTGTTTGGTTGATGGGTCGTAAGCTCTAAATCTAATACTACCTATACAAGTAGTGTTACGCAAGTGCAATTATTCATTAACCAACAATTTCTAACAACTCAATATCAAATACCAAAGTTTCGCAGGGTCCGATTGCCCCACCAGCACCTTGTTCTCCATAGGCTAAAGAATAAGGAATGGTAAGTTTCCATTTAGAACCAACTGGCATTAACTGTAATGCTTCTGTCCAGCCAGCAATCACACCATTAACGGGAAATTCAGCAGGTTGGCCTCTGTCGTAAGAACTATCAAATACCGTTCCATCAATCAAAGTACCATGATAGTGAGTTTTAACTTTTGAAGTTAAACCGGGCAAGTCACCTTCACCAGCAGTAATTATTTCATACTGAAGACCCGACTCTGTGACGGTAACACCTTCTTTTTTAGCGTTTTCATCAAGATGACCATTGCCAGCATCTATGACCCCTTTTGATTTTTCCTGTTTTTGCTGTTGCAACACTTTGGTGACGTGCTCAAATGCCACTTGGATATCCTGTGGAGATACAGCGCTGTCGGCTTTGAGGAAAGAATCTTTTAAACCTTGAGCAACGATATCTATTTCAAGACCATCAAACGTCTGTCCTAGTAATTGAGTGCCCATATTCATGCCAACGCCATAACTCGCCTTTGACTCATATGTTTCGTATTGATTGCTCATCTATCTACCTATTTTTGATTTAAACTTTGAAAGCGCGCGAGTATAGCATAAGCCAAAGGCATTCTGAGAATACTCATACCATCCTAAATCAACTTTTTGATTGCATCCATCGATAACAATCAGCTCTTTTTCCGGCGTTAGATCATAAGATCAATGTTTTAAACTTATTGGTGATCATCAAGGTGCTTTAAAAATCGCTTCAATGCTTGTTTGAGTTTCTTTGTTCATAGATTTTTTCCTATGTTCTTTGTGACAAATCTGTATATTTTGCTTTAATTTTTGATTGGGTCCATTTCAATATACTCATTATTTTCGCCGGGGTATCTTCCACCAGCGCTATTGTCGCAGGTAAAAATAGCGTGGTTAGCACCGTAGAAAATAGCAGTCCTCCAATAATGACATAAGCCATTGAATAATAATAAACTCCACCGAGCGACGGCTTTTGAATAATAATGGGGACTAATCCCACTAAAGTGGTTAGGGCCGTCATTAATATTGGACGGAGCCTTTCTTTGCCCCCTTGTATCATTGCTTTCGATCGCTCCCAACCTTCACGTCGATACATGTTGATATGTTCAACCATGACAATACCATTATTGACAACAATACCTAACAGAAGTAACACGGCTATAGAGGCCGGTTGATCAAAATCAACACCAGCCAAATACAAAGTCCAAAATGCACCCGCTAAAGCAAATGGAAGAGATATCATTAATGCAACAGCTTGCTTAATCGATTCAAACAAACTAGCCATTACTCCAAAAATAAGCCCAAGAGCGAATAACAAATTAAGTAGGAATTCTTGCTGGCTTTCTTCGGCATTACGAAAACGAGTATTAAATTGCCAACTGTATCCTTCTGGAAGCGGCATCGGTTCTAATATCGCAATTAATTTTTTTTGCAATTCGTTTCTTTTACCTTTTTCAAACCGTGCTCCAACCCAAATACTGGAAATTTTATCCTGTCGATTGATTCTGCCGGGCCCCTTTTGAATGGAAAAAGAAGAAATACTATCCATTGTAATTCCAGAGCCGTTTTGTCGATTTAAACTCAAATTCTTAATATCATCTACATCAGTATTATTTACATCACCCAAGATCAGTTGCATATCAACCTCGCCATCGCTACTTTTAAATCTTGGTAGTCGTCGCCCTCTAAAAGTCATTTCAACTAGGCTAGGAGGTTCGCCACTCGATATACCATAAGCGGCCATCCGCTCTCGATCTAAATGGGCTTGTAATTCGAGTTGACCTCCTTCTGATGTTGAATAAAGGTCAAAAAAATCTGCTACACTTTCTATCAAGATTAAAGCTTGTTCGCCCAGCTCTCCAAGTGTTTCTGAGTCGGGTCCTTGCAGTTGAACACCAACCCGTTTACCACTATTTCGTTTCCAAAACGGACCATTATCCTGAACTTGAATCTTGACTCCGGCGATTACCGGCAATAGAGATTTGATCTCTTTTCTTACTGTATTCATGGATTGTTCGTTTTGAAATCCCGACTTCATATAAAGTCTGACAATAGAATAATTTTCGCTCCACCAACTGTAGATCGATTGCACATTAAATCTCTCTTTGTAAGGTTCTAGTGAATCTTCTATTTGGGTAATGATTTTCTCTTTTTGGGATAAAGAAACCGCTTCAGAAAAATTGACACTCATGCCAATAAAAATTTCGGTTGGTGCAGCATCAAAATTAAAGTTCATATTGTTGTATGGTACGAAAGTTGAGGCTAACAGACCTAATCCGACAACCACGGAAATCCATCGATGTTTTAAAGTAAACCCAAGAACCGATTCATATTTGGCTTGAATTTTATCCATGACGGGAGTTTGGACCGTTTGTTTTTCTTTCTTAAGTAAACGCCTAGTGGCAAGAGGGATCAATGTTTGGCTAATCAATAAAGAAGCGAGCAAGGTGATCACAATAGTAATACCGAGTTCTTGCAAGACGATATTCATTTTAGTCGGTTTAGAAAATATCATTGGCAGGAACACAATAATCGAGGTGAGCGTCGCAGTCATTACCGCAACAGAGACCTCTTTGGAACCTAAAATAGCCGCGACTCGTCCGCCATATCCTTTCTTTTGGTAACGATCGATATTTTCCATAATCACCACCGCGTTATCCACTAACATCCCTAAACCAACAATTAGACCGAGCAGGGAAATAGTATTGAGCGATTTTCCTTGCATCCAAATGACACCACAAGTCACTATCAACGAAAATGGAATGCTAGAAACAGCCACCAGCGTGGTTGTTATTTTTCTTAAAAAAACAAATAGTACTAAGCTGGCCAAAATCGCACCAATAAGACCTGTTTGCTGTAAATCACCCAGCGTATTTTTGATTTCTTTGCCTTGATCTTGCCAAACCAAAAAACTAATTCCGTCTAGCTCTGGATCATCTTGCATTAAAGCAATGCGCTGATGGACCGCCTCGGTAATTTCGATAGTATTGGCGGTTGATTCTTTAGCGACGTTTAGCCCCAGAGCAAAATTTCCGTCTAAGTGTCGACCATACTCCAAAGGTGGTTCACTATAAGTCACTTCTGCAATATCTTTTAATTTCAATTGGGAGTTAATCAACGGCATTCGTTCTATTTCATCTATGTCAGATAAGACACCAACCGCTCTAAAGGTAATTTTGGTTTGCTCACTACGCAATAATCCTAGCACACTATTTTGACTATTCTTCGCTATGCTTGTCCAAACATCTCTTGGATCAACTCGATATTTTTTGAGCTTGCTTAAATCAAGATTAACTCTCACTTCTCGTGGATTGACACCACTTAAGGTCACAACGGCGACGCCGGGGATCCGTTCTAATGGCCTGATAATCTTTCGTTCCAGTAACTCATAACTCTTACTAAGATCTCTCCCGGAAGCAATACGAGCCTCTAAGATTGTTTCACCGGATTTTTGAACATCCCAATGTTCGGACAGTATGATTCGTTCTAGATCGTCAGGCAGTTCATCTCTCGTTCGGTCGATCCGCTCTCTTACCTCGGCACGGACTAAGTCCATATTGGTATCAAGGTCAAAATTGAGATTAATGCGAGCGCCCCGACGATCACTATTTGACCACATTTGCGACAGTCCATTGATTGATGCCAGCGATTCTTCCAATGGACGAACAATCATCCGTTCAGTGGCCTTTGGTGAGGCATTAGGATAGCTTGCCACAACAATTAGTCGCTTTTGTTCCGTCTCTGGCATAAAAGCTAATTCCAGACGAGACAAAGCAATGAGACCGAGTACTAACAAACTGATTAGGCCCATTAGAGTCGCAATTGGTTTTTTTACCGCTAGTTCTGGTAAGGTCATATTCATTCTCGATTTTAATCGGGCGTTCTAGGTTCTAAATTATAATATTAATTCTACTCTTGATGAACGGCTTCAATTTCCTCTGCATCGTGCAATCTTTGGTTAAGCTGTTCAAGCTCTTCATCGGTGGTAACGGTTGATGGCATGATCAAATAGCATACCGGAATGATCAACAAGGTCAAAGCAGTCGATACAACCAGTCCAAAGGATACCACCACGGCTAAAGGTGCTCGTAATTCGGCTCCTTCGCCAAAACCTATCGCCATTGGTAATAGACCAAGTACCGTAGTGAAGGTTGTCATTAAGATAGGTCTCAACCGTGATTTACTCGCGCTCACAATAGCTTCGAATTTTTTTAACCCTTTTCGACGAGCATGATTGATCGCATCAACTAAAACAATGGCATTATTAACGACCACACCAACCAAAAATACGACCCCAATCATGGAAATTACACTGATACCGTAACCACTAAATAGCAATCCGAAAATGACACCAATCAATGAGAGTGGGATGGTTAATAATATAATAAAGGGATGACCTAGATGCTCAAAAGTTGCAGCCATCACCAGATAAACTAAAAATACGGCTAACAAAACAGCAAAGTACATGCTGTTAAATGATTGTTGCATTTCCTTATTTTGTCCACCAAATTCAAAACTTAATTCAGCAGGAGGAGGATTATTTTTTATAAGCTGACGAATATCTTCCGTAACCTGACGCAAACTACGACCTTTTAGGTTTCCGGCGATAATTGCCACTCGGGATTGTTGAATTCTATCGATAGCAGCAGGGCCTTGCAGAGATTCTATTTTGGCTACCGCTTTTAATGTCACAGGTCGACCATCAACTTGTCCGATCACCATATTTTCCATATCGTTAACGCTATTTCGATCGACTTCACGATTTCTTAAGCGGATGTCAATTTGTCTATCAGGCTGTTGAAATCTGGAAACGATACTGCCGCTAACTCTTCGATTTAAAGTTTCGGACACCGATTCTATATTAAATCCTAGACGAGCTAATTGCTCACGATTAAAACGAACGACTAACTCTGGGTTGCCTGTTTCCAATGAAGCCCTCACATCGATCAGCCCATCAATCTCACTTATCTTGGGTAAGAGTTCAAGCGTGTAGTCACGCATAATTTCAAGATCTTCACCATAAAATAATAGTTCCATCGGTGTTTTTAAACTAAAAAAAGATGGTCGCCCAAACTGGGCATTCGCTTGTGGTAGTTTTGCATAAGCATCGCGTAGCTGCTGGATCACTCGCTGCTCCATTTCAGCATCGGCCCGATCTTTTATTACAATGCTAATCTGCGCCAAATTTTCATCTTTGGTTTTAAGCGAAAGCCCACCACTCACATTACGACTGCCAACAGAAACATAAACTGATTCGACCTCCGGATTTTGCAGAGCGATGATTTCCATTTTTTGCAATAACTGATTGGTCGTTGGTAGCGCAGTCCCTTCTGGCATACTGACATCAAAATAGAACTCGCCTTCACTAAGTTGTGGAATTAATTCTGTGGGAAGTCTGGGAGTCAACAAAAGTGTTGAAAAAAAAATGACCAAAGCGGCTACCAAACTCGTCCATTTATAACTAAGCACCTTTCGAAGAATCTTTTCATATTGGTTGGTAAAACGTCCCAGTGAATTGATTGAAGATATTTTGATTTTTTCTTTTATCGATAAATCGATATTTCTTCCGCTTGTGGTTTTCTGTTTAGATCTTCCAAGTGACGCCAACATTGGAATAAGGGTAAACGAAACAATCAGCGACATAATTAAACTAAAAGTAACCGTTAAAGCCTGATCGCGAAATAATTGCCCAGCGATGCCTTCAACAAACACAATTGGAATAAAAACCGCTATTGTGGTCAATACTGAAGCTGTCACCGCACCACCCACTTCCGAAGTACCGACTATGGCCGCCTGATAAATCGATAAACCTTTTTCTCTTTGTCGATGGATCGATTCCAAAACGACAATAGCGGAATCCACCAACATACCAACACCTAAAGTTAGGCCACCCAGCGACATAATATTCAACGAAACATCGGCACGATACATAAAAATAAACGCTGCGATTACCGACAAAGGAATTGAGGTCGTGATGATAGCGGTCAATCGAAAATTTCTTAGAAAAATCCAAAGAACACCGATCGCCAACAATCCACCCAATAATAATGACTGCTTGACTTCACTGATAGATTGCTCAATAAATCGTGACTGATCAAATTGCACCGCTACTTTTACCCCTAGAGGCAATTTTTTTTGCAAAGAAGCTATCTGGGCTTTAACGGCATTGGCCACATCAACGGTATTGGCATCCCCTTCTTTGTACAAGGACACCAAAATACCTTCATCACCGCCAAATCGGGCGATTTCTTCTTTATCTTTGCTAGCCCAAATGACATCCGCTACATCGCTTAGTCGTACCGAGGGTTTGTCTGGTGCGGTAATTCTTAAATCTCTAATTTCCTGCAAATTATCATATTCATTTAAGGTCCGGACTAGTAGTTGGGTTTGCTCATTTTTTAATGAACCGCCTGGACGATTGATATTGGAGTTTCTGAGTAACTGTCCTAATTGCTCAGGATCAATTCCCATGGCCGCCAACTTGCCCTGATGAATATTAATGTGGATCTCTTCCTCTTCGCCGCCTTGTATTTTTGCCGAGGCAACCCCTTCGATCCGCTCTAAGGTTTCCTTCACCTTTTTATCGCCAAGCAAGCGTAAACGGGTTAAAGGAATATTACCGCTTAAGCTGAGTTTCATTATCGGATCTAATGCTGGATCGTAACGTAGAACAATAGGCGTGTCGGCATCTAACGGCAACTGCAATCGATCCAATTTTTCGCGGATATCCATTGCCAAGTTGGTCATATTAGCTTCCCAACCAAATTCTAGAGTCACTTCAGAAATACCGGAACGTGAAACCGAATGAATTTGTTTCAACCCTTTAAGCACGCCCACCACCTCTTCAACTGGGCGGGTGATCAGTTGTTCAATTTCCGCAGGCGCGGCATTAGAAAATTTGGTTTGAACGGTTAATGACGGATAACTCAGTGATGGCAATAGATTAATTGGCAGGCGCGATAATCCCACCAGACCAAAAGCAACTAGTGCAATCGACACCATTAAAATGGTCACTCGACGAGTGACAGAAAATTCGACGAGCTGTCGAATCATGATTGATCTCTTTTATTTTTAATATTTGCGTCAGCCGATATTTTTTCCTGTGATGCTTTTTCCAGTGGTACTCTTTCGACAGAGGCTCTTTCTGTAGATAAGACCTTCACCGACACATTATCATTTAAAGTTCTTTGGCCTTTAGTGACCACTAAATCTGTTTCTTTGATCCCATCAACGATTTCGGTTAGTTCGCTCATAACAAATCCGGTTGTAACGGGTCTTCGGATCGCTTTATTATTTTCTACGATATATAAAAAATGTTTTCCTCGCTCCTCAATAATCGACACGCTAGAAACCAGAAGTGCATTTTGATGTTGGTCAGTTACCATATGAACTTCTGTAAAATCTCCCGGGCGAACGTTAGCGGGGTAATGATCAATAGTTAAAGTAATTTTTATGGTACCGGAAGTGGGATCTACAATGGGGCTAACTAACTCAATACTTGCAATTAATGGTTGAGCGATATTGTCAAGATTCAATTCGACAATTTGTCCTTGCGCAACCATGCCTAAACGATTGGCAGGAATATGAACCCTCACCAATAAAGGACGAATAGACATCATGCGAAAAAGCAGTTCTCCTTGACCAACGTGCGCGCCTAAATCAACTTCCCTCCAAACAACTCTCCCGTCAAAAGGTGCTGCAACTCTGGTGTATGACAATGCTAATTCAGCCAATTTTTTGTCAGTTTCTGCTGTTTTAAAAGTGTTCTCTGTCGTCTCCCATTCAGTCGGAGAAACCATCCCTGATTTTTTCATTTTATTTAAGCGTTTAAATTCTCGTTGAGCACTGCCCAACTTTTGCTCTGCTTGTTTGAGACGCAGTTGTTGATCATCATCGTCTAAAACCAGAAGCACTTCACCAGCTTTAACGTCATCCCCTTCTTCATGTAATAGTTTTTGAACCACGCCCGATGTTCTAGAATTTATTTTGGCATCACTACTCGGTTCAATGGTTGCGGTTGTTACGTAATATGAGGCGGCAAGGCCCTTGGTTGGCTGTTTCACTTCCACCGGGATCGTTTTGCCAGCTTTTTGGCTACCACCCTTCTTTTTATTCGACTGCTGATCGGCTGCGCGGGTTGATTCATTACCGCTACAAGAGAACAAAGTAAAAATTAAGGAAAAGATAAAGAGCTTATGACTCATTGTTTTATTTATATTATTTTTCATTCGACAGGCTACAGTTCAAGATTAAATCATTAAACCGCTATGATACGCTATTTACAGCCATATTTGAGATGATTGGGTGTAAACGACGGTCAATACTAGGTAAAGTAAATGTAAGAAAGTGTGTAATAGATTGACTGTTTGACAGGGCTTAAACCATGCGTTGCCGTTTTTTAAGTGACTAGTATTTCTTCACAAGCGACGGTTGAATTGATAAACGATACATCAGGATAGCCGCCCGCTTACTTTGAGAGGTTAAGGTGTCAATATCCGCCACTTCATCCACCGTATGACCGCCAGCGCCCATTAACCCTAATCCATCAAGCGCCATTTCCACATGATTGGCCACAAAAGAAATATCAGCTGCGCCCGCTTTTCGTGGGTCAACAGCCTGGACTTCACCCAAACCCAAATCAATGCTTATCTGATTATAAATCATTAATAACTTCTGATTGCCTTGACTAGGTGCCATCGGTGGATAGCCCGGTAAAAATTCGATCGATGCACTGGTTTGTTGGAGATTTTCAGAAACGATCTTCTTCATCACTGTTTGTGCATCGTTCAATTGTTTTGGCGACAAGGCTCGAATATCGCCTCTCACAAGAGTGGTTTGTGCGATAACATTACTTTTACCAAAGGCCTTTCCACCCGCTAGCGCGGAGTCATAATCAGCTTTAGTCCCGCCAACAATGACACCTGGATTAAAGGTTAAATTGGGCTCAGCGGATAACTCTGTTCTAAAACTATTGAGAATTCGCGCTGCTTCAAAAATTGCCCCATCACCATACTTATCACGAAAAATCTGAGAAGAATGCGCTGGACGACCATTCACCACTAGTTGCCATCCAGTTGCGCCACGACGGGAAATAACGGCTGTTTTTGGATTGCCATCACCGTCCTCAAATCCCAGCGCAACATCTGCCCATTTTCCGGATTCGATCAATTCCTTAGTGGCAATCCCATAGGGAGAACCCCGTTTTTCTTCATCACCAGTCATAATCACTTTGATTTGCAGATTGTCTAACACACCGCTTTTCTTGAGCGCTTTTAAAGCGGTAATCATCACCACATCACCTCCTTTCATATCGGTAATTCCAGGACCAGCCACCCGTTTTTTATCAATGACCTTAAAGGCCTGAAATGGGCTGTTTTTGGTAAACACCGTATCAAGGTGACCAATCAAAAGTAATTTTCTTCCCGTGTTACCGTAGCTAGCATACAGATGACCCGATCGATTAAAAGGCTTGCCGTCTATCCACTGGGTTTGAAAGCCGATTGATTGCAATTCATGCTCAAAAATCCGCCCAACTTTCAAAACTCCATCAAAATTCATTGTACCGCTGTTTATGTTGACAACCTTTTTTAGCAGCGATAGCGATTGGTTTATCTCTTTGTCTATCTCAACAACTATTGAAGACTCCTTTTGATCCAAGGTTACAGCTTGGCTAAAAGAAGAATAAAAAAAGATACAAAATAAATAGGGTGCGATTGATTTCATTTAACTGACAATTTATCATTTTGGATTGGTAACACCAATCTACTTTAAATCAGTGAATTGAGCAAGTTGGATTAACCGTATCAAATTTAACCACTCTTTGGCAACTACCCTGTTGTGAAAAAAATGAGACGAGACAGGTTGCACTCTTTTCAATCTATTTTGTAACCCCAATTATCATAGCTAAATTCTATCGTGCACCAAGGTTTTTTTCTGGTATTATCCTTGGCACCAAATGAATCCTAAATAGACATCCTATAACATGCTAACGGTTATTTCCCCGGCAAAAAGCCTAGATTTTGAAAGTCAGATCCCATCACTCAAAACAAGCAAACCCCGTTTTCTGAAACAATCACAGCAGATCATTGATCAAATTAAAAAACTTGCTCCACAGGACATCGCCAGTTTGATGAAATTAAGTGATAAGCTAGCAGTTTTAAACTATGATCGTTTTCAAGCATTTACAACCCCTTTTACCCCCCAAAACGCTCGCCCTTCAGTATTTGCGTTTAGAGGAGATGTGTACCTTGGATTAGATGCAGATAGCTTATCGAATGAGGACTTGGAATTTGCCCAAAAGCATTTAAGAATACTCTCCGGCTTGTATGGTGTACTGAGACCGTTAGATCTAATGCAAGCCTATCGCTTGGAAATGGGTACTAAGTTTGAAAATAATGCGGGAAAGAATCTGTATGATTTTTGGGGCGGATCATTAAACCAATCCATTGAAAAAGAATTGAATAAAAGCGACTCGCAAGTTTTAGTTAATTTAGCATCAAATGAATATTTTAAAGCAATCAAAGCAAAAATATTTTCACACCAAATAGTCACCCCTGTCTTTAAAGACTTCAAGAATGGTCAATATAAAATCATCAGCTTTTTTGCTAAAAAAGCACGTGGATTAATGAGCCGATATATTATTCAGAATCGAATTGATCAACCAGAAGACTTGAAGACCTTTAATTTGGGAGGTTACAAGATCAGTAAAAAATTGAGTAATGATAAAGAATTTGTTTTTACCCGGAAACAAAAATAAATATTAAATACTCGGAAAAATGACGATCATCCGCTTGTCATTCAATTGTTTTATATTCGTTAAGTTGAAGTTCTAACTTATTGAGGATTGTTTTTAATAATACGCCATCGGCAAGTTAACCGAGTTGCGTGTCTTTTTTAAGACCTGTCACCAAGCTCTTGGTTCCAACGTAACATACCACCATCTAAATTATAGACATGTTGAAAGCCACTACCTAAAGCCATACGTGCTGCTCGTGCGGAACGACCACCGCTTCTACAGACAAAAAGATACTGTTTTGACCTGTCAAAATATTGAATTTTTTTCTGAAACGAGTCCTGTAAGCATATTAACTGAGCATTATTTATATGACCTAAATCACCGCTAAATTCCTGTGGCCTTCGTACATCAATTATTTCAAATTCATCCAAACGATCAACTACAGCTTTTGGTGAAATATCTTCTATTTTCACTCCTGTGACTACACCAATTGTATCTGTTAGCAATTTGATTTGCTCTTCGAGTGCATCAGATGTTTTTGAAGAAATGTTGTTAAATGTTTCGCTCATAACTTCTGATTGTTGATCTAAATTTTTAGACGAAACTTCAATAGATTCAACATTGTCTAATATCAAGGAAAATGATTCAGCGATACAATTACTGACTTCAATGGATTGGTTAATCTGATCTTTTGAATCTTTGCAGCTTTTTTCCATTTCCTGAGTACTAGAGGTGATCATTTGGATAATATCAGCTGAAAATTTCCCAATATTAGTCGCTAATAATCTAACGTTATCTGCGACTATTGCGAATCCTCTACCGACTTCTCCAGCTCTTGCTGCCTCTATCGCGGCGTTCAATGCAAGCATTTGTGCTTGATCTGCAAAATTGCTAATTATTTTCGTTTTATCACCTATATCATGCATATTTAGGATCAACTTATCTAAATCGTCACTAACATTTACAAGATTATTCACTCGTATTTTGAGTTGATTCACTATTTCAACACTGTCCTGAGAAACTCTTTTAGTATTTAAAGCGGCTTTAGAAATCATATTTGCCGGTTTCTTTGAATCTTCGATAAATATATTTATGTTTGAGAGTGCTTCTGAAAGCTCCTCAGACTTTAGTGAAGCAGAATGAAAAGTATCAGATAGGTTATGTGCGCTGTCTTCTCTGATTTTGCGTTCGTTGGCAAGGTTGCCAAGATTCTTCATGTAATGTCCCTGAAGAAGGTTCATTTGTTCTATTGAAGCAGCATGATTATTTTTAGAATTAAGTAATTCATGATGTAGTTTTCTAGTAATTCGTCGGTGAATGACCAGACCAACAATTAATATTACGACAACAATGCAACTATAGACAAAATGAATGCTGGGTAAAGCCATTATTATCTTCTCAATTAAATATTCGATATATCTATAAAACTAATAGATTTTTACTCTGTCTATGTCGTTATTGACAATGACGTCAGCAAGTCAATTTACAATTACTATTCCCCAATATCCCTAATCAACCCTTTATACCCTTTAGTCTTCCCTAACAAATCCTTTCCAACCTCGATCAACTTATCAACCGTCTCCGAAGGCAAATTAAAATTCGTCGGCAAATTCTTAAACCAAAAACGTTCATCCGGGTCACTTATACTATTAAAAGTCACCACGCTCATATAACTATCAATTTCTCCCGGCGCTTGCAATGGCTTAGCTGTAGGACATTTATCTTTCAATACCCTATTACAAGCCGCCACCTTTCCGATATCTTTTGTAAACAGATCGATAGCATTTTCCGTACGAGTGATGGTATCAAAGGTGTAGTTATCCAAAGGGACGGTCGCCGAAGTAATCACCGTGGTCACTAATCCCGGTATCGATGCCGTCTTATCTAATCCCGTTGCAGGATCTGTTGCTGCGTTCACAACAATCACCACTAATTTTTCAATTTCCTTTTGATTGATCCGCCTTAAAATACTGTAAGACGGCCCGGCATCTTCCAAACCCAAGGTCAAACTTCGCATACCGATATTATCCGCCACCCCACCATCCATCATATGCACATAATCCCTTTTGCCAGTTTCCTTATTAGCCACATAATAAGAACGTCGGTCATCCACAAATTGAACTAATTTAGGATTAAAAGCACCAGACAATGCACCGTTTTTTACCCACCTCGGCTCCTTATAGTGACAATCTCCAGCGTAATTTTTATAAGTTAACGGGGTTAATAATCCAGGAAATGCCGATGAAGTAGCCACCGCTCTAGAGACTGGATAAGACGATAGATCGGAGCAGAGAAGATCAAACTGATCCTGAATAAAAGGAAACTGGCCGCCAGTGGTCATATCCGTGCCGTTAATCATCAAAAATGGCTTTCCCTTTTGTTGCAGGTCGGCAAAGGTCTTATGGCCAAATAATTGTTCCTGATAATACTCGTTGACTAGGTCACTACGACCATAATCAGATGATAACAACTTGAACCAGTTGATGGGATTTAACAGCTGCAAAAAAAGATCGTGCTCAATGTCTTTCTTTAAATAATTATCTTCATAATCACCGTTAAAAATCGCTTGCCGATTGAGTCCATAGTAGGCCGAAGTGAAACTGCCACCAGACACCGAAGAAATAATATCCACCTCATCCAGTAAAGATTTAGAGACCCCTTTCCATACGATCGATGTATTTCTTAATTTCTCCAAAATTCCGTAGGATAAAGCCGCAGCCCGAGTACCACCGCCAGAAAAGCTGACAACCACAAACAGACTATCAGTATTATTTTTACTCTTTTCATCAAGCACTTGATAACGATACCCTTTATCCTGCTGAACCTGTTGAAGCGGTAAATTTTTCTGGTAAGACGCACAACCAGACACCACAAGCACCAGCAAGATAAACACAAACTTGATTAGATTATTTAGAGCTGAAGGTTTCATGACTGATTTATTCATCATCATCCACCTCAAAGTTGATTATTTCAGGTTCAATCTCGCTAGTACCAAAAACTTCACAAGTTATTTCTTCCGGAGAAAAATTCTTTTCACCACCTAAAGTGAAAGTATGGATCCCTGCACCCACTCGTAGAACTTCATTAGTACGACCGTTAGCTTGGTCGTCCATGATGACGGCTCTATCTTGTTTAAATGTCACCTTGACATATTCCATTTTTTCTCCTTTGGAGTGGCGCTATTTCTCGTGATCCAACTGATTAATTTAAGTCAAAGGTCTTACCGAAAGAAAGGTACAATGATTCATCATCATCTAAATCGCTACCACTTACAACTAATCCCACACTGACATCAAATTCGCCTATGGTCGTACCATACGAAAGATCAAAATATTCGCCTTCTGCCTCATCGCCATAAAATCCGAGATCGCCTGAAAAACCATTATATTCGAACCCAAGGGTTAATATAGTGTAATCATTTTCTGTAGCAGCTTCATTGCCAACAACGCCATCCCACTTTCCAATATTATATCCAAGACTAAAATTATTATAACTAGCGCTCAAATTAATTTCGTTGTAAGCGGAATCAAAATCACCTGTATATTGATAGCTTGTTGCACCAAACCCCAAATTTATCCCACCGTCGAGTTCAATTCCGTAACGACCATATAAGTCAATTTCTAATCCATCATCGACATCGGCAGTCCAAGCTCCTAAACTGAAATTATCTTTTTCATAGTCAACTCCAGCACTAGTCGATGCACCCGTCGTTTGCTGAATTCCCCTAAAGTGGTATTGTGAGACCACACCTAAATTGGTACTGACTTCGGCAAGGGATTGATGGCTGCATATTGCAAGAAGTATTGAGGTAACTAAAAGAGGACGTATTTTCGTGCTCATGTTTGTTCTCCTGTGCGAAGTATTGAATGTTATATTGTTATGCCTTAAAAAAACTAGTCGACTTTAAACTGATCAACCAAACCACTCATCGTGGCTGCTAAGCTTGCCAGTTCTTCGCTTGAAAGCGATGTTTGACGCGAGCCCGTAGCGGTCCTGTCCGCAATCTCGGTAATGTGAACTAAATTTTGATTAACTTCTTCCGTCACGCTCACTTGTTGTTCCGAAGCTACTGCAATTTGAGTACTCATTTGATTAATTTCATCAACCGCGCTAGAAATATTAGAGAGTGATTCACCCGCTGCATTTGCGTGCTCAACAACTCGTTGAATTTGTTCCTTATTTTTATTAATTTTTAGTACAGAGTTTTGCGCGCTCGCTTGCAACTGCTCTACCATTTGGTTGATTTCTTTAGTGGAGTCTTGAGTACGCCCGGCCAACGTTCTTACCTCATCGGCTACAACAGCAAAACCTCGCCCTTGCTCTCCTGCACGAGCAGCTTCAATGGCCGCATTGAGAGCTAATAAATTAGTTTGATCGGCTATGCTTTTTATTACATCTACCACCTGACTGATATTTCCTGTATCGACTTCTAATTGATGAATTGAGTCAGCAGCTTGCGATATTTCACTGGCAAAATCGGATATATCTGAAATAGCGTTTTTGATTACCTTGTCTCCAACTATCGTTTCGCTATAGGCTCTGTTGGCGGATTCTGCAGTCCTGCTAATATTTTTAGTGACTTCCTGAACCGTCAAGGTGAGCTCATTCGTTGCGGTAGCGACTTGTTCCGTTGCGACTTGTTGTTCAGATATATTCGCTCTAGTTTCTTTACTAATTCGCGATGTTTGCTTGGCTGTAGTTGCAATTTTGGTGGTCGCAGATGAAACTTCTTTTAGGCTTTTGTGAAATTTATCTAACATTTGATTAAGTGACTTTGTTGCAGCGCCAATTTCATCTTTGGATACAAAGTCAGAACGGAGGGTTAAATCGGATTCACTCTCTATTTTTTGTAGCAATTGGCTAAAACCAATGATTGGTTTAGTGATTTTGTTTGCAAACAAGGCACCTACTCCCAATCCTACAGCTAATAAAATGAGTATTACCAAAATAGAAGTTTTAGTGATTTTGTTTGTAAGTTGATGGGCCGCCTTAAATGCTTCTGATTCGTCAATTTCAGTTAGTATTACCCATTTCAACCCTTTGATTTGTACGGGCGAATAAGCAGAGAGAACGTTGACCCCCCTGTAGTCAGGAAAAATATCAAAACCAACATTTCCACCCAGCGCCTGTTCGACTCCAGGCGTCGATATTTCTTGTAGTCCTATATTGGTATTTTTTGCTGCGATAGAACCGATTAACTCGGTTGTAACACCTTGCTTTTTAAGCTGTTCAAGATAACCGGCTTTATCTTCTATCAAAAAACGGCTTAAAGTACGACTCTTGTGATCTGGGCCGACGAGATAAGACTCACCCGAATCTCCCAACCCGCTACCTTTCCAGTTTTGACCATAAGTGATAATGTTATTGATTGCATCGACTGGCATCTGAAATATGAGCACCGCTATTTTGTTGCCATTTTGATAAATTGGGGCGGCAATAAATGAGGCTGGCTGTTCATAAGATGGGCCATAAGGTTCAAAATCGACGATGGAAGTCGTTTCTGTTGTTTGAAGCGATTGTTGAAATACCTTCCCAAGACCTGAGGAGGAAAAACTACCATTTTTGAGTGATGTAGTAAAATCCAACTCTTTAAAGACCGAATAAACAATGTTGCCAGATTCATTATCGACTATAAAAATGTCATAGTATCCAAACTCGTCCAAGTATTCTTTAACGATAGGATGATATTTAGCATGGTAGCTTCCATAACTTGACTGTCCCCCTAAATCACTTAACTTATCTTTTTGCCCTAAAGGGTTAGGATTAGCCGCTATAAATCGATGTTGAAGTAAGATGCTATCCTCTCCTAGAGAATCTATCCACGAATCCACATTTACTTTCTTGTCCCGGTTTTTAGATTGATACTCTGGCAAGAATACGGATCGATAGTAATTTGATAGCTCTACCTTTGCGACATTAGCAGAAATATCTGATTGTGAACTGAACTCTTTAAAAGCGGCAGTAAAATCAGTCGCAGCTTGTATCATGGTTGGATCGTGACTTAAAGTGAGTACCTGTTTTTGAATCGTTGAAAAATAATCTTCTATTCGCCCTTTTGTTATATCTCTTGTTGAAGTAATTCTAGCTTCCGCAGCATGTTTCAGAGCCAAGTTACTATCATTTGATGCCAGAAAACCAATTGTCAAAGACGAGATAATAACGGGAATTGACGCCAAGATACTGGATGAAATCATAATTTTAGTTCGTAAGCTCATAGTATTTTCCAGGAAACAGTCTGCTCCGTTATTTTTTAACCTTTTGTAAGCTTAGACCAAAATCACAACTACAAAGAAATATTTTTCTTCCTATTGGTCGCTTGGATGTAACCAAAAGCGGGAAGGTGGATAGAGTGCACTAGGCTATTCAAAAGAAAGGCCAAAACCATAACGAACAACCGATCAGATCGCTTTTTTAATAATATAGTTCGAAATTACCTCAATACTACGATCATGATGTGATAATACGCATTTTCGTACCTAATTTTTCTACACACGGTATTGAAAAAGAGCGACATAAACTTATCGATTCATCTTCAATCCTCAACTATTATTCGATGAATTAGCAATAGATAAACCATAAAAATTAAAATTGAGGTTTGGCCCTCAACTTTTTATTTTGACCATGCTTGTTTTTATTGTCTAATCGTTTCTTCCGAGATGAGCGACTGGGTTTGGTGGGTTTTCGCTTTTTTTGCTGTTGCGTCGCCTGTTGAATAATGGCCACCAAGCGATCCAATGCATCTTGCTTGTTTTTTTCTTGGGTTCGGTATTTCTGGGCTTTGATGACTAATACCCCATTAGCCGTTAGTCGGCTGTCGGACATGGCGAGCAAGCGTTCTTTATAAAAATCAGGTAATGATGAACTTTGAATATCAAAACGAAGGTGGATGGCAGAGGATACTTTGTTGACATTTTGGCCGCCAGCACCCTGAGCACGAATGGCGGTCAGCTCGATTTCGTCAAGATTGAGTGATATATTGTTGGATATTTTCATTTTATTTTGGGTAAATGAGAGTATAAATCTCATTTTACATTAAACAACTTCCTTTTTTCTATATTCTCTATTTCTATCGTTCGCTCTTCATTTTCCAAAACTAACATTGCCACCCCTTCTCCCATAACAGAGTCATCTAGATTTTTAGAAAAAAAATTACAATTTTTCTCCGAGTATCTTTATTACGAGATATGGTACAACCGTTCAAACCCTGCATACATTAATAAAAGTATGTTCACCCCCACTGGTGATAATAAATTTTTACACCTGTCACCACAATTTTTCTGTTTTTCATTGATTGCTTTTCCTTCTACAACGATCAAATAATGAGGTTGTTTTTACAGCTCGGCCGCCGATGTTTTAGACGTCGTTGTAAGAATAGTTTTAGCAATAAAACCATCTATCACTCTTCTATATTGGGAATGGCTATTGATATCCGTATGACCTGCACCAACGAAGGTCTGTAACTCACAAATATGATTATTTTTTTTGATGCTTTTACATAAAACTTGCGCCATTTCGCTCGGTGTAACTTTATCCTCAGTTCCAGTTAATATCAATACAGGAATACCCAGTTCAGGAAGCAATTTTGTATTGTCTATCGCGGCCATTTCAGGCGAAACATCTACATTTAGAAACCACTTTGCATACCATGGAATGTTAAATTCGATCCAATCATCAAGGTTGGTCGCTGTCGATTCAAGAATTAACGCATCTGGTTTTACTTTCGACGCAGCATATGTCGCTACAAAACTACCTAATGACATACCATAATAAATAACCCGAGTTCCTGTCACACGTTTCTGGTTTACAAAGGTTACAAAATCAACCGCATCTTCACCCATTGAAGCAATCGAAGGTTTACCTTTGCTGTTACCTATACCTCTATAGTCCATTAAATATAAACTTGTATTCTTATCTATAAGACTAGTAATGACTTCATGAACCTCCGGATTAATTCTAAAGCCATTTCCACCAAAAAAGACTATGATTACTTCAGGGTTTTTAGCCAAAATGGATACATAATACAAATTTTTATCATCAAAATAATGTTCGGCAATATTATGAGTGCCTGATTTTTTATTAATGTTTTGTATTGAAAAACCTTTGACTTTCTCAATGTAGTCAGCCTCGTTATGCAACTGTTTATCCGATAGGCTCCACACTAATTGATCTTCTGAGATCGAGGTAAAAACGAATCCATCATCCAGCAGTTTGTTTAACGACTTTTTTACATCTGACACGGGATACCCCGTTATTTGAGCTAGTCTAGTTGCTGTAACTTGCTGGGTTGTAATCATGGTGTATAAAATAGTATCCGTTCGAGGTCTTAGAAAGGTATCTTCATTGATACTAATGGACATGCAACCAGAGAGCACTACCAAAGTTAATAAAATACCAATCATTTTTATCTTGTTTCCTGTAAAATATCTCATTTTGCTTCCTGTAAATACGTGTGATGAACAGTGATAATATTTAGTATGTGATGCATTTAAACCGATTGTTTTGGATAGATGATAACATAGGTGATAAATGATGCTAATCAAATAAGTTGATAATTTCAATTTTATCATTCACTCGAATAACACCTTTTGACCGCGGTATAAGATTCATACCCAATAAGACTCCACCATCACCTTTTCTATACTGACTTAAGGTTTTAAGCGGCTGTCCTTTGTCGCTCTTGATGCCCGTTTCTGGATTAATGGTGATTAATACACAACGGCTACACCGTTTTACGGCATCAAAAACAACCTCCCCAATGCGGATCTGCTGCCAATCGTCTTCCGCAAAGGCCGCGCATCCATTAACAATAATATTGGGTCGGAAATTAGTCATAGTAACCGGCGATTCTAATTTTGAATTCAAATCACTTAAAGATGATTGAGACATAACTAACAACGGAAAACCATCAGCAAAACTGACGATGTCGCTAGGCAGGGAATAATGGGGATCACTTGCTCTGGGCGTTCGATAGTCATATTTAATTAACTTCACCGGAAAACCTAAGTACTGACTAAACCATTGATTCACTTTTTCATCAGCAACTAATCCAATACATTCATCTTGCCATATTTTGATATTCAAAGTTTTGGTTTCAAAATTAACATCTTGGATAACTAGAGGTAAGTTGTTTCCGACTCTAAAATTAAACCCATTCTCCATTGGCTGCACTTTGATTAATGCCAATTGAGGATATTTTCTTTGGGTAATAAATAGCCCCTTTTCATCAACCAACATAAAAAGCCGATCGTCCTGTAAACCTTGAGGTTGTACTTCAGCTTGGTCAAGATATATACCAGCAAGTGATTTAACTGGATAGATTCTGATCCCGGTCAAACTGATTTCTGGCTGATCTATTTTATTCGCCACTGTTTATTTTTCCTGCAAAGGATAAATGAGTTTTTCCAGCCCATTCACTTTTATTTCATAGGTTAATTGAAGCAACTCACCGATCTTGCCTTGTGGAAATCCATTTCTGGCAAACCAAACCAAATAAGGTTCCGGTAGTTCAATAAGAGTGCGCCCTTGGTATTTACCGAAGGGCATAACCATATTGGCGATTTTTTTAAGGTTTTTTGGATCAAACATATTTTGCCTATCGACGCCTCTTTTTTTTCTTTTTTCGATTGATTTCTTTCTCAGATTTAACCAATAACCGAGCTTCAACCTCGACTAATTCTTTTTCTACCATTTCAGGCAATTCTAGGCTGATCGGTCCCATGGTGAAATTTCTAAATTCATTAATCAATATTTTACAAACTCTATCCAAATCAATCCGACCACCCGCTTGTAAACACCCCCGTTTTCGCCCGATAAATTCGAGTAGCCGTGTGATATCTTGTGATCCATTTTTTATAAGATCATCTTCTAGTTGAAAATTTTCTTTTAATGATTGAGGATAATATTCTAAAAAATATTCAGCCGCATAATAGGCAATATCACCATATTCAAGTACCGTGTCTTTTATCGCGCCCGTGATTGCTAGTCGATAGCTACTATTTATGTTTTCTATTTTTGGCCATAAAAAACCCGGAGTGTCGAACAAAATAATGCCATTATCTAAATCAATCCGTTGTTGCCTTTTGGTCACCGCTGGTTCATTACCCACTTTGGCAATCGTTCGACCTGATAGAATGTTAATAATGGTCGACTTGCCAACATTTGGGATACCCATAATCATTGCTTTTATCGGCTTTCCTTTTTCAAGGTACTTGGGAAAGATCTTATGACACAAACGAACAATTTTTTTTACTTGTTCCGGTTGTTTACAGCTGATCGGCAATGATTTAGTGCCATGCTGGCTATCAAAAGCTTGGCTCCACAATTCGGTCACTTTTGAGTCGCTTAAATCACTCTTATTAAGAACTCTGATGACTGGTTTGGGATTATCACTCGCAGCAAGAAACTCAGCGACCATTGGATTAGTACTGCTATAAGGAATGCGCGCATCGACCACTTCAATGACCAGATCAACTTTTGGTAAGGCCTCTTTAATTTCTTTCTGGGCTTTGTGCATATGCCCGGGATACCATTGGATGGTCATTATTGGTTTACTCTCATATATTTTTTAATGGTTACTTGTATCCTAAAATAATCTTGGAAAAATGTGATTGGCTACAAAAATAACACGACACTGCTACCAAATAGAGTTTTTTGTGCTAAAGTTAGTCTTGAAAGCCAAACTTGAGATAAAAACTCATGGATAAAGAAAGACGCCATTATAAGCGGGTTAGCTTTGATACCACGGCAAAACTATCAAAAGATAACCAATCATTTGCCTGTCAGGTTGTAGATCTGTCTATACATGGTGTTTTGTTACGCCCACATGGCGTTTTGCGCTCTAAACTCGATACCATTTACCAACTGGAAATTCCATTATCTGACCAACAACATCATATCAATATGACCCTTAAATTAACCCATCAACATCCGGAAAATTTAGGTTTTGTTTGCCAAAACATCGATTTAGACAGTATCACTCATCTACGGAAAGTTGTCGAACTCAATTCCGGTGACTCCGCTATTTTAGACCGCGATTTAGCGACTTTGTGTACTGAAAATACCTGAATTCTAAATAGTTTAAATTTCTGACAAGACCTGTAAAGCCTGTTGTAAGTTACTGACCACTTTGATATCCATTCCTTTAATATTGCCTTTAGGCGCATTCGATTTTGGTACGATGGCTTTACGAAATCCATGTTTTACCGCTTCTTTGATCCTTTCCTGACCATTGGGAACCGGTCTTATTTCTCCAGCTAAACCAACTTCGCCAAAAACAATCAGATCTTGAGGCAACACTTGATTTTTCAAGCTGGAAACAATAGCGATCAGTTGGGATAGATCAGCACTGGTTTCCATCACTTTAACGCCGCCAACCACATTTAAAAAAATATCCTGATCATGACAAAAAACACCTCCATGACGAGACAATACAGCCAGTAGCATGGCCAATCTGTTTTGATCAAGGCCAACAGCGACTCGTTTAGGGTGGCTACCATGCGCTTCATCAACCAATGCCTGCACTTCCACTAACAACGGCCTCGAACCTTCCCAAGTAACGGTTACAACACTGCCTGGAGAAGCCTGCTGATATCTTGATAGAAAAATAGCGGATGGATTTTGCACTTCTTTAAGCCCCTCTTCGGTCATGGCGAAAACACCTAATTCGTTGATCGCGCCGAATCGATTTTTAACGGCTCGCAAGATGCGATAGCGACCGTCTCTTTCTCCCTCAAAATAAAGTACTGCATCTACCATATGCTCTAGAACTCTGGGTCCAGCGAGTGAACCATCTTTGGTTACATGGCCCACCACAAACAATGCGATCCCTTTTTGCTTGGCGAACCTGACCAATTGCGCGGTACTTTCTCGCACTTGAGCAACACCACCTGGAGCTGACTGTAGATATTCGGTGTAAATCGTTTGAATCGAATCAATCACCATCACCTGTGGTTGATCCCTTTGCGCGGTTGCTATAATCGTTTCTACTTTGGTTTCAGTTAACAGACTCAAGTTATCACCATTAAGACCCAGACGTTTAGCCCGCATTGAAATTTGTTGAGCTGACTCCTCCCCCGTTACATAGATAGCATTGAGCGTTTCACTCAATCGACACATAGATTGAAGCAGTATGGTCGACTTGCCAATCCCTGGATCTCCCCCTAAGAGTACCACCGAGCCTGGTACTAACCCACCACCCAATACCCTGTCCAACTCACTCAAGCTGGTGGCAATTCTTACCGTGTCGGAATGTTTAACCTCACTTAATTTTTGCAGCTGGTTTTGGTTGCCAGCATAACCGGCAAAACGACCCGTTGTTGGTGTTTTACCAGATTCTATCTGTTCAACCATGCAATTCCATTGACCGCAATCACTACACTGACCTCCCCATTTGGGTGAAACAGCACCACATTGATTGCACACATATTGAATTTTGCTTTTTGCCATTCTGGTGCTTACTCTCTTTATCATTGCCAAACTTAGTTGGGGATGTTGGGGTGTTTATGGAAGGATTGTTACAAATCCGAACAATATTACTCAGTCTATAGCTCGATCTTTATCAAGCATATTACTATAATCCGAATAGATCCTAAATAGATAGCCTCAAGATGAAAACATCTCTACCCAAATCAGACCCACAACAATCGGGCAAACAAAATTCTGACCCGTCTAATTCTTGGCATCCTGAGTCTTGGCAGACTTATCGTCTCGTTCAACAGGCTCAGTATTCCAATATAGAGCAACTTGATGCAACGATTAAGGAGTTGTCACAATTGCCGCCATTAGTCAGTGTTCAAGAAATTGAGGAATTAAAAAACAAAATAGCCAGCGCTGCCGTCAATCAAAGTTTTGTGTTGCAAGGTGGCGATTGTGCTGAATTATTTTCCGATTGTAACGCTGAAGCGATCACCGATAAGTTAAAAATTTTATTACAAATGTCGCTCATACTCGTTTATGGACTGAACAAACCGGTGATAAAAATCGGTCGATTGGCAGGTCAATATGCAAAACCTCGTTCAGCCGAAACAGAAACAATTAATGGAATAACGATGCCTTGTTATCGAGGCGATCTGATAAACGGCGCAGAATTTAATAAGCAACAAAGACAGCCAGATCCTGAACGACTATTAAAAGGTTACTCTTTTGCCTCATTGACTCTAAATTATCTACGCACGTTACTAGATAACCATTTCAGCGACCTTTCCAATGTGGATAACTGGGATCTGGATTTTGTCACTCATTCGGCCAAGGCGCATGAATATCATGAAATCTTAGATAAAATTAAATACTCACAATCGGTATTAAAAAACTTAACCCTACAAAGTAACCAACCGAGCGTAAAAGATAAGATTTTTACTTGCCACGAAGCATTGCACTTACATTATGAACAAGCACTCACTCGGCAATGCGACCAAGGGCGTTGGTACAATCTATCCACTCATATGCCATGGATAGGCATGCGAACCTGCCAGCTTGACTCCTCTCATGTGGAATATATGCGCGGCATCGAAAACCCGATAGCAATAAAAATTGGACCGGGTATGAAAGCTGAGTACTTACTTAATTTAGTCAATATTCTGGACCCTGATAATAGCCCCGGGCGACTGACCCTGATCACTCGTTTTGGTCAGGATAAGATAAGACAGCATTTACCTCCAATGATTTCATTGATGCAAAAGGAAGGAAGAACACCGCTTTGGTGTTGCGATCCAATGCATGGAAATACATCATTAACAGAGCAAGGTCGCAAAACCAGACAATTTAATGCCATAATTAATGAATTAACCGAGGCTTTTCAGATCCATCAGGAAAATAATAGTCATTTAGGCGGCGTACATATAGAACTCACTGGCGAAAACGTCACTGAATGCATTGGTGGCGCACGAGGGCTAACGGAGTTAGATTTACAAAAGGCTTATAAGAGCTTGGTCGATCCCCGATTAAACGCTGAGCAATCTCTAGAAATGGCCATACTGATCACTCAGCTCAATCAAAAATTAAACGCTAACCTGGTAGATAATAACCGACAATCATCTTCATAATTTTGAAAAAACACGGCTATTAATCCCGACAAACAGGAAAACTTAATATCAACGGAAACAATCAACCATCATAATTGGTATAAACGCTTACTCAACATCATTAGTGTTATTAGAATAATCAGTTGAAGTCGTGGAAAAGTGCTTCAACTGATTTTTCCTATGACAGGTTAAACAACCTTATAAAATACAAAACACCAAGCATAGTGAATTTTAGTGATATTTCTAGAAATTGAATGATATTTTAGGTTAAACTCAGAATAACCAAGAAAGATCAGTCAGCGGAGTTTTTTTGCGTGAAGGATAAAGAAAACCAAAAAGAAGAACAAGATCCCCCAGGAATGATTAGTGTCATTTTAAGTGTTTTGGCCGCGATGATCGGCATACAAAGCGATAAAAATCGTGAACGTGATTTTGAGAAAGGTCATCTCGGCAACTACATTTTTGTCGGTGTTGTTGTCGTGATAATATTTATATTTACACTGATTTCTATAGTGAACAATATTCTTGAAGACGCAGCAAAGTAGCTAACGGAAATGTTTCATGTATAAAATCATTCAGGCGGGGCATAAAAACCTCCAACAAGTGGTTTTCTTGTTTGATCAATACCGAATGTTTTATAAAATGTCTAGTGATAGAATAGCTGCTGAGAATTTTGTGAATGATCGATTGGTCCAACAAGATTCTTTGATATTTCTAGCTCTTAAAAAAAACTCCGCCGTTGGTTTTTTACAAGTCTACCCATCATTTTCCTCAGTGGCAATGCAGCCGATCTGGATTTTGAATGATCTTTTTATTGATTCATCAGCAAGACAAACTGGTTGCGCAAAAAAAATGATGAAATACCTGCAAGAGCAAGCGAAGCAAAGATCTATTTTTTCGATTAAGCTAGCAACAGCCGTCAACAACTATAAGGCAAAATCACTTTACGAATCGCTCGGTTATCGGTTAAATCAAGATTTTGATAACTATAGTAAACGTATTATCTGACCACAAAATGACTTTACCTAGCGATCTGTCAACTTTACCAACGCCTACTCGGGCCCATAATCCAATGACTAACGTTGACAAAAATGTAGCCGATAGGACTGGATTTATTCTTCAACAAAAACGTTAGGTGATACGTTGAATTTTTTTGCCAGCTCTCTCACATGCCTCAGAGTAAGCTCTCGCTTTCTACTAAGAAGCTCGGAAACGACACCCTGACTACCGATCTCTTTTAATTCTGACTGACGTATACCATGTAATTTGATTAGATACTTTAACGCAACGATTGCACCGCCATTAAGCGCTTTTAATTTATTTTTTTCGTATTTTTGCGCAGCGTTGGCCATTGCTTCAATTAGCCCAATTAGAGGATTTTTTTCACGGTTTTCGACCAGTTCAATAGCATCTTGGATATTGGTTAACAAAGTTTCATAATCTTGTTTATTTTTAGGACAATCAATCGCTGGTGCTACCATATTCCAGTGCTGCATTGCGTTTTCAAGTGATTCATTCATTGTCTTTTCCCTATGTTATACCCAAACTTCCTTTAATGCCGATCAAAAGAAGCTAAGAAGTAGTCTTATTGGGGTATCAAACTGACGCTTTTATCTGTCCTTATAGGTTCTGCCATACCTATGCCTAATGATTTAGAGCTGGTTGCTATCAAATTATGTTTTTGACATTCTCTATTTATATTCAGTGATTTCCAGGAAGAACATCTTCAATCAAAACAACTTGCGCTGTAAAATTGATCAATGTTTGTGCTAGCAGCTTTGATTCTGGGATAGGAAACTTAAATGATGAATTAAATCCTCGCATATCTCCAAAAACTTTTCTTAAATCCTCAGGTGAATGAAAATCAGTATTACTTATAATTTGATACCAACCCTGAATGTGTTCGTGGGCGGATGGGTATCTGATCTGTGCTTCGATTAACCTGCTAGCAGCGACTACTTTCAATTGAGGCTCTCCCTGTTGCACCATACCTTATGGGGCTATTAATAATATATGTTAGTCCAACCTGCCATAAAAGCCGAATAGAGTAGAACGGCCTTTTTAGACATATCTCCGTTCTTCGGTAAACTAATTCCGCTACAGATGAGAATATAACATAGATGATTTGGCTAAAAAATTCAAATTGAATTTTTTAGCCTATAAAAAGCCTTTAAAATCATCATATTGGCAAGATTGTGAGGCAGAACACAAAAATAGAAATCTACTGGTATTAATAGAAAAATTAGACAAATGATTCTAACCGTCTTAAAATTAGAAACTATTACTTCTAATAAAGTACTCCGTAAATGTTCCCCTATTTGATAAAATCAGACAGCTTTACCATCGGCAGCTATGGTTTGATGCTCGCAGTTGCATATTTGGTCGGTCGCTGGTTTTTTCTCAATACGCTTGAAAAGAGCAAACCAGCAATTTCGAATACAGAAGTATTAATCATATTGTTACTGGTATTTGGTGTTTTGGGCGCTAAGTTGATGTTTATACTTAAAAATCCAGAAAAACAGTCATTGTTGTTAAGTGGTACGGGATTTTCCAGTCAAGGGGCGATCCTTGGCGCAATGATTGCCACCTATCTATTTACTTATTTCCATAAAGCCAAACTCAGTCAAATATTGGATGCCGCAGCTCCAGCGGCAATCTTGGCTTATGCGATTGCTAGGATCGGCTGCTTTTTGTCTGGAGATGACTGTTATGGAATAACCACCGATCTACCTTGGGCTATGAGTTTCCCTCAAGGGATCGCGCCAACCAGTCTACATGTGCACCCGGTTCCGTTATATGAAATAGCGTATTCTTTAGTTATTTTTGCTATTTTGCTAAAACGTCAAAATAAAAACAATATTCCTTATTCACAATTCTTCGTATTATTAGGCCTGTGGGGGGCCTGCCGCTTTCTGGTGGAATTTGTCAGTAGCAATCCTAAGATCATTTTAACAATGAGCGGCTCACAGTTTGGTGCACTGCTAATGTTTCTTTTTGCGGCAATATTTTTTGTTCGCCACCGAACAACAATTTCAAAATCCTAATAGGACCCCGAATTGAGCACATAAAAAAGCCGGGATAAACCCGGCTAAAAATGAGTTATTCTGATCCTTCTAAAAAATCTAAATTATTACCCTAAAATACTATCTATCACTTTTTAATCTTCTTCAGACTCTTCTTCTTCATCTTCGATGATTGGACGGTCTACTAGCTCAACATATGCCATAGGCGCTTTATCACCAGTACGGAAACCTGCTTTGATAATTCTTAAGTATCCACCTGGACGTTCCTGGTAACGAGGACCTAATTCGTCAAATAACTTTCCTACCGCTTCTTTACTTCGAGTGCGAGAGAAAGCCAAACGACGATTAGCCACTGAATCTTCTTTAGCTAAAGTGATTAGAGGCTCAACGACACGACGAAGCTCTTTAGCTTTAGGTAGAGTTGTTTTGATCAGTTCGTGTTCAATCATTGAAACTGACATATTGCGAAACATTGCCTGACGATGGCTTGAGTTTCTATTTAATTGACGACCGCTTTTACGATGGCGCATGATTAAAACCCTTTCTTAATTTATCAACCTATTACTTTTCAAATCAAACCAAAAAGTCAGTACTGATATTATTTAGTTTATGTTATTAGCTCTTAGTTCCGAAATAATCAGTTAAAGAGTCTAGATAGAATAAAACCCCGCCGATAAAAGCAGGGTTTTATAATTTTCATCTTTAAACCACCCGGTACATATTCTACTAGATACGATAAAGATTAAATTTCGTTGAGAATACTCGCTGGTGGCCAGTTTTCCAGACGCATACCTAAAGACAAGCCGCGTGAAGCGAGCACATCTTTAATTTCGGTTAGCGACTTTTTACCTAGATTAGGCGTTTTCAGTAGCTCGACTTCAGTACGTTGGATTAAATCACCAATGTAATGAATGTTTTCTGTTTTCAAACAATTCGCTGATCGAACCGTTAATTCTAAGTCATCAACGGGACGTAGAAGAATGGGATCAATTTCCGGCTCTTCTTTTTCAGGCTCTGCCTGTTTCTCATCTTTCAGGTCAACAAATGCGGCCAGTTGCTGCTGAAGGATTGTCGCACAACGGCGGATCGCTTCTTCAGGTTCAACCGTTCCGTTAGTTTCCAGATCGATAGTCAACTTATCAAGGTTCGTACGTTGTTCAACTCGAGCAGAATCAACGACATAAGACACTCGACGCACCGGACTAAAAGATGCATCTAAATGCAACCTGCCTATACTTAAGCTCTCATCTTCATCGTCTTTACGAGATGCAGCAGTCTCATATCCTCGACCTTTTCTAACGATAAGGCGCATACTTAATGAACCTTTTTTAGTCAAAGTCGCAATATGATGCTCCGGATTGACAATTTCAACACCTGTCTGCTCTTCAATATCAGCAGCGGTAACCGGCCCTTCACCTTTCTTTTGAAGAATAAGAACAGCTTCATCTTTTTCTTCTAGTTTAATGGCTAGTCCTTTAAGGTTAAGAAGAATGTCAATCACATCTTCTTGGACATTTTCAATGGTTGTGTACTCATGTAGTACACCGTCTATTTCAACTTCAACAACCGCGCAACCAGGCATGGAAGAAAGTAGTATTCGACGTAGAGAGTTGCCTAAAGTATGACCAAAACCTCTTTCAAAAGGTTCCAATACAACTTTAGCCTTACGCTCTCCTAATGTTTCCACCTTTATCTGACGTGGAGTCAGAAGTTCAGTGACGTTGCCCATAGTTAATCCTCATAATTTGTAGCGGCTTAGTCTAACACTAAACAACTGCAGGATATTAATGTATTAAATAATTAACTTATTGTTTTTCTAAACTATTACTTTGAGTAAAGTTCTACAATTAGATTTTCATTGATATCAGATGGTAAATCAGAACGTTCTGGAACATTCTTAAAAACACCTTCCATTTTCTTGTCATCAACTTCAACCCAAACAGGGCGTTCTCTTTGTGCGGCTAATTCAAGCGCAGCAACAATTCGAAGCTGTTTTTTAGACTTTTCACGAATAGAAATCACATCAGTAGCAGCCACTTTGTAAGAAGGAATATTAACCATCTTACCGTTAACCAAAATCGCTTTATGGCTAACTAATTGACGACCTTCACTACGAGTGGTACTAAAACCCATACGATAAACAACATTATCCAAACGCAATTCTAACAGCTGTAGCAAGTTGGAGCCAGTGGCACCTTTTAAACGTGCTGCTTCTTTGTAGTAGTTACGGAATTGCTTTTCAAGTACACCATAAATACGTTTTACTTTTTGCTTTTCACGTAACTGTACACCGTAGTCTGAAAGGCGAGTTCTTCTAGCGCCATGCACACCCGGTACTTGATCAATCTTACATTTATCCTCAATAGCACGTACGCCGCTTTTCAGCATTAGATCAACGCCTTCACGACGTGCCAACTTGAGTTTTGGTCCTATATATCTTGCCATTTTATATTCTCCAACAAACCCTAAAGTTACACGCGTCGCTTTTTAGGCGGACGACAACCGTTGTGAGGGATAGGCGTAACATCAGTGATGTTAGTAATTTTAAATCCCGCATTATTTAAAGCACGAACAGCTGACTCACGGCCAGGCCCTGGTCCTTTGACGAAGACTTCCATGTTCTTCATACCCATCTCTTTTACCATCTGAGCCACACGGTCAGCGGCTACTTGAGCAGCAAAAGGAGTACTTTTACGAGAACCTCTAAAACCTGAACCGCCTGCGGTAGTCCATGCCAGAGCGTTGCCTTGTCGATCAGTTATAGTCACGATGGTATTGTTAAATGACGCATGAATATGAGCCATTCCGTCTACTACGTGCTTTTTAACCTTCTTACGAGAACGAGGTGTTTTTGCCATAATCGTTATCTCTTAATTGGTTTACGTGGACCCTTACGAGTACGCGCATTTGTTTTTGTACGTTGTCCACGGACCGGCAGGCTTCTTCTGTGGCGGATGCCACGAAAACAACCTAAATCCATTAAACGCTTTATATTCATTGATACTTCTCGTCTCAAATCGCCTTCAATGGTAAATTTGGCAACCTGTGCGCGAAGTAACTCGATTTCCGCTTCGGTAAGATCTTTAATCTTAACGCTTCGTTCGATCCCAGCAGCGTCACAAATTTTTTGTGAACGGCTGTTACCAACACCATAAATTGATGTTAAAGCAATTACCGCATGCTTATGGACTGGAATGTTAATACCAGCTATACGGGCCATTGACCTACTCCCAACATTAGTTCTTTTACTTTCATAGCGTTTCTTAACTAAAAACCGTCCATTTGCTCAAAAAATGGCCGAGCTTCAAAAAGGCGCGCAATGATAGCGTCCAAACGGTTAAAAATCAACCGAATATTAAAAATTATGCGATTTACTTTATATCTCTAGCGGGCTACACGCTCGTACAAAACAAATTGCGGTATATAACCGAGAATTCTATCCTTGGCGTTGCTTGTGCCGTGGATCTTTGCAGATCACTCGAACACTACCGTTACGGCGAATAACTTTACAATCACGGCATATTTTCTTTACAGAAGCTCGAACTTTCATTTTCGTACTCCAATTCTAGTACGGCTTACCAGGCAATTATTAACGAACACCGGAAGAGCCATAGTTTTTAAAATTTGCCTTCTTCAATACTGAATCATAGTCACGAGAGATCAAATGCGCTTGTACCTGAGACATAAAGTCCATGATAACAACTACGATGATCAGTAACGATGTTCCACCAAATTGGAACGGCACGTTAAAGATTACAATTAGGAACTGCGGCAATAAACAAACAGCGGTGATATAAAGAGCACCGACCAAGGTTAACCGAGTCATAACTTTATCAATATATTTGGAGGTTTGCTCGCCAGGACGGATCCCAGGAATAAAAGCTCCGGATTTTTTAAGTTGGTCCGCTGTATCACGTGGGTTATAAACCAATGCGGTATAAAAGAAGCAGAAAAAGATAATTCCCGCACCATACAACAACATATACAAAGGACTACCTGGTTGCATTTGGTTAACAAAACTCTGTAACCACAACATGTCTTCATTCCCCTGACCAATCCATTGAGCAATCGTGCCGGGAAATAAAATAATACTTGAAGCAAATATTGCTGGGATAACACCCGCCATATTCACTTTTAAAGGTAAATGTGAGGACTGCGCCTGATACATACGTCGTCCTTGCTGCCTTTGTGCATAATTAATTACAATACGACGTTGACCGCGTTCCATAAACACTACAAATGCTGTTACCAATACAACCACTGCTAAGATAATCATCAATCCCAGTGGATTAATTTCACCTTGCCTAGCTTGCTCTAGGGTTTGTCCCATTGCGGTTGGTAAACCAGCAACGATACCCACAAAAATAAGAACCGAAATACCGTTTCCAATTCCTCTTTCATTAATTTGTTCACCAAGCCACATCAAAAACATGGTACCCGTTACCAAACTAACCACCGCGCCAAAATAAAAACTAAATCCTGGATTGGGTACTAATCCATCCATCATATTCGGAAAATTAGTCGCAATACCAATAGCTTGCAAACACGCCAAGATAAGCGTTAAATATCGAGTGTATTGATTAATCTTACGGCGACCGGCTTCACCTTCCTTCTTAATTTCTTGAAGTCTAGGATCAACGAAACTTAAGACCTGCAAAATAATAGAAGCCGATATATAAGGCATAATCCCCAAAGCAAACACACTGGCTCGCTCTAACGCACCACCGGAAAAAACATTAAATAATTCCATCAATGTGCCAGTCGTTTGACTCATAAATGCGTCTAAAACGACCGGATCGATCCCTGGTACAGGTACAAAAGATCCTAAACGGAAAATAACGATCGCCATAAGCACAAACATTAGTCGTTGCTTAAGTTCGCTTAATCCACCGCCTGCTTTCTTTTCTACTGGAGCTTTTGCCATATTATTATTCCAATTCTCTAAAATCCAATTCTTCTAAAAATCACTTCGCTACAGTTCCACCAGCGGCTTCAATCGCAGCTTGTGCACCTTTAGAAACTCGAACACCGTCGCCAATTTTTACAGCACGTTTAATTGAGCCTGAAAGCATGACTTTCACCTGTTCAATATTTTTTGTGATCAAACCCGCTGCACGAAGCGTTAGTAAATCAACTGCATCGCCTTCCACTTTGTTTAATTCAGCTAAACGCACTTCTGCAGAAATTAACGATTTACGAGAGGTAAAACCAAATTTGGGTAGACGTTGTTTAAGAGGCATTTGACCTCCTTCAAAACCAAGAGCTACTTTACCACCTGAACGAGATTTCAAACCTTTATGTCCGCGGCCACAAGTTTTACCTAAAGTAGAACCGATCCCACGTCCAACACGTTTGGCAGATTTTTTAGCCCCTTCAGCAGGACTTAATGTATTTAATCGCATGATGTTATCAGTCATGACACTAGCCCTCCACTCGAACCATATAATTAATTGTATTGACCATTCCGCGAGTAGAAGGTGTGTCTTCTACTTCTACAGTGTGGCCGATGCGTCGCAAACCGAGTCCGGTTAAACAACCTTTGTGATTCTTCAAGCGTCCTATTGAGGATTTAACTTGAGTCACTTTAAATGTCTTTTTAGCAGCCATGGGTTACTCCATGATTTCAGCGACAGTCTTTCCACGTTTTGAAGCAACATCTTCCGGAGAAAACATATCATTCAAACCACGAATAGTAGCGCGTACAATATTAATTGGATTGGTAGAACCAATACTCTTTGCCAATACGTTTTCAACACCAACCACTTCAAATACCGAACGCATCGCACCACCGGCAATGATCCCTGTACCAGGAGAAGCAGGCTGCATGTACACTTTTGAAGCGCCATGGTTAGCCTTAATAGGATGTTGCAACGTATGACCATCTTTTAATTCTACTTGAATTAAATTACGACGAGCCTGTTCCATTGCTTTTTGGATTGCTGCAGGCACTTCACGTGCTTTACCGCGACCAAAGCCGACTTTACCATTTCCATCACCAACGACTGTTAATGCGGTGAATGAAAAGATCCGGCCACCTTTCACTACTTTAGCGACTCGATTTACGTTGACTAACTTTTCAACCAAGCCGTCAGAATTATTTTCTTGTCTAGCCATCATTTCACCTTTAGAACTGGAGACCACTTTCGCGAGCAGCATCTGCTAATGCTTTTACACGACCGTGATATTTGAACCCAGAGCGATCAAATGCAACACTTGATACGCCAGCTTTAGTTGCTCTTTCAGCAATCAATACACCTACCGCTTTAGCGGAGTCCACATTGCCAGTTTTTTTACTCGCTGCTTTAGCGTCTTTCTCAACACTTGAAGCGGAAGCTAAAACCTTTCCGCCTTCAGCAGAAATAACCTGAGCATAGATATGGCGAGGTGTGCGATTAACCACTAAACGGTTAACACCCAGCTCTTTCATTTTCGAACGGCTTTTAGTCGCGCGACGAATTCTAGCTTGTTTTTTATTCCCAACTTTATTAATTTTCATATCGATGCCCTACTTCTTCTTAGCTTCTTTACGACGGACAACTTCATCTGCGTATTTCACACCTTTACCTTTGTAAGGTTCTGGCGGACGGTAAGCTCGAATGTTAGCTGCTACTTGACCAATCAACTGTTTATCAACGCCTTTAACGATGACTTCAGTATTAGATGGCGTTTCAATGGTAATCCCTTCAGGAATTTCAAAAACCACAGGATGTGAAAATCCAAGAGTTAAATCAAGTGTTTTACCAGTAGCTTTCGCCCTGTAACCAACCCCCACCAATTGAAGTTTCTTTTCAAAACCGTTAGCAACACCTTCAACCATATTGTTAACCAAAGAACGCATGGTTCCAGCAAGTGCGTTAGCATTTGCTTGACCGTCTTTTGGTGCAAAAGTGATTTGATTAGCTTCAACCTTCACTTCAACCGCTGAATGAATTTCTTGCTGCAAGCTGCCCTTTCCACCTTTAACCGATACAAGCTGACCTTTAAGATCAACGGTCACGCCTGATAGAAGTTCAACGGGAGCTTTTGCTACTCTAGACATATCAGTTCTCCTTAAGACACGATACAGAGAACTTCGCCGCCATGACCTGATTTACGTGCTGCTCTATCTGTCATTACTCCGCGAGAAGTAGAAACAATAGCAATACCTAAACCGTCAAGTACGCGGGGTAGCTCATTGGATTTTTTGTAGATACGTAAACTCGGTTTACTCACACGTTGTATCATGTCAATAACCGGACGCCCTTGATGATATTTAAGCTCAATAGAAAGCTCAGGCTTACCATCATTTTCTGCTTTATTGATATCAGTAATGTAACCTTCATCTTTCAATACATTAGCGATTGAAATTTTTACTTTAGATGAAGGCATTGAAACAACTTTTTTGCCTGCTGATTGTCCGTTACGGATCCTCGTCAGCATATCAGCAATTGGATCTTGCATGCTCATATTAATTCTCCCAACAATTACCAGCTAGCTTTCACTAAACCAGGAACATCGCCTGCCATAGCATGCTCACGTAATTTATTTCGGCTTAGACCGAATTTACGCAAGTAACCATGTGGACGACCAGTGATATTACAACGATTACGTTGACGAACAGGACTTGCGTCACGAGGTAGCTTTTGTAATGCCACTTGTGCTTCCCAACGTTCTTCGTCACTCTTGTTGAGGTCAATAATAGTTGCTTTATATTCAGCACGCTTTACAGCGTACTTGGCAACTAGCTTGGTGCGTTTCTTTTCACGCTGTACCATCGATACTTTAGCCATTATTTACCCCTTATGCCTTAATCGGGAATTTGAACGCTGCTAATAATTCGCGGCCTTCATCATCGTTTGTCGCTGAAGTCGTAATCGTAATATCCATTCCGCGAATTTTGTCTACTTTGTCGTAGTCAATTTCTGGAAAGATAATCTGTTCTTTAACGCCCATGGAATAGTTTCCACGTCCGTCAAACGACTTAGGATTTAAACCACGAAAATCACGAATACGAGGAATAGCAATGGAAACCAAACGTTCCATAAATTCCCACATACGTTCTCCACGCAGTGTTACTTTAGCGCCAATAGGGTAGTCATCACGAATTTTGAAACCAGCAATTGATTTGCGGGCTTTAGTGACAACAGGCTTTTGGCCTGAGATTGCTGTTAAGTCGTTACATGCGTTCTCTAGAACTTTTTTATCCCCAACAGCTTCACCCAGACCCATGTTTAATGTGATCTTGGTTATCTTAGGGACTTGCATGACAGACTGATAGCCAAACTTTTCAGTTAAGGCTTTTACAACATCTTTCCTGTAGTAGTCTTGCAGTTTCGCCATTTTTTACACCTTTATTTTAAAAACCTAAAATATTTATAAAACATTATTTATAAATACTAGGTCAATAAATTAGTCGACTAGCTCACCATTTGATTTAAAAAATCGAACGCGCTTGCCATCTTCTTGCATTTTGATCCCTACCTTGTCTGCTTTACCAGTCTTAGCATTGAACAATGCAACATTTGAAATATCCAAAGCAGCTTCCATCTCTACGATCCCACCTTGAACACCCGCTTGTGGATTTGGTTTAACATGCTTTTTCATCATGTTAACGCCTTCAACCACCACTCGGCCTTTATCGGTAATGATTTTTGTAATCTTACCGCGTTGACCATTGCTCTTACCGGCCAAAACGATGATCTCATCACCAGTTTTTAGTTTTTGCATTTTACGTGTCTCCTTAAAGAACTTCAGGCGCTAAAGAAACAATCTTCATAAACTTGTCACCGCGAAGCTCGCGAGTCACAGGTCCAAAAATACGTGTCCCAATAGGCTGTAAGTTTGCATTGAGAAGAACCGCTGCGTTTCCATCAAAACGGATCACTGATCCATCAGGGCGGCGCACGCCTTTTCGGGTTCTGACAACGACAGCGTTCATTACATCTCCTTTCTTCGCTTTACCGCGAGGAATGGCTTCTTTAACACTGACCTTGATCACATCACCAATTCTTGCATATCGGCGGTGTGAGCCTCCAAGAACCTTAATACATTGAACTCGACGCGCACCGCTATTGTCGGCCACATCCAGCGTTGTTTGCATTTGGATCATTGGTTTTCTCCAACTTTTACCGCGTAAAAACCAGCACATTTAAGGGGTGCCGGTCAAAAGACGCGGGAGTATACCATCATTTAATTGATTGAGCTAACATAAACATTCTAAAAAAAATTAGGGATTTATTAAGCCTTTTCAACCACTTCAACTAGCTGCCACGATTTGCTTTTAGAAAGCGGTCTGCATTCTACAACCATTACCGTGTCACCCATTTTGCACTCATTACTTTCGTCATGAGCATGTACTTTAGTTGAACGTTTGATGAACTTTCCATATAAAGGATGCTTCACCTGACGCTCAATCTTGACTGTGATGGTTTTATCCATCTTATCGCTAACGACTTTGCCAGTTAGAGTACGCTTAATTGCTTGACGTTCGCTCATTAGCCAACTCCTTCCGTAATAGTCGGTCCTTCCGACTTCTGATTAATGACCGTTTTAACACGGGCAATATCTCGACGTACATTTTTTAATGTATGAGTTTGCTCAGATTGTCCTGTTGCTCGTTGCATACGCAAATTAAATTGTTCTTTACGCAGTTCGATTAACTCAATCTGTAGCTCATCTACATTCTTGTCTCTCAACTCGGAAGCATTCATTACATTACCGTCCGCTTTACAAAAGTTGTTTTAACCGAAAGTTTAGCGGCTGCAAGCGCAAAGGCTTCTTTGGCTAAATCTTCTGGCACACCCTCAACTTCAAATAACATACGGCCTGGTTGAATTTGTGCCACCCAATATTCCACACTACCTTTACCTTTACCCATCCGAACTTCTAATGGCTTTTTGGTGATCGGTTTGTCGGGAAAAACTCTAATATAAACTTTACCTTGACGCTTCATATGACGAGTCATTGCTCGACGAGCAGCTTCAATCTGACGAGCAGTCATACGACCACGATCAGCAGATTTCAATCCATACTCACCAAAACTAACCTTATGGTTTTCAACGCCTCGGTTACGCATCTTATGTTGTTTACGAAATTTTGTTCTTTTAGGTTGTAACATGGTCTTATCCCCTACTTCTTCTTAGCTCGGGCAGGTCTTTTGCTTGGCTTATCTTCAGTAGTCGTCTGTGGCTGATCGCCAAAAACTTCACCCTTAAATATCCAGACCTTAACACCAATAATTCCGTAAGTGGTATTGGCTTCTGCCGTTGCATAATCAATATCCGCACGCAAAGTATGAAGAGGTACACGACCTTCCCGATACCATTCTGCACGCGCAATATCTGCACCGCCTAAACGACCACCTACTTGAACCTTGATTCCTTCCGCACCAACACGCATTGTGTTTTGTACCGCTCGCTTCATAGCGCGACGAAACATCACACGACGCTCTAGCTGCGAGGCAATGCCATCAGCGACTAGTTGTGCATCTAATTCGGGCTTACGTATTTGCTCAATATTGATTTGAGTTTGCACGCCAGCCAATTGACCTACCTTCTTGCGAAGTTTCTCGATATCTTCACCCTTTTTGCCAATAACAATTCCAGGACGAGCCGTATGAATGGTTACTTTTAAAGCTTTTGCTGGGCGCTCTATGTCAATTTTTGATACAGAAGCTCGAGATAATTCGTTTAATAACCAGTTACGAATTTCAATGTCGCTGGCTAAGTATTTCGCATATTGACCGCGTTCCGCATACCAAACAGAGTTATGCTTTTTAACGATGCCTAGGCGAATACCGGTTGGATGTACTTTTTGACCCATGGTTTAGCTCCTAGTTATCCGATACTTTAACGGTAATATGACAAGATCGTTTAAACATACGATCCGCACGTCCTTTTGAGCGAGTTTTGATCCGCTTCAAAGTGGGACCAGCATCAACAAAAATGGTTGATACTGTGAGTTCATCAATATCCGCACCGTCATTATGTTCAGCATTGGCGATGGCAGAATTTAGAACTTTTTGAATCATTTCAGCAGCTTTTTTATTGCTAAACTTTAATAAGTTAAGCGCATTTTCTACTGGCATTCCTCGAACCTGATCCGCAACAAGGCGAGCTTTTTGAGGAGAGATTCTTGCGTGACGTAAAACAGCTTGAGTTTCCATCATTTCCTCCTATCGCTTCACTTTCTTATCGGCAATGTGTCCACGGTAAGTACGAGTTGGTGCAAATTCACCCAACTTGTGCCCTACCATGTCCTCACTGACAGATACTGGTACGTGTTGACGGCCATTGTGAATGGCTATCGTTAATCCAACCATTTCCGGAGAAACCATTGAACGGCGCGACCAGGTCTTAATCGGCTTTCGGCTATTGGAGGCCACAGCGTCTTCAACCTTCTTAAGAAGATGAAGATCGATAAATGGCCCTTTCTTAAGTGAACGTGGCACGATTTAATCCTCTATTTACGATTACGACGACGGACAATTAGCTTGTCTGTACGTTTGTTACTACGAGTCTTCTTGCCCTTAGTTGGCGTTCCCCATGGAGATACGGGATGTCTGCCACCTGAGGTTCTTCCCTCACCACCGCCATGCGGATGGTCGACTGGGTTCATAGCAACGCCTCGAACGGTAGGTCGTACACCACGCCATCTAGTTGCACCCGCTTTACCGAGTGAACGTAGCATGTGTTCTGCGTTACCAACTTCCCCAACCGTTGCACGACAATCAGCTAAAACTTTACGCATTTCACCACTACGTAAACGTAGGGTTGCATATGAACCGTCGCGAGCAATCAGTTGAACGTAAGTACCAGCACTACGAGCGATCTGAGCACCTTTACCAGGTTTCATTTCAACGCAATGAATGGTTGTACCTACTGGAATGTTTCTAAGTGGTAAAGTGTTGCCCGATTTAATAGCAGCATCTTGACCTGACTGGATTTGATCTCCAGCTTTCATACCCTTTGGCGCGATAATATAACGTCGCTCACCATCAGCATAAAGAACCAATGCGATGTTCGCACTGCGGTTTGGATCATATTCCAAACGCTCAACTTTTGCTGGGATACCATCTTTATTTCTTTTGAAATCAACTAAACGATAGTGTTGCTTATGTCCACCGCCAATATGACGAGTAGTAATTCGACCGTTATTGTTACGGCCTCCACTCTTTGACTTCTTTTCTAATAAAGGAGCGTGTGGTGCGCCTTTATGCAAATCTGGGTTGACCACTTTAACAACAAAGCGACGACCTGGAGATGTTGGTTTAGCTTTTAATAGAGCCATCTTATTTCCCCTTACGCTTCCGCGTCCGTAAAGTCGATGTCTTGCCCTTCTTCAAGAGTGACATAGGCTTTTTTCCAATCGGAACGACGACCTGAAACCTGTCCAGTACGCTTAGTTTTACCTTTTGCTACTAAAGTTGTAACGTTTTCAACTTTAACTTCAAACAATAACTCAACGGCTTTTTTGATTTCTAGTTTTGTCGCAGTCTTTGCAACTTTAAAAACAAACTCGCCGCGATCGGCTGCAAAACTTGCTTTTTCAGAAACGTGTGGAGCCAACAAAATGCTCATGATTCGTTCTTGATTCATCCCCACAACTCCTCTAATTTTTTCACGGCTTCAACCGTCATGATGACTTTATCAAAAGCAATCAAACTAACAGGATCACATGCTTGGATATCACGAACATCTACTTTATGCAGATTTCTTGCTGACAAGTATAAGTTCTCATCAACCTTGTCAGAAACAATCAACGCTTCGCTCAAACCGTATTCAGCTAACTTGCTAACTAAACCTTTGGTCTTTGGTGAATCGACTTCAAAAGACTCAACAATGTGCAAGCGTTCTTGGCGAACCAATTCAGATAAAATACACTGCATCGCACCGCGATACATTTTACGATTCACTTTTTGTGAATAGTCTTGAGGACGTGCGGCAAAGGTTACACCACCCGAACGCCAGATTGGACTACGAATGGTTCCAGCTCGTGCTCGACCTGTTCCTTTTTGTCTCCACGGCTTAGCACCGCCACCAGAAACATCACTACGAGTCTTTTGAGCTCGTGTGCCAGCGCGAGCACCTGCCATGTAAGCAACAACTACTTGATGAACAAGTGCTTCGTTAAACTCACGACCGAAAGCAACATCAGAGATTTCAACGGATGACCCTTTCTTTTTACCAGTTACAGATAAATTAATTTCCATTATCTATTCTCCTTAAAGCTTTACAGCAGGACAAACTATTACGTCGCCGCCTTTGGAGCCTGGTACGGCACCTTTAATGAGAAGAATATTTCGCTCTGCGTCAACTCGAACAACCTGTAGGTTTTGCGTAGTTGAACGCTCCGCGCCCATATGACCAGACATTTTTTTGCCTTTAAATACTTTACCAGGTGACTGATTCTGACCGATCGAACCATTTGATCTGTGAGAAACCGAGTTACCGTGAGTCGCATCTTGCATGGTAAAATTCCAACGCTTAATACCGCCCTGAAAACCTTTACCTTTTGAACTGCCAGTGACATCTACAATCTGTCCATCTTCAAAAATATCAACCTTGATTTCTCCGCCAGCTTCAAAACCGTCTAAAGAATCAGTGCGAAATTCCCAAAGACCTCGTCCTGCTTCAACACCTGCTTTTTTGAAGTGCCCTGCTTTTGGTCGAGATACACGGTTCGCTTTCGCTTCACCCGTAGTCACCTGGATTGCTTGATAGCCGTCGACGTCTTTTGTCTTAACCTGAGTAATTCGATTTGAGGTTACTTCAATTACCGTAACCGGTGTAGAAACACCGTTTTCATCGAACACTCGGGTCATGCCGCATTTGCGACCAACAATTCCGATTGCCATGTTAAAAACCCTCTATTAATGTTGCTTACTTGATTGTCATTCGTGTCGGGCTATGTAAGCTCCCTTTGAACAACGCAACTAAATTTCCGCCTGACCGCTTTAAATTAGCAGCTTAACGACTCATATCTGTATTAAGAAAGACTAATCTGTACGTCAACACCAGCCGCTAAATCTAGCTTCATTAGTGCGTCGACTGTCTTTTCTGTTGGTTCTTCTATATCTACCATCCGCTTGTGTGTGCGTATTTCATATTGGTCTCGAGCATCTTTATTGACGTGAGGAGATACCAATATGGTGTATCGCTCTTTGCGCGAAGGTAATGGAATAGGACCACGAACTTGTGCACCAGTACGCTTGGCAGTGTTAACAATCTCAAGTGTCGATAAATCGATAAGCTTGTGATCAAACGATTTTAAGCGTATTCGGATTCGCTGCTTAGCCATAGCAAAGAAACTCCAAAGTTAATTAATAAACAGTTAAAAACCGCCCTTCCCTATTCAATTAGGAAATGCGGATTAAAATTCTTATCGACCAAAATTAGGTCGGTTGTTTATGACACCCTATATAAACTGTGCCACAGAGCCTTTTCAGAGACGTCTCAAAACGGTCTTTAGCCGATTTGGGACGCGCAGTATATAGAATGGTTTCGTTTTGTACAACTTTAATTTGGTTTTATTTTGAGGATTGAGGTGGATTTGGGTTAGCTTTGAACTTAATAGGAAATTAGAAAAGACTTGATTTTAGAAAAAGGCGATAATAAGATTGTGATCGAGGTCAAATCATCCGCTAGCCCAAAGATAACTTAAAGATTCTTTGAGGCTCTATAATCCAACCTAAAAAAACCTTAGTCATAGCACTGGTGAGTTCTCCGCACCCTTTAAAACAGGATGTTTGGACATATGATATTAAGAGTTTTAGAACATTGAAAATTTGATAATCATGAATCACGCGCTTGGGTTGCTACCTTCTGGAAAAATTCGATGTTTCATCAATGAACAAGCTGAAGCCGATAAATTAGTTTCTCCCACTATCACTAAACTGTTCTTGAAACACAATATCCCTGAAGGCTTATTGGCGCTGGCGACTTTGTCCAATGGAACCTTACTACCTGCTACTTTCCATTTTTGGTTTGAGCTAGCTAGTCACTATATGACTATTCGCTGTTACGCTTTTCAGGCCAAGCCTGGAGAAAAATTAACGCCCATTGGTCCATTGGACCGAATAAAGGCAGAAAGTCTGATCAGTGGCTCTCCGCCGATGCAAGGTGCGGAGTATTTAACGCTAGAAGTTTTGCAAAACCACTGGCGAGAATTAGATGAACAGCTATGCTTTACGGTCAACAAAAAATTTAAAAATTTAGTTGATTTTTTAAAAATCTATGCTCCCCATTGGCACCAAGCGGGGCGGGTATGTTTTCATCTAGCGGAAAATAAAAATGATGCGGACTATCCCTTTGCATTTATGGCGACTTACTCAGCCAGTTATAACGGCAGCAAAAGCCAACATTTACCGCTAGCAAAAGCCATGCAGGAATATAGCGGCGCGGAAAACCGTACCAAACTAATTCATTTACTTTCGCCGATTGATTTAGCATCCAAATCCAGCTCATTGATAAAGTCATTGGTCGAATCAGGCGATGTCTATCACCCGCTCGCTTGGCGTGCTGAGCAAGCTTACCAATTTTTGAAAGAAGTCCCTTTGTTTGAACAAAGTGGTATTGTGATCCGCCTGCCAAACTGGTGGAAAAAACGGCCTAGGGCTCAAATAGGTGCGACCTTGAGCAGCAATTTACAGCAAACTCTCGATGCCAGTTCAATGCTCCAATTTGATGTTCATGTGGCACTTGGAGAGCAAAAATTAAATCAGCAGGAATGGTCTGATTTACTGGCATCAAATGAGGGACTGGTGCTGCTAAAAGGCCAATGGATAGAGGTTAACAAAGAAAAATTAGAGCAGGCTATGTCTCAAATGCAAGCGTTAAAAGCTAGAGCAAATTCAGGAGAATTATCTTTTGCCGAAGGAATGAGACTACTTGCTGGCGCATCCTCAGATCTTTCAGATGCTGGAAGCGATAGCGACTCTGAAGATTGGGCGTTTATTCAGGCGGACGAAAAATTATCTTCCCTTTTGAAAAACATCCGTCAGCCGGAAAACCTTCGATCAACCCTTCCCAAGAACTTACTAAAAGCGACATTACGTCCTTACCAGCAAATTGGGGTCAACTGGTTATGGTATTTGAACCAGCTGGGATTAGGTGCTTGCTTAGCCGATGATATGGGGCTTGGGAAAACCATTCAAATTATTTCACTCCTTTTGATCCTCAAGAAAAACAAAGCTAAACTCCCATCTTTATTAGTACTTCCAACCTCGTTAATGGGTAATTGGAAGAATGAATTAACAAAATTTGCTCCCTCACTTAGTATCACTTTTGCACACCCATCGATGACAAGCAAGATACCATTAAAAGCTTTATCTGAAAAAAACGGTATCGCTGACGTCGATCTGGTGATCACCACATACGGCATGTTGTTACGTCAAACTTGGCTTCAGGCCGTCGATTGGCAACTCGTCGTATTAGATGAAGCCCAAGCCATCAAAAATCCCGGTGCACAACAAACCAAAGCAGTCAAAAAATTAAGTGCCCAATCAAAAGTTGTTTTAACGGGTACACCGGTAGAAAACAGGCTGTCCGATCTTTGGTCATTATTCGATTTTATTAATCCGGGACTGCTTGGCAAAGCCGCTCGTTTTAAATCCTTTGCTAAATCCCTCGAAAAGCGGTCAACCGAACAATATGCCCCACTCCGCAATTTAGTACAACCTTATATTCTAAGGCGCATGAAAACCGACAAAAGTATTATTGCCGATTTACCCGATAAAACCGAGGTCTATGCTTATTGTGGCCTAGTTAAAGAACAAGCCGCTTTATATCAAAAATCGGTCGATGAACTTAAATGGGCACTTCAAAACGAAGAAGGTATGAAGCGGCGAGGCCTGATCCTTGCCTTTTTAACTCGCTTTAAACAGATTTGTAATCATCCGTCACAGCATTTATCTGACAGTGATTATTCGCCATATAAAAGCGGCAAATTTGCTCGTTTGGCTGAAATTTGTGAAGCCGTAAACGCACGCCAGGAAAAAGTATTGCTGTTTACCCAATATCGGGAGATGTGCCACCCCATCGCCGATTTTCTGGCCGAACGTTTTGGCCGCAAAGGATTGGTGTTACACGGTGGGAGCTCCGCCAAAAAGCGTCAACAAATGGTCGAACAATTCCAAACTGATGATGGCCCACCATTTTTTGTGCTTTCCATCAAGGCGGGTGGCACCGGATTAACCTTAACGCAGGCTTCACACGTGATCCATTTCGACCGCTGGTGGAACCCAGCGGTTGAAAATCAAGCGACCGATCGCGCCTTTCGTATCGGCCAAAAAAACAATGTCCTAGTGCATAAATTTGTATGCCTTGGTACCATTGAAGAAAAAATTGATGCTATCATTAGTGAAAAAGCAGCGATGGCAAATGAATTGCTGGAAGGAAGTTCGGAAATAAAATTAACCGAAATGAATGATGAAGAATTACTTGACTTAGTCAGTCTCGATATCAACCGAGCTGTCATGTAGCGTCAAAAAGTAAAACTACGCCCCCCGATGATCCAAAAATAGGATCGCTCTCCCTTCGCTCCTTTTGGGAAGAGTACCCCGCGGGGATTAAGATTTTTATCTTGGAAAAATAAGTTAACGACTGAAATAATAAGAGAAAACATCTATGTCCTACTGGCCCCCTTACGTCTCTGTAGCCAAGCGTCACGCCAATGCCAAAAAGCAAATGAATCGACTACAAAAAAAAGGTAAAAACATCCAACCTATTGAAAAAACAGGCCGCATCATTGCCAAATCTTTTTGGGGAAAAGCTTGGTGTGATCACTTGGAAACTTTTAGCGACTATGACAATCGTTTACCTCGTGGTCGTACATATGTACGTAATGGATCAGTCTGCCATTTGGAAATTAAAAAGGGACGGGTTGACGCCATGGTGAGCGGTTCTGAAATTTACAAAATCAAAATTATAATTAAGCCGCTTCCCCAAAACCTTTGGCAAAACATACGCAAAAAGTGCGCGGGTGGCGTAAGTTCCATGTTGGAATTACTGCAGGGTAAGCTGTCGGAAAGCGTCATGCAAACCGTCACTAATGGTAAGGCCGGTTTATTTCCCCTAGCGGAAGATATTGATTTAGATTGTGACTGTCCCGACTGGGCAACCATGTGCAAACATGTAACCGCAGCACTCTATGGAATAGGGGCCCGTTTAGATCACTCGCCAGAGTTATTATTTTTGCTACGCGACGTAGATCACAAAGAACTGATCTCTTCCCAAGTCAAAATCCCATCGAGCTCTCGCCAAAAACCTCAGTTGTCGGGCGACTTATCGGATATTTTTGGAATTAATTTAGAACATTCGAATTTAGAAGCACCCCGTTCAAAACCGTCAGTTAAACCGCAATCACACCATCAACCGAAAAATCGGTCAACGATAAAAGCCGCTACCTCTAAACCCCGGCGAAAAATAAATATTTCTCGCGGTGTGACCGCTTACCATGTAAAAAAGCTCCAAAAAGAATTAGCGCTAACAGATCCAGAATTGGCTCAATTACTAGGAAAAAATATTGCCACTGTCCGAAATTGGAAAAAGATAAAAGGCAAACTCAATTTGCAGCAAAATAGCCTGCAAGTGTTAAAAGAAAATATTTATAAATTGAATAACAAAGGCTAGTAATTATTGTTGGAAACAATCCTAACCGGATAACATAAAAAGATGGCTTCTATTTTTTATAGCAAGAAAGCATATCAAGAGAAAAACATCTTAAAGTGTATTTTGTATATGGCAACAAAAAAATGATGATAAATAGAGCAGGCAGAAAGATTTAGTGTGGAAAACAAGCACAAATAAAGTGATAAATGACTACTTGACAATCCTATGATAGGTTAAACCTAGAATAAAGCACAATGTTTATTTATGAGTTATCATTAGCGTCATTAGTAATATTTAGTAGGTACAACCAATGAAACATGAAATCTCAGGCAAAAACAAGAGTGATTTGACTATCGCATTTATTCTGGTTTTTACTTTAGGTTTAGCGATAGGTCATTATCAACTGATAGGTTTCTTTGCAAGCCTGTTTGAAGATAAAGATAAATCGGAAGTGTCGGCTCTAACAAAAGAAAATCAACCAATTGTAATCTCAAAAATGACAACCTACTTTCAATGGTTCGATCACAAGGGAAAAATGCGAATCAGCCAATTTCAACCAAAAAATTCTGTTGATTTTATCACCTTTGAAGGATCTCATGATTTACGTGACGTTTCTTACGATGTTGACAAAGAAACGCTCCGTAGAGGGTTAGCTTACCGAAATAAACTTCTTACAGGTGGAAACTCACAAAACGAAACCGATCATTTTCTAGGTAACCTTTTAGCCAAACAAAATACGACTTTACTCGATCAAGATGAACAATGCGGCGGACTCACTGGTTGGTTAACGGATATAAGCCGCACTATCGCGCAAGACGAATCAATGAGAAGAGCATTTTGTGAAAAATATAAAACAAGATTGCAGGAGTTACAACAAATGGGTTGTCGCTCCACTCTTGAATCCTTTGAAAATTTAGTTTGTAGCTAGATTTTTCCTTTCTGTAACATACAGTTCACCTCTATAAAAAAAACCGCGATAAACGCGGTTTTTTTAATTTCTAAATCAGTCACTAATCTTCAGATTTATCGCTACTTCCTGTAATATCAGCAGCTGGTGTTTCAGCTACAGCTTCACCCGCTGGCGCTTCTTCCTTAGGCGCAGGTGGATCAAGCAACACTTTGCGGCTTAGACGAATTCGACCTTGACGGTCAACCTCAAGTACTTTCACATCTAAATCCTGACCAACTTTTAAATAGTCAGCAACCTTGTTAACCCGTTCATGAGCGATTTGAGAGATATGCAATAGACCCGTTTTATTACCCATAAATTCAACAAAGGCACCAAAATCAGCAATTTTAACAACCTTGCCGTTATAAGTTTTACCCGCTTCAACATCTTCGGTCAATTCTTTGATTCGTTGGATTGCCAAATCAGCTGAGGCTTTTTCTACTGCCGCAATTTTAACGGTACCATCTTCTTCAATTTCAATGGTTGCACCCGTTTCTTCAGTTAATGCACGAATGGTAGAACCACCTTTACCAATCACATCACCGATTTTTTGAGGATCAATTTTGACCAAAGTAATTCTTGGTGCATACTCAGAAATATCTTCGTTTGGTTTAGCAATTGCTTCATTCATAGTCTTAAGAATGTGCAATCGACCGCCTTTAGCTTGGTGCAAAGCTTTTTCCATGATTTCTTGATTAATGCCTTCAATTTTAATATCCATTTGTAAAGCGGTGATACCGGCTTCTGTACCCGCCACTTTAAAATCCATATCACCCAAATGATCTTCGTCACCTAAAATATCAGAAAGAACCACGTAATTATCGCCCTCTTTGACAAGCCCCATAGCGATACCGGCGACAGACGCTTTAGTAGGAATACCGGCGTCCATTAATGCCAGACTAGTACCACAGACAGATGCCATAGAACTTGAACCATTTGATTCCGTGATTTCAGACACAACACGGATCGTGTACGGGAAGTCTTCTTTCGAAGGAATAACCGCCTGCATACCGCGCTTAGCTAACTTACCATGGCCAATTTCTCGACGCTTAGGTGCGCCCATAAATCCAGCTTCACCCACACAGTAAGGAGGAAAGTTGTAATGAAGCATAAAGGTTTCTTTCGATTCACCAAACAAACCATCAACGATTTGACCATCACGTTCAGTTCCAAGAGTAACAACCACCAATGCTTGTGTTTCACCACGAGTAAATAACGCCGAACCATGAGTCCTAGGCAAAACACCAGTGCGAATATAAAGCGCACGAACCATATCGTGTTCACGACCATCAATTCGATTCTCTCCGGCGATGATGCGAGAACGGACGACTGATTTTTCAGTTTTAGAAAAAGCGCCCTTAACCTCTTCGATTGAAGGCGCGTCTTCAGCGTCAGTAACTAGAGCTGCAACCGTTGCTTCTTTGATTTCAGCGAGTTTATCTTGACGAGCCATTTTATCGGCAATCGCGTATGCGCCGGTAATCGCTTCTTTCGCGTTTGCTTCGACCTGAGCGGTAACCGCCATATTTTCTTCTGGTGCCTTCCAATCCCATTTAGGTGTATTCACTTCAGCAGCAAATTCATTAATGGCTTTTATAGCAACCTGCATTTCTGCAAAACCGAACATTACTGCGCCCAACATCACTGATTCAGATAGCTCTTTTGCTTCCGATTCAACCATTAGTACAGCATTTTCAGTACCGGCAACGGCTAAATCTAATTCAGAATCAGCCATTTCATCAATACTGCCGTTAAGAATGTATTCACCATTTTTATAGCCGACTCTTGCAGCCCCTACCGGACCACCAAAAGGAAGGCCGGAAACAGATAAAGACGCAGACGCCCCCAATAGAGCAACCAACTGAGGGTCAACTTGAGGATTAATTGAAATAACCGTACAAACGATTTGTACTTCATTCATAAATCCTTTTGGAAATAACGGACGCAAAGGACGATCAATTAAGCGAGCGGTCAAGGTTTCACCATCAGAAGGGCGATTCTCACGTTTAATAAAACCACTCGGGATTTTACCGGCAGCGTAACGTTTTTCCTGATAATTAACCGTTAGTGGAAAAAAGCTCTGCCCTTCACGCATTTCTTTTTTGCCTACCGTTGAAACGAGTACAGTGGTACCTTCAACGTCAATAATTACACAACCTGAAGCTTGTCTGGCAATTTCGCCGGTTGCTAAAGTAACGGTTCTATTTCCGTACTTAAATGATTTTTTGATAGGATTCATATAATTTCCTTTTTAGTATTTAACTTATCTAATATTTAATTTAACTAGTATTTAACTGATGCCTAGCTTATTCAGTTGATGTCTTTTACGAAAACCTCAATAGAATAACCTAGACTTGAATACTTGGAAGAACGAGTAGAAAGTGTGATTCAACTCATTTTTCCAAGATAATACGACCAAATTGATTAGCCGTACCGCACTATAACAAAAAAGGGGCTCAAGGCCCCTTTTTTAAAAGATTTTTTCTAACGACGTAGACCTAGTTTGCCAATAAGAGATGTATATCGAGTGACATCCTTTCTCTTTAAGTAATCTAACAATTTACGACGTTGAGCAACCATTCTTAACAATCCTCGACGAGAATGATGATCATGGAGATGCTCTTTGAAATGCCCTTGCAGATGGTTAATCTGGTGGCTATACAAAGCGACCTGTACTTCTGGAGAACCTGTATCACCTTCTCCACGACCATATTCGCTAACGATTTTTGATTTTGCTTCTACGCTTAGTGACATTTATTTACTCCAAAATCTAATATTTCTTTAAGTGAAGCCTAGCCAATCACTAATTCAGCTATGCCAAGACGGGCGGGATTGTACAGCAGGCAAAGGTTGCAAACAAGTAGCTCTCACAAAATATCATTGAATTATTGGCTTAAATATCAATTTATTTTACGGATCCACTAGTTATCCTTTATTTAGACCTGTGATACCTCAACTTAAACCTAGAAAAATCATGTATTTTTTCATCAACTTCTAAAAAATTGAGCCATGAAATATTTTATTGTGATCAAATCTGGTGCAAAAGCATCTTGATCCTACTTTAATCAGTTAAAAACCGTATAATTCTGTAACCTACTGAAATCAAGGATAAAATCATGGCTTATCCGTTCAAACCAACTCACCCAGAGGGTGAATTGGCAACAAAGCCTAAAAACA
>Ga0256845_1000022_pt1 | contig 128752 bp, 120 predicted proteins | sample RiftiametaG_FD_189101 | JGI IMG/M metagenome (GOLD analysis project Ga0256845, IMG submission 189101) | Tube worm associated microbial communities from hydrothermal vent at the East Pacific Rise, Pacific Ocean - Riftia | ecosystem: Host-associated > Annelida > Integument > Unclassified ...
ACATCCTTTTTTTAATTAAAAAACCATCCAGGTTTATGTTGATTAACTACATAAACCTGGATGGTTAACAATATCACAAAAAAAAGATATAGCGTATAGCCCGTTTAAACGCCCAAATTGGTTTAAGGTGTAATTTTAGCTATGGGTATTATTTTACCATTAAAGTATTTTGGTCCATTAATAGAGAAATCGGCAATATATTTTGCTATTTCTTGCGGAGATACTTGTGCTTTATATCCAGGAAATGCTGTGTTGAGCATTTCTGTTTGAACAGATCCTAATGCTAAGCAATTAATTGTAATATTATTTGGAGAAAATTCTTCGGCCAAACATTCGGTTAAATTTGCTAATGCGGATTTTGAAGCACTATAAATTGATAAACCAGGAAATTTACTTGAGCCTTGATAACCTCCCATACTTCCGATATTAATTACATGACATCCCTTATTTGTTTCTAAAATTGGAAAAAGTGTTTGCAGTATGAATATAGGTGCATATACATTTACCTGAAATACTTCTTGTACTTGACTATTTGTTGTTTCTAAAAAAGGTTGATTGATTAAATAGCCCGCATTATTTACTATAATATCGTAATGGAGCTTATGTTGTTTAATTATATTGGAGAAATCAGACTGAAAGGTGTCTGCCAAAAAATCTATACTATATATATGTATGTTATTTTGACATTCTTTTTTTAGCTTCTGCAGCAATTTAAAATCTCGTGCTAAAGCTACAATGTTATTATTGGGATTATCTGCATATAATTTGACTAATTGATATCCAATTCCTTTACTTGCTCCTGTAACTAAAATATTCATTTTACTTGCCCTCCTTTATTAAATGTTTTTATATAATATGGATTATCTAAACTAGATATTATTACTCCTTTGCTTGAGCTTGCGTGTACAAATTTGTTGTTTTTTAGATATACGCCAACATGTGAGCTTTTCTTTTTAGCGATATCAAAAAAAACTAAATCGCCTTCTTTTAAATTCTTTTTACTCACTTTTTTTACTGATTTAGAAATATCAGCTGCTCTTCTGTTAAGTTGTTTATTATAAACTTCTGCATATAAAATATTACAAAAGCCAGAGCAATCTATTCCATTTTTGGATAACCCACCGTATTTATATTTTGTACCATACCAACTGTCGATAAATTGATATAGCTTAATATTGGTGATTTCTGATTTACCTACGCTTAATAGTTGAGCGTATTTATCAACTATGTAAGTATTCTTATTTTCTTTTGAGAGTTCTTTTTGCGAAGAGCAAGAAAGGATGATTGATACTACTATTAAAGCTATTGTTTTTTTTATCATTGCTTTCAAAGGTAGCTCTGATAAAAGAAAAAGGTTTGGCAATGAGCCAAACCTTTTCAATAAGTTAATGTTTATAAAGTTGCAATAGTTCTTAATTCTTCAAAAGATTCCTCCGCTGTGGTCGGAATGACAAAAACCATATTATTTAAAAAAAATGAGATTGCTTCATCCCTGATTCATTCTTCTCGGGATTCGCAATGACGTATTTTCTTTAACTCGAACTATATTACATCGTAATCTACTACTAATTTTGCTGAGGCAGGTCGTGCTTGACATGTTAAAATAAACCCTTCGTCAACTTCTTCTTCTGATAAAGAATAATTCATATCCATTGTCGCTTTTCCTTCGATTACTTGTGCTTTACAAGTACAACAAACTGCGCCTTTACAAGAAAATGGAGCATCTGCACCAGCAGCCATAGCAGCATCTAAAATAAAATCTCCATCATTTTTTAATGAAAACTCAAAATCTTCGCCATCCATAATAACATGAATTTGACTTTCTCCTGTAAAATCTGAAACAACAACTTCTTCTTTCATTTTATCGGTAGGAGCCGCAAATAATTCGTAGTGAATTTTATCTTTACTTATTCCAAATCCTGCAAGGGAATCTGAAATATTGGCAACCATTTCTTCAGGTCCACACATATAAAAACCATCAGCTTTTAAAAGCTCTAGTTCATTTTTCATCAACCCGTCACACTTATCTTTGTTTATTCTTCCTTCTAATAATTCATTTCCATTGTTTTCTCTACTATATATGTAGTAAACTTTTAAATTTGAAGGGTATTTACTTTTTAAGTCTTCGATTTCTTCTTTAAAAATAACATCATTAGCTGTTTTATTACTATAGAATAAGGTAAAGCTACCTCCTGCATTTAACACAGATTTAATCATTGAAATAATTGGAGTAATTCCACTTCCGGCAGCAAATCCAACATTATTTGCTGAGTTATTTAACACTTTAAAGCTACCTGAAGGCGGCATAATTTCTAAAGTATCGCCATTTTTTAATGATTCATTTAAAAAGGTAGACATTTTTCCATTTTCTATCTTTTTTACAGCTATTCTGTAATCATTCTCATTTGGAGCACTTGACAAAGAATAAGCTCTTCTAACATCCTCGCCATTAATGATGTGTTTAATAGTTATATATTGTCCTGCTTGATATTGAAATTCATTTTTTAAAGCTTCAGAGATTTCAAATGCAACAGATACTGCATCACTTGTTTCTTGCCTTACTTCTTTAACGCTAATTTTTTTAAACATCTTTTTCTTTTTCTATTTAAGTTGCAAAAATAGAATTTAAAACTTTAAATCATCAAAAAATTAACAACTGATAAAAATCATACCTTTAATAAGATGAAATTGGTTAAACTTGTAACTATTAATAAAAGGATATGGAAGATTTAAAAAAAACAGAGGAATTTCAGGCAAAAATTGATGCTGAGATTAAGATAGAGCCTAAGGACTGGATGCCTGCAGATTACAGGAAACATCTTCAAAGACAGATGTCGCAACACGCACATTCTGAGGTTATTGGAATGCAACCTGAAGGAAACTGGATAAGCAGAGCTCCTAGTTTAAGATCTAAAGTTGTTCTTTTAGCTAAAATACAAGATGAGGCCGGACATGGTCAATATTTATATTCTGCTGCAGAAACATTAGGAAAAAGTAGAGATGAGTTTATTGAAGAATTACAGACAGGAAAAGCCAAATATTCTAGTATTTTCAATTACCCTACTTTAAACTGGGCAGATATGGGGGCTGTAGGTTGGTTAGTTGATGGTGCTGCTATCGTAAATCAGGTTTCACTCCAAAGAACTTCTTATGGACCATACGCGAGAGCTATGGTTAGAATTTGTAAGGAAGAAAGCTTCCATCAGAGACAAGGTTATGAAATAATGGCAAATATGGCGGCAGGAACTCCAGAGCAAAAAGAAATGGCTCAAGATGCTTTAAATAGAGTTTGGTGGCCATCAATTATGATGTTTGGACCTCACGATGCTGACTCTCCAAATACAGGAAATGCTGTTAAATGGAAAATTAAGAGAGAGACTAATGATGAATTACGTCAGAAGTTTATCGACAAAACTGTAGAACAAGCTGAATTAATTGGCTTAACGATTCCTGACCCAGAATTAAAATGGAATGAAGAAACAGGCCATTATGATTTTGGCGAAATGAATTGGGATGAGTTTTGGAGTGTTGTAAAAGGAAATGGACCTTGTAACAAACAACGAATTAAACATCACATAAAAGCACACAAAGAAGGTGCTTGGGTAAGAAAAGCTGCATTGGCTTACGCTAAAAAACAAAAAGCAAAAGAATTAGTAGCGTAATTCTACCTTAAAAAAACAACAGATTTAAGACAATTTAAAAAGAATATTATGAGTAATACAGATAATCAAGGAGAGGTTTGGGAAGTTTTTATACAAAGCAAACCAGGTTTAGCACATAAACATGCAGGAAGCTTACATGCTACAGATAAAGAAATGGCTTTGCAAAATGCAAGAGATATGTACACTAGAAGACAAGAAGGAACTTGTATTTGGGTTGTACCAATGAATCAAATTACATCATCTATGCCTGAAGATAGTGGTTCATTTTTTGAGCCTTCGGATGATAAAGTATATAGACATCCTACACATTATATTATGCCTGAGGGATCTAAAAATATTTAAGATTAGAGATTAGAGATTAGAGATTAGAGATTAGAGATTAGAGAAAATCTGAATTAATTTTTTTAATAAAACTCTTAATCAAATAAACTTATAAACTGAAAAAGAAATGACAACAAACGAAGCACTTATAAATTATAGTTTAAGATTAGGCGATACAAGTTTAATTTTAGGTCAGCGAATGTCGGAATGGTGTAGTAATGGACCAATATTAGAGGAGGATATTGCATTGACTAATTTAGCATTAGATTTAATTGGGCAAGCAAGAACTATGTTGAGCTATGCTGCTAAAACTGAAAATAAAGGCAAGACTGAAGATGATTTAGCCTACAGAAGAAATGAACGTGAATTTTATAATACGCTACTATCTGAACGACCTAATGGAAATTTTGGAGATACTGTAGTTCGTAATTTTTTACACAGCGCATTTTCTTTAGAATTATATAAAGCATTAGTTAACAGTAAAGATGAAATGATTGCTGCACATGCTGAAAAATCTATTAAAGAAGTAACTTATCATTTAAGACATAGTGCTGAATGGCTAATAAGATTAGGTGATGGTACTGAAGAAAGCCATGAGAAAGCACAATATGCTTTAGATGATTTATGGGAATTTACAGGTGATTTATTTGAAATGAATGAAGTTGATTCTATTTTAATTAAAGAAGGAATTGCAGTTGATTTGGCTGAAATTAAAACCAATTGGCTAGCATCAATTTTACCAGTAATAGAAAGAGCTACTTTAACACAACCTGAAGATGCTTATATGCATTCAGGAAGATTAAATGCTATTCACTCGGAATCTTTAGGTCACCTAATTGCTGAGATGCAATTTTTACCTCGATCTTACCCTGAAGCTAATTGGCACTAAACACTTATAACATTGAGTACAATAAATCAATATACAGAAAAACAGGTTTGGGAATTTCTTTCGGAAATTCCCGACCCTGAGATTCCTGTTATAACAATTACTGAGTTAGGAGTTGTTAGAAAAGTTGAACTCAATAACAACACTGCTAAAATTACAATTACCCCCACTTACACTGGCTGCCCAGCCATGAAACTTTTTGAAGATGAGATTATAAAAACGCTCACAGAGAAAGGAATTGAATGTGTTGAAATAATAATGACTTATTCTCCCGCATGGACTACAGCATGGATGAGTGATGAAGCTAGAGAAAAACTTCGTGTTTATGGTATTGCTCCTCCTGTCAAAGGTTCTGAAGATAAAGGAATTTTATTTGAAGCTGGACCAAAAACGGTAGCTTGCCCTAAATGTAAATCAGAAAACACACAATTAAAAAGTCAATTTGGATCCACAGCCTGCAAAGCGCTATACCAATGTAATGATTGCTTAGAACCATTTGATTATTTTAAGTGTATTTAAAAATACATTCACTTCAATTAACCTTCCTTTTTTTCATTACATCATAATCTTGAGGAATCTCATTATTTTTTAAATAAATTTAATTATTTTACAGGCAACTAAATAGATATTTTAACGTCTATTTAATCAACCAAAACATAACAACTGTATAGTTGTCGATTAAAAAACATTATGAAAAACTACATTTTAGCTATTATTTTTACAATTATTGGATTTACTACTACTTTTGGAGCGCATATACCTGGAGGGAATTTAACGTGGCAATGCACCGGAAATCCTAATGAATATGTCATATCCATGAATCTTTTTGTGAGTTGTCCAAGTACGCTTAGTAATTCATATAGCATAACTGTTTCAAACACTTGCGGATTAGCAAACCCTACAGTTAATTTACCTCAACTGGGTTTACCTACTGAGGTTTCTCAAATATGCCCTTCGCAAATAAATTTAAGTGATTGCCCTCCTGGTACAGGAGGCATTCCTGGTGTTTTAATGTATACTTACCAAGCAACTATAATTTTACCTGCGGGTTGTAATAGTTGGGATTTTGAATTTGATTTATGTTGTAGAGATGCTTCTACCAATACAAATGGAGGCACAGGTAATGAAATGTTTTTTCACAGTCAAATGAATTCCACTACCGCACCATGTGATGGATCTCCATATATTACTGCACAACCAATCCCTTATGTTTGTGCTGGAATACAACAAACTTATTGCCCTGGAGCAATTGATCCAGACGGAGATAGTTTAGCTTACTCATTAGTTAACCCATTAGCAACAGGTGGCACATTAATTACTCACCCAGCACCATACAGTCCGACTATGCCTTTACAAAATTTAGTAATGGATCCTGTTACTGGATGTATTACTTTTAATCAACCGACTACAGGAAATTTTGTTGTTACTTATTTAATTGAAGCTTTTAATGCCGCAGGCCAACTAACTGGTTTTATTTATCATGATTTTCAGTTTGAGGTAATTAATAATGCCAACTGCCAACCTCCAGTCGGACCGGGCTTGACAGGAATAACAAATGTTACTGGAAATGCAACTTTACTAAACCCAAACACCATAGAGATTTGCGAAGGGCAAAGTACATGCTTTGATATTACTTTTACAGATCCTGATCCACTAGACACATTAAGATTAGATAGCTCAAACACTAACATTTTTACAGCTTTACCTGGTGTAACAATGACTCAGGTTGGTTTAAACCCAACAACTTTTACTATATGCTGGACTGTTCCTGCAGGAGCTAGTCCAAACACACAATTTACTATTGGAGTAAGCGATGGTTCTTGCCCAATTGAAAACTTAGCATCATATCCAGTAAGTATAAATGTTGTTAATAGTACTGTAGCACCACCAAACTTAACAATTTGTGGAGGTCAAGTGGCTCCATTATCAGCTGTTGGAGGTACAATATTTAATTGGTCAGTACTTTCTGGTCCTCCTATTATGGTAGGAACAAATTTTTCTTGCAATCCTTGTTCTAATCCAGTAGCAACACCTGCATCAACAACCACATATCTAGTAACTAGTAATTTAAGTGGAGGCTGTATGAATACTGATACAGTTACTGTAAATGTTGTTCCTGATTTTACACCAACTGTATCACAAAGTTCTCCATCCGCCTGTTTGTTTGATCCAATACAACTGGATGTAGCAGTAAATCCTGCAGGAGCAGGATACACCTACCAATGGAGCCCTTCTACTTTTTTAAGTGCAGATACTATTGCAAACCCTATTGCAAATATTACCGTACCAGGGAATTACACTTATACTGTTGACATAACTAGCCCCGGTGGATGTGTAAAAACAGAAACTATAAGCATTAATGTTATTGCTTTTGTAGCACCAGACATTACAATTTTAACACCAGATTCAATTATTGCATGTGGCGATTCTGTACTTATTGATTTAGATTTAGGCGGTGGAGTGCCGGCTGTTTGTGGACCTAGCCCTACTAATACATGTACAGGACCAACAACAGTTACATCAATAGGGACAACAACTGCAAGCATTTCAAATGCTCCATCTCCTTATTATGGTTTTTATGAGGATGGACGTGTTCAAATTATTTATACTGCAGTAGAATTAAATGCTATGGGCTTTATAGGTGGGAAAATCACCGAAATAGCATTTAATATTACAACGAAAGCAAGTACTGCTCCTTACAATGGTTTTACTATTAAAATGGGATGTACCTCATTAACAGATTTCACAACTCAAACAACTTTTGTTACAGGTTTATACCAAGTATATACAACACCAGTTTATAACTCTATAGCTGGTTGGAATACTCACGTTTTAAATAATGCCTATGAATGGGATGGAATTTCAAATTTAATTGTTGAGATTTGTTTTGACAACCTAGCTTATACATCAACAGATCAAGTTGCTCAAACAGCTACAGCAGTTAAAATGGTTTTATATGATTATACAGATGGAGCAGTAGGCTGCACATTAAGTACTCCTTACACAAGTACACAACAATTAAACAGGCCCAACATTAGATTAACTCAATGTCCAACTGTTCCTGACCCATTAGCTTTTAATTATTCATGGACACCTAATACAAACATTGCTACATCTACTATGCAAAACCCAACAGTGTTCCCTTCTCAACCTACAACTTATGTTGTTACGGTTTCTGATATTGGAGGAAATTGTTCTGACACTGATAGTTTAACAATTTCAGTTGCTTGTGGTGCATGTTATCAACCAGCGATACAGATTACTAACCCCACTTGTAAAGACGGTACAGATGGTAAAATAATTATTGACCCTACTTATGTTTTAGGTAGCGAGGTACAAACATTTACATGGAAAGATAGTATTACAAATACTGTTTTACAAACAACACCAAATCTGGTTGCAGGAATGCAAGATTCACTAATAAACATAGGTTTTGGTGCATATACGATATCATTGATTGATACTTCTGGATGCATAAAAGATACCACAGTTTGGTTAACAGAACCTGATTCTGTAGCAATTAACAACATTACTCCAGACTCCTTAATTTGTATAGGAGGGAACAAAACAATTGAAGCTACTGCTATTGGAGGTTCTGGCACTTCATACACTTACACTTGGACTGATTTATCCACAGGAACAAATATCCCTGGATATGGGCCTCATACTGTAAACCCAATAATTTCACCTACTTGTTATTCAGTTATGGCAACTGATGATTTAGGATGTATTTCTAGCAATCAACAAATGTGTATTAGTTTATTCCCAAATATAATAGCAAGTACCACTAACGATTCATTATCTATATGCCCAAACAGCTCTATAAATGTTGATGTAACTGCTATTGGAGGATCAGGAACTGGATACAATTATGACTGGTATGAAAATGGAATTTTAATTGGTAATGGATCCATTTTTAATGTAACACCAACTTCTGCGGCTACAACTTATACTGCTGTTGTAACAGATAATTGCACAACACCACCCGACTCCATAACTGTATTTATAGAGTGGTATGGATTAGTTGTACCAGACTTTACAAGAAATAAACCAGACAGTTGTTTTCCAATAACAATTCAATTTGAAAACACTTCAACCCCTTCAAACCTTATGGCTAATTCGGAGTGGACATTTAGTGATGGAACTACCTTAACAGGAAATACAATAACGAGAACTTTTAATTCATCTGGCTGTCAGGATTTATCGTTAACCGTTACAACTATTGATGGATGTGTTGTTGATACAACAAAAACAAATTTCATTTGTCCTTTTGGTTATCCAGACGCAGATTTTTATATCAACCCTGAGGTTGCCGATTTATTAAATACAAATATTGATTTTATCAACGAATCATCGGGTGCAGTACCTCTTAGTTTCTTATGGAATTTTAATAGTGGTTTAAATCCAGATTTATCATATTTAACAAACCCTACATTTACTTTTCCAGACAACGAACCAAATCAATACCCAGTTGTATTAGAAGTTACCGATAAAAATGGTTGTGTTACAGAGATTACACGAACTGTTATTATTAATGGCATCTATCTATTTTATGTTCCGAATGCTTTTACTCCTGACGGGGATGGAAAAAATGAAATTTTTAAGCCTTCTGGTTCTGGTATAGATTTAACAAGATATACTATGCAAATATTTGACAGATGGGGACAATTAATATTTGAGACTAATGATGCTACTATAGGTTGGGATGGTACTTCTAATGGGAAATATGTTCCAAACGGAACATATGTTTGGAGAATAAACACTAAAGAAGAATTTTCTCCAATACATCACAAAAATGTTGGCCACGTAAACCTAATTAGATAAGTTTCACTTTATCAACTTATAAAAAAGCAGTTTCTATCTTAGAAACTGCTTTTTTATTTTAACACATATTTTTATGCATATAAAACCTAATTTTGATAAAAAATAATTATTAAAAATGGGTGACGGAAAACCAAATATTGTAGAAAAATCATATAAATTACTTTTTGTGATTTATGCACCAATCGCATTATTAAGTTATGTAATAAATGCTGTAGGAGGTTTTAAAATTAGTTTTTTAAGTATCTTTTTAATCTGTGTATCTGTGCTTTCTGCAGTTTTGGCATTATTATTAATAATTAGATATGCATTTAAAAGAAGTGAGATTATAAATACTCCTGATTCTAATAGAAATGCACCTTTCCTTTTTAGACACGATTTTTTAATACCTTTTATCTTTATATCCATTACTTCTTTTAGTGTATTGTCTCTCCTTATATATAGCGGAGCAGTAAAAGAGTTAACCTATCATAAAAAAGTTATTGCAACAAAATCAGAAAACACAACAATCGTTTTAATTTTAGGACTATCAGATCAAAACATAATAGATTCAAAACCAAGTATAAATAACACTTTTTATGATTATGGTGCAAGCGAAATCCAAGCTTTAAGTATGTACCAGCGTTTCTCTCCTTCTCACGGTAATCATTTTGATTTTGATTTAATTGATCATCAGATGAAATATTCCGAAGAGTTAGAGATGGAAATTGTTCAATTAATGAAAAAGGGCGTTATCTATTTTGTATGTACAACAAGTTCAATTTCAGTACCTCTTTCAAGAAAGTTTGAACAACTTATTTCAAAAAGTGGAACAACTTCTAAACCTATATTAATTTGTACAAATGCATCTTCTCCAGAAGTACAAACTAAATCGAATAGTGTTTATCGCTTTTTTATCAGAAGTAGTGAGCAAACAAAACTATTAGTTAAGAAAAGTATTAGTCTAAATTTAAAAACTATTAATTTCATAGCTATAAATAATGAATATGGAAAAGGTTCTATTGAATCTTTTGATAAATCATGGAGTGAAAAAGGTAATTTATCTATTTCAGGAATATATTTAGACCCGATTTTTTCTGAAGAAAGAATTATCGAAGAAATTAAAACGAGCAACATCCTATCTAATAACCCCGATGCTATATATATACCTGCAGATGGAGTAAAACTCCAAGCGATTATAAAAGCAATTGCTGATTTCTCTGATGATATTGTGTTATTAAGTTCTGCAGCTATGACAGTAAAGCATGATCAACTTGCGATAAAAGATATCTTATTAAGGAAAAAATGGTTTACTGTTGCTCCAAAAACAAAGGCTGAAGAAGAAATATTTTCTTACAATATTTATACATCTTTCCTTTATATGTCTATCATTAAACTAACTAAAACAATTGAAAAAATGGATGAAGATCCAGATCTATCATTCCATGATGAATGGACAAAAACAGAATCTCCAAGATTATTAGATTTTGAATATGATAAAAAAGGTGACTTTATTATTCATTCTAGATTAGACTCTTCATTAACTGATTAATTCACAAAAAAAATGAGAAACTGATATCAGTTTCTCATTTTTTTAATCTATTTTTTCTTTCTGAGCTTAAAAAACAGCCACAAAAACCCTACAATGAGATGGAGCATTACTACTCCAAAAGCAATGTATGGCCAAATACTTTTCATCTTTAGCTATATTGAATTTCAAAAGAAACGTCAGCAAACTTTCTAAACATTTCGTAAACACCACAATAGCGATCTACAGATAAGTTAACGGCTTTTTCTACTTTTTCTTTATCAATATCATTACCTGTAAATTGGTATTCTACTTTTACTTTATTATAATATTTAGGGTGCTCATCAGTTAACTCTCCAGTTACAACAACCTTAAGGCTATCAACATCAACTCGCATTTTTTTTAATAAAGAAGCTACATCCATACTGGTACAACCAGAAAGCGCAACTAACATTAATGCTTTTGGTCTAACACCATCACCTTTACCTCCAACAACCTCATCGGCATCTAATTTAACATTACCACCTACTGTTTCGGTATTAAAGCTCATACCTCCGAGCCATTCTGATATTACTTGCTGTTCCATAATTTATATTTTTTTCAAAATTAATTATTAATCAATATGCAAAGCAATGATAATAATCATTGTCCTATTTCTTAACTCGAATATAAGCCACTACTTTTGTTTCAAAAAATTCTTCCTTAAAAAAATCTGAAATAGGGAATAATTCTACTTTCTTATTACTTTCTGTAATCTCCTCAGCTAAATCTCCCCCTTTTAAAAATAACACTCCATTTTTAGTTTCATTAAAACTTTCGGGCTTTAATCTCCCTTTTACCCAAGGAATAAACTTTTTAATTCTTGTTACCGCTCTAGTTACCACAAAGTCAAATTGTTCTTCAACCTCTTCAGCTCTTTTATGAAATGCTTTAACATTGGTTAATTCCAATCTATTTATCACTTCATTAACTACTTTAATTTTTTTACCAATAGAATCTACCAAAACAAATTCGCACTCAGGAAATAAAATTGCCAAAGGAATACCCGGAAAACCGCCACCAGTACCTACATCTAAAATAGTTGTTTTAGGTTTGAAATTTACAATCTTAGCAATAGCTAAAGAATGCAAAACATGCTTGGTATATAATTCGTCAATATCTTTACGTGATATCACATTAATTTGAGCATTCCAATCTTTATATAAAGGTGCTAATAATGCAAATTGTTCTTTTTGTTTCTCCGTTAAATCGGGAAAATAATTAGTTATTGTTTTCAATTGGGGATATATTAAAATTAAAATTTACCTTTTTTAGATTGCATCAATTTATACAATTGTGCTCTAGCTCTAAATAATTGAGCTTTTACTGTTCCTAATGGAAGTTCAGTTTCTGTAGCAATTTCTTCGTAAGAAAACTCTCTAAAATAACGCAATACAACTAACTCTCTATAACGAGGCTTTAATTGATCAACAATTTCTCGCATTATTTTAATCTTTTGTTTTCTTACTAATCTTTCTTCAGGATTAAGTGTTTCTGATTTGATATCATAGCTCAAACCACCACCTTCTCCATCATCTCTAGTCTTGTCAATAGAAAATGTTACCATTTTCTTTTTTCTGATAAAATCAATACAATTATTAGTCGCGATTCTAAACAACCAAGTACTAAATGCATATTTAGGAGTGTATTGATCTATTCTGTTAAATGCTTTACCAAAAGCTTCAATGGTTAAATCATCGGCATCATCGCCATTCTTTACCATTTTTAACATCATATAATAAATAGAATCACGATACTTACCCATTAACTCGGCATAAGCTTTCTCATCACCTTCATCTCTGGCTCTGCAAACTAATGCAAAATCAATTTTTCCTTTAGGTGATAAATTTGAATCTAATTCCATTTAACTTTTTTTATTAATAGGTTTGATATTACCAATATCGGATTAAATAACATAAAAAAGATTTCGAAAAATGGTGCAAGTAACACTAAATCTTTTCCTCCAATTTTATTTGCCGAAAGTTTAAAAATAAGCATTTGAATAAGATATCTAAACACAAACACTCCAACAATTAAATAAACCGGTCGAACATTTATGAGCAACACAATAAATAAAGTAAAAAACAACATTTGAGAAAGCTGTAGCAAGCCCAACATTAGTTGATGTTTAAAACGATAGTGTTTACCTGTTGTAAAATGTCTTTTCTTTTGCCTTATCCACATTTTATAACTCGTTTTTGGTGTAGATATGGTTTGAGAATTTTCTGTTAACACCACCTGTACATTTTTACTTGTAGCTACTTCGTTGATAAACAAATCATCATCTCCCGATAAAATGTGCTGATGACTAGCAAAACCTTTATTTTTAAAAAACAACTCTTGATGGTAAGCCAAATTACGCCCTACTCCCATATAAGGCATTTTTGCAATTGCAAACCCTAAGTATTGAATAGCAGTATAAAAAGTTTCGAAACGAATTAACCTGTTCAACAAGCCTTTTTCTTTTCTATAATTTCCTACGCCTAAAATAATTTTTTTAGTGTTTGAGTACGCACTCATTTCCACTATCCAATTATCAGACAAAGGATAACAATCAGCATCTGTTAATAAAACCTGCTCATATTGTGCAGCTTTAATCCCTAGTGTTAACGCAAATTTTTTGCTTCCAAAAAAACGATCGGTATCAGGTACTGTTACAATTTTTAGATTTTTATGTTGTAGCGCAAAAGCTTTCAACACATCTTGACTATCATCAAAAGATCCATCATTAACAACAATAATTTCATATTGAGTATAATTTTGAGAAAAATAACGAGGCAAAAATTCTAATAAATTATCGCGTTCATTTCTAGCACAAATGATTACAGATACAGGTTCTTGGTTAGCTTTTTTTTCCTCTTTCTGCTTAAAAAAAGCTACTCGAGCAAAAACTCCAAAATAAAATAATAATTGAATTACAAAAATAACGAGATATGCCGCTGTTAAATAATCCCAGAAGCTATTAAATGCTGTAAATGATATTAGTTCTGAAAAATTGATATTCATAGATAACGTACTTTTTTGCTAATCAACAAATATACCTCCAACCTATTGGCTAATTAATTATCTTTGGGCAAGTTTTAAAGTACAAATAGTTAATAAAAACACGTTTTTATCATTAATTATAAAGGTACTTTTGCTGTTACATTTTATCAGAACAATACCCATGAAGTTTAAATTAGAAAAAGAAGATCCTCAATCAAAAGCTAGAGCAGGAGAAATAACTACAGACCACGGAACCATAAAGACACCTATTTTTATGCCCGTTGGAACTGCTGCCACAGTAAAAGGAGTTCATCAGCACGAAATTGAAAAAGATATAAAAGCGCAAATGATTTTAGGAAATACCTACCATTTATATTTAAGACCAGGAACTGATATTTTAGAAAAAGCAGGTGGTTTGCATAAATTTATGAATTGGGATAAACCTATTTTAACTGACAGTGGAGGATATCAAGTATATTCTTTATCAGGAAGAAGAAAGATTAAAGAAGAAGGAGCTACATTTTCATCACACATAGATGGATCTAAACATTTATTTACACCAGAAAATGTAATGGATATACAGCGCACAATTGGTGCTGATATTATTATGGCTTTTGACGAATGTACCCCTTACCCTTGTGATTATCGCTATGCAAAAAATTCGATGCACATGACGCATCGCTGGTTAAAAAGATGTTGTGATAGAATTGATACTACAGAGCCTAAATACGGTTATGATCAAACTTTTTTTCCTATAATACAAGGTAGTACTTATAAAGATTTAAGAAAGCAGTCTGCAGAAAAAATTGCTTCTTTTGAACGTGAAGGAAATGCTATTGGAGGTTTATCCGTTGGAGAACCTGCTGAAGAAATGTACGAAATGTGCGAAATTGTTACTGATATTTTACCAAAAGATAAACCGCGTTATTTAATGGGTGTTGGTACTCCTATTAATATTTTAGAAAATATTGCTTTAGGTATTGATATGTTTGATTGTGTGATGCCTACTAGAAATGCAAGAAATGGGATGTTATTTACACGATATGGAAGCATTAATATCAAAAACAAAAAATGGGAAGCAGATTTTTCTCCTATAGATCCTGATGGGGATAGTTACGTAGATAACTTTTATAGCAAAGCTTATTTAAGGCATTTAATTATTTCTAAAGAAAGATTAGGTGGACAAATTGCAACCATACACAATTTAAGGTTTTATATGTGGTTAGTAGAACAGGCTCGTGAACAAATTTTAGCGGGTACTTTTTACGATTGGAAAAAACAAATGGTTAAACAAATGGCAAACAGGTTATAATTTTTGTGAAAAAAATTGACATCTATATTATTAAAAAGTTTTTAGGAACTTTCTTTTTTACACTATTACTAGTAGTTTGTATAGTGGTAGTTTTTGATGTGTCAGAAAAAATATCTGATTTTATTGAAAAAGAAGCTCCTCTAAAAGCGATTATCTTTGATTACTATGTCAATTTTATTCCATTTTTTGCTAACATGTTTAGCCCTCTTTTTATTTTTATTGCTGTAATATTTTTTACTTCTAAAATGGCTAGCGACTCTGAGGTTGTTGCAATTTTAGCTAGTGGAGTTAGTTTTAATCGTTTTTTAAGACCTTATATTGTATCTGCTTTAATCTTATCAGTTATATCACTTTATTTTAATAATTTTTTGATACCAGATGCCAATAAAAAAAGGTTAGCTTTTGAAGAGGTTTATTATCGCAATAAATTTAGAAACATTTCTAATGACATACACATTCAGTTAGATAAACAGACGTATGTGTACATGAGTAATTTTGTGGTTGACTTAAATTTAGCCAACAATTTTTCTATTGAAACAATTGAAGATGGTAAACTAACTTACAAACTAATTTCAGATAATGCCAAATGGGATAGCACGTCTCAAAAATGGGTTATTACCAATTATATAGAGCGCCATATTAATAACTTAGAAGAAGTTATCACTAAAGGAAACAGAAAAGATACGACTATCAACCTTCATCCGAGTGAATTTAAACGTAGAAATAGTTTTATTACTACTATGGATTATTTTGAATTAAACGATTTTATTGAAGAAGCAAAATTTAAAGGTTCTCAAGAAGTAGTGCGTTACGAAGTTGAAAAACACAATAGAGCTGCTTATCCTTTCGCAACTATTGTTCTTACACTAATTGGTGTTGCTGTATCTAGCAGAAAAGTTAGAGGTGGTATCGGACTACACATTGGTTTAGGATTACTTATAAGTTTTGCCTTTATCTTATTTATGCAAATATCATCTACTTTTGCAATCAACTCAGGATGGTCTCCAATACTAGCTGTTTGGATGCCCAATGTAGTTTTTGGTTTATTGGCTTTATACCTTATTAAAAAAGCTCCGAAGTAGATGGATAAAGTTAAATCGTATTATTTTGATAATATCAAAAACATATACCCTCTTCATCTAATCTTATTCATATTTACCCCTATAATTATTGGTTTTTTTATTGATTTTGATTTATCGAATGAAAGAGATATTATTATCAACCTAATATGGATTCCTTTATTCACGATTCCTTACCTACTATATCCTAAAAAAATAATTTATTACTTTATCACTATTCTTTTTTTTGTTTCAGGATTTATAAACCTTACGCATTGGCTGATATTAGATGGCCCCATTACAATAACTAGCTTACTTGTAATTAGCAACACCAACTTAAATGAATCAATAGAATACTTATCATTAAAAAGCACTTTTAAATTATTAATTCTTTTTCCGTACACATATTTTTTTATACGCAGCCTTAAAATAAAAAAACAAGATTATAATAAACCCAACTATTATATCTATGTGATAATCGCTTTAATTTCTATAATCTTTATTTCAGAAAACGTAATTCGTCATAGGTTAATTAGAAAAGGAAGCCCTTTACTTGTTAAAGTTGGTGCATCATTCATTAATGAGATGAAAATGTTTAACGAGTTTTCTAAAAAAACATTGCCTCGCAAAATTCAAGCATCATCCTCTACTATTGATAACCAAACATTTGTATTAATACTTGGAGAATCTGCAAACAAAAAACACATGTCTATTTACGATTATAAAAGAAAAACATCTCCGTTATTAGGTAAAAGAAAAGATATTATTCGCGTTAACAATACTGTTTCGCCATATTCAAACACCATCAATTCTGTATTAACAATACTTTCAGAATCAAATTTAGAGAATAAAATTTCATTTAATAATAGCATTGATATTATTGATGTTTTTCATGCCGCAGGATTCAAAACATATTGGATTTCTAATCAATCGCCTATCGGTGTTTGGGACAATGTAGTTACTTCTTTTGCTAAAAAATCTGATGTTGTAAAATTTGTAAATATATCGAGCAACTCCTCATTTGAAGCTACACTTAATGTTTCTTACGATTCTAAATTATTTACCCCTTTTATTTCTGCTCTTAAAGAAAGTGTTCCTAAAAAATTTATAGTCCTTCATTTAATGGGAAGCCATTCTTCATATAAAAAAAGATACCCTAGTGACTATCGTGTTTTTGAAAATGAGACTTCCGGTCAAGAAAAGACAATAGCACAATATGATAACTCTATTTTATATAATGATTTTATTGTAGATAGCTTACTCAATAGCTTAAAATCACACGGAACAGGCTTGTCTTCTGCTGTCTATATTTCAGATCATGGAGAAAATGTTTATGATGAAAAAAATAATGTTGGTCATAATTACACCGGAAAATTACCTAATGCAAATGTAGAAATACCTTTTATTGTTTGGCTATCACCTCAATTTAAAAACACTTATACTAGCCAAACAAATACAATCCTAAATAATGTAAATACTCCTTTTGTTTCCGATGATCTTTTTCATTCAATTATTAACCTGAATAATATCGAAACTCCAACACTGGATACTACAAGAAGTATTTTTAGTAAAGGTTTTAATTCTTTTAGAAAACGAATTTTAGAAGATGGTAAAGAATACCATCAAAACTAAAACTTCAACAGTTCATCATAAATTTGGTGTACGGGAAACCCCATTACATTAAAATAAGAGCCTTCAATTTTTTTGATACCAACATAACCAATCCACTCTTGAATACCATAACTTCCTGCTTTATCTAGTGGCTTAAAGTTAGCTACATAATAAGTTATTTCTTCTAACGAAAGTGGCTTAAAAAAGACTTTAGTTTCAGAAAAAAAAGAAACCTTTTTAGTTGAAGACATTAATGTTACAGCAGTAATAACTTCATGCTGTTTGCTTTGTAATTGTTGCAGCATTTCTATTGCTCCTTGCTCATCTTTAGGCTTACCTAAAATTTCATTTCCTAAACAAACAATAGTATCAGAAGTGATGATAATTTCATTTTCTTTTACTTCATTTTTAAAAGCATCAGATTTAAGTTCACTTAAAAAAAGTGCCACTTCTTCGCGTTTTAATTCTAAAGGGTAAATCTCTTCAACTTCTTTTGTCCTGATTTCAAAATCAAAACCTAAGCCTTTTAACAAATCTTGTCTGCGAGGCGATTTAGAAGCTAAAATAAGTTGATGTTGTAATTTAGGATGAAACATTGATGGTACTTGTAAAATAAAATAAAGCGGTATATAAAATACCTGTTAACATAATCACTTTCATGTAAGTACTTAGCTGATGAAATTCTTTTTTCTCTTTGGCTTTATACAATTGATAAATCACAAAAACTAAAGGAACCTGTACAGTAAATAAAAAGTACATAAACGAAGTTAAATCTGTTGCTTTAAGCTGCATATATTGTAAATATCCAATTAAACCAATCATAATGAGCATAAAAAATTGAGCTGCAATTTTAGCTTTTCTTTTTCCGTAAGCTACGGGTAAGGTGTTTGCTTGATATTTTTTATCTCCTTCGTAATCTTCAATATCTTTAATAATTTCTCTAACCAAGGTGCTCATAAAAGCAAAAAATGAAAAGCCTAACACCCATTTCATAGTATTGGCTAAAATTTGCTCAAAAGCAATCATCACCTCTTCATACGGTGTGCCTGGCTCTAAATAAAACATGATTTGATTTACAGTATCCTCTATTAAAAGGTGTTGCAAAACTAATTCATAAAACCCTGCAACAAAAGGTACTAAAGCAGCTAATAAAGCAACCACTACATTACCAACTAGCACTTGTCGTTTAAAAGAAACTGAATAATACCATAACGCTCCTGCAGAACCTATTTGTATAATTATCAATTTCCAATTGCCCACTTGATAAGCAACATAAGCACCTATTATTATTGCAACAACATTAATAACGGTATGCGCTCCCATAGCCACACGCCTTTTAATGTGTTTTCCAATAATTATTTTATCAGGGCGGTTTACTCGATCAATCTTAACATCAAAATAATCGTTAATAATATAACCCGAAGCAGCAATCATAACGGTAGAAAGCGAAAGCAAGAAAAAATCGATATCAGGCATCAGCAATTCAAAACCACTTAACGTTAGCATTGGATACATAATGGCGTAGCGAATGGCATACTGCGTTAACACAATTATTAATAAATTGGGTAAGCGGATTAATTTTATGAAAGCTATTATTGGATTCATTTGTTTTATCGTAAGGTGTAAAAATATAACTTATTGATTAATTCTTTGCTGATTGTTTAACTATTTTATTATTGGTTATAAAAGCGTTAATTTTAACAGAGGTGGTTAATTTTGTAACATCTAAATAAATACATTTGGCAACTATGAATCTAAAAAATATTAAGGAAGTTTTTTTCGTTTTTTTTAAGCTTGGATGTATTGCCTTTGGTGGTCCTGCGGCACATATTGCTATGATGGAAGAAGAGGTGGTAAATAAAAGAAAATGGATGACTCGTCAATATTTTTTAGACATGATTGGCGCAACCAACCTTGTACCCGGCCCCAACTCTACACAAATGACTATGCATTGCGGACATGTTAGAGCAGGATGGCTAGGACTTATTGTTGGCGGACTTTCATTTATAATCCCTGCAGTATTTTTTACTTTAGTATTGGCAATAATTTATGGCGAATATGGAGAAGTGCCTGCTATTGCTCCTTTCTTTTATGGTATTAAACCCGCAGTTATGGGTATAATAATTAACGCCACTTTTAAATTAGGAAAAAAAGCTTTTAAAACTTGGCAATTGGTAGTGATTGGTTTATTAGTCGCAATCTTATCTATTTTAGGAATAAACGAGTTTCTTTTAATTATTGGTAGCGGGTTAATTGGTATGATGTGGTTAGGTCTCCTATCCAAAACAAATAAAGTAAGCGTATTCTCTCCTTTTTTATTACTGATAAAACCAATTACATTAAGCATTACCAATTCTTCTATCTTTTTCTCTTTTATAAAAATTGCGCTACTATTATATGGAAGCGGCTATGTATTAATTGCCTATATCGATGCCGAGTTGGTAGAAAAATTAGGATGGTTAACCAAAGAACAATTATTAGATGCCATTGCTATGGGACAGTTTACTCCCGGTCCGGTATTAACAACAGCTACTTTTGTAGGTTACCAATTGGGTGGGATTTCAGGTGCTTTATGGGCTTCTTTAGGTATGTTTTTGCCTTCATTTTTATTGGTTGGTTTATTGGTAAAAATCATTCCTTACATCAGAAAATCAGTTATCTTATCTAAATTTTTAGATGCTGTAAATGCAGGTGCTGTTGGTATTATGATAGCCGTTTCTTTAAAACTTGGTATTGATTTAAGCACAGAATGGCAATCCGTTTTAATAATGGGATTAAGCATTATTATTGCTTTTAAGTTTCCGAAAGTAAGTGCCTTATGGGTAATACTTGGTGGTGCTTTATTGGGATACCTCCTTTTATTATTTTAGAAGTTGAACCAAACATCAAAATAACTCGTAATTTTAAATTATGGACATCCACCAAATATTATTAAAATATTGGGGCTATAGTAATTTTAGACCATTACAAGAAGATATAATTAATGCTTCTTTAAATGGTGAAGATACGTTAGCTTTATTACCTACCGGTGGCGGAAAATCAATTTGTTTTCAGGTTCCTGCAATGGCTAAAGAGGGCACCTGTATTGTAGTCTCGCCATTAATTGCCTTAATGAAAGATCAGGTAGAAAACTTGATAAAAAGAAACATTAAAGCTGTTGCCATCTTTTCAGGAATGAGTAAACGCGAAATTGATATTACCCTAGATAATTGTGTTTACGGTAACATCAAATTTTTATACATATCTCCCGAAAGGATACATACTACCATTTTTGAAGAGCGTTACAAAAAAATGAACGTTAACTTAATTGCTGTGGACGAATCGCATTGCATTTCGCAATGGGGTTATGATTTTAGACCTGCTTATTTAAACATTACCAAATTAAGAGAGTTAAAACCTGAGTTACCAATTATAGCATTAACTGCTACAGCAACTCCCGAAGTGGTTATCGACATTCAAGAAAAACTTCAATTTAAAAAGGAGAACGCTTTACAAAAGAGTTTTGAACGGAAAAATTTAGCCTACATCGTTTTAAATGAAGAGGATAAATTAGGACGTTTATTAAAGGTATTAAATAAGATACAAGGTACATCTGTTGTTTATGTAAGAAGTAGAAAAAAAACCAAAGAAATTGCCTTATTTTTAATTCGAAACAATATTTCTGCAGACTATTACCATGCTGGATTAAGCAACGAAGAACGTACTCAAAAACAAGCCAATTGGATTAATAATGCTACCCGAGTAATTGTATCTACCAATGCTTTTGGGATGGGAATTGATAAAGCAGATGTTCGCTCTGTTGTTCATATTGATTTACCAGATTCGATAGAGGCTTATTTTCAAGAAGCCGGAAGAGGAGGAAGAGATGAGGAAAAAGCTTATGCCGTTATGCTGTTTCAAGAAGCAGACAGAATAGATTTAGAACAACGAATTACGAGTGGTTTTCCTCCCATTAAAATTATAAAAAGTGTTTATCAAGCATTGGCTAATTTTTTTCAACTGCCCATTGGTTCTGCTTACAACGAAAGTTACAATTTTAATATTATTGACTTTAGCAAACAATATGACATTCCTATTTATACCGTTTTTAATTGTATTAAATTTTTAGAAAAAGAAGGTTACCTATTCTTATCAAGCTCTAACTACAACCCTTCTCGCATAAAAATTGATGTGACTAAAAATGATTTGTATGAGTTTCAAGTAAAAAACAAAAAGCTTGATTTATTTATCAAAACCATACTGCGCTCTTATGCCGGATTGTTTGACAACTATGCCAACATTGACGAATACGAATTGGCTCGCAGGTTAAAAACTACTCGCGACAAAGTGATTAAAGTCCTTCAATATTTAGGTCATTTAAAAATTATAAGTTATTTGGAGCAAACCAACCTACCTCAACTCACCTACTTAACCGAAAGGTTAGCCATTGAGAACATTAGCATAGCAGCAAAAAATTACCACGAAAGAAAAGAGATTGCCATAAAAAAAATGGAAAGTGTAATTTATTATGCCACTACTCAGCATAAATGCCGTAGCGAAATTTTATTAAATTATTTTGGAGAAAAAGATGTTTATCGCTGTGGTGTTTGTGATGTATGTTTAGAAAGAAACAAATTAGAATTGAGTGATGTAGAATTTTCGTTAGTTTCTAATAAAATAAAAAAAATATTATTAGAAGAACCTACCCCTTTAACACAGTTGATTTCCAAAATTGATGGCATTAGAGATGATAAAACCATTAAAGTAATACAGTGGTTAACGGATAATAACAAATTAATTACCAATGAAGATAATTTATTAGAATGGAGAAAATAAAACACCCCTCTAATTTTGTTGCCAATTTAGTTTTGCTCCGCTTAAAACTAAACTTGGACAAAATTTTCTCCCCTCAAAGGGAGAAAAAACACATTTTAAACTCTAGCTACTATCCCCTACAGGGGATTATAGGGGTGTTTATAACAGAATAATTATGAAAACAACCTATACGACCAAAAACTTTAAAGACTTATCTGTTGATGAATATTTTGAGCTATTACATTTACGAACAGCTGTTTTTGTGGTCGAGCAAGATTGTCCTTACCAAGAGGTTGATGAAAAAGACAGAGAATCATTCCATTTAGTTGGAAAAACTGAAACAGGAGAAGTAATTGCTGTTACGAGAATCTTACCCCAAGGAGTTTCTTATAATGAAGTATCTATAGGAAGAGTAGCATTAAAAAAAGAATTTAGAGGAAAAGGAATTGCTAATGGATTAATGAAAGCTACACTCCTTTTTATTGAAAACGAATTAGGTAAACAAGCTATTAGAATTTCAGCACAAACGTATTTATTGAACTATTATGGTAAATTTGGCTTTCAGCAAGTGGGCAATGAATATTTAGAAGATAACATACCACATGTTGAAATGTTAAGAGAAATACAATAAAATCACCTGATGAAATTTATCCATCAGATGATTTATTTACTTTTTAATCTTCTAAATTAAAAGTTGCTTTTACTTGCTCATAATCTGTATAATCAATATTTGGATTGGCTAATCTAGCAGTACTCGAAAATACAACCATTTTAAACTCTCTGTTTGAAGTTACTGTGGGAGCACTAGATTCTCCATAAATGTCAATTTCTAAATAATTCTCACTGTGCCAAAACCTATACATCAAAGAACTACTCCCGTTTGGAAAAGTATAAGGTAAAGCTTGCCATGATGTAGAATTTGTTGATTGTATGTACAACATCACTCCTCCCGTATTAGCAATGTCTGCAGTTATTAAAGAACTTGTTTTACTAATATAAATTGTATTTCCGCTTGTTTGCCATTCAGAAGGAAAAACCGTAAACAACGCTGATTTTACATTTGCATTTCCATTTGTACCCGCAGCACCTGTTTCACCTTTTTCAGCTTCTTTAGAACAGCTTGTGGTTATTGTTACCGCCCCAATTACAACAATCAATGCTGCCACTTTTAATAAGTTTTTCATCTTTTTTTATTATTTAGTTTAAATTATACTTCAAATATATAAACAATAATCATATAAAACTACTATTATTTAATAGCACTAATAATCAATGTAGTATCAACGATTTTTGTTCAAAAGAAAAATTGTGTCTATTGATTCTCAGAAATATCTCATCTTTATAGGTAAGCAAATTATATACTATAGAGATTTGGAAGGTTTAACTCAATATCGTTTAGCCAAAAACTTAATGATGGAACAATCTAATTTGGCTAGAATAGAAAATGGAGAAACTAATCCTACAGTAAAAACTTTATTAAAAGTTTGTGACTCATTAAATATCTCTCTTGAAGATTTAGTAAAGGGTTATTCTAATAAGTGAAAGATAAATATCTTACTTTTACACCTTAATGGACACAGAAAAAACACCACAAGAACAGCCTAACAACCCTTTACACGGAGTAAAGCTAGCAGATATTTTAAATTATTTGGTTAGAGAATATGGTTGGAACGAATTGGCAGATATTATCCCTATAAATTGTTTTAGAAGTAATCCATCTATAAATTCAAGCTTAAAGTTTTTAAGACGAACTGCTTGGGCAAGAAACAAAGTGGAACATTTGTACCTAAAAACAATTAGGGAGTAACATTTCACGAATTAAACTCTCCCTTTGAAGGGAGATAAATTTTGTTTTCATTCTTTTTAGAATGAATTACAAAATTAGAGGGATGTATTTATATTCTACTCCTTTTCCCGCGTAGGCGGGAATCTAGTCACAGGTTAAGACTCCAAATTCTTTACATTTCTGGATCCCCGATATCCGCTGCGCTACTTCGGGGAAGGAGTAAGAATCCGGAAATAATTCTCATAAAAAAGCTTATTCTCGATAAATTTCTTACTTCGACTAAGCTCAGCATAAACTCATCTCCAAACACTCTAATTGACAGCTTTTCTTAGAGATTTTAACCCTCCCTATCAAAAAAGACCAAATACAGCAGAGCCACTACCCGTCATACTTGCATACAAAGCACCATTCTTGTACATCTTATCTTTTAATACTTCAATACTTGGGTGATTAGGAAAAATAGAAGCTTCAAAATCATTTTTAATTGTGTTTTTCCAATTTATAATTGGCTCTTGTATTAACGCTGTCAAACTGTTTTTACTTTCTTTAGGAATAATCCCTGAATAAGCTTCGGCAGTACCAATATGAATATTAGGGTATTCTATTTTTATTTGATATGCAGATAAATCTAACGCTATAGTTTCTAATTCATCACCTTTATTAAAAGCATAAGCAGGTTTATTTGTAATAAAAAATGCGCAATCGCTACCCAATTGTTGAGCGTAATTAATTAATTGTTGCTCAGATATATTTAACTCAAACAAATTATTTAATGCTTTTAGCATAAATGCGGCATCGGCAGAACCACCACCTAAACCTGCTCCAATAGGAATTACTTTGTGTAAATGAATTTTTACAAAAGGAATATTAAAATCAGCTTTAATTAAGATGTAAGCCTTTATACACAAGTTACTTTCCATCTTTCCGGGAATTTCTATCCCTGTAGAAGTGAATGATAACGCCTCATCCTCCACTAATTCCAACACATCATAAACTTCTAATACAGGATAAAAAATACTTTCTATAGTATGAAAACCATCGTTACGCTTTGCCGTAACATTTAATCCGATATTAATTTTAGCATTGGGAAAAACTACCATACCACAAATTTAGTAATTTAGCAGCCAATTTGATATTAAAAATAATTTTTGAGGCGTTAAAGAAAACCTTATCACCTCTACACCAAATAATCGTTATAGGATATGGCAGTTTATTTAGAATTTGAAGAACCAATTAAAGTTTTAGAAGACCAATTGGCAGAAAATGTGAAGTTGCATGAAGAGAAAAATGTAGATACCACAAAGATTATTAATGAAATAGAGAAAAAAATTACTGAAACACGTAATGACATCTATAGCAACCTTTCTGCATGGCAAAAGGTTCAAGTTTCTCGTCATCCCGAAAGACCATATACATTAAGTTATATTGAAGCCATTACTGATGGTGAATTTATTGAGTTACATGGTGATAGAACAGTAAAAGACGACAAAGCTATGGTTGGTGGTTTTGGAAGCATTGATGGTCAAACAGTAATGTTTATTGGTCAGCAAAAAGGTATAAATACCAAAATGCGCCAATACCGTAATTTCGGAATGCCTAACCCTGAAGGGTACAGAAAAGCATTGCGTTTAATGAAAATGGCTGAGAAATTTAACAAACCTGTTATTTGTTTTGTGGATACTCCAGGAGCTTTTCCAGGATTAGAAGCTGAAGAAAGAGGGCAAGGAGAAGCTATTGCAAGAAACTTGTTAGAAATGTCTCAATTAACAGTGCCTATTATTGTTGTAATTATTGGTGAAGGAGCTTCAGGTGGAGCTTTAGGAATTGGGATTGGAGATAAAGTAATGATGTTAGAGAACACATGGTATTCAGTTATTTCTCCAGAATCTTGTTCTTCTATTTTATGGAGAAGTTGGGAATTTAAAGAAAAAGCTGCTGAAGCATTAAAATTAACTGCCAATGATATGTTGGGTAACAACTTAATTGATGGTATTATTAAAGAACCTTGCGGTGGAGCTCATGTTGCCCCAGAAGAAATGTTTGGTATTGTTAAAAAAGAAATTTTAAAACAATTACCAAAGTTAATGGCAATGGATAAAGATAAATTGGTAGCAAAACGTATCGATAAATTTTGTTCTATGGGAGTGGTTAACGAACCAGAAAAACCTAAATCAAAAGCAAAAACTACAGCAAAGTAAAACAATCAACTAAGCCATATAAAAGCCACTACTTCATTTATTGTTGTAGTGGCTTTTTTTATCTATTATACATAAATGCTACATCCAAAATTGGATTAGTATGGGTATAACTCCCTTTTAATGTTTTTGATGAAAAATCATAAACTGTTAATACATTTCCATCTATTAAATAAAGCTCATCTGTATAAACATCATATTTAATCTTATTTGCATTTACAGCAGATAAATAAGTTTGACTCGTAAACGTATTGGCATTTATTAATCGGATATCACCATTTTTAGAAATTAAATAAAGCCCTTTACCTACTTCTTCTGTGGCATCAATTTTACCTGACCCAATAGAAAATGGTGAAGAAAAACCATTGGCAGAAATATTAAAAAAAGACAGTTTAGCATTTCCTGAAGCATCATTACTAATCAAAACAATTTCATTAGGCTTAAAAGAATACATTCCTATAATATCTTCAAAAATTAAAAACTGTAAATAAGAAGCCCCGGAGAATAAATAATATAGGCCAAACCTAAAATTGGTTCGAGTAATGTTAACCTGTTCTGTTACCAAATAATTTTCGTGTACAAAACCGCTCTCACAATAAAAACCATTAACAGCATGTGCTGCAAAATTCACATTTCCTCCAGCATCAAAACCTTTTATTTCTCCATCATAATATCCTAAATACGGAGTTTTATTATCAGAAAAAGCAGTAGTAAAGTATGGTGTTGGAGGTGTTGTTATAGTTGAAACTTCCCACAGATTAGTTGCAAATTCAGCATCAATTGCTGTTGCATTACCCGTTGCACTTCCTACACTAATTATTTGCTGATAATATGAATTGGCAATGCCTCCAATAAAATCGCCATTAATGGTTTTAAAAAGCGAAGTGTTTAATGCATTATCCAATTGATAAACAGAAGTTGTATTCGCAACATTATCAAAAACAAATACCCGCTCTCTCACTTTAGGAACTGCACCAACAGAAACATCTATGTACTTAGTAGTTATGTTTTCTCCATCAGATGCAGAAATCGTAAACGTGTATGTTCCTGTATTCATATGAATATCATTAAAAAAATACAGTTCACTCAATTCATAACGTGTTGAGTTTACTTGTAAATTAATGGCTGATAATGCGGGGATATTATTATCATCTCTTAATACTACTCTAATAGATTTGATGTTATTATTATCCGTTACAACACCTTTAATTTGGATGGTATCACCACTATTAATCAGTTGTAAATGTGTAGGTAAATCTATTGTGATTACAGGTGATTGCGTATCTTTTTCTTTAGAACAAGAAAAGATAATTAGTAAACCAACTACAATAAAAATTGTTTTATGAAACCTCATTTTATAAAGTTAATAATTTTAGAATTAACATCTTTACAACCTTGTTAGCAAGCTGTTTAAAACATCACTTTCTACGATAAGATGATAGCTATCAAACAAGCAAACTATCGTTAAAAACTATTCTAATTATTTGATTAAGGATGTTAACTTTTAGACGTGCATATTCGTACTTTTGAAAGATGGCTGAAACTGATAACACTTCTACACGAAAAAGAACTAAAAAAACTTTCCAAGCGCCTGCTCTATTAGAGCATGGTAAATTACCACCACAAGCGGTAGATTTAGAAGAGGCTGTTTTAGGTGCTTTAATGTTAGAAAAAGAAGCTGTAAATACGGTAATTGATATTTTACAACCACAAAGTTTTTACAAAGAAACCCACCAAATAATTTTTGAAGCCATTAAAGAATTATTTGGAGATACTACTCCTATCGATATTTTAACAGTTACCCACAAATTAAAAAGTGATGGAACGTTAGATGTTGTTGGTGGAGCTTATTACATCACACAATTAACCAATAGAATTGCATCGGCTGCCAATATTGAATACCATGCTCGTATCATTTCTCAAAAATATATACAACGAGAATTAATTCGTATTTCTTCTCAAATTATTACGGATGCTTACGATGAAACCAAAGATGTTTTTACACTGTTAGATGATGCCGAAACAAATTTATTTAGTGTTGCCGAAGGTAACATTAAAAAAAGTTACGCAACCATGTCTGATTTGGTTCGTGATTCCATGACACAAATAGAAACAGCTATGAACCAAACCGAAGGAGTAATTGGAGTTCCTTCAGGATTTACGGCTTTAGATAGAGTTACTTCGGGTTGGCAACCTTCCGATTTAGTTATTATTGCTGCTCGACCTGCAATGGGAAAAACATCTTATGTGCTTTCTTTAGCTAGAAATGCAGCCATAGATCATGGAATGCCTGTTGCTTTTTTCTCTTTAGAGATGTCCTCTGTTCAGTTGGTTACTCGTTTAGTTTCTGCTGAATCTGGAATAAATGCTGAAAAATTAAGAAGTGGTGATTTGGAGATGCACGAATTGGAACAGATTAATGCAAAGATTACCGATCTTACCGAAGCGCCAATTTTTATTGATGATACGGCAGGTTTATCTGTTTTTGAATTAAGAGCAAAAGCCCGAAGATTAAAATCTAAACACGACATTAAATTGTTAATTATTGATTATTTACAATTAATGAGCGGTGGTGGTGATAAAGGTTCAGGAAATAGAGAACAAGAAATTAGTATGATTTCTCGATCATTAAAAAGTATAGCTAAAGAATTAGAGATTCCTGTTTTGGCGCTTTCTCAATTGAGTAGAGCTGTTGAAACAAGGGGTGGAGATAAACGACCAATGTTATCGGATTTAAGAGAATCGGGTTCTATTGAGCAAGATGCCGATATGGTACAGTTTATTCACCGACCAGATTATTACGGAATAACTGAAGATGAAGAAGGAAACTCTGTTGAAGGTGTTGCCAACATAATAATTGCGAAGCACAGAAATGGTTCTGTTTGTGATGTTCAACTGAAGTTTATTGCGCAAATGGCAAAATTTGCTGATTTAGAAGCCGGTAGTAATGATTTTAGTGATTATGCCGATACAACAATGCCTATTGGTGATGGATTTGATGATCCTGCGCCAGCAAACTCCATCACAAAATCTTCTAAGATGAATGATTTTAGTGATGATGACTCTTTTGATTACGGAGGAGGAAATGAAGATGCTCCTTTTTAAGCTATGAAATACAACAGTACCATAGACTTAATTAACGACCTTGAAAAACACGGTCATTTAATACGCATTAAAGAAGAGGTTGATCCCAATTTAGAAATGGCAGCCATTCAATTACGTGTTTTTGAAAAAAATGGTCCTTCAATTTTATTCGAAAACATTAAAGGATGTGAGTTTCCGGCAGTCTCTAATTTATTTGGAACATTAGAAAGAAGTAAATTTATTTTTAGAGGAAACCTAGAAAAAGTTCAACAATTGATTGAACTTAAAAACAACCCCATTAAAGCAATTAAGGCTCCTTTTAAAAATCTTTCTTTAGGGTGGTTTGCGTTAAATTCATTACCTAAAAAAGTAAGTAGTTTACCTGCTGATTTCTCAGAAACAACAATAGATAAATTACCCCTAATAAAATGTTGGCCCAATGATGGTGGTGCATTCATTACATTACCACAAGTTTATTCGGAAGACCCAACAAAAACGGGAGTAATGAATTCTAACTTAGGAATGTACCGCATTCAGCTAGATGGAAACGATTACGAAATCAATAAAGAAATTGGCGTGCATTATCAAATCCATAGAGGAATTGGAGTACACCAAAGTAAAGCCAACGAATTAGGGAAATCCTTAAAGGTTTCAATTTTTATTGGAGGGTCACCTGCTCATACATTAGCCGCAGTAATGCCTTTACCCGAAGGTTTATCTGAACTTACTTTTGGCGGGGCTTTAGCCGGAAAACGTTTTAAATATACCTATGTAGATGGTTATTGTATTTCTACAGATGCTGATTTTGTAATTACAGGAGAGCTACATCCTAATGCTACCAAACCCGAAGGTCCTTTTGGAGATCACTTGGGATACTACAGTTTAACACATGAATTTCCGGTATTAAAAGTGCATAAAGTTTATCATAAAAAAAATGCCATTTGGCCTTTTACCATTGTTGGCAGACCTCCGCAAGAAGACACACAGTTTGGAGCGTTAATACATGAAATTAGCGGAAGTGCTATACCCGAAGAAATTCCAGGTTTACACGATGTAAATGCTGTTGATGCTGCAGGTGTTCACCCCTTATTACTAGCCGTAGGAAGCGAACGTTATACGCCTTACACCAAAACAAAACAGCCGCAAGAACTTTTAACCATTGCCAATCATATTTTAGGTTTTGGACAATTAAGCTTGGCTAAATATTTATTTATTTCAGATAAAGCAGACAACCCTACTTTATCTTGCAATAATATTGAAGCTTATTTTACGCACATTTTAGAACGGGTAGATTGGAAAAGAGATGTTCATTTTCAGACTAACACGACTATTGATACCTTAGATTATAGCGGAACTGGAGTTAATCAAGGTTCTAAAGTAATAATTGCCGCTGTTGGAGAAGTTAGGCGAAGCCTAATTGAAAAATGTGAAATTGAAAATTCAAAATTAGTAATACCCGGAGTTATTGCCATAAATTTTAAAAAGTTTACTACTTATGAAACTGCTGAAAAAGAAATAGAAGCCCTTAACACATCTCTCATCACCCAAGACTTAAAAGGAATAATGCTCATTGTTCTTTGTGATGATGCCAACTTCTTATCTGAGAACCTCAACAATTTTTTATGGACCACTTTTACACGCTCTAACCCTGCACAAGATATTTATGGTGTAGATAGTTTTACGCAACACAAACATTGGGGATGTAACGGTCCTTTAATTATCGATGCCCGAAAAAAACCGCATCATGCTCCTGCTTTAATTAAAGATGAAGCTGTAGAAAAACGAGTAGATAAATTGTTTGAGAAGAGTGGAGTTCTTGCTTCTTTGTGAGATTCAACCCACTTGACTTTCTCCTAAAAAATGTAATTTCGATTAAAGGTCAGGCATATTTTAAACACTACCAACAAACCCATTGTAGCTCATTACAGAGAAAATAAAGCTCAAAAAAGAAAGATTAATGAGCTTGAAAATGTAATTTTACACTTCAATTGAGCTAAAAATGAATTCACAAAGAGAATTAAAAATAATTAACTTCATTAAAACTAATGGAGCATCATCATCTAAAATAATATTTGACAACCTTTCTATAGATATAAGTTATGCCACTTTAAAAAGAGTTTTAACTAAGCTCATCATCGAAGAATCTATCAAATCTATTGGTAAAGGAAAAGGAACTAAATACATCATTTCACCTGCTTATGAGCTATTAGAATCTATAGACATTGAAAAGTATTACGAAAAAGAGATTGATGATAGAGAAATTAAGGAAAGTTTTAATTTAGAAATCATTACTAAAACTTTAAACAATCATAGCATCTTCACCAAAAGTGAATTGGAAAGATTAAGAAATCTACAAGAAGATTACAAATCCAACATAGAGCAACTATCAACAAATGAATACAATAAAGAATTAGATAGATTAGCGATTGATTTAAGTTGGAAATCATCACAAATTGAAGGAAATACCTATTCCCTGCTTGAGACTGAAAGATTAATTAAAGAAAAAGAAACAGCTTCTGGAAAAACTAAAGAGGAGGCTATTATGCTGTTAAATCACAAAGATGCGTTAGATTTTATTATAAAAGAATCAGACTACTTACATCCCTTATCAGTATCAAAGATAGAAGATATTCATAGCGTTCTAATCAAAGAACTTGCAGTAGAAAGAAATCTAAGAAAGCGTAGAGTTGGTATCTCAGGAACAAACTACCGACCATTAGATAATGAATTTCAAATATTAGAGGCTTTGAAAAGCTCCTGTGATTTAATTAATTCTAAAGAAAGCATTTTTGAAAAAGCATTATTAGCTTTAGTCTTAATTTCATATATCCAACCCTTTATGGATGGAAACAAACGAACTGCAAGAATAGTTAGTAACGCAATTTTAATAAATGACAATTATTGTCCTTTATCATTTAGAACTGTTGACTCTATCGATTATAAGAAAGCAATGCTATTATTTTACGAACAGAACAATATTTCAAGATTTAAAGAGATTTTTATAACTCAATTTGAATTTGCTGTCAAAACTTATTTCTAGAAAAGAAAAACGGGTAGATAAATTGTTTGAGATAGGTGGATCACTATCTAAATTATCAAGCTGAGTTTATCGATGACTTAACAATTTAACAAAATATCGTTCAGAGTGGCAATTAAATATTAATTCTTCAATATTTGCTTAACAAAAACCTCTTCATTTACAATTAATTGTAAATAATAAACGCCTTTACTGTAATTAATAATATCCATTTCTAGTTTTTGCTGACCAGGAGGTATCACTCCTGACTTAATTATTCTCGAAGTAATATCCATTAATTTAAAACCAACTTGTTCATTCAAACCCACTGGTTTCTCAATGACAAAGACACCCGTGTTAGGATTTGGATAAACATTGATGTTGTATCCATTCTTAAAATCATTAATGCCAACCATAAAATACGGGATACAAGAGGTTGTGTCTTCACAAGTTAGAAATTGATGCTGTTGAGCATTCAATCGAAGTTTATAATTACCAGAAGTATTTATTACATAAAAAAGGTTATTAGCATCTAGGTTTGTAAGAGGAAAAGATGAACTTCCATTACAAGAAAACCATTGAAACTTAATAAGACCAGTTGGTATACCAAATAACCAATTAGAAGCAACTGCGAAAAGAGTATCATTTGATTGAACTATTGCAGCTTTAGAAATATCAATAGAAATGTAATAAGACATTAAACTATCACATCCTGCGGTGTTAGGTATAGTATCATAATATAATCCAGATGCTGTCCATATTTTACCACTTGGAGAAGTGAAAACTGGTGAGCAGGTGCTAGTAGTAATAAATCTAGTTGTATTACCAATAGTTAATTGAACATCAACTATACTATCACATCCATATTGATTAATTATTGACAATGTATCTCGATATACACCAGAATTTGTCCAAGCTTGATTACCCGAATAAGACACAAAAGTATCACAAGTATATTCTTGAATCACAGGGATAGTTGAAATCGGAATGGTTAAACTAACAGTATAAGTACTGTCACAACCAACACTATTTGCATTATAAAGAGTATCCATATAGGTTCCAGAGACAGTCCAAACTTGATTGCCAGTTTGGGAGTTGTATGGAGGACAAGCTACCCAAATAGATTTAACTCCTCCAGCAGATGATTGAAGAATAGTTAAATTAATAATTAAATTACTATCACATCCTATTGCATTTGTAAATGTATTTATATAAGTTCCAGAATTATAATAAGTAGCTCCATTAGGGGCTAAATAGCTATAACAGGCTGTAGGGTAAATCGTGTTTAAAGATTCATTATATATTGTTACCGTGGTCGTAATTATACTATCACAATAAGCTTGAAGAGGGTTACCAATTGTGTCTAAATAAGTTCCTGAACTTGTCCAAAATTGATTACCACTTAGACTGGTAACACTTCCGCAACCACTCATCGTATTGATGCCGTAAGTAGTATTATAAACAACAACAGTATCAGCAAAAAAATCTCTACATCCAGACATATTTGGTATCGTATCGTAATAAATTCCACTAGTATAGTAGACCTGTGTCATACTAGGCATCATAAAGCTATCACATGCAAAGACCAAACTAGAATAATGATTATCATTAATACTTAGCAATATATTCATTATACTATCACAACCAAAAGCATTAGGTAGAGTGTCATATACTGTATATGTTCCGCTAGCTGTATAAGTTGCCCCACCACTCGGCACAGTATAACCACTACATCTATCAACCGTTACCAATGATATAGAATTAGAATTGGTATAATTAATAGTAATGATACTATCACAGCCTATTGAATTTACAATGATATCCTGGTAGACACCAGTGCCAGTTATTACAGACCCACTAGGTGCTATATAAGAACCACAACCATTAACATTCATAACACTAGTTGATGGAATGCATGAAGAAAATTTTGCACAAAACCCGGACCATGTATTATTTAAATTCGTTGGAGTATTTATTAAATTATATATTATATAACTAGGGTTAATATCTAAAGTATCTTTGTAATATCCACCCATATAAATATTCTGATTATTATCAAGTGTTATACAATTGCCTCTATTTTTTTCAGAACTTAATGTTTTACCAAATGTTCTTGACAACAAACGGCTACCCGTAGGGTCTAATTTTATCATAAATACATCTTCACTGCTACTACTAGTAACAACATACGATCCAGCCCCTGGAGAAAAATCAACTGTATTGCTAAAGTGCCCTGTAATAAATATATTTGAAGCTGTATCTAGGTCAAGTCCATATGTTTCAAAACTATTATAATTACCTGTGAAAGTCCGTACAAAACTAAAACTCCCCGATGAAGTCCATTTTGCAATATACCCACTTCGTGATGACACATTAGGAGTCGACCTAATATCGGTGTTAGAGGAAGGATTAAAATCTACATAATCACTATAAACTCCTGTAAAGTATATATCTCCATTAGGAGTAACTTTAAAATCTTTACATATAGAAAATCCGCTATATGAAGGACTAACAATTTGTGTCGATTTTGCCCAAATATAGTTTCCACTAGAGTCTAATTTCACAAAGAAAGCTTGAAAATTACTTCCTGCACTTAAAGTTGTTACTCCTAGACCGGGGTTAAAATCACCTGACCCGGAAAACCGACCACCAAAAAAAACATTATTATTAGAATCTAAATCAATATTATTAGCATATTCATCACTTCCAGCGCCAACGGATTTCACCCAAATAAAAGCTCCATTTGCATTTAATTTCAATGCAAAAACATCTCTATAATATGGCGACTCCGACATGATATTATATATTCCAGATCCTGGATCAAAATCCGTTAACCCAACATAATCACCTGCTATATATATATTATTAACATTGTCTGTTGTTACAGCTACACCTTCTTGCCTATTGCTCCCACCAATCGTCTCAACCCAAATTAAATTCCCACTTCCATCTATTTTAAGGACAAAAAGATCACTCGATCCAGTAGAGGTTATATTGTTAATACCTGCTGTTGGATCAAAATCTAGAGTCCCCCAAAATTGTCCAACTACTACTATATCTCCATTTTCATCAACAACTACACTTGTTCCTTTAGAATCTCCATAACTATTAGCAGAAAATAATTTTATCCAAATAACACTACCGTTACTATTTTGTTTTAAAACAAAAACACTTTTTTCTATAGTTGTTGGTATTAAAGGTGTTGTAAAAGGGGTAAACTCCGTATTTCCGCTAAGCCAACCTGTTGAATAAACGTTGCCCGAACTATCTATATCAATTGATAAAATTTCCGCTCCATCCAAATAATTTGTTCCAACAGGCTCTCTTATTCCTAAGGCCCATTCTAACTTCAAACTTTGACCAAAAGAACTTATTGATGTCAATATTATTAGAGTAAGAATTAAATATTTTTTCATAGCAATTTGCTTTAATAGCTTATGAAAGTAGTAAAAAAATATTTTAAAAAAATGATACTAGAGAATATATCTAGGTTTTATTAGAAAACCAATTCAACTGACCACTTAAAAAAGTAGCCATTCAAAAAAACCTACCTCATCCCCTCAGGAATAACACAAACAGGAATAGCATCCATTTTATGTTGGTTTTGAGTGTTTAGTTTGGTGTAAATTGCAAACACTTCTTGCTCTCTGGTTGTAAATTTTGTGCTATCAAAAACACCTTTTTCGGTAAGTTCCATTGCCCATTCTAATTCTGGATAAGAAGCCCCTATTTGATCTTCATCGGTTCGTTCATCGCCCCATAAACCATCTGTTGGTACTGCTTGTTGAATATCAGTATTGATCTTTAATTGTTTGGCTAATTCAAATACTTCAGTTTTGGTTAAATCGGCTATCGGACTTAAATCCACACCACCATCACCATACTTGGTAAAAAAACCAACACCAAAATCTTCTACTTTATTTCCTGTGCCCAACACCAAATAATTATTAATTTGAGCATGGTAATATAAAGTTGTCATTCTAAAACGAGCACGAGCATTAGCTAAAGCCAAAAATTGAGTTTCTTTATGTTCAGTAGCGGGTAACTCATTTACAAAAACATCAAAAACGGGAGTTAATTCCGTTTCTAAACTATTTACTAACGTATAATTATCTTTTAAATATTGGATGTGCTGTTGCGCTCTTTTAACCTGAGAAGCGTCTTGATGAATCGGCATTTCCACACACAAAACAGGCAAACCTGTTAGCGCTCCTAATGTTGATGTTACTGCAGAATCTATTCCTCCAGAAATTCCTATTACAAAACCTTTGGTGTGCGATTGTTTTACATAGCTTTTTAGCCAATCAACAATGTGTGTTATTACTTTTTCTGAGTTCATCTTAAAAATATAGCCCTATTTCTAAAGCAAAATAATTAATGTTAGCTGAAGCATCTTTATCTTTATATACAGGCTTTCCATCAGTACCTAACGTTGCATTTCCATTAGCATCCAATTCATTCGGCTTACTGTTTAACACATTAATAAACCCATTATTGTAAGTTACTCCTACACTTATATTCGTATTCCCAGAAAGGTTATACTCAATCCCCCCTCCAATAACTAACCACATATTCATAAAAAACACATCACTACTGGTATTTTCATTTTCTAATTTAGGGTAACCTGCTGCATACTCATAATCACTATTTGAATTTAGCTTAAAAGCTGTTCTCAAACCAAAAGCACCGTAGTAAGTCATATAACCCAATTGATTGGTTCTTAATTTTAATACCACAGGAATTTCTAAATATTGAATATTATAAGATTGTTTCACCTTACTTGGAAAATAATTACCCGAACCATCTTTATACAAGCCTTCGTAAGAAACTTCTCCTCCTAAAGAGGAAACAAAAAGACCTGTAGAAAACAAATAGTTTTTAGTTAAAAAGAATTCTGTAGAAAGTCCGTAATTAAAATTAAATCGAGTTCCTTCTCCTTCAAAACCCGAAGTGCTTGGTGATAGCCACGAAAGATTAGGAGAAAACTGCAGTCCTAATCTAAAAGTTCGATCATCTTCTTTCGTAGCAACGGGATCATTTTTAAATTTATCTTCTTGTGCAGAAAGGTTACTAAAGATAAAGCTAAATAATATTAAAGTGAGTAATTTTGAAAGCTGTTTCATTGTTATCATTTGAAATTGTTAAGCAACAAATTTACAGTATAATTAAACGCCTTAAACATCGTGAAAATCAACTTTTCAACACCTAAAATAGCCACTTTGTTAATGCTCACTTTTTTGAGTTTTTCTTGCGGCAACAACCCTTTAGAAATTGACGTTTCTGATGTAAACTTAACCTTAACACTAAAGCGGTTTGAACAAGATTTATTTAGCCATAAAGGTGATCTTACAGAAAAACAGATTGATGATTTGAATGAAAAGTATACTGCTTTTTTTCAAGATTTTACACAAAGTGTAATTAATGTAGGCGCACGTAACAACCCTAATTTTGCTTACAAACTAAGTGATTTTACTATCGACTCTTACATTAAAGAGGTTTATGATGATGTGGAAAAACAATATGCAGATTTCTCTCCTTATCAAAAAGATTTAGAAGCTGCTTTTAAACATTACAAACACTATTTCCCTAAAAAAGTAGTGCCCGAAATAATCACTTATGTTTCAGGATTTAATTATTCGATAATTACTGATGACCATTATTTAGGTATTGGTTTAGACATGTTTTTAGGGAGTGACTACAAAGCTTATCCACAATTGGGATATCCACAATATAAAATTAATACCATGACTAAAGATTATTTGGTAGTTGGCGCAATAAATGGTTGGGTAAGTACCGAATTTGAATTGGCAGAAGTTCAGGCAAACCTTTTAACAGAAATGATACATCAAGGTAAAATGTTATATCTAATGGATGCATTAATGCCTAAAGCGGAAAATTATCTTAAAATTGGGTACAATAAAGCTCAAATTTCTTGGTGCGAAAACAATGAAAAAAGTATTTGGTTTTTCTTTATCGATAATGAATTATTGTACAAAAAAGAAACCAAAGAGATTATAAAATATATGGGAGAAGCTCCTTTTACCCAAGGATTTCCAGAAGGCTCTCCTGGTAGAATTGGTCATTATTTAGGATGGCAAATTGTAAAAGCCTACATGGCTAAAAACCCTAAAATAACATTAGAACAATTGATGCAGCAAACGGATGCTCAAGAAATTTTAAATCAATCGAAATATAAACCGTAAATAAGTAAATAGAAAGGAGCCAATAGGAAATAGTTAATTCCTGAACTCCTATTAATTATAATAAGAACTATTGCCTTTTGCCTATTTGGCTTGTGGCATTAAAAATAAAATAAAATGTCAAAAAAATCAACCATTAACTTCACCATCTCTTTAGATGAAAATCATATTCCAGAAGAAATTGTATGGGCTGCGTCAGATACTGGAGAAGATGCTGTAAAAGCAGCAAAAGCTATGATGATTAGTATTTGGGATAAAAAAGAAAGTAATACCCTACGTATGGATTTATGGACTAAAGAGATGAAAGTAGATGAAATGCGTCACTTTTTTATGCAGTCATTAATTACCATGTCGGATGTTTATGAAAGAGCAACCAACGATACAGAAATTGCAGATGAAATTCGTGAGTTTGGAAAAACTGTTGGCGAAAAAATGGTGAAAAAAAATTAGAAGTAATCTGTAGTAAGTAATTAGTGAACAGTTTTAAGATACTGGACACTATCAACTAACTACTTAATCCTAAACAAAATGAGCAAAGCATTTATTCAAAAATATAACATTCCCGGACCAAGATATACCAGCTACCCTACCGTTCCTTTTTGGGATAAAGAAGGTATCGCTTACGCAGATTGGATGGCAACAACCAAAAAAGCGTTTACAGAAAGCAATGATACTGAAGGGATAAGCATTTATATTCATTTGCCATTTTGCGAAAGCTTATGTACGTTTTGTGGTTGCCACAAAAGAATTACCAAACAGCATAGTGTTGAACAGCCATACATTGAAACACTATTAAAAGAATGGGATTTATATTGCGATTTATTTGGTAAAAAACCACGTATTAAAGAAATTCATTTAGGAGGAGGAACACCTACTTTTTTTAGTCCTGAAAGTTTAGAAAAATTGATTAACGGTATTTTATCTAAATCAGAAAAATGTGAAGAATTTGAGTTTAGTTTTGAAGCTCATCCTAATAACACGAGCAAAGAACACTTGCAAACTTTATATGACTTAGGATTTAGAAGAAATAGTTTCGGGGTACAAGATTATGACCCTAAAGTTCAAAAAACAATTAACAGAATACAACCTTTCGAAACCGTTAAAAAAGTAACGGATTGGAGTAAAGAAATCGGTTACACCTCTATTAGTCAAGATTTGGTTTTCGGATTACCACATCAAACCAAAGAGAGTATTATTGATACCATCGAAAAAACAAAAACATTAAAACCAGACCGTATTGCTTTTTACAGTTATGCACATGTGCCTTGGATAAAAGGTGTAGGACAAAGAGGTTATGATGAAAATGATTTACCAAGCGCTGATGAAAAACGCGTGCTTTATGAAACTGGAAAACAAATGCTACATGATTTAGGTTATGTAGAAGTTGGGATGGATCATTTTGCTTTAAAAACAGACACCTTACACCAAGCAATGGAAGCCAAAACCTTACACCGTAATTTTATGGGCTACACGGCTAGTAAAACTCAACTAATGGTTGGTTTAGGTATGAGTTCTATTAGTGATTCGTGGTATGCTTTTGCTCAAAATGCGAAAACGGTGGAAGAATATACCGAGTTAGTTAACGCTGGTAAAATCCCAATCTTTAGAGGTCACTTATTAAGTGACGAAGATTTGGTTATTCGTCAACACATCTTAAACATTATGTGTCATTTCGAAACTTCATGGAAAGATGCTGATATGCAATTTCCTGAACTGCAAGATTGTTTAACCCGTTTAAAAGAAATGGAAAAAGATGGATTGGTTTCGATTACCGAAAATGGATTAAGTTTACCCGAAGAAGCACGCCCTTTTGTTAGAAATATTTGTATGGCTTTTGACTTACAATTACTTAGAAACAAGCCAACAACACGTGTTTTTTCTATGACAATCTAATTTTCTCATTTATTAACAATCTAATCTCTTTTTTTTGAGATATTGGAAAGCTAAAACTAAGTTATTCCAACATATGAATCAAACACGTAATATTATCAGGCAAGTCTTTGCTGTACGATAGAATTGCTATCAAAACCATTTATATGAAAGAATTCTATTCTTTCATATAAATTACTTATTTTGGTGTTCTACTATTAAAGATTCAGCAACCTTTTGCATCTGCTTGTCGTCTTTGATATAACCAAAACAAATATTTACATTCATGATTCGTAACCAATTAAGCGTATTTTTAATAATACTCTCCTTTTTTCTTACCTCAACATCTGATGCTCAGATAGTTATTAATGAATATTCCTGTGCTAATTCTACTAATGCTGGTGATCCAGATTTTTATGGTGAAATGGAAGATTGGGTAGAGCTCTACAATACTTCTGGTGCGCCAGTAGACTTAAGTGGTTATTACTTTAGTGATAAAGCAAATAATCCTCAAAAATTTCAAGTACCTGGTAGCATTAATATTCCTGCAAATGGATATCTGATGGTTTACGCATCAGGAAGAGCAACCATTGCTGGCGGTGTTGAAATTCATACCAGCTTTAAACTCACACAAACAAAATTTGAAAAAATTATTCTTTCTGATGCTGTAGGAACTATTATTGATAGTTTAACTATAAACCCTACACAGCATTTACATTCAAGAGGCAGAACAACAGATGGAGCTGCAACTTGGAGCCTATTCACCAATTCTACTATCAATGGTTCAAACAGTAATCCGCAATTAGAATATGCTCCAATTGACCCTATAAGTATAGCTGCAGGGTTTTACACTTCGGCACAAACGATTAATTTATCATCTCCAGACCCTAACGTCACAATATATTACACTACCAATGGATTTGAACCAACTACAGCATCCACACAATATTCAGGACCAATAACAATTTCAACCACTACAGTTTTAAGAGCTCGAGGTTTTAGCTCTGTTGCCAACACACCTCCTAGTTTTATCGAAACCAACACAATTTTCATCAATACACCACACACCGTTCCCGTAATTTCAATTTGTGGAGATGAAGTAATGACGTTATTAAACGGAACTCAGAATGAACCTGATGGATCTTTAGAGTATTTTGATAGAGCAGGAATTATGCAAACAGAAGCTACCGGAACATTTGATAAGCACGGTAACGATTCATGGGCTTACGATCAAAGAGGAGTTGATTTTGTTGCTAGAGATCAATATGGATACAATTACGCTTTAAAACATAAATTATTTGCCAATAAATCTCGTAAAAAGTTTCAGCGTGTTATTTTAAAAGCAGGAGCTAGTGATAACTATCCTTTTGAGGGTCAGGCTAACAATAGCTACCCAGGAGAACTTGGTGGTGCTCACATTCGAGATGCCTATGTTGCTGCACTATCTCAAAATGGTGATTTATTGTTAGATGAAAGAACTTATGATGCGTGTATATTATATGTAAATGGTCAGTACTGGGGTGTTTACGAAACAAGAGAAAAAGTTGATGACAATGATTTTATGGATTATTATTATGACCAAGACGAGCAATATGTAGATAGTCCAAATTATATTCAGTATTTAAAAACTTGGGGCGGTACTTGGGAAAAATTTGGAGCACCAAATGCTCAAAATGATTGGGATGCTTTAGTTACTTATGCTACTACCAACAATTTAGCTATACCAGCAAATTTTGCTTTTGTTCAAAGCCAATACAAATGGAAAAGTTTAATCGATTACATGGTGTTAAATTCTTACATCGTTAATCACGATATGCTAAACTGGAACACATCATGGTGGAGAGGATTGGACCCTAATGGTAGTAAATTAAAATGGAGATATAGTTTATGGGATATGGATGCTACATTTAACCATTACACCAACTATACAGGAACACCTAATACAGGAGCCAACACAGATCCTTGTGACATTGATAATCTAGGAGATCCAGGAGGGCAAGGTCATATCCCTTTATTAAATGCACTAATGGCAAACCCTACATTTAATCAATATTACATTTCTAGGTATATCGATTTATCTAACACTACCTTTAAATGCACCAATATGATAGCCGTTTTAGACAGTTTAATTGACGATATCAATCCAGAAATGCCTGGGCAAATTACCCGATGGGGAGGAACTATGCCTGAATGGAATCAAAATGTACAAGATTTAAGAGATTTTATTAATGCAAGATGTACAGCAATTAACCAAGGACTAATAGATTGTTATAACGTAACAGGTCCTTATCCATTAGATATTAATGTAAACCCAATTGGAGCAGGAGAAGTTCAGGTTAACTCTATTACTCCTACCAACTATGTTTATAGTGGAGATTATTTTGGAAATATTGACATTCTTTTAAAGGCTACAGATAATCCTGGTTATACTTTTGATCATTGGGAAATTTTTAACCACACACTAGATTCTGTAATCACAAACAGAAATAATTCTGTTCAAATAACTCAAGGAGATAGTATTATTGCTCATTATATTTTAATTGGTGATACTGTTAATTTAACTTTTGATGTTACACCTGTTGGAGGTGGTAATATTTCTATAGATGGTTTTACACCGCCAGCTTATAGTTATTCAGATATTTACCCAGAAAACAGCACCTTAGATTTAATAGCGACACCTCAACCTGGTTATGTTTTTAATTTTTGGGAATCTACCGCAGCTATTCCTACAATTTTTACGCCTAGTATTAACGACCAAAATGTAACTATTACGGTTGCAGAAGATGATAGTATTGTCGCTCACTTTTTAATATTAGATACTTTTGATATCGAATACAGAGTTACTCCACTTGTAATGGGAGAAATAACTATTGACTCTAACACTGTTTACGAAGATACCACTACTAACTTTGTAAATAAACGATACATTACCGGAACAAATATTGACCTACTAGAGATTCCTATTAGTAATATGTTATTTGATAGATGGGAATCTCAATTCCATATACTTAATCCATCTACAACAAGCTCAACAGTTAGTTTTACCGTTACCGGAGATGATGTAATTACTGCTTATTATATTGAAGAAGTTATTCTCCCACCAAAAGGTGCTGATGTACCATTGGCTTTCTCTCCAAACGGAGATGGAAACAATGATTTCTTGTTTGTATATGGCAATCAGATAGAACGATTTACTTTTACTGTTTACGATAGATGGGGAACAGAAGTATTTAAAACATCTTCTCAAGATGAGGGATGGGATGGAACCTATAATGGTAAAGATGTAGGTTCTGGCGTTTATGTATACAAACTAAAAGTTAACTTTATCGATGGCGGTATCGAAAACAAAACAGGTAACATTACTTTAGTTAGATAGGATGAAGAAAAGAAATATATACACATTATCAATTCTTGCACTGTTAACTTTTTCAGTAAGTGCTCAAGATGTACACTTTTCTCAATTTTTGCAAACACCGCAATTAATTAACCCTGGTGCAACTGGTGTTTTTGGCGGTAAAGTAAGAGGTTTTTTAAATTACAGAACACAATGGAGTTCTTTAGGAAACGCCTATAAAACATACGCGGCATCAATAGATATGCCCATATCTAAACGTAGAAACAATGCTTATTTTGGTTTAGGGTTAAACTTTTATAAAGATGCTGCAGGAAGTGCTGATTTTGGAAATACTATGGTTGGATTATCTGCTTCAGGAATTTTGCCTGTTACCAAAAACCATACTTTTTCTTTAGGGTTACAAGCGGGTTACGGACAATACTCTGCCAATCTTTCTTCTCTTACTTGGGGAAGCCAATTTAATGGTTCTGAATTCGATTTAGCACTAAATAACAATGAGTCTATTGTTAATCAATCCTCTAAATATTTAGATGTTGGAGCAGGTTTTTTATATCAATTTAAAAATACCAGCAATCATTTTTTAGGAACTAAAATGTCAAGTTTTGATATTGGTGTGAGTGGCTTTCATTTAAATAAACCTAAACAAAGTTTTTTAAGCAATACCGAAAGTGAAATTTCTATGAAAATTATAGCCCAGTTTTCAGGCACATTTGATATTCCATCTTCTAAAATAGCTTTACAACCATCTATGTTTTATGCCATACAAGGACCTCACACAGAAATAACCCCAGGTTTTTTATTAAAGTATAAGATGGGAGGTCAAACAAAATATACCGGTTTTTTTAAAGAAAGTGCTTTTTATATAGGAGCGCATTATAGAGTTAAAGATGCTATCATTCCTCAACTGTATTTTGAATTTGCAGATTATATGATTGGATTTTCTTACGATTATAACAATTCTTCTTTAGCTTCTGCAACTGGCGGAAATGGAGGTTTCGAAATATCGTTTAGATACATTAACAAACCAAAAGCATTACAACGTGCCTCTTTTAGGTAAGTTTTTGATACTTTCGTAAGGTGATAAAAAAATTAGCAACATTTTCGTTTCATGCTTTAGGCTGGAAAACTGCTAGAGAAATTCCAAAAGATATTAAAAAATATGTAATTATTGCGGCACCACACACCAGCAATTGGGATTTTTTATACACGCGCCTATTTTTTATTATGAAGGAAATTCCTTTAAAATTTTTCATAAAAAAAGAATGGTATTTTTTCCCTTTTAACATTATTTTAAACAGTTTAGGAGGAATTCCTGTTAACAGAAAAAAGAAAGAAAACCTAACTCAAGAAGTCGCTGATATTTTTAGTAAACATAAAGAATTAGCCATTTTAATACCGCCAGAAGGAACACGAAAGTACAATCCCAATTGGAAAAAAGGTTTTTATTACGTTGCTCAAAATGCAAACGTTCCTATCGTTTTGGGCTACATCGATTATGAAAAAAGAATTGGTGGTTTAGGTCCTGTTTTTTATCCTACAGGAGATATTGAAAAAGATATGGAAGAAATCAAAAGTTTTTATAGAAACATTAAAGGTAAATATCCTGAAAATGGGGTGAGGTAAATTCTCTTCGCAAAAAAAAGCTACTGATTAAGTAGCTTTTTTTGTAATATTTATTTCACTATGATTTAGTTAGTTCTGTACTCAAATTTATGAGCAGCTAAATCTTCGTTTGCTTTTGCAATTTTTACTTTTAAGTTTTCTTTGTATGCTACCGTTTTATTAAAAACAGCCTCATCACCAGACCCAATAATTTGTGCAGCTAAAATACCTGCATTTAAAGACCCATTAATACCAACAGTTGCCACAGGAATACCTGGAGGCATTTGCACGATAGCTAACAAAGCGTCCATCCCATCTAAACTTGCTTTAATTGGAACTCCAATAACTGGTAAAGGAGTCATAGCAGAAATAACACCTGGCAAATGAGCCGCCATACCTGCTGCTGCAATAATTACTTTAATACCATTTTGCTTCGCATTTTTAGCAAATTCTTCCACTTTTTCTGGTGTTCTATGAGCAGATAATGCATTTACCTCAAAAGGAATTTGCATTTCATTTAAAAAATCTGCTGTCTTTTGCATTACAGGCCAATCGCTTGTACTGCCCATTATTATACTTACTAGTGGTTTCATATTTCTATAGCTATTAATTATTTAACAACAAAACTACTTATTATGCCGAGTATTTTAACAATCACTATTTAAATTAATTACATTTGTGTTCTTATATAAAATTATGAGCACAATCACTATCAAAGACAAGTCATTTGTCCCTTTTATTGAAGAGGATAAATTGCAAGACGCGGTTAAAAAAGTAGCCGATCAAATCAACAAAGATTATAAAGGAAAACAGCCTATATTTTTAGGCGTTCTCAATGGTTCATTTATGTTTTTTAGCGACTTGCTAAAATCCATAGACTTACCTTGTACTGTTTCGTTTGTAAAAATGGCTTCTTATGAAGGAACCAGTTCTACAGGAACCATTAATGAGTTAATTGGTTTAAGCGAAGACATTTCAGGTAAAGACATTATTGTTGTTGAAGACATTGTTGACACAGGAAATACTTTAGAAAAAATATATCAAATTTTAGCTGATAAAAATGCCAATAGCATTAAAATAGCTACCTTATTATATAAACCTGAAGCATATAAAAAATCTCACACTATTGATTACGTTGGTATGGATATTCCAAATGCCTTTGTTTTAGGGTATGGATTAGATTATGATGGTTTAGGAAGAAATTTAAGTTCATTATTTGTATTAAAAGAATAAAAAAATGTTAAACATCGTATTATTTGGCCCTCCGGGAGCAGGAAAAGGAACTCAAGCAGAAAAACTAATTGCTAAATACAATTTAGTACACCTTTCTACAGGAGATATTTTTAGAGCAAACATTAAAGGAGAAACAGAATTAGGCGTTTTAGCAAAAAGCTATATGGATGGAGGGAATTTAGTTCCTGATGAAGTAACCATTAAAATGCTAGAAGCCGAAGTAAATAAAAACCCTGAAGCTACAGGTTTTATTTTTGATGGTTTTCCAAGAACTACTGTTCAGGCAGAAGCTTTAGCTACTTTTTTAAAAGGAAAAGGAACTGAAATTTCTGTAATGTTAGCGTTAAATGTTGCCGAAGAAGAATTAATCAAAAGATTATTATTAAGAGGTAAAGATAGCGGTAGAGCAGACGATCAAGATGCAAATATCATTGCAAACAGAATTAAAGTTTATAACGATCAAACTGCTGTAGTAGCTGATTTTTATAGCGCACAAAACAAGTTTCAAAAAATTGATGGAGTTGGTTCTATCAATGATATTTTTGAAAGATTGTGTAAAGCAATTGAAACACAAAAAATATCAGCTTAATATAGGCTGCAATTAGAACAACAAAATGGCAAGTAGTAACTTTATAGATTACGTAAAAATAAATTGTAAATCTGGTATCGGAGGAGCAGGTTCTCGTCATTTTAGACGAGAAAAATACATTGCCCAAGGTGGTCCTGATGGTGGTGATGGCGGTAGAGGTGGTCACGTAATTATTCGTGGAGACAAACAACTTTGGACGCTTTTACATCTTAAACATAAAAGACATATTAAAGCTGGACATGGTGCTGCAGGTAGTAAATCTACTAGTACCGGAGCAGAAGGTGAAGATGTTTATGTTGATGTTCCTTTAGGAACTGTTGCTAAAGATTCTGAAACTGGTGAAGTGTTATTTGAAATAACAACTCATGGTGAAGAGGTTATTTTAGTAAAAGGTGGTAGAGGTGGTTTAGGAAACAACCATTTTAAAACAGCGACCAACCAAGCACCGAGATATGCACAGCCAGGTGAAACTTACACCGAATCTTGGAAAATTTTAGAATTAAAAGTTTTAGCTGATGTTGGTTTAGTAGGGTTTCCTAATGCAGGAAAATCAACTTTACTTTCTGTTGTTTCGGCAGCAAAACCAGAAATTGCCAACTACCCTTTTACTACATTAGTACCTAACTTAGGAATGGTACCATACCGTGGTCATAAATCTTTTGTAATGGCAGATATACCTGGTATTATTGAAGGTGCTCACGAAGGAAAAGGTTTAGGTTTACGTTTTTTAAGACACATTGAAAGAAATGCTGTTTTATTATTTATGGTTCCTGCCGACAGTGATAACATTCAAAAAGAATACAAAACATTACTGAACGAGCTCAACCAATTTAATCCCGAATTGATGGATAAAGATAGAATTTTAGCCATTTCAAAATCAGATATGTTAGATGATGAATTGAAAGCTGAAATTGAAAAAGATTTACCAGATGTTCCTTATTTATTTATCTCTTCTGTTGCACAACAAGGTTTAACAGAATTAAAGGATTTACTTTGGGAAAAGATTGATGTTTAACAATTGGTCTAATTGTTGGTAAATTTCACTTTATGAAAAATCTGATTTTTATACTTTTATTTACGCTCTTACCTTTTTCAAAAGGGTTTTCTCAATTTTTTACTAATGCTGAAAAACTTGAAGCGGAAGAAATGATTGCTATTTGTAATAGCTTTACCTTTTTAGATTTATACAATTCTGACAGTACAATTATCCCTACGAAATATCAGTTAACTTATACTTCTCCAATTTTAGGTTTAGATAACAAGTTTCAAGTTTACAAAACAAATTCTTCTGCAGTAATCAACCTGAGGGGATCTACTGCAAAAAAAATAAGTTGGTTAGAGAACTTCTACTCATCTATGATACCAACAGAAGACACCATTGTTATTCAAGATAAAAAATCACACTACAAACTTTCTAATGATACTAATGCGACTGTTCATGCTGGATTTACGCTTGGCTTGGTATTTATTGCTGATGATGTGGTTAAACAAATCAACAAGCTAAACGAACAGAATATTTATAACATTACCATAACCGGACACAGCCAAGGTGGTGCTTTAGCAATACTATTAAGAGCTTATTTAGAACTACTACCGAGTAATGTTATTTCTCAAAAAAACAACTTTAAAACTTATGCTTTTGCTCATCCAAAAGTTGGAAACAGAGCCTTTGTTGATTGTTACAGTTCTCTTTGTGAAAAAGGATCTAATTATAGTATTGTAAACCCAGAAGATATTGTACCTAGAACACCTCTTTCATACACGTACACGAACACCAATTCAATAAAAAAAATAATGAAGATCTATAACGATCAATCTGTTAGTCTTAAAGAAATTACTTATGGAAAAATAGGTTATTTTGGCAGATACAGAGCAGCATTAACAGTAAATTACCTTTCAAAATCTATCCACAAAGAAATATGTAAAACATTGGGAGACATTACAATTGAAATGCCTAAATATAAAAGCGAAATTAACTATTGTATTATGCCCAACCGAATAGAATTAGATCCTTTTGAGTATCCTGAAATTCATAAAAAAAAGGAAAATGGTAAAGATAGAGAAGAACTAAAAAAAGAGCCTAATTTTTTCCAACACAAATCTTATAATTATTATGTTGGATTTTTAAAAATGTTTTATCAAAAAAGATATAACAAACTAAAAGTAAAAGTGTTGCCAGAAAACTTATAGTTACAACAAGTTCTCTTATTTTCATAGTATCAAACTTTATTTATTATTTAAATTGAAGCAAGCAATCCTCCAAGGTTTATGTGGTTATATCCATATAAACCTTGGAGGATTCTTTATAATATATAGACCTGTCAGGTTTTGAAAACCTGACAGGTCTACTTCTCAATAAAATTAAATTCTCTTGAAAGGTTTTATTTTACAACTAATCGAAGTTACTGTTTCATTTATAAACACACCTCTAATCCTTTTTCTTATCCCTAATTTTCTTAACCAGAACAGATGATACTATTACAGAAAAAGATAAAAGAATAAGCAACAAAGACCTATAAGGACGATAATCCAAATTTTTTACTGCAGGAAAACTTGATAATATTATCAAGACTATTCCTAATTGATACATAAACTGATTTTTAAATTCAAGATAGAAATTATAAAAAAGTAATGATACCAAAAGAAGCTCTCCTGTAATAATAATTATCATTCCAAATCCAATTGAACGATGATGCATAGGGAGTATTGCGTAAAGTAAACTATGAATAATCCATAAAATAACTAATTGGACAATAGTTATAATTATAGGAATAAATATTTTTTTTACAATCATAACTGCTCAAAAACAAGATATATTATCCCATGATAGTTTAAAATAAGTTAACATTTTTTTAAACCACTACTTTGTTGTTATTTACTACGCCATAAACTTTACCTGTTAATTCAATATCAAACAAAGGTGTGTTTTTAGCTTTAGAAGCATTGTTTTCTTTTGTTAAGTTCCACTTTTCGGTAGGACTAAATAAGGTTATGTTGGCTTTTTCTCCTTCCTTTAAAATTGGAGAAGCAATATTTAAAATTGCTCTTGGTTTTATTGTGAATGAAGCAATAATTTCTTCTACACTTAATTTATTGCTTAAAGCGGTGTTAGCTGCAGCAAAAGAAGTTTGTAAGTTTATCATACCAAAAGCAGCATGATCAAATTCACATTGTTTATTTTCAATATCTTCTGGCGTATGATCAGAGCAAATAGCATCAATTACTCCATCTTTAATCCCTTTTACCAACGCTTTAATATCAGTTTTTGTTCGCAAAGGAGGCATTACTTTATAATTGCTTTCAAAGTCAGTTAAATTGCCATCATCCAACAGTAAATGGTAAGAATTAGTGTCTGCAGTAATTTGCAAACCTTTTTTCTTTGCCGCAGCAATTAACTCTACTGATTTTTTAGTACTCACATTGGTGATGTGTAATGGAGCGTTACAATATTCTGCTAAATGTATATTTCTACTTACCATAAGCTCTTCAGCTAAAGCAGGAATTCCTTTTAAGCCCAATTGAGTACTCACTTCGCCCTCGTTCATTTGTCCTTTTCCGTACAAGGTTTTATCATCGGCAAAAGCCATTATCAAACCATTAAAAGACTGATTGTACAATAAGGCTCTATTTAATAAACTAGGATTAGCAATGGCTTGTTTGTTATCTGTAAAAGCTACAGCTCCGGCATTGTGCATATCATACATTTCTGCAATTTCTTTCCCTTCGTGTTTGGCAGATAAGCAACCTGTAGGATAAACGGATACAATGTTTCCTTTCGCTTTATTAATGATGTATTCTACTCCCGACTTACTATCTACCACAGGAGAAGTATCAGGCATAATTACTACTTCGGTAAAACCACCCAAAGCAGCGGCTTTTAAACCAGAAGTTAAATCTTCTTTATATTCATGTCCTGGATCGCAAAAGTTAGTCCTCATATCAATCCAACCAGCAGAAAGGTGTAGATTATCAAAATTGAGTTCTTGATAGTTGTTTTCATTATTAATGGTTTTTTCCATTTTAATGATGATCCCTTTTTCAATTAGCACATCTACCACTTTACCATTAAATGGAGAGTTGCTATCAATAATTTTTGCAGATTTAATAAGTGCGTTCATACCTATTTATTTAAGTAGTTTAATTAAAGCAATTTCTATCGCCAAAAACAATAAGGCTAAAATAATGCAATATTTCCAATATCTTTTTCCTGTATTAATTTCTGACAATACCGTTTCTATAGAACCTGTATTACTCACCAATTGAGCATTTAATCCATTTACATCAATTGCATGTTGAATTTCTTCAGCGTTATGAGTTGCCAAGTCTGATTCTAAACGATTGTAATTGTATGCCAATCCAATAGTGTTTTCATTATTGGTTAATTTGTAATTCCCTGCCAACTCTACTCCAGCATTAACAAATACTGTTGTACCTTGATTGTTGTTTTTTAATTGCGGAATTACATCAAAATTATCTCCTAAAATATGGTAGGTATTATCTTTTTGTAAAGACGGAACCTCTAGCGCATAATCTTGCCCAATGGTATAAAATAAGGGGTAGCTTTTTTGACTTAACAAGGCGATATTGTACATTATCGGAACAAACAAGGCGTGATTTATAAACGAGCTCGAAGTCTTATCTAAACTTACCGTACTTAAGTACACATTCCCCTTGCCTACTTGGAAAGCACTTAAAAAATCAGTCCCATTTTTTAATGATAATATTTTAGTTTTAAAAGATGTTCTGTTATTTGATGTGGTATAATGCTGAGTAACTAATGGTAAATTTAAATTGCCTTTTGGCTGTTCATCAAACACATTTTTAAATATTGGATGCTGATAATGAATCGTTTTAACCTTTGTTTTTGACGTATCTAAACCAACGTAATAATTAACCGAAAGCAAACTCAAAAACTCTCGATAATTCTCTATTTTAATTTCTGAAGCAGGCAACACCAATAAACTTCCTCCCATCTCTACAAAGCTTTTTAAAGCAGCAGCCAATCCAGAATTTACTTCATCCAAATTATTAACGATTACTAAATTGCTCTTTTTAATAGCAGAATAATCCAACTGCTGCACTTGCTGCTGCTTGTAATTAAAAATGCTATCCGTACTGTAAATGGCACTTAATGCATTCTGGTCTTTTCCTTTTGTGATGGTTAAAATATCAATATCATCTGCAATAGTATAGGAGAAATAAAAAGCATCATCCATTGTAACAGGCGCATCTTTCAATTCAACCTTACCCTGTTGTACACCTTTGGTTTTATTGGTGTAGTTTAATGTGATGGTTTTACGCTCATTCGCTTTAATACTAAACGTACTCGGAGCAATTAATTGTTTATTAATATATAATTTTAATGGTATTTTTTCTAAGTCAGCATCCCCATTATTGTTAACCTGAACTGTTAATTCCTCTTGCTGTCCTAAAATGTGCGTAGGTGTGCTAAACCAACAGCTATCAATATATAGGTTACTTAATTCATTTGCTTTTAAGGGGATATAATAAGTGCTAACGATAGAATCTGTTAGTACATTTTTAAAATCACTTATTGTTTTTTGAAAATCAGAAAACACATAAAACACTTTATTGCTATTTTCTACAGCATTAATGGCTGATAAATTTCGAGAATGAATATCAGCTATCATTTTGGTTGAAGGAGAAATAACAACCTGCTCAATTTTATCGATAACTTCTTCATTACTTAATAAACGCTGATCTCCAACAGTGTAATTATTGGTTAACAAAGTAAATTTATCTGTTGCTCTAAAAGAACCTACAACTCCAATTGCTTTAGCTTTGGCTTCATCTAATAGTGTACCGTTTTCTCCCATACTTTCCATACTAAAAGAATTATCGATATAAATTCCTACCACATTATTTTGATTGCTGTTGGCAGAAGTATTAATAGGAAGGTAAGGTTGAGCAAAAGCAAACACTAAAAAAGCTATGGCTAAAATCCTGCTTAGTAATACTAATAAGTGTTTAATCTGAGACTTAGACTGCGTTTCTTGCTGTACTTCTTTTAAAAATTCAACATTAGAAAAATAAATTTTCTTGAATTTTCTGAAATTAAATAAGTGAATGATTATAGGTATCGCTATGGCGACTAATGCGTAAAGGAATTCTGGAGCAACAAATTTCATCAAAGCACAAATGTAGTGAAACTAATTTAGTTGTTGAATTTAGGGTTGAATTCTTTTTTTCTAGTATCCTTTTTGCTTAAAAAATAAGCAAAGCTTCCAACTAGGGGGAATAGAATTACTATTAAAATCCAAGCAACACTTGTAGGCTGTTTTTTAAAATTCTTTTTAAGGATGTCAATAATAGCCCATATCCAAAGAATAAAAGCAAGAGAAATAAATATGATAAATAAAATTGGAGCCAATTCCATAATGGTTTAATTTTTGTTTGATAAAATTAAGAAATTATAACCAACATTACATTTGGTATTTTTGCAACTTAATGAAAAGACTCCTTACAATATTTATTATTTTTCTAATTGGGTCAACAGCCTCATTTGCTCAATCATTTAATGCAGGTTTTTTATTTGGTCCTGGTTTAACTATGGGAGTAGATTATGTTCCTGATGCAGCTATTAACGATTCTACCAATTTTCAGTTCACTAAATACAAAGTACAATACGTACTCCCTTTAAAAACTAAATTTGGAGTAAAGGGGTTGGACTTAAAAAATTTCAGTCTTAAAAAATTAGATGCAAAAGCCAGTCAAATATTTTTAAATACTCGTTTTAGTGTAATACAGCCTTCTCAAAATAATACTGATTTTTACGAAAATATTTATAGCGGAACACTCGGAATTACCGCCATTACTGCAAGCATTAAAAACGGAATTTGGATGTATTCTGCCAATGTCTATTTTTCAGAAAATTCAACAACAATTACAGAAAGCCCGATGCCAAACTTTTTGGGCTATATTGCTAATATCAGAATTAAGAGTTTAAAATTTATGTATTTCTACGGTGCATCTTTAGCTGTTAATCAAGGTAAATTTGTACCTATCCCTATTTTAGGGTTTAGCGCTAAATTGAACTCTAAATTTAATGCGACACTACTTTTTCCTGTTCAAGCAAAAATCACTTACAAAGCCAGTAAAAACATTAAGTTAGAGTTAGCCAGTAATTATGATGTGCTAAACACTATTTACAGAGAAGGTTCTTCGTTTCAAAACAATAATAATTCAATAAATTACAGTCAACTAAAAACATACATTGGCTTAAATACAAAACTGAATAACAACTTCGATTTGTTTTTTGAAGGAGGATACTCTTCTTTCAAAAAAGTTAATGCCATCCATTCTGATTTCTCTCAAAATGTTGATGCTTCTTGGTATGGTAGTTTTTCTATTCGTTATCGTTTTGGAAAATCTGTTTTCGAGAATTTTTTAAATAAACAACAATAATTGATTACTTCTTTACTTTAACTCCATCCTTAAAATAAAGAACCTGCTTAATTTCTCCTGCTTTTTTTTCATAATAAGTCCATTTACCATTTGGCTTAAAGTTTTTGTAATTCTTTACACTTTGTAAAGTTCCAATGGCATACCACGAAGTAATTTTACCATCCTGTCTTCCATTTACAAAAGTTTGTTCATACATTTTATTTCCATTTTCATAATAAAAAGTCCACAATCCATCTTGTATATTATCCACATAACTTCCTTCATCTTTAGCATTTCCATTTTCATACCAAGCATAATGAGGACCTTCCTTAACTGAAACTAAAATCTCATTAGTAAATTCTGCATATTTTTTATCAGATTCTTTTAGATAACTTTTAGAGACTTTAGGTTTTACAAAATAAGTTTCCATCAACTCTTGCTGTCCATTTTCATAATAATGCTCCCAAGTAGCATCTTTTAATCCTTCTTTATATTCTCCTGTATAATCCTGTTGCCCGTTTTCAAACCAACCTTTCCACTCTCCACTCATCAATCCTTTTGTAAAGAATCCTATATCTTTCTTTTTCCCACTATCATAACAAGACTTCCATTCTCCATCTTCTTTCCCATTTTTAAAAAACCCATTCATTACCAACACTTTTTCTTGACTGAAATATTTCCATTCCCCATCTTTTAAATTATTTAAAAAAGAACCTTTTTTCCACACATTTTGGTTTGGATACCAATAAGTCCATTCTCCATTTCGTTTATCATTTTTGTAATACCCTTCATGTCCTTTGGTATTGCTTTTCACGTTATAAAACGTCCAGAATCCATCTCTTTTTCCATTATCAAAACTTCCTTCAAAATCTTTATTACCATCAGCCAACCAGAAAATCCACTTTCCATTTTTATTACCTTTTACAAACGATCCTTCTACGCTAATTGCACCTCCCTCAAACCATTCTTTCATATCACCATCTTCAATCCCATTTTTATAGTTAAGCTCTTTTAATTTATCTCCATTTTCATACCAATACGTCCATAAATTATCTTTTTTACCATTAACAACATTTCCTTTAAATTTAATTTGAGCACTACCGCTCCAGTAATAAGTCCATTCTCCAGTCATAATTCCAACAGCATAATTTCCTTCTGAAATTTTGTCACCATTATTATTGTTTTCTAACCAAAACCCATCTCTTTTTCCATCTTTATAACTTCCTTTAGTTTTTATTTTACCATCAGCAGTATAAGTAGTTAAAGAGCCTGATCCATTACTGATTAAAGCTTTCCCTTTTTCATTGTAATAATTTAGTAGAAGCACTCCGTTATCCGTAAAATCTCTTTCGCTTTTAAGTTGTTTATTTTCATACCAGTTTTTCCAAACACCAGTTCTTTCATCTCTCTTAAACAAACCTTCTTCTTCTTTTACTCCTGATTCAAAATAAAATGTCCACAAACTATCTTGATAGCCATTTTTGTTATAGCCTACCATTTCTAACTCCCCGTTAGAGTACCATATTTTACATACACCTTCTTTTTTAGATCGTACAAAAAACCCTTCTTCACGTTTTTTCCCTGCTTCATTATAATCTACATACTCTCCATCAAACATTCCATCTTTGTAATTCACTTCTTGTTGAATCAGCCCATCTTCACTCCAAAAAGTCCATTTCCCTTGTTCTAAAGCTTCCTTTATCACCCCTTCGGCCTTTTTATTTCCATTGGTCCATTTATAGGTATGTAGTTGAGAGAATACTGCTGTATTCAATAATAATAAAACTGCTAAAATCTTAGTCTTCATAATTTATTTTTTTAATATAAACTCATTCTTCACAAATATATTTTGAATTACTGTTAATACCATCTAGTGTAACAAAATACTATCAACATAATATTGTGAGGAGTTCGTATTTAAACAAAAAAAAAGCCTTGATAACATTTATCAAGGCTTTTAGTGTTTTTATAATCTTTTAATCAAGTTCCAATAATACCACCTGCAACAACTTTTTGTGTTGGGTTAGTAATTAAAACAGGGATTTGAGCATCGTTAGCAATTACTTCTTGCTCATCACTTCCAAACATATCTGGTAATAATGCGCCTTCTCTAGTATTAACAATTGCAATCATATCAGCATCAATTTTTGCTGCATATTTTACTAATTGTTGCTTAAAGTTACCTGAATCTGTTGCTGCAGAAACATCATATTTCACAGCTTTTTCATCAAAATAATTTTTTGCGAATTTAATTTCTCTATCTAATTTCACTTGTAAAAACTCATCACTTTCTTTTGCAGTAAAAATATGAATCTTACTTCCAAAATGGTTTGCAATATCTGCAGCAATTTTTAGTTTTTGTTTTGTTACGTCAGAATAATCAATCGGCACACAAACATCATCATAAGCATCGGTAGCTGAAGGTCCTTTTTCTTGTACAATAATAAAAGGAATTTTAGAATGAGATATTACTTTTAAAGCATAAGACCCCATAATTTTTTGCATTCCTTTTGCACCGTGAGTTCCCATCACAATATACCCTGCGCCTATCTCTGAAGCAGCATCACCTATATCATCAAAAATATTACCAATACGTACAATTCCAAGAATATCAACGCCATATTTGCTACTTGCAGCATCAGCAATTTTATTTAATTTTTCTCTTGCAGCATCAACTTCTTTTGCTTTACCTACAACATTTAATAAATAAACTCCTCCATTAAAAGATTTAGCCATTTTTGCAGCATGCGCTATCGCATTATCAGCTATTGAAGAAAAATCGTGTGGTACTAATATTTTATACGCAGTTAAATCCATAGGTTTAATTATTATTTTGTGTTTAAAGGTATCTTATTTTTTCTTTATTACAAAAGTTTCCATAAACTTTGTTGTAAATACTCCCTTTCTAAATTGCTCATCTTTCATCAATTGTTGATGAAAAGGTATTGTTGTATTGATTCCTTCAATAATATATTCATCTAACGCTCTTTCCATTTTAGTTATTGCTTCCTCTCTAGTTTGAGCAACAGTAATTAATTTAGAAATCATAGAATCATAATATGGAGGTATTGTGTAACCTGCATAAACATGTGTATCAATTCTTATTCCATGACCACCTGGCGCGTGATAATTAGTTATCTTACCTGGGCTTGGTCTAAAATCATTAAATGGATCCTCTGCATTAATTCTACATTGGATAGAATGTAATTGAGGCTCATAATTAATTCCTGAAATTTTTTCTCCAGCAGCTAATTTAATTTGTTCTTTAACCAAATCAAAATTAATCACCTCTTCAGTAATTGTATGTTCTACTTGAATTCTAGTATTCATTTCCATGAAATAAAAATCACGGTTTTTATCAACTAAAAACTCAACAGTACCAACACCTTCATATTTAACAGCTTCAGCAGCTTTTACAGCCGCTTTACCCATTTTTTTACGTAAAGCACTAGTCATATATGGTGAAGGTGTTTCTTCAACCAATTTCTGATGTCTTCTTTGAATAGAACAATCTCTTTCTGACATGTGACATGCCTTACCTCTGTAATCTCCAGCAATTTGGATTTCGATATGGCGAGGTTCTTCAATAAACTTCTCCATATACATCCCATCATTTCCGAAAGCTGCGGCAGACTCTTGTCTTGCAGAATCCCATAATGGCTCCATCTCTTCTTCATTCCAAACTACACGCATTCCTTTACCACCACCACCGGCAGTAGCTTTAATCATAACAGGATAAACAATTTTTTTCGCTGTTTTTTTAGCGTCATCTAAATCCTTTATTAAACCAGGAGAACCAGGTACAACAGGAACTCCTGCTTTTTTCATCGTTTCTTTTGCAGATGCTTTATCTCCCATCCCATCAATCATTTCTGGAGAAGCACCAATAAACTTGATGTCATTTTCTTTACAAATTCTTGAAAACTTAGCGTTTTCAGACAAAAATCCATATCCTGGATGAATTGCATCAGCATTTGTAATTTCTGCTGCAGCAATAATATTAGGAATATTTAAGTATGAATCTGCACTTGAAGGTGGTCCAATACAAACCGCTTCATCAGCAAATCGTACATGTAAACTATCCGCATCAGCAGTTGAATAAACTGCAACGGTGCTAATCCCCATTTCTTTACAGGTTCTAATTACTCTTAAAGCAATTTCACCTCTATTGGCAATTAATATTTTATTAAACATAATGTAATGATAAAATCAAATTATAAAATACAAACATCAAACAATAAGCTTTTCAATTAAAAACTAAAAACTTATCGATATACGTTTGATATTTAAGAAGGGTCAACTAAAAATAAAGGTTGATCATATTCTACTGGAGAACCATCATCAACTAATACTTTTACAATTTTACCACTTACTTCAGCTTCAATTTCGTTAAACAATTTCATTGCTTCAATGATACAAACAACAGATTCGTCATTTACATCATCTCCAACATTTACAAAGTTTGGTTTATCCGGAGAAGCTTTTCTGTAAAAAGTACCAATCATTGGAGATTTTACAGTAATATAATTATCATTTTCAGCATCTTCAGCAGCAGGAGCCGATGGTGCAGCAGCAATAGGAGCCGCAGCAACAGCTGTAACTTCTTGTACAGAACCAGCAACTGGTGCTTGTACTTGAATTACTTGTGGTGCTTCATTAATTAATTTACCTTTTTTATGTGGAGGTGTTTTAATAGTAATTTTAAAATCTTTGTCTTCAATCTCAACTTCACTAACGCCAGATTTAGCAACAAATTTTATTAATTCTTGTATTTCTGATGGCTTCATAATATTTTAAGTTTTATAAGTTGTAAAAATAATTATTTTGATTAAGAATTGTAAGCCCATTTAATAAAAACTGAACCCCAAGTAAATCCACCACCAAAAGCGGCCAAAATAATATTATCTCCTTTTTTTAATTTACTTTCCCATTCCCATAAACATAAAGGAATAGTTCCTGATGTTGTATTTCCATATTTTTGGATATTCAACATTACTTTCTCATCGCTAACTCCCATTCTACGAGCAGTAGCATCAATAATTCTTTTATTTGCTTGGTGAGGAACTAACCATGCTACATCATCTGCAGTAAGATCGTTTTTCTCCATAATTTCTGCAGAAACATCAGCCATATTGGTTACAGCAAATTTAAATACTGTTTTACCATCTTGGCGTGCGTAATGCTCTCTATTATCAATTGATTCATGTGTTGGAGGGTAAGCAGAACCACCTGCTTTTTGTGATAAATATTTTGCTCCAGAACCATCTGATTTCAATATAGAATCCTGAATACCAAGACCATCTTCAGTTGGTTCTAATAAAACAGCACCACATCCGTCACCAAAAATAACACATGTATTTCTGTCTTCATAATCAACAATTGCAGACATTTTATCAACACCTACTACAACTACTTTTTTATGCGTACCAGACTCTACATATTTAGAACCTGTTACTAAACCAAAAATAAATCCTGAACATGCTGCATTTAAATCAAAACCAAAAGCGTTAGTTGCACCAACTTTATCGGTAATAATATTTGCAGTAGCAGGAAAAATATAATCTGCAGTAACTGTACAACAAATTAACAAATCAATTTCTTTAGGATCTATCCCTCTTTTTTTACAAAGACCTTCAACAGCTTTTGCTGCCATTACTGAAGACCCCTGGCCTTCACCTTTTAAAATTCTTCTTTCTTTAATTCCTGTTCTCGATGTTATCCACTCATCAGAAGTTTCAATCATTGTTTCCAATTCCTGATTGGTTAAAACATAATCAGGAACATAACCTTGAACGGCTGTTATTGCTGCAGTAGTTTTACTCATACTTGTATTTATTGTGTAAATGAAGGACGAAGGTAAAAAAATATTTTACCAACGAATAGATAAAACAAAAAAACTTACTATCTCTCTTTCGGAAATAGTAAGTTTAATGTCATTTTACTTTATAAACTGATGTTTACAAAGCAATTTCTTTCTCTATAGCTTGTTTACCTCTGTAGTATCCACACTCACCACATACTCTGTGATATAATGTAGGAGCTCCACAGTTAGAACAGTTAGATAATGTTGGAGCAACCGCTTTATAATGCGTTCTTCTCTTATCTCTTCTTTGTTTCGATGTCTTTCTTTTAGGATGTGCCATTTTACTGTTTTTTTTCTATTTTAATTTATTAAGGCCTGACCATCTTGGGTCAATCTCTTTTTCGTTATTTTCTTCTCTATTTTCTAACTTATCAATTACTTCGGGGTTACATTCTCCGTATTGATGTACTCGTCTTTGAGGTATATTTAATTGAATAAATTCATAAATATATTTCGCAACGTTTAGCTCATGCTCATGTTCAGGTAATATTAAAATATCATCTGTATCATTATAAACTTCATTTCCAAATTTAACAATCAACTTTTCTTCACCATCAACATACATATCTACTTCATCTAAGCATCTATCACATGGTACAGAAATGTTGCCGCTAAATTCAAAATTTAGTATCATCATTACCGATTGTTTTGTTAACTTAACTTTAACATCAAATGCTGCTGTTAAATAATCAAAACATTCAAACTCCTCAAAGAACTCTTTTTTTGCTTCAAACTCAAAAGCATGAACACCTAACTTTAAGTTGGCGAACTCTATTTTATATTTATTTAAAACCTTCAATTATACTTTTTTAACTGAAAAGTCTGCAAAGATATGAATTTATTTAATAAAGCAACACAATAAATACATTCAAATTGTTTTTAATAGTTACATGTTTATAAATAAGATTTAAAAAGGCCAAAAACACTAAGTATTACTAATAACATTGTAATAGATATAAATTTATTATTATGAAAAAGATTAACTTAGTTTTTGGTGTTTTAGCTTGTAGCCTTTTATTTTCTTGTGTACCCGCATTAAAGTATGAGAAATTAAAAACTCAGCAGGATGCATGCAAAGAAGAAAATACAGCGTTAAAATCTCAAGTACAATCTTTAGAAGAGCAGAATGATGAATTAACCAACTCAACAAATAGATTAAAAGCAGAACAAAAAGCTACGCAAGAAGAAATTGCTGCGCTTACTGAGGCTTACAAGCAAATGAAAATAAATTGCGATAACATTAACGATACTTACCAAATTTTAGTTGACAAAAACAAGGAAATACTTGCCGGAAATAAATCTGCAACTCAAACACTAATGGAGCAACTGCAAAAAAGTCAAGAAGATTTGCAAGCCCAAGAAGATGCTTTAAGAGCTTTAGAGACCTCTTTACTTAAAAAAGAAGAATCTCTTAACAAATTAAACATTGCTTTAGCAGCAAGAGAACAACGTGTTAACGAATTAGAAACTATGATTGCCAGAAAAGATTCTTTGGTAAAAGCTCTTAAAGATAAAGTAAAAGAAGCTTTATTAGGATTTGAAAACAACGGTTTAACTATCGAACAGAAAAATGGAAAAGTTTATGTTTCTCTTGACAATAGCTTACTTTTTACCTCAGGAAGTTATGATGTTGGAACTAAAGGAACTGAAGTACTTAAGAAATTAGCTAAAGTATTAGAACAAAACGAAGATATCAATATTGTTGTTGAAGGTCATACAGATAATGTACCTTTAAAAGGCAAAGGAGACATTAGAGACAATTGGGATTTAAGTGTAAAGAGAGCAACTTCTGTTGTTAAAATTATTACTACAAGCAGTAAAGTTGACCCAAAACGTTTAACTGCTGCAGGAAGAAGTGAATATATGCCTTTAGACTTAAGCAACACTGTCGATGGCAGAAAGAAAAACAGACGAATTGAGATTATTTTAACTCCTGATTTAGATGAATTATTTGAATTGTTAGAAGCAAACTAAATATTAAAACCAATGGCAGAAAATAAAACTCAAAAAACTGACTTGAGTGTTGCGGATTTTATCAACGCTGTAGAGCATGAAGGCAAAAGAAAAGATGCTTTTGAAGTACTAGAAATGATGACTTCCATTACCGGTGAAACACCAAAAATATGGGGAAGCAGCATTATCGGTTTTGGAGATGTTCACTATAAATATGCAAGCGGTAGAGAAGGTGATTGGTTTAAATGTGGATTTTCTCCTCGTAAAACAAAGATGTCTGTTTATGTTGGAGGAACAGACATTTCTAAACAACAAGAAATGTTAGACAGACTAGGAAAACACAAAGTAGGAAAAGGTTGTTTATACATTAATAAGTTAGCAGACATTGATACTGAAGTATTAAAAGAACTGATAAAAGATGCTTATCTCAATCCTAATTTTGGTTGTTAGATGAATAAAAAAATCATCGTATTTCTTTTTTTGGTCAGTGGGTTAAAAAGCATTAACGCTCAAAACTACATAGAAGAATCTTACCGTTTTAATGTTAATTACTCTTTAATGGTTGGATTTTACCATAGAGGAGAATATGTAAATGCTGCACAATACTCTGACTCATTAATAGGCAATCATTTTTTAACGAAATACAGTACTTTTTTTATTGCAAAAGTTTATGCTTGCGATTTTGATTACCTAAAAACAATGGAGTCTTTAGAAAAGGCTGTAAAAAAAGGAACTACAAAAATCGATATCGAACATTCGTACGACCTAGATAACTTCAGAGAAAACAATTTATATCTCATTTTAGAAAGTAATTACGATAAATGGCATCAAGAATATATAGATAAACAAAAAAACATTCAATTAGATACCAACTACATAAACACACTCATCCCAATAAATGATCTCTACTACAATGCTCGTTATAAGCTTCGAACAACAAGGAAAGGAGATTCTACCCACTTTATTTCGGATTCCACAACTCGTCATCAAGCAAGAAAAACAATAGACTCTCTTTTTTATGAAATGGTCTACATTATAACTGCAAACGGATTCCCGACAGAGCATAGAGTTGGAAAAAAAATAGGAAAAAATTACAATCCCTTTTTTAGGAGATTACTTTATGAAATCCCTGACAGCTTCAACTTAGAGAACCCTAAATGGTTAATTGTAAAAAAAATGATAACCGAAGAAATGAAAAATGGAAAACTAAAACCATTCTTCTACGCTTCTTTTATTGATCAGTACAAATTCGTAAAAAAAGAACCTCAACTTTATGGTACTATAAATTATATTTACGTGTACAATTCTCTAGCCCATTTAAAATATGAGAATCCAGAAGAATTGAATATCAGAAGAAGATCCGTAGGCTTATGCTCCATACAATTAAAACTATGGTCAAGTGCACGAGACTTACCTCCCGCTTTACAAAACATCAATTTCAAATGAGAGACATAAAAACTAAAATTTTAGAAAAAATTAAAAACAAAAATTACCTCAATCCTAATTTTGGTTGTTAGATGAATAAAAAAATCATCGTATTTCTTTTTTTGGTCAGTGGGTTAAAAAGCATTAACGCTCAAAATTACATAGAAGAATCTTACCGTTTTAATGTTAATTACTCTTTAATGGTTGGATTTTACCATAGAGGTGAATATGTAAATGCTCTCCAATATCCCGATTCATTAATAGGCAATCATTTTTCAACTAAATACAGCACTTTTTTTATTGCAAAAGTTTATGCTTGCGATTTTGATTACCTAAAAACAATGGAGTTTTTAGAAAAATCGGTAAAACTCGGCATCACAAAAGAACAGATAGAAATCACTTACGATTTAGAAGGTTTTTTAGAAAGTAACAAAAGCATCATCTTAGAATTAAACTACGACAAATGGCACCAAGAATATCTTAACAGCACCAAAAACATAAGTTTAGACACAAGCTACATCAACTCTATTGCTGCACTACACAAGTCTTATCGAAAAGCAAATCACACAACTACTTATTTTACAAAAAATGACTCTGTCTACCACTTATACGACTCCATAACAAGCTATGCTTTTAAGGATACGATTATACAAGTATTTAATCAAACAACCGATCTAATCATTACAAAAGGGTTCCCCACCCAAGAAACAGTTGGTAATGAATTTTTCAACTTTTCGAGACTATTAAAATATAGTATGCCTAACAATTACAGCTTAGAAAACCCAACGTGGCTAAAAATCAAACAGCTGATAGGCCTAGAAATGGCAAAAGGAAATATTGCGCCTTATTACTATGCCACTCTTTTAGACCAGCACTTAAGCAACAAGAAACAACCCGTTAGATACGCCACCTCAAATTTTTATTACCCAAAAAATATTAAATTTGAAAAACCTGAAGAACTGAACATCAGAAGAAAATCTGTTGGATTAGAACCAATAACTTTACACTTTTGGAAAAAAGTCAAAGAATTGCCTGAAAGCTTAAAAAACATCACCTTTAAATGAGAGACATAAAAACTAAAGAAGATTTATCCTTTTTAATGGATTCGTTTTACAACACTATGCTTAAAGATGAAATGATAGGCTATATTTTTAATGATGTTGCCAATCTAGATTTAAAAGAACACCTACCCTCTTTAACTAATTTTTGGGAAAACATGTTAATTAAACCTAACGGTTATAAAAAACAAGTAATGGACATTCACCTAAAGCTTAATGCCCTAGAAAAATTACAACCCCAACATTTTGAACGCTGGTTATTTCTTTTATCAGAAACAGTAAATGCAAATTTTAAAGGAGAAAAAGCAGAAAGAATGCTAGGCAGCGCTAAAAATATAGCTGCTATGATGCAATTTAAAATGGGACATAGTTTTTAATGTAAAAACCGATTCAATATAACATAAGCAATTGCAATTGATACTAAAGAAATAATAACCCAATAAGTCCCTTTAAAAAGCTCTTTATTAGCCCTACTGTCTTTGTAAAATTGATAACCAATAATCACAACAAAAGCGATAATAAAAGCTAAGGCAAATAATTTTTGTCCGGGAGATAGCATACTGAAAATTTAATGTTTAAAATGAACAAATAAGCGACCAAAATTCTTACTGTCTTTATCTATTCTGTGGTATTGGTTTTTGATATGACTTTGTTGTAAAAAGCGTATCACTTTCTTTTTTAACTGACCTGAACCTTTACCAGGTATTATTTCTATGGTTTTGATTTTTTTAGCAACAGCTTCATCAATAATGTCATTTAATGCTGCATCTATTGATTTAGATTTGTTATAAATATCGTGTAAATCTAACTTAAGTTTACTCACAATTAACCAGCATTAGATTCTTTCACAATCCAACTATTGCCCTCTTTTAACATACTAACATTGATGACAATTTGGTCAGTTTTTCTAAACTTAGCTTTAATGGTAACAGCATTATCTTTAAACTCAATAATTTCAAACACAAAATAACTATCTAGATTCTTTTCTGATATTTTTTTAAAAGTCTGCAATTCCTCAGGAGTCATTATTTTAACTCTTTTATTAAACTTAAATACAATTAAATTATTAGGAATCTTATCATCATTAATAATAATCAACGGAACATCACCCGATTTTTCTATATCGCTATAATATTTTTTTAATGCGCCTAAATCAATGGTCTTTTGAATAACTGTATTAATATCTCTTGAACTTTGCGCAAACATTAAAGATGGCAATACAATAAGAAGGATTAAGGTTATTTTTTTCATATCAAAAGCTAATTAACAGACACTTACAAATGTACGCTTTTATAAAAACTAAGATACAAGTTTTAGACATAAAATAGACTTACTACGATAAACACTCATTTTCAACAGCTTAGAATAAGCTCACAACAAAAAGAAGTTTAGTAATTCTATCAGGTAAACACCCATTAAAACAGCTAATAAACCATTGATGTAAAAAAAAGAGCATCTTATATAAAATAAAGCTATTTTTGAATCATATTAATAAAAAAACACCCAAATGAAAACATTATTAAGCGCACTACTTGCAATTATTTCAATTACTTCTTTTGCTCAAAACGATAAATATCAATTCCATATAGATCTTACTAAAGTTACTGATGATTTATTACAAATCACATTAGAAACACCTGATATCACTTCGGATAAAATAATTTACAACATGCCTAAAATTGTTCCAGGAACATACAGCATATATGATTTCGGACAATATGTAATGGATTTTGAAGCTTTTGACAAAGACGGAAGACCTTTAAGTGTAAATCAATTGGATAAAAATAGATGGGAAATTGATAATGCTAAAAATTTAGTTAAAATTTCATATTGGGTAGAAGATACTTGGGATGCTATTGATAATGGTGCTTTTGTTTTTGAACCTGGAGGAACAAACATTGAAGCTGGCGAGAACATCGTATTAAACAACCATGGCTTTTTTGGGTATTTTGATAACTTAAAAAATTCTCCTTACGAAATTAACATTACCCGACCGGCCAATTTTTATGGTTCTACAGGGCTGCTAACAGGAACGAACGAAGGTAATGTTGATAAATTTACCACTACCAACTACATGGATTTGGTAGATGCTCCGATAATGTACAATATTCCCGACACAACAATGTTTAAAATTGGAGAAACAGACATTTTAATTTCTGTTTATTCCAAAAACAAATCTGCTACAGCAAAGGAATTAGCGATAGATATCAAAAAAATACTTACAGCTCAAGCTGCTTATTTAGAAGGTTTACCTGTAGAAAAATATGCTTTTATTATCTACCTTTATTCCGGGGCAAGTGGATCTGGAGGTAGTGGTGCTTTGGAGCATTCTTACTCTTCTTTTTATTATTTACCTGAAATGCCTGCAGAACAACTTTCTGGTTTTATTGTTGATGTTGCTGCACATGAATTTTTTCACATCGTAACACCGTTAAACATACACTCTGTAGAGATTGGTGATTTTGATTACATCAACCCAAAAATGTCTAAACACCTTTGGATGTATGAAGGAGTAACAGAATATTTTGCTGGGCATGTTCAAGTTTATGAGGGTTTAATATCTCCTGATGAATACCTAGAAGTTATTGAAGGAAAGCTAAATGGAGCTAGTCATTATAAAGATGATTTGCCTTTTACAGAAATGAGTTTAGGATGCCTAGATGAATACGAAAATCAATACGGAAATGTCTATCAAAAAGGAGCTTTAATTGGCTTATGTTTAGATATTTTACTTAGAGAACAATCTGAAGGAAAAACAGGAATGAAAGATATGATGAAACGTTTATCTGTTGAATATGGTAAATATAAATCTTTTAATGATCCAGAATTATTTGATAAGATTGCTGAGTTTTCCTCTCCTGAAATAAGAACATTTTTTACCAATTACATCGAAGGCCTTCAGGCTTTACCTTTAGAAGAACTTTTTGATAAAGTAGGAATTACATTTAAGAAAGATGTAACGATTGAAGAAATCAGTTTAGGAGAAATTGCGTTAAGCTTTAACCCTGAAACAGGAAGATTATTTATTATGGATACTGGAGGAATGAATGAATTTGGAAAAGAAATGGGTTACAAAAATAATGATGAAATTGTTTCTTTAAACGGTGTTGAGATTACTATGGAAAATGCTCAAAACGAAATTGATAAATTTAAAAAAGAGACAAAAGATGGAGACAAAGTTGAAGTTGTTGTTGCAAGAAAAGTTAAAGGTAGTTTTAAAAACAAAAAACTTAAGGGTAAAGCTTTAAGTGTTAGTAAAACTAAAAAATTCATTATTAAATACAACACTACTGCTACCGAAAAACAACTCGCTTTACGTAAAGCTTGGTTAGGGCAAAAGTAAAATAAGAACATGCTAAATAAAACAAAACTATATTGGATTTCTCAGATATTGGGATGGTTGGTTTATGTTTTAATTGCAGGATTTTTCAACTTACTAAACAACAATCAACTTAATGCTGATCTTGTTTACAGCTTGCTTTCTATCTATTTAATCGGGCTAACAATATCTCACGTTTATAGAATAATTATTATTCGATTAAACTGGATGAGCTATAGCATTTCAAAATTAATACCTCGTGTTTTTATAGGGATATTAGTTTTTGGCATTGTAGTTTACAGCATTCAAACAATAGTTGTAGATATACTAATTTTTAACTACGATTACCAGTTCAGTTTAGCGGATGCTTTTCCCCAAATTATAAACTGGTCACTACTATGTCTATTATGGTCTTTGCTTTACTTCTTATTTCATTTTATTACCAACTATAAAAAGGAAGAAATAAAGAACTTAAAATGGCAAGCTGCAAAAAATGAGATTGAGCTCAATAAAATTAAATCACAACTTAACCCTCATTTTATTTTTAACTCTATGAACAGCATTAGAGCGTTAATTGCTGAAGACCCTGAACTAGCGAAAACTGCTATTACTCAATTATCAAATGTGCTTAGAAATTCATTATTAATGGGAAATAAAAAACTTATTCCATTTAGAGAAGAGATGAAGTTGGTTAATGATTATTTAAATTTAGAAAAAACACGTTTTGAAGCACGACTGACCATAGAACGTAATATTGTGAAATCTAGCGAAGGTTTTTTAGTCCCTCCATTAATGATACAAACCATTGTTGAAAATGGAATAAAACACGGAACGTCTCAGCTCCCTAAAGGAGGAATTATTAGTATCACTTCTAAAATTAAAAAAGAACACCTAGAAATAATAATAATAAATAGTGGTAATTATGACCAAAACAAACCCACAGAAACAGGGTTTGGATTAATTAACACTCAGCAAAGATTGCAGCTGCTTTATGGTGAAAAAGCAAGCTTTAGTATTGCTAATGAAAATGAAATGGTAAAAGCAGTTATTATCATTCCTAAAGAAACCATTTTATAACTTTTATATGATGAATGCAATTATTGTAGATGATGAAAGATTGGCACGAAAAGAACTAACTAGTTTGTTAGCTCAGTTTCCTGAAATAAAAATTATTGCCGAATGCAATAATGCTGATGATGCAATTATAGAAATTGATAAACTAAAACCTGATTTAGTCTTTTTAGATATTCATATGCCCGGAAAAGATGGTTTTGGTGTTTTAGAAGAGCTGGACCATATGCCTCAAGTAATTTTTGTTACTGCCTATGATGAATATGCTATAAAAGCTTTTGAGGTAAATGCACTTGATTATTTATTAAAACCTATCCAACCCGAAAGGCTAGAAGAAACTATTAAAAAACTAGATACTACTACTTATACTAAAATTGCTGATGAGGATAAATTAGGTGAAAATGAATTAGTTTTTGTAAAAGATGGAGATAAATGTTGGTTTGTAAAGCTAGCAGATGTCCCCCTATTTGAATCTGAAGGAAATTATGTACGCGTATATTTTGAAGGAAACAAACCACTCATATTAAAATCCTTAAATAATTTAGCTAATAAGCTAGATGAAAAACATTTTTTTAGAGCAAATAGAAAATTCATTATCAACCTCAATTGGATTTCATCAATAGAAAATTGGTTTAATGGAGGTTTAAAAGTAAAACTTAAAAATGGCGAAGAAGTAGAAATATCTAGGAGACAAGCGAGTAAATTAAAAGAGTTAAAGAGTTTATAACTACAAAATCACCTCGTCTATAAAAACATCAATTTAATCCCTCTTTCTATTTGTTATGCAGAAAAAAATATATTACCTTTATTTTTTTTAATAACTTTAAGTTTTTGCAATTCAATTTATGGAGACGATATCGATAAAAGCTACAGAGGTTTCACCAGAAATTATTCTTGATTTAGAAAACAATGTTTTTTCAATAAAGGGAAAATCTGTTGTATCTGAAGTGGATAGTTTTTATGCTCCTGTATTAACATGGCTTGATAATGCAAAAGGATATGTTGACAAAGACATAAACTTCTATTTTGACATTGAATATTTCAATATCTTTTCTTCAAAAAGAATTCTTTTTATACTGTATAAATTGGCCGAAATAAAAAAAGAAGGCGCAAACATTAATATTATCTGGAATTTTTCTATTGATGACGATGATATGAAAGAAGTTGGAGAAGATTTTGCATGTATGGTAAACCTTCCATTCCAATTCATTTCTAATTCTCATCAATCAGAATTAATTTAATACCCTTTAAATTTTAATCTTAAGTTTTATTGCTCACTTTTGCAACTTCATAAGCCAACTAATGTTGACTTTATCTTATTTATATACAAAATAACAAATTTCAAGTATGAAAAATATTTCCCTAGCGTTTAACGGAATTTTATCAATTGCTGTAGCAATTTTATTTTATTTACATTTTTCTACAACAAGTACATCAGAATCTAATGATGAAGTAGCTCAAACAGAAGAGTCTCCATCTGAAAACGAATTAATTGTTGAAGAAATTTCATCGCCAATTACAGGTAAATTGGGATACATCAATATCGATTCTTTACAAGATAGCTATAAGTTGTACGAACAAATGATTAAGCAATTAGAAGCTAAGCAAAAAAGATATGAGCGTGAAATGAAATCAAAATCTTCTGTTTTTGAGAAAAAAGTTCAAGATTTCCAACAAAAAGCACCGACTATGAGTCAGTTTGAAGGACAAATGAAACAGAAAGAATTGGCTGAAGAAGAACAAAAGCTATACAAAATGAGAGATGAATTTGCTGCAAAATTCCAAACCGAAGAAATTAAACTAAACGATCAATTTCAGAAAAAAGTTAAATCTTACATCAAAAACCTTAACGAAACGGAAAATTTCGACATTATCATTGGGGCTTCTCAATTAGGAAATATTGTATTAGATTATAACAAAAATATTGATATTACTGCTGATGTAGTAAAAGGATTGAACGAACAGTACGAAGCAGAAAACACTAAGAAATAATGTTAATAGCTAAAGAGAAAGAAAAATCGAACATTGCAGAACACATCTTATACATGTGGCAAATCGAAGATATTATTCGATCTAACAATTTTGATTTAACACAAATTAATGACTCTATCATTTCTAAATTTGAAATTTCTAAAGAAAAACAATATGAAATGAAATTTTGGTATCAGAACCTCATCGAACAAATGATGAAAGAAGGAATTTCTGATAAAGGGCATTTAAGAGCAACAAATACATATATAGAAGAATTAAACAACCTACACAACTCTTTACTTACTACAATTCAAGACCCTCTTTACCAAGAAAAATATTTAGCGGCAAAAGGGAACATTAGTAATTTCATCATCAAATCTGGCGGTGAAGCAAAAAATGAAATACATGCCTGCTTTATTGGCTTGTATGGGTATTTTTTATTAAAGCTAAAACGCTCAGAAATTAGTGAGGCAACTAAAGAGGCGATGAATTCGTTTAGTCAATTACTTGCTGTATTAGCAGATAGATACAAAAAAGTTAAAAAAGGAGAATTGTCTCTTCTTTCTAAAGAAAAAAAGAACTAAACAATATACAACTTTAATTTACGTTGTATATTTGCTTGTAAAAGTGAGATTTGAAAGCTTTCATCACCATATTATCCACCATACTTATTTCATTACATAGTTTTGGAGCTTGTACTCCTGGTAGTGGCTTACTAACACCTATAAAAGTAGATTCTGTTAGCGTGCAAAGCAATGGCGACATCCTTATATGCTGGAAAGCAAGCGCTGATATTGATATTTCAAAATATTACATCATTCATAAAAATCCGTTAACCAATGCCAATGATGTTATCGATTCTGTTTTAGTTGGAGTTAATTGTTATACAATTTTAGCAGCAAACAACAATTCATCACTCAACTCTGAAGAATATGCTATAGGTGTTAAAGACTTATGTGACAATAGCAATTTCGTAAATTTAGATTATCACAACACCATATTCTCTGAAAAAGGAGTTGACATTTGCTCTGCATCTATTCTTTTAAATTGGTCAGCTTATGAGGATTTCCAATCAGGTTTAAATGTATCTTACAATGTATTTGCGAGCGAAAATGGAGGGGCTTATACTCTTGTAGGTGCAACTAACCAACTCAGCATTACTTTCTCTGGCGTTCAGCAAGGTTTTACTTATGATATTTTTATACAAGCAGTAGAAAATGGAGGTGTTGGACCATTCAGTTCTAGCTCAAACTACATACATGTAAACACTTTACTGTTTCTTATCAACCCTAATTACTTGTACTTATATAGTGCATCTGTAGTTGATTCTACAGAAACCGGTATTGTTTTTTATGCAGATACCGCTGCAGACATTAAAGAATATGAAATTTTAAGAGCTAACAGTGTTTCTGCTAATTTTACAACAATTGGAAGAGTGCCCGCTTTTAAAGGCATGAGTCCTTTGCTACAATTCAGCGATTACAATGTAAATGCAAACCAACAATCATATGTATACAAAGTAAATTCCATTAACCTTTGTGGTGATTTAAAAATCACTTCTAACATTGGCAAAACTATTTTATTATCAGTTGAAGCAGACCAATTGGGAGCAACAAATACATTAACAATGTCTAATTACGAAAATTGGGAAGGTGGCGTTTTAAATTATGAAATTTATCGTGCAGTTAATGGTGTTTGGGAATTGTCTCCCATTGCCGTTTTACCACCATTTAATGGTACTGTAACTCATATTGATAACGTTTCTGACATTACAATTGGAAATGGAGAGTTTTGTTATAAAATTGTTGCCAATGAAAACACTTTTATGCACGTAGGAAACCTAACAGAAGCTACAAGCACATCAAATGAAAGCTGCGTTTACCACGAGCCTATTTTATTTGTACCTAACGCTTTTGACCCATTAAGTGCTTTTAATCCAGTTTTTAAACCTGTTTTAACTTTTCCCGAAACAAATACTTACCTATTTAGTATTTATGACCGTTGGGGAAGTAAAGTTTATGAGACAAAAATTGTTGACGAAGGATGGAATGGCTCCGTAAACAATAGTGGCAAACTATGCCCTGCAGGAACTTATGTTTATTCTATAACCTTTAGATCTACTTTAGATGAGGAGTTTCACAAAAGAGGAAAAGTAACCTTACTCCGATAATTTTATTCTATAAGGATGAGCATAACATGTTGCTTTCTCTCCTCTACAAAACCCTAACAACGTAACGCCTAATTCTTTTGCAAAATCTACCGCCAACGTAGATGGTGCAGAAACTGCTGCAAGAACAGGAACTTTAGCTGCAAAAATTTTCGTTACTATTTCGTAAGATATTCTACCACTAACAACAATGCATTTAGCCTGTTTTAACATCTCGGCATTTTTAAGGTGTCCGATTACTTTATCTACAGCATTATGCCTGCCAATATCTTCCATAATACACAATAGGCTACCATCTTTATCAAAAGCTGCTGCGGCATGAGATCCGCCAGAAAGATGAAATGTAGGCTGCCCCTTTTTCATCACATCAAACATCTTATATAAATTTTGAATAGGTAGTTGTAAGGTACTTGCTAACTTATTTTTTTTGGAGAGATCTTCCAACTCTTTTTTACCACAAATACCACATGATGATACAGACAACATACTCCTACTATTAGAATAACCATCACCCAATAGTTTTTCATCAATAAAAACATTTGCTTCAGTAAGTCCTTTCTTTTTATTTTCTGAAAATTCAATTTTTAAGGCATCTTCTGCCTTATAAATATCTTCGGAAAGTAATAAGCCTCTTATCAAATCTTTATCATTACCAGGTGTTCTCATGGTAATGGTAAATTGCTTTTTATTGATGCAAATTTGTAGGGCCTGTTCTACCGTTAAATTATCATCAACCAACATTTCTTGATTGGCAACAAACTTTTTTCCTTGGTAATTATCTATCATACAAATAAAAATCTTGTGTTAAAGATATATATTCTTTTGTGTATTGGTGTCTAACATCAGTTTCTATCGTCAATTTTTCTTCAATTAATTTTTTCTCAAAAAAAGAAAACTCCAACAACAAACGTTTACTGGGTTTAGTATTATTAGGAAATACTTCGCATTTTCTATTTAAATACAAACCATGTACTAATGCTAATTGTATAAATTGATTTCCTTCTACAATTGGTAAAACCAATGAAAATATCCCCTCTTTTTTTAGCAAACGTTTGGTATAAATAATCAACTCTTCAAACGGCAATCCATCCGTATGTCTTGCTGTAGTTCTTGCTTTATCGGGTGCTTTATATGATTTTACAAAAAAAGGAGGATTACTAATAATATGGTGATATTGCTTTTCCGTTTTAAACGTTTGCAAAGTAGTATGAAACACCTTGATTTTATCTCCCCATTTGCTTAGCGATACATTTTCAATACTTTGTAAGTAGGCGCTCTCCTCAACATCTATAGCATCAACAAACAATTCAGTTTCTCGCTGTGCCATCATTAAAGCTAGCAAACCAGTGCCGCAACCTACATCTAGTACATTTCCTTTAACAGCTTTTGCCCAAGCGCCCAATAAAACGCCATCTGTACCCACTTTCATAGCACATTTATCTTGTTTTATGGCAAATTGCTTAAATTGAAAAAAAGACATATTTAGTTAGACATTAAGATAATAGACCACAAAATATTAAGATTAAAAAACTAGTTTTCTTGATGTAGCTTAACAATAACAGCTCTTGTATCTGCAACAAAATCTCTAATGGTTGCTTTGGTATAATCTTTACTATCTATTGGTTTACCTATTTTGATCATTACTTTTCCTGGGGTAATTTTATTGGGAGATTTTGGCCAAACCTTTTCAGTACCATTCATACTTACGGGTATAATTTGTACCCCAGCATCCATTGCCAAATGGAAAGCTCCTTTTTTAAATACTCCAATTGTACCATCAGCACTTCTTGTTCCTTCAGGATACATTACCACACTTTTTCCTTCTCTAATTTTTAAAGCCGCTTGCTTTAAGCTTTCCGCTGCTTTTTTTCTACTTTTTCTATCAATAAAAATATGACCAGCAATTAACATATACCAACCTACAATAGGGAAATACATCAATTCTTTTTTACCAATAAAATGTAAATTAACGGGTAAAGCACCACACAAACAACCTATATCTAAATGCGAAGCATGGTTGGCAACAAAAACTACAGGCTTATCTAAAGGTACATTTTCTTTACCCACAACGGTTACATCTGCACCTGCAATCCACATTAAACCAGGAGCAAAAAATTTACGTGCAATAACTAATGGTGCTTGCCTATTAAAGGTAAATAAAATAAATAGCGGCCCTAAAAACATTAATGATAAGGTCCAAAAAAACAAGAAAAACAATCGTATTACTGACATCATAATTATTTATCTGTTATAGGTTTATTTAAAGCTTTTACTAAAGCCGTCATTAATTGTTGATATGCAATTTCTAAATCTGTTAATCGTAAACCTTTATATTTAGCAATTTCAGCTGAAGGATTCTCTATTTCTATTTTAAATTTACCGACACCGGTAATTTGCTGTTGAAATAAATTATACAATCCATAATCTACAAAATGTGCAGAATATTTATATCGTTTTTTAGTTTTCCCGTTACTTGTAAAGGATGCTTTTTGGATTTTGTACCAGTTAACAAAAACAATAAAACTCGCATCGTTATCAGCAAGCAACTGACTAAACTTTTCGAGAGGAAAGGAACGCATTTTTATAGCTTGGTATTGTTTACCATTAAATTTACCATCCTCATACTTAATGTATCTTTTATAAGGAGACAATTGAACATCTGTTAACGCTATAAACTCAAAATTCTCATCATTAAATTGATTAAAAGCATTTAGCAAACTTTTTTGATAAGCATTAAACACTTCTGATTGATCAATACCATTTTGCGCTGCAATATCTTCTAAACTAAATTTAGATACAAATTCAAACCTACCGTAAGGTACTACTATTACTTTCTTTTTATTGTTTTGAGAAAACGCTGTTATCGAAATAAAAAACAAGATAAAAACAATAGGAAATTTTCCCATTTGTATGCTTCTCGATACATTTCTCATACTTCGAAACACTCGAAGTGACAGATAAAGAAAATCAGTCATCAATCTCCCTAGCCCTCTTCTCCAAGAGGAAACACTATACTCCAAATTATTAATATTTACACTTTCCAAAATAATTAAACCGCTTTAACTAAAAAGTAATTTTTCTTTCCGCGTTGTAATAAAATATGTTTTCCATTAATTAAATCTGCTGTGGTCAACATTTTATCATCACCAACTTTGGCTTTATTTACACTTATCGAATTTTCTTTTAATGCTCTTCTAGCTTCTCCTCCAGATTTTAAAAATTGTGTTTTTGATGATAATACATCAATAATACTTAATCCGTTTTCAAAATCTGCCAATGGTACTTCTGCTTGAGCTACTCCTTCAAAAACATCGGTAAAAATTTGTTCCGACATATTTTTTAAGCCTTCTACTGCAACATCACCTTTTAAAAATAAAATTTCTGAAGCACCAATTGCTGCTTCTAAATCCGCTTCAGAATGCACTCTTATGGTAACATCTTCTGCCAATGCTTTTTGTAACACTCTTAAATGTGGTGCTTCGGCATGTTCTTTTTCTAGTGCTTCAACTTCTGCTTGAGTTTTTAACGTAAAAATACGAATGTATTTTGCTGCATCTTCATCAGAAGCATTAATCCAATATTGGTAAAATTTATAAGGAGATGTTTTTGTTTTATCTAACCAAATGTTTCCTCCTGCAGTTTTTCCGAACTTACTTCCGTCAGCTTTTTTAATTAAAGGAGTGGTTACCGCAAATGCTTCTGTTCCTTCTCCTTTTCTTCTAATTAGCTCTGTACCAGTAACAATATTCCCCCACTGATCAGAACCACCTAATTGCACTTTGCAATTTTTGTTTTTGTTTAACCAGTAAAAATCATAGCCTTGCACCAATTGGTAACTAAATTCGGTAAATGACATTCCTGTTTCTAACCGAGATTTAACAGAATCTTTTGCTAACATGTAATTGATAGAAATGTGTTTTCCAATATCACGAATAAAGTCTAAGAAGTTCATGTCTTTAAACCAATCGTAATTATTCACTATCTCTGCTGAATTATCACCACAATTAAAATCTAAAAAATGCTCTAATTGTTTTTGAATACACGCTAAATTGTAATTTAATGTTTCATCATCCAATAGGTTTCTTTCTGCAGATTTTCCTGAAGGATCTCCAACCATACCTGTAGCACCTCCAACCAATACGAAAGGCTTATGACCAGCTAATTGTAGTTGTTTTAAAATCATAATAGGAACCAAACTACCTATATGTAAAGAATCTCCTGTAGGATCGAAACCAATATATGCCGAAGTCATTTCTTTAGCAAATTGTTCTTCCGTTCCGGGCATCATATCATGTATCATGCCTCGCCATTGTAATTCTTTAATAAAATCCATTCTGTTGTAGTTTTTTAAGAGCGTAAAGTTAGTAATTATGTGATAAGTGTGAGGAATTATTTTGATGTTGTAAACTTTAAAAGTTCTTTCCCGATAAATATTATAATTCTTTATTATTTTAGCCTTATGAAAAATATTACACTCGTATTATTAATACTATTTTATTTTAATACATTTGCTCAAGATACCACTATAACTACTGGATATAAAAAGGTTTTAATTGGAATTAATTTTTCTCCAGATTATTGCTACAGAACGTTATTTAATAACAACAGTAGCAATATTAGTAACATTATCATTGAATCAAGAAACAATAGAGAAACAGCCAAAATTGGATATACTATTGGATCTAATTTTATATACAACTTTAACAAAAGAATTGGTATTGACTTAGGTGTTTTATTCTCAAATAACGGATATCAAACAACAACATCTGGTTTTACTTTTGGAGACATGGTAAACGCTCAACAGGGTTTTACCCTATCGTCAACCGACCCATCAATACCTCGAAGCCTTACTTCTGTAGATAATCTTTACTATTTAGATTTTCCCTTTAAATTCACATTAACTTTTGGGAGTAAGAAATTGAGATTTATCACCTCTTTAGGCTTTTCAACAAATCTTTTAATTACAGCATCTACTACTACAACTACAGAATACAACGATGGTTCAATAAAAAAAACAACTCAAGCTTCTAATGATCCATATAATAGAGTAAATTTTTCTCCAACACTAAGTTTTGGTCCTGAATTTAAAATTAAAAACAGAAGCTTTATACGAGTTGAACCTTCTTTTAAATATGGAATACTAAATATCATCGATTCTCCTATAACAGCAAAATTATGGAGTGCAGGTTTAAATATTAGTTACTATTTTGGAATAAAAAAATAACACCTTCGCTAAACAGTTTTAAGAAAATAAGTATGCGACAAAAAACACTCCTTCACTTATAACAACAATGGAAAATCATGAAAACAAAAAGGAAAACTGGACTATTTGCTTAGAGTGTCAAGGCAGAGGAAAAAGAAGACAGCGCCTCCGTAAAAAAGTGCGGTTACACTATCAAAAAGCGTTTGCTAAATTTGAAGAAACAAAAGGCAAAGGTAGTGGTCCAATTCGCCCTAAAGGGCATCTTTTCTCTTGTAAAAACTGTGCAGGAACAGGATTAATCCATTCTGAAACTCTTACTATAGCAGACAAAGAAAATTATCCTCACGTTGCCATTATTGGTGGCGGAATAGGTGGTGTAGCTTTAGCTGTAGCCTGCCTACATCGCGGCATTCCTTTTACGTTGTACGAACGTGACGAGTGTTTTGAAGCTCGTTCTCAAGGTTATGGTCTAACCTTGCAACAAGCCAGTAAAGCGATAGAAGGTTTGGGTATTTTTGAATTAAAAGAAGGTGTAATTTCTACAAGACATGTTGTACACACAACAGATGGAGAAATAATTGGAGAATGGGGAATGAGAAATCGAATGCATGCAGATTCAACAACATACCAAAAACGTAAAAATGTACATATAGCACGACAAGAGTTGCGACTAGCCATGCTTGATCAATTGGAGGGGCATGAAACCGTACAATGGGGACATCAGCTAATCGATTTTAAAGAATCTGACAATCATAATATTGAACTGACTTTTAAGGTAAATGGAAAAATTAAACACTCTAAATCCAATTTAATAGTTGGTGCCGATGGCATTAGAAGCACCGTACGAAAGTTACTAATTGGTGAAGAAAATACTCCTTTACGTTATTTGGGTTGTATTGCTATTTTGGGTATTTGTCCTTTAAAAAATCTGCAAGATGTGGAGAGTGGTTTGCTCGATTCTGCCACCGTATTTCAAACTGCCAATGGCAATGAACGAATTTATGTAATGCCCTATTCTTCAGACTCCGTAATGTGGCAATTGAGTTTTCCTATGTCAGAAAATGAGGCCAAAGAATTAAGTAAAAAAGGTGTTGCAGCCCTTAAAGAAGAAGCCATTCGTAGAGTTCCATGGCACAATCCTATTCCTCAAATAGTTTCTGCAACTATGCAGAGTGAAATTTCTGGATATCCCGTTTACGATAGAGAATTACTCACCCCCGAATTATTAAGCAAAGGAGCTAAAACAACACTAATTGGAGATGCTGCTCATCCAATGAGTCCGTTTAAGGGACAAGGAGCAAACCAAGCTATACTTGATGCACTATCTCTTTCTCGTACAATATCAAGAGGGTGCAGACCACAATCTCAATGGAAAGATGTTGGGATTAGAGAAAGTGTGTTAGCACCATTTGAAGAAGAAATGTTAGCACGTAGTGCCAATAAAGTGAAAGGTTCTGCTGATGCCGCACAATTTCTCCACTCAGAAATTGTACTCCGCAAAGGAAACCGACCTAGAGGAGGATTTCTAAAAGACTAGATAAGAGCCCTTGACTTTCTCATTAAAAAGTGATACCTTCGCTTAACAAATTATAAGAAACATTAAAACGTTTCCAATAATGACGTTGGCGGTAATTAAATATTGATGAAAGAAGAAAATAGATTATTAATTCTCTGGACAATTTTTGGATTTGTATTTATCAAGTCGATTGATTCTATTTTATATTTTCTGTCAAACCTATTCGTGACTATTGAAATAAAATTAAATGTGCCGTTCCATATTTTAAAATATTCGTTTGCAATTGTTACAGTACTGCTATATCTTTTAACAGTACTTATTATTATAAAAAAGCTTAAAATCACTTCTGAATTAAGCAAAATCTATTTAACTCAATTTCCAAAAAGGATATTTTTAATATTAGCAGTTATTGCAGTTGTACTCCCAGGACTCACTAATTATCTAACAGGAACATACACTTTCCAATTTCTAGAAGAATATATAGAAATAAACAACTTAACAAATTCTGATTATATATCAATTTATGGATTTGTTAAATCAACACTTATTTTGACAAATTTTGCGACCTATATTTCTTTAATCGTAGGCTTTTTCTATCTACTTAAAGAGTCTAATAAAAAAACAGAAGAATAAAACAAAGTTATAATGAAAATAGCGTTTTAAATAATATGTATCTTTGTATATAATGAAGAACTTATATATTATATCAGGATGTAATGGCGCAGGAAAAACTACAGCTTCCTATACTATATTACCTGACATATTAAACTGTAAAGAATTTGTGAATGCAGATGAAATTGCAAAAGGATTGTCACCCTTTACACCGGACAATGCAGCTATTCAAGCAGGAAGATTAATGCTTGAAAAAATAAGTATCTTAATTAGATCTGATAAAGATTTCGCTTTTGAAACAACATTAGCGACAAAGAGTTATAAAAACTTAGTAGCCAAAGCGAAAGACAATGGCTATAAAGTTACTTTACTATTCTTTTGGTTAAGGACTCCCGAATTAGCTATAAAACGAGTTGAAGTTCGAGTACAAGAAGGAGGACACAACATACCTAAAGATGTAATCCTAAGAAGGTACGATAATGGACTTAACAATTTCTTTAACATTTTTAAATCAATTGTAGATGAATGGATGTTTATCGACAATTCAGGAAGTCCATACGAGATAATCGCAGAAGGAAATTCAGAAAATGAAACCATTTCTAATAAATCTCAATGGTCAATATTGACTAATAACTATACTAAGTAATTGAACTATGGAAAACAGAGATAAAATATTAAAAGGACTTGAAGAGGCATACAGAAAACTTATAGAGTTTAAAAAATATAAGAAGACTCCTATGGTTATCGGTAAAGACGGAGAAGTGATTGAAATACCCTATGAGAAAATAAAAACTACCACGAACACTGTATATACTTCATAGACCCACAAGGCTGACACACAAACAAAGCTACAAAGCATCTACAAATCGTTAAGCGAACTTCCTCAAAAAAACTTCCACAGTATTGAAAACCATCTTCGCTCTGATTCCGATAATAATCGGGAGCAAATTCAGATTGCGTACCTTTTCACCCTTCGGCTCCGCTCAGGGAAAACATATTTCCTTCGTAGCTTTTTCTCTCGCAAAACGTGCTTTTCAAGACTTTATGCAGCTACTCCCAAATCTTAGTACCTTCGGTACAATTTTGGCAAATATCAATGGATTGTCTATCCGTTAATAATGTTTTTCTAAAATTATTATACCCTTTAGAATTCCAAATATCTTTAAGCGTTTGCTGTTGCAGTTCGCCTAATTGATGTTTGGCATCTTTATCAAAACAACACGGTACAATTTTACCATCCCAAGTAATTACACAACTGCTCCACATTCGCCAACATTCGTTTAACAACTTGTTTTTTAAACGATAAGTGCCATCAGCTAGTTTTTTGTAACGCGAATATTTTTCTATGGTCGGCATTAATTCATTGCCATTTTTAAATTCGTACAACTGAGCTGTTTTAAAACGGATTTCATCCACCCCTAAAGTTTTTGCCAACTGCTTTGCTTCCTCAATTTGATGTTCGTTAGGTTTAACCACTAAAAACTGAAAAATAACGTAAGGCGTTTTAGATTTCAACTCTTTTTTCCACTTAATAATGTTTTTAGTGCCTTCAATTACCTTTTCTAAACTTCCTGTTTTACGGTAGCTTTCATAAGTTTCTTGCGTTGTACCATCAATAGAAATTGTTAACCTACTCAACCCACTTTCTATGGTTTTTTTAGCTACTTCATCATTTAAAAAATGAGCATTGGTACTTGTTGCTGTGTACATTTTTTTACTTTCAGCATAAGCTACCATTTCTAAAAAATTAGGATTAATAAATGGTTCTCCCTGAAAATAAAAGTTTAAATAAAAGGAACTTTTATAAGTTTCCTCAATTATTTTTTGATAAAAATTTTGTTTTAAATTCCCTTCGGGACGGGTAAATTGTTTTAACCCACTTGGGCATTCCGGACAGCTTAAATTACAAGCCGTTGTTGGCTCTATAGTTATGCTAGTAGGTAATCCTTTAATTTTTGATTGTTTGGTAATTTTAGAATAATGGTAACTCCATTTAAGTTGCACCGCATTTAAAATCCTTGCAAAAGAAAGTTTCGATAATAAATTTAACTGATCGGCTGTAAGCATATTTCAAAAATAAAGATAGCAAATGAATTTAAAATTATTTGCTTGTAACTTATTTACCAATGTAACTTATAGTGAAGTTACGACACTTAACTAAAAACAGTTTTAACTTTAATTGGGAATTAATTTTTTCAGGTTAAAATATATTGTTTTAAAATTGCGTTGTTAAAATTGTTATAAGAAAAAAAAGGTTTTATGAGGTATTTATTAATTGTTGCTTTAATTAGCATTAAGTCGCTATGCGCACAAACCATAACAGGTAAAATAATTTGTAAAGATGATAAGCAAGCTGCTGCTTTTGCTACCATTTTAATTGATGGCAAAGGTTTTGGAACAGCATCTGATGAGAATGGAAAATTCACGTTAACCATCCCCAAACAATACCAAAATGAACAACTCACCATTTCTTTTTTAGGCTATATTAAAAAGAAAATAGCAATAAGCACCCTAAAAACAGAACAGCAAAACAATATTTATTTAGCTAAAGATGTAGCCAGTTTAACAGCGTTTAGTGTGGTAGCAAGAAAAGATTTTACCCCAAAACAAATGCTTAAAAAAGTATTAAAAAACATTAAAAACAATTATAGTCAAGATACCATCCATTTTGATGCTTATTATAGAGAAACTTTAACAGAGAACGGAAAATACATTAAATATGCTGATGCTGTTTGTGAGTTTAATTATGCTCCTTATCAATATAAAAAATACAAATGGAAACAATTAACCAACACGTGGGAATCTCCATCAACATTAAGTAACCTTTCTTACAATTGGGGAGAACGCCTACACCGTGGTCATTTTTATACTTACACTTTAAAAACTGACGAGCTAAAAATTATAGAATCGAGAAGTAGCGACAATCTTACCAAACGAGATTTAACAGCAAATATTGAAGGTGGACCATTGGGCTTATTAGCTAAAGACAGGGTTAAATTTCAACAGTATTTTATCAATAAAAAGAAGTTTGATAAATTTGACTATGTATTAAAAGAAGAGCTAGACAGCGTAAAAAAAGAATACAATTACGTACTGTATTTCACTCCTAAAACAGCTAAAGAAAAAGCAGACACAAGCAACAAAAAATACAAATATAAATATAGATTTAGAGCAAACAATCAAGAAGGGAAAATGGTAATTGATAGAAATACTTTTGCCATCAAATCGATAGAATATGCCATATCTAAAAACTTAAAAAAACACCTCTGTGGCTTTAGCTCTATGAATATTAGGCATTTTGATTACCGTATAAAAGAAGATTATACCCTAATAAATGGAACATATTATTTAACACACATTAAACAGCAAGATGAATTTGTTTATGCCGACACCACAGACAATACGGTAAATCCTTACAATGCTACATTAGAAATTTTTATCGAAAACATTCACAAAAAAACACCTGCTAATAACATTAAGAAAACGGAGCTTTTTGCCAATTCTGATGCCAATCAATTATTTGATTTTCCGTTATATTATGCAGATACTTTTTGGACAACATACAGTAAAAACAAACCTCAATTTAACATACCAATTTCCATTAGAACAGATATGGAAGAAAAAAAGGTTTTAGAAAAACAATTTGCCGATAAACACAAAAGAGACACTACTTTAAAAGCTCCTATTGCAAATATAATCCCTTACAAATACAATATTCATAAGCAAGAAATTACCGACAATTATGCTTGGATGAAAGATGTTACTCAGCCTAAACAAAACAAGGAAGTGATGGATTATATTACTACCGAAAACAAGTATTTCGACAATTATTTTATCCCACTTAGAAAACAACAACGAAACTTATTTTCTGAATTGAAACGTTGGACAGAAAAAAATTACAAGTCTTTACCCATCTTAAAAAATGGATACAATTATTACATGAGATATATTGACGATAACGAATACCCTATCTATTATCGAAAAAAAGAAAATAGCCAAAAAGAAGAGGTGATTTTAAATGTTCAAGAAATGGCAAAAGACAAACCATATTATGCTGCTGGAGGGATTAAAATTAGCCCAAACAACAACATTATGGCTTACTTTGAAAACACTACAGGCAACGACAATTACATTGTCAGATTTAAGAATTTAAAAACCAACAAAATATTAAATGATAGCATGCAACAAGTTAGTGGGTTAATTTGGTTAAGTGACAGTACAATTATGTACTCTTCGCAAGAAAAGAAAACCAATAGGACAAATAAAATCTCTACTCATCAACTTTACTCTTCTCCAAAAAAAGATAACGTAATTAAGTTTGAAACTGATGTAAAATTTGCGTTAGGGATGTGGAAATCTAAGTCGAAAAGATACATTTACATTACTTCATCAAGCGCAACAACATCCGAACAATATTTTATTAAAATAGGGAGTAACAATTTAAAGCCAACATTATTTTATCCTAGAGAAGAAAAACACGAATATTCTGTTACCGATGCTTTAGGTAAATTTTACATCTTAACCAACAAAAATGCATTAAACGGGAAATTAGTGAGTACAGATACTTCTAATTTTGCAATTAGTAAATGGAAAACTGTTGTTGCTCACAACAAGAAGATATTGCTAAGTAATTTCGAAATTTTTGATAATTATTTAGTGCTTTCCGAAAAAGAAAATGCACAACCTCACATTAGAATAATTAATACCAACACACAAAAAAGTCACATTATTAAGTTAAAAGACGATTTTTATTCTATTGGTTTAGGCTACAATCCTAAATTTAATACAGACACCTTACAATTTAGTTACAGTTCTTACATTACACCAAGCTCTACCTACCATTATCATATGGAAACCAAAGAAAAACGATTGGTAAAAAGAAGACCTTGGGGAAATACAAAACACTCACAATATAAAACCAAGCGAATTTGGGCTACAGCTAAAGATGGAAAAAAGATACCGATTACCATAATTTATAATAAATACTGGGCGTTAAACAAAAAAGAACCTCAAAAAAACAAACTTATCTTAACCTCATACGGATCATATGGAAGTGGACAAAGCGTTGGTTTCAACACCTCTCTTTTTCCATTATTACAGCGAGGTTTCATATATGCCATTGCCCACATTAGAGGAGGTAATGACTTAGGACAACAATGGTATTTAGATGGGAAAATGCTCAATAAAAAAAATACATTTACCGATTTTATTGCTTGTTCCGAATATCTTATAGAAGAAGAATATGTAAGCAAAGGAAACATTACCATAAAAGGCGGAAGTGCTGGTGGTTTATTAATGGGAGCCGTTGCCAATATGCGCCCCGAGTTATTTAAAGCCGTTATTTTAGATGTTCCTTTTGTAGATGTAATTAATACTATGTTAGATGATAAATTACCGCTAACTACTGGCGAATATGAAGAATGGGGAAATCCTAACGATAAAAAATACTTTAATTATATAAAATCTTACTCGCCTTACGAAAATGTAAAAGTACAAAACTATCCGCCAATGTTCTTTTTTACCGGTTTAAACGATAGTAGGGTTGGTTATTGGGAACCTGCAAAAATGGTTGCTAAACTCCGTACGTTAAAAACCGATAACAATATTTTATTATTAAAAACAAACATTAATTCAGGTCATGGTGGCGATTCAGGAAGATACTCTTACTACAAAGAACTCGCCATGAAATATGCCATCATTTTTGATTTATACAAAAATACACCTACTCAATAATTAGGGCGTTTTAACAGGCTAGTCACTATATCTTTTTTAGTTTTTAACTGTCAGTTCGAGTGTTCTGATTTTTATCAGAATGTATCGAGAACACAGTTGAAAAACTAAAAAAGGATGCCGCTTCTATCCTTAACGCAAAAAAAAATAGTCTCAATTTATTGTACCCCGCAAACCTTCAAGGTTTATGTCTATACAACTATATAAACCTTGGAGTTTTTTTTAGAAAAAGTACAAACGGTTTTACATTAATCATTTTTTGAGCTTACTTTTAAACCATCAAAAATCAACTGCTATATCTCCTAATCATTATATTCCTTCCTTTTGTTGGGTACAGTCAACACACGCTTAAAGGAAAAGTAATTGATAGTAAAACAAATGAGACTTTAGCCTTTGTAAACATTATTGCCAATGGCGAAAACAATGGAACAACAACAGGTATTGATGGAAAATTCATACTCTCTTCTAAACAAATAATTAACACCATTAAATTAAGTTATGTTGGCTACGAACCTGCAGAAATTCAAGTAAGTGGTAAGGAATTTGTTTTAGTAAAACTAAACCCTACCAAATACCAACTAGACGAAGTAAAAGTTTTACCGGGCATTAACCCTGCCGAAAGGATTGTAAACGAAGTAATTAAAAACCGAAAAAAGCACAATCCCGAAAAGAGCTTAAACTTTAAATACGAATCGTACAACGTAATGTATTTTACAGGTCAAGTAGATAGTGGTTTGGTTAACAACCCTGATAAAATTGCCAAGCTAGATACAAGCGACCAAAAAGCAATAGAATGGCTAGAAAACCACCATATTTTTATGATGGAATCTGTTACCGAACGTAAATATAAATTACCCGATAAAAACTACGAAAAGGTGATTGCCTCTCGCGTTTCAGGATTAAAAAACCCTTCTTTCTCCTTATTGGCAACCGAATTACAATCGTTTTCTTTTTATAACCCTACACTTAATATAATGGGAGAACCTTACCTCAACCCCATCACAAAAAACAGTGTAAATAAATATCTATTTTTAATTGAGGATACTACTTATAATGGTGCTGATACCGTTTTCATTATTTCTTTTAGACCCTACAAAGAAAAAAACTTTTCAGGCTTAAAAGGTTTGCTTTACATCAACACCAATGGTTATGCTTTGCAAAATGTAATTGCCGAACCTGCCGTACAAGACAAGGATATTATTGTTAAAATACAACAACAATATAAAAAGATAGACGGCAGCTGGTTTCCTGTTGAATTAAATTCTAACATAATTTTTAACAATGCGCAAATCAATAATTTTAAAATGATGGGTATTGGAAAATCATACCTTAAAAACATACAAATAAACCCTGATATCGAAAACAAAGAATTTAGTTACATTGATACTGAAATTGCTGATGATGCAACAAAAAAAGACGAAGCATTTTGGAATAAATACCGTGGAGACACTTTATCTCAAAAAGAAAAAAATACTTACCAAGTAATGGATAGTATTGGTAAAGCAGAGCATTTTGACAGAAAATTGGCAGGTTTAGAAGCTATTATGACCGGTAAAATTAAATGGGGAAAAGTAAGTTTTGACCTCAATCAATTTTTAGCCTACAATGATTACGAAAGCATAAGATTAGGCGCAGGTTTACATACCAATAAATCATTTTCTAAATGGTTTGCTTTTGGTGGTTATGGGGCCTATGGTTTTGGCAACAAAAAATGGAACTATGGTGGTGATGTTAATTTCCTAATCAATTACCGCAATGATGTTAGCTTAAATTTTGCATACCAAAACGATGTTGTTGAACCGGGTGTTACTCAATTTATGGATTACAAAACATCTTTACTTTCTACAGCTGGTAATCGTCAATTTTATTTAACACAGAAAAATGATATCGAAAAAATTAAGGCTCAGCTTAATTTTAGAACGCTCCGTTATTTAAAGGTTTATCTTTATGGTGCTCAAGAAAAAGTGGATGTTACCAACGACTATTATTACCGACAAAAAATTGATGACCAAACAACCGTATTTGATCAAAACTATATTTTTAGTGAGATAGGTATCGCTTTTCGTTATGCTTTTAAAGAAAAAGTTATTCAAACATTAAGTATGCGCTATGCCAAGCCAACTAGATACCCTATTATTTATGCTAAAATAGAACAAGGAATTAAAGAAATGGATGGCGAATATAGCTACACCAGAATTACAGCTCGTATTGAAAAAAAATTTCACATTAAAAATTTAGGGAAACCGAGTTTTGCTATCGAAGCGGGTATTATTGATGGCGATGTGCCTCAACATAAACTTAGAAGTTCTATGGGTACTAATATAGGCGGATTTTTAATTGCTACAGAAAATGCTTTTGAAACTATGCTTCCTTACGAGTTCTTTTCCGACCAATATGCAAGCATCCATTTTCAGCACAGCTTTGGAGCTTTACTGTTAAAAGTAAAAAAGTTTGAACCTGAATTTGTTATAACTACTGGCGTAGGTTTTGGAAGTTTAGCCAATAAAGAAAACCACCAAGGAGTTACTTTTAATACGATGGAAAAAGGTTTTTATGAGTCGGGATTACTCGTTAACAACATTATAAAATTAAACTTTACCACTCTTGGTGTGGGCGTATTTTACCGTTATGGTCCTTATGCTTTTACTAAAGAAAGCGACAACTTTTTATTTAAAATGAGTTTGGGTTATGCCTTTTAATTGGCGTTTAACAACTCTATTTTGTATTTTTGTTGTTATACAATAAGCTGATATAATTGCCATTCCGTAAAAAACAACAATTCTTCTTCCCTACATAATCATTTTAATAGGGTTAACAGCTGTTCATTCAACACAAGCTCAAGAGGTTGATATTGTAATAGAGACAACCAAAGAAACGATTAAAAAAATTGATGCCGAATTAGAAAAATATGGCACAAGAAATAGAAAAGCGGACACTTCTTACATCAGATATTATGATGGTTTAGGAATCCACCTTTATCAATCTCTATCTTTTCACAGTTTTAACATTATAGATTTATTACAAAATTCGGAATTAAAATACGCTTCAACCATTAAGCAACCTTTAGGTATTGGATTTTCTAGATATGGATATACCGCTAGCATTTCTCGAAACATTAAGATCATCCAACAATCAAAAAAAATGTTTGGAAAGACAACAAAAACTACCCTTAATGCCTCGTTTTCTTATCGGAAAATTGGTATCTCCGCCTTTTTCTTTCAATACAAAAGTTTTTACATTAAAAACCCTGAGGACTTTGATATTAATTGGGATACTCCAGATAGACCGCAAAGACCTGATGTTGAAAATATGGGATATGGATTAGATTACATATATGTTTTTAACCATAAAAAATACAGTTTAAACTCCTCTTATTCTTTTTCTCAGAAACAACTTAAATCAGCAGGATCTTTCCTTTTAGGCGCTTACACTAGCAAATCCACCATCAAGGGCGATTCGTCATTAATCAATAGTGAGTTAAATAATTTATTTAACCCTCATATTCAGTTTCAAAAATCAGCACAATATATTTTAGGTGGTTCTTTCGGATACTCGTATAATTATGTTTTTTGGAAAGACTTTATGATTAACATTTCAGTAGTTCCATCCCTATTATTTTCTGTTTCCGATTTGTCATACTCTAACAGTAAATCAAATCAAAACCATAGTATATCTCCTGCATTAAAATTTAATGGAATGATATCTTATGCCAAAAACAAATTTCACATCAGTATCAATACTCAAAGACAAAACCTTTGGGTAAAATCAGGAAACAGTACTCGTATAGATTATAATTTTATTGACTTCAAACTACTTATAGGTTACCGCTTTGAAAAAAAGAAGAAATAGATTCTATCTCAATTGATAGACCTTCATTTTAAACAACTATAATTTCATTATCTTTATCGTTTAATCAAAAAAAACTATCCATGATAAAGACAACACTATTTTCACTTATACTATTTATTTCAATCAACCTATCCGCTCAAAAAGGAAAACCATTTCCTAAAATGGAGACTGAAACCATTAAAAACGAAACGTTTACCATTCCTAACGATACCAAAGGAAAATTTACTATTTTGGGTTTATCATGGTCTAAAAAATCGGAGCACGATTGGGAAACATGGTTACAACCCATTTACGACCGTTTTATCCATTCTAATAATTTTATGCAAACAACCTATGACATTAACGTTTATTTTGTTGTAATGTTTACAGGTCTTAATCAGGTTGCATATAAAAATGTAATGGAAAAATCTCAAAAACAATTAGGTGAAGAAGCTTCTAAATATTTACTTTTTTATAAAGGAAAATTAAAAGAATATAAAAAAGAACTGAAACTCGTAAACAAAGATACTCCCCATTTTTATGTGCTGGATGAAAACGGTAAAGTCGTTTACATTGCCAAAGGAAAATGCAACAGTAAAAAATTAGATGAGATTGATGCGTTGTTACCAACGGAATAGTTGGAGAAACCTCGTAAAATAATTCATATTGATATGGATGCTTTTTTTGCATCTGTAGAGCAGCGCGACAATCCCGATTTACAAGGAAAACCAGTTGCTGTTGGAGGGTCTAAAGCTAGAGGAGTGGTTGCTGCAGCAAGTTACGAAGCTCGTAAATTTGGTGTACGCTCTGCAATGCCTTCTGTAACTGCACTAAAAAAATGCCCTCACCTTATTTTTGTAAAATCTCGTTTTGAGGTTTACAAAGAAGTATCGCAACAAATTAGAGCCATTTTTGCTGAGTACACCGACTTAATAGAACCACTTTCGTTAGATGAAGCCTACTTAGATGTTACCGAAAATAAAATGAATATGGAATTTGCTATGGAAATAGCCGATGAAATACGCGCAAAAATAAAAGAACGAACCAACCTTACCGCTTCCGCAGGAATTTCTTACAACAAATTTTTAGCAAAAATAGCTTCAGACTTTAATAAACCCAATGGCTCTTATGTAGTTACGCCAAAAATGTCGGAAAAATTTATTGCTAAACTACCTATAGAAAAGTTTTTTGGTGTAGGAAAAGTTACCGCAAAAAAGATGCATCAAAAAGGAGTTTTTAATGGATTAACACTCAAACAACATTCTTTAACTACACTAACACGTTGGTTCGGAAAATCAGGGAATTACTATTACAACGTTGCTCGCGGCATCGATAATAGAGCAGTAAATCCAAGCAGAATAAGAAAATCTTTAGGTGCTGAACGAACTTATGAATTCGATATTTCGGAAGTTAGTGAACTTCAAGAATGTATTGTTATTGTTGCCGATTCGGTAATTACTCGTTTAGAAAAAGCAAAAACATCAGGTAAAACATTAACCTTAAAAGTAAAATATGGTGATTTTAAACAAATTACCCGAAGCAAAACGTTACCTGAGAATTACACCCCCGAACAGATTAAAAAAATAGGAGTAGAATTACTTCAGCTTATTCCCGAACCCGAAAAAGGAATCCGGCTAATTGGCTTGCAAGTCTCTAATTTTGAAGGCGATGATAAAGATGTTTTTTTAGGTCAGTTGGAATTTGATTTTGAAGAGAAATAAATTAACTTTGATTATTATGAAACAAAACACCTTTTTAAATCACCCAACAACAAAACAATTGTTATTGGTGTTAATAGCATAGTTTATCGGAACTACTTTAATGGCATTAAGTGCAACAGACTTATTTACAGAGTCTTTTTTTCAAAAAGGTTATGTTATGATGTATTTAATACTTGCAGCATCTACTTTTACAGCGTTTAAAGTAACAATTAGTTATATTAAAAATCTAAGCGTTAGCTAAAACATTTTAGCATTTCTTTAAAACTTTCAGCATTGGCATAAGGGCTTAATAGTTCTTTTCTATGTTCAATTATCGAGTTATTAATTTCTTGTTTAAATGTTGCTTCTATGGCAATTTTTAAATCCGTTACTTTATCTTTTACAATACACACTTTTGCTAGCGAAGTACCTGCTACCATTTTAGAATTTACGACACAAAACCTACCCTTAAAAAGCACGTTCAACAATTTTAATTTTAAACCTGTTGCTTGGTCGGTATATAAAAAATTAACCTGAGCATCGGCTATCAACTTTTGTAATTTGATATTTGTAGGGTTAGCAAGTAACGTGATGTGATCGTATTTTGCAACCAAATGTTTTAAATGCAAACTCGGATTTAAACCTGCAATGATAAAAGGAATTTTAAGCTCACTAAAAATTTGTGAGACCATAAATTCTGAAGCATTGCTATTTTCTGCAACACTTAAATTACCATGATACAACACATATTCCCCTTTACCATGTTTTACATTAACCGCATCATTACCATGAAAGGCAGGAATATTTTTAATAGAAACGGAACGGTAGTGCTCATGAAAATAATGTTTATCAGCACTAGAAATTGCTAAACAATAATTAGCGTGAGAAAGAATAGTTTCAAAAGCTTTTAACTTTTTGGCTTCCGATTGATAATAGATACGTTTTAGAAAGTTTTTTTCAGCTGATGCTAATTCCTCATAATAATTATGCTCTACATTATGACAGCGAACAACTTTCAGTCTGTTTTTAAATGCAACATCATCCAACAAATAACACGTGTGTAAACCTTCAAATAAAATAGGAAAATCGTTCTGTAACAAGTTTTTTTTCAAGCCTTTAGAAACTCGAGATTTAACAATATAAGGTAAATGACTTAGCAATGAAAACAACCCTTTATGGCGTTTATAATAAGTAACCGATTCGCAATAATTCGTTAATTCAGGCTGTTCTCCCCTACCGTACTCAAAACAATGTAAATGTACTTTTATACCTTGTTGATGAAAGTATTTTAGTTTATAAAACACATCAATAACACCACCATAATTGGCAGGAAATGGCACATCAAAAGCAATTATATTTATGGCTTTAAGCATTTAAAGTTTTAATGATTTAGGATTTTGTTGCGTATTCCAAAATAATAATAAAATCACATCATCTTTAAGTACCTGATAATAAAGAGATAAATTTCGATTAAGTACGCATTTATGAATTTTCTTTTTTCTATTGTAGATCGGGAATAAATACGGATTATTAGAAATTCTTACAATCACTTGATCTAACTCATCAATATAATTGATTAACACCTGATTAGGCCATTCTTGCAGTAAATAATCAAGATTATTTTGATGCGTTTTTTGTGCCACATCAGTCCAAACTACATTCATTTACTGTAATTCTTTCTTAATTGAGCCATCACTTCATCATGAGGAGTCAGCTTCCCTTCAGCAACCTCGTTTAATGCAATATTTAATGCATTCGATAAATTTTCATCTTTCTCTTTTTGAAGAAAAGATGCAATTTTCTCTAATAATTTAATATCCTGAACTTTAGTTAGCTCCTCAATTAGATTGTATTTATATGCCTGAATATCCATAATAACCGACTCATTTACTTACAAATATAAACATTTTAGTTTTTTTGTTAAAAACGCTATGCATTTAACACCTCTTTAATTATTACCTGTTCTTTTTCCCAATTTAACACTAATGAAGCTTGTTTAGCATTAAAGCTCCATTTTTTTAATTGCACCTCATCAGTTAACATACTCGTTATCTTTTCGGCAATGTGTTTAGACAAATGATTTCCTATCGTTTCTCCAACTTTATATTCGTTAACCAAGCTACTCATTTCTGGCAAATTAGCTACTAATACAGGCACACCAGCTTGCAAATAATTAAACAATTTGTTGGGTAACGCAAAACGATAATTTAAGCCCATATCTTCTTCTAAACTCAATCCTAAATCTGCCTGAAGCGTAAAACCATTTAATTTCTCTAACGGTATTTCGCCCATCAATTTTACTTTTTGCTGCAACGATAATTTTTCTACCAACGCAGTAATTTCTACAACAATATCTCCCTTACCAAAAATGTAGAGCAAGGCATTATCTACATACTGCATGGCTTCTACCACCTGCTCAATTCCTCTATTTACATTTATTGCTCCTTGGTAAATAATTATTTTTTTACCTGAAATTTTAATGTTTTCAACCTCCACTGCCTTTTTATTTAGCAAAGGCACGTTTCGCAATAAATTAACATCAATATTGTACTCTTTTTTATACAAATTAGCTATCGACTGACTAACTGTAAACACGTGTTTTAATTGAGGCAAAATCCATTTTTCAAGCCCTTTCCAAATCGCTTTTACTTTAGGTCGGGCAACTAATTCGGGTACTTCGGTAAAATACTCATGACTGTCAAAAATTATTTTTTTACCTTTTAATTTATAGCCCAAATAATTGGCCAATAAGGTATCTAAATCATTACTCCACAACACATCAAAGCGATTAAATAATAAAAAGAAAAACAACCTGAAATTGTAGTTGGCATAAAACAACGCGCCTTTATTAAAGCATAAATTAAACCTTTTGGTTTGGTAAGCTCTATTAACAGCTAAGCTATCGGGCAATTTTCGTCCTACCAACAACACTTCATAGTTAAGCGCTAATAACGAATTGCAGATTTTATCCACCCGCATATCCGTGGTTAAATCGTTGGTAACAGATACTATAATTTTCTTTTTAGCCATTATTAAAAATAAAACTAATCATAATTTGGGCGTTTTAACAGGCTATCCGCTATATCTTTTTTTTCTACTTAGTAACTCTCCAAGAATTATATTCTTGATACAAAATAACTCTTGGAGAGTTTTCAAAAAAAAGGATGTCGCTACTATCCTTAACGCAATTAATTCTCTCAATTCGTCTGACCACTTTGAGTGGTCGGACGAATTACTTTTTTTGGCTTAGGGATATAAGTGGCATCCTCCGATTTTTCATCGGAGATAAAACGGTTAGCCCGACCTTTAGGGAAGCCCCAAAACATTATTTGTAAACAATTGTATCTGAATATTTATTGTGTAAGTCAACAAATATTAGGTGGGTTCTGAATAAATTTGAGAAAAGTTGAAGAACATGAAAAATATTGCCATCATTGAGGGAGGTTACAGTCACGAGAAAATTATCTCTTTAAAAAGTGCCGCTATAGTATTCGAGAATATCGATACCGATTTATACAACCCAATAATGGTACGGATAGATGAAGATGGCTGGTTTGCTTTTGATAACGGTAAAAAAGTTGCCATTAATCGCAATGATTTTTCGTTTAACAACATAAAATTCGATATCGCTTTTATTGTAATACATGGCACGCCTGGCGAAGATGGGAAATTACAGGCCTATTTCGATATGCTAAACATACCTTATAGCACTTGCAGTCAGTTAGCTGCTACACTTACTTTTAACAAATTTGTTTGCAATCAATTTTTAAAAACCTTTAACATTAATGTTGCCGAAGCGGTTTTGGTACGTCAAAATGAGACGGTAAACGCTGCTTCAATTACAACAAAGGTTGGCTTGCCTTGCTTTGTAAAACCTGCCGATGGCGGTAGTAGTTTTGGCATTACCAAAGTAACCAAAGAAAGCGATTTAAAAGCAGCAATAGAGTTGGCTTTACAACATGGTTCTCAAGCAATTATAGAAAGTTTTATGGTGGGTAGAGAAATAACTAATGGCATTTATAAAAATGTTGGCGGGATTGTATCACTTCCTATTACCGAAATTTTATCGGACAATGATTTTTTTGATTTTGATGCTAAATATAAAGGTGAATCTAACGAGGTTACTCCTGCCAATTTACCAAACGAACTGATTGAAAACATTAAATCCACCACTAAAAAGATTTACGAAATACTCGATTTAAAAGGCATTTGTAGGGCTGATTACATTATACAAAATAATGAACCTTATTTAATTGAAATCAACACTGTTCCGGGGCTATCTGCACAAAGCATTATTCCGCAAATGGTTGCCCACGAAGGTATTTCTCTAAAACAGTTATTTAAGGAGGTGATTGAGGCTGCTTTGCAAGATTAACTATTTCCTGCGCAGGCAGAAATCGAGACACAGCATCAATTTTCAAAAATAAAAACTGGACCCCGGACATCCACTAGCGTTACTTCCGGGAAGGAGTAAGACAACGAAAAAAGCTTCCCTTTCAAAACAACGAAGTACAGAAACTACTTTCCTGCGCAGGCAGGAACCTAGACGCAGCACAACCCATAATTACAACAAACAAAACTGGATCCCGGACATCCGCTAACGCTACTTCCGGGAAGGAGTAAGACAGCGAAAAACTACTTTAAATAAGCAACTAATTTTAATACTGCTTTTGCTCTATGACTAACTTTATTTTTCTCATCTAAACTCATTTCAGAAAAAGTGATATCATATCCTGCAGGTTTAAAAATAGGGTCATAACCAAAACCTGCTGACCCACTTTTAGTTGTAGTGATTTCGCCATTACAAATCCCTTCAAACAAAGTTGAAGTACCATTAACAATTAATGCCATTACCGTTTTAAAATGTGCTGTACGATCTGTTTTAACACTTAAATTAGCTAATACTTTATCCATATTATCATCTGCAGCTCTTTGCTCTCCGGCATAACGTGCCGAATAAATTCCTGGTTCCCCATTCAATGCTTCAATTTCTAAACCAGTATCATCAGCAAAGCAATTGTAACCGTATTTTTCATAAACATATTGTGCTTTTTGCAATGCATTCCCGGCTATGGTATCCGATGTTTCAGGAATTTCTTCTTCGCAATTGATATCAGCTAAACTTAATAGTTGAATGCTATCTCCTAAAAGGTTTTTTATTTCCTTAATTTTATTGGCGTTATTGGTGGCAAATACTAATTTCATCTTATTGCTTTTAATAAATTAATCCGAACAACCACAAAGGTATATTATTTAATACTCCTATCTCTACATCTGCTTTAACTAAAAATGAATTGGGTATATCTTTAATCTGCTTTTGTGTTTTGCCTTTCCCTCCTATTTCAAAAGTATATTTATTGTCCACTAAAAAATCGCCTTTTAAAGGGATTGACAATTGATACAATAAACTTAAATGTTGAATAAAAAATGTTTCTCTAATATTTCCCTCATTTACATTTTTAGAAGAAATAGCATAGCTAAGATTTGTATTTCTTAACCATATTTTATCGGGTTTATTGAGCACACTAATACTTTTGCTACCCTTATAAAGAGCATGTATCAATTCTGCTTTCTCTAACAACTGAAGTGCCTGCACTAACAAATTTCTACTTACTCCTATCCGTTCGCTCAACTTTGTTATATTTGGTATAAAAGGAACATTAGTAGAAATTACGTAAAGTAAGCGTTTAAATTTTGCAATATTATTGTAATCGATATTACTAATTGATTGCAAATCGATATCTAATATTAAATTAATAGTATTTAATAATTGCTGATGGTATTCTGCTTCATCTTCTCGAAAATAAGGGTAAGCTCCTACTTTTAAGTATTCCGAGAAATGTTGTAATGGCTTAAACTTTTTCAGCAGGTCCATACTTATTTTAGCATGATTTTCCACAATTTCATCAAGATGGTAGACCGGTAATTCTATATTTTTATACAGCTGCAAAAACTCTCTATAGGATAGTGATTTTAAGTTGTAACTAATTGCTCTACGGCTCAAATCAGATTCGCCTTTATAAATATCTAAAATAGACGAAGAGGTGAAAACTACTTGCAGCATTGGAAAATCATCATAAATCAATTTTATTTCTCTCGACCAATTCGGGTATTTATGTACCTCATCCAATAATAATAATTCTCCTCCTATTTTCTGAAAACTTTCTGCCAAACTATACAAGGTGCTATCAGAAAAAAATAAATCATCTAATGCTACATATAAAGCTTTTTTACTTTCTTCTTTTGCATATTGCAGCAACAAGGTTGTTTTACCAACCCCTCTTGCTCCTAATATTGCCATCAATTGGTTTTTATTATTGATATCTTTAAATAAATATCGCTTAAAACTAAGTGATACTTGTTCAATTTTTTGAGAAGATTTTAAGAGTAGAATATCCATAATGCTAAATATTTAAGCAAATATAGGTAATTATTGCTATTTGAAAAAGCAATTCTATTTGATTATTGCTTTTATGACAAGCAAAACAAATAATTATGCGCGAAAAACCATAGGTTTCAAAACCATTATTACCGTGTCTGGATTCCCGACTGCAAGGAAAAAGAGTAAAATTTAGAATTAAAACAAGTTAATGCTGACGCAGATTCTCGGTTAAATTTCTTTAATTTTATTGCGATAATTAGCGAAAACACTGATTTTTATTATTTTAATTTTATGATTCCAACGATAGGTTTGCTTGATGTATGTTTGGGAATATTAGTTCTTTTAACAACCTATTTTATAGCTTTCCGATTAAAAGATAAAATAAGCTCTCCAACAATTCCTTTTAATTATTTTCTTTTAAGCTTATCGTCAAAATTTATTGGAGCAATTATTTTTGTTCTACTTTCTATTTTTTATTACAAAAGTGGAGATACTTTTTTATATTTTGAAATTGCTGAGGAACTACGAAATCATCTATTCACTAATTTTTCAGAAACCGTTCATCTTTTAATTACGCCTTATGATGGATTAGAGAAACTAGCTTATCATCCCCTACAAGTTTACCATTACCATATTGAAAGAAGTACTACTTGGGTATTTTCTAGAATTGTATTTTTCTTTAACCTCATTAGTTTTGGATCTTATTTGGTTAGCTCTTTACTAATGGGGCTAGTTTCTTTTTTAGGTTTATGGCTGGGGTACAAATCAATAAATCATCTTTACCCAACAACAAGTAAACTAATGCTTATTCCTTTTTTTGGAATACCTACCGCTTTAATTTGGAGTTCAGGAATATTAAAAGACACGCTACTAATGGGCATTATTGGCTGGTTATTATTTATTGGTGTTCAGTTATTTATTAAAAAGAAGGCGATGATTTTAAGTAGCCTTTCTTTTATTGTTTGCTTGTTATTACTCATTAGCTTAAAACCAATATTAGTAATTACATTCATTCCTTGTTTTATCTTTTGGGGAATGCTTCATTTTACTTCTGTAATTAAAAACATCAATCAACGCTTCTTTTTTAGACTTGGCTTTGTTACGCTTATTTTTACTAGCATTGTTACCATCAGTAATCAACTCCCCGAAACTTCAAAATATAAATTTGACAAACTAACCCTTACACTAATCACTTACCAATTAGACCACAGTAGAAATAAAGGGGCTAACACCAATTATTCTTTAGGAGCTATTAAATACAACAACCTCAGCATTGCTAAAAAAATACCAAAAGCCATTAATGTTACTTTTTTTAGACCCTACTTATGGGAAAGCAAAAATCTCCCGAGCTTATTCGCAGCTCTAGAAAGTTTAGCTTTATTACTTAGTGTGATTTTTGTTTTACTTAAAACCAAACTATCGTTTTTTAAAAATGTATTCTCTGATAAAAATATGCTATTCTTCTTTTCTTTTGCCATCTTTTACGCTACCATAAGCGGTTTAACTGCCTATAATTTTGGTGCTTTATCTCGTTTTAAAATACCTGCGGTTTTGTTTTTAGGGATTGGGTTTGTGATTAGTCTAAAAAAGGGGAAAAATTATACTTTATTTAAGTAAAATAAATCGATCACCTGATTTATTATCAATAATTATTTCCTTTTGTATTTCAACAATATAACTTGGTATTTCAGCATCTTTCCTTACAACTACAAAACTTAAATTAAATTCATTTATAAACTCTAATTGACTCTTTTCTATCGTTATAAATTTAGATTCATCTTTTTGCTTTTGTACAAACAAATAGAAAGGAGCACTGACCATATAAGCTTTAGACCTCCTTTCATTTAGCTCATCCTTTAATTGAGGAGCATCTAAAACAGACAAATTCTCAATATTAACAGTTTTTTCCGCATAGTTAGTATAATAAGCTGACGGAAAAACGTGAAATGCTTTTCTTCTTAAAAAGGTTAAGTTTTCCATTTCTATTTTTGAAAAAATTACACCTCCATTAACAACTCTTTTATCTATTAAATTAATTTCTGAATTAACCTTTAACACAAACCTATCTTCATAATTTACAGACAACATATTTTCATTCTTTGAATATGAATAATAAAAATTAGGAATAAGAATTAGGAATAAAACAACAAGGTAGAGCCTCTTCTTTTTGATTACAGAACGCACATAAATTAAACCTGCCACTATCCATACGTTTAAGACTACAGAAACACCATTAGAAAAGAATTGGCTTGCGTTACCAAGTAAATTCAAAAAAGCCCAAGAACTTAAAGATGCTATAAACACGCATATTAAAAACAAGCTTGGAATAGATATTGTTTTTATTTTAAAAAGATTTGCTCTTACTGATGATGAAAATAAAGTCAGAAGCAATATAAATGGCAAGTAATATATTATATATTGAAAAATAGTAACTACATAAATATTAAGAATAGTTTTATACGAATCAAAACTCAACCAAGTTTTAAGATTCATCACCTCTTTAAAATTATCTATTTCCAAAGAAGGTTTTGGAGAAAATAAGTAAAAACATGCAATTGAAAATAAGAATAAAAATGAATAAGCACTTATTTTAAAAGCTAACCTTTTTTCAAGCCTCTTTAAAATAACCCCCACTATAGAAAACAAAATAATTCCACTCAAAACACCAGGAGCTGATCCAATAGAAATAATTGGCAAGGCAAGAAGTGCAATTATTGCTAAACTATATTTTTTATTATAAAAAAATAAAAAAGAAGCAATTACAAAAGGGTAATAAATAATGTATTTCCTACATACTATTTCAATTGGATAAACATTAATAGGACTACTTGATAAAAGGTAAGGAATTTTATCATAGAATAAAAATGAAATACTACCCACCCCTAAAAAGAAAAAAGAAAATACTTTCTCTTGTATCCTAACAACACCATAATTCTCCCAGATAGCACAAAACCCTAAATAACTAATCAAATAAAAAATAGGATACCCAACAGTCATATATGTTACAATATTTATTGAACTAAACAAATTACTGACACCACTAACAAACCACATATCAAAATAATGATACGGTGTAACTCCTTTATAATCAGCAATCAATATTGGGTTGAAGCCAAAAACATTTTCATCCCCTGTCAAGAACATTGACTCACTTAGTTCACTGTAATACTGATAATCTATATGTGATATTATATAATTAAATTCTCCTGATTTAAATACGAAAAAGGCCTCCCATGAAAAAAAAAGTAACGCAGGTATAAAAACTAATAAAACATTGAATTTAATCGAAGTAAAAACAAATATTTCAGACACCTTTATTCTTCTTAACAACAATTGTTTCTCATAAATAAAATAAAATAAAAGGAGAAAAAATAAAACAAGGATAGTATATCCTTTAGTCTGATAAATTGCCGTAAATACAGTAAAAATTATTGCCCCAAGAACTATTTTAATAAAAATTCGTTGATAAGGTTTTTCTACTGGAGGTAAGAAGAACACATAAAAGAGATGACCTATAAATATTAAAGAAACAATGCTTAAAAAAAATATCTCTAAGTAAAAAAAAATAGTTGAAATCATTAGCAAATTATTTACAGTAAAAATAGAGATAAATAAACTATCTAATTTTAATTAAAAAAAAGTTTTTAATTCTTTAGTTTTATATTTTAAAATATGTAACCCACATAAAAAATATATGATACCTGATATTTCTGTGTTTGATTATTTAATAGGTTTTATCTATTTTTTTCTCATCTTCTTTTTTGCTTTTGTTTACAAAAACAAAAAAGAAGAAACGGATGATACTTACCAATATTTTATGCCTGCTTTATCAGCAAAAGTGATTGGTGGTTTTGGATTCTTATTGCTTTCTTTATATTATTGGAAAGGTGGCGATACTTTCACGTATTACCAAGGAGCAGATCAGTTTTCTTTCTTCATTTTAGAGAACCCAACAGATGGTTTAAGCCTACTTTTTACCTCTGCCAAAAACATTAGTTGGTCATCATATGAATTTGCGAATGGTTTACATGGCTTTTTGAGTAGTAATGATTCGTTTACTACTGTAAAAATTGTTGCAATAATAAATATTTTTTGTTTTAGATCCTTTATTGTTACAACAATAGTTTTTTCTAGCATCTCTTTTTTAGGTGTATGGAACATGTATTTTGCATTCTGTAAAATTTACCCACATTTAAAAAAACAATTATTATTTGCTTTTTTCTTTATACCTTCTGTAATATTATGGGGGTCTGGCATTTTAAAAGATACCATTACCATTGCTGCTATTGGCTGGTTGATTTATGGTTTTATAAATATTGTTATTTTAAAACGAAAACAAAAAAAAAGCCTAATAATAATACTATTAGCAACTCTTTTTATTGCGCTATTAAAACCTTACATCTTATACATCTTATTCCCATCCCTATTTATTTGGGTTCAATCCAATTTAAAAGAGATGATACCCAATAAATTAATCCGAAAAATTATGGCTCCCTTTGTCGCTATAATTTTAGTTGTCAGCAGCTTTTATTTATCTCAAAAATTATCTCAAAATGCAGGAAAATACGATATAAATAAAATAGGGAACACACTTGAAGGTTTTCAATCATGGCATCAATCACTAGCTGCAACAAGAGACCAGTCTGGTTATACTTTAGGACATATGGAACTCACTCCTGTTGGTATTTTTAAAAAAATACCAGCAGCTATTAATGTTACTTTTTTCAGACCTTATTTATGGGAAGTTAGAAACTCATCCACACTACTGGGTGCTTTCGAAGGAACTCTATTGATTATACTCTCTTTCTGGTTAATATTAAAATATCGATTTCGTCTCTTAAAAATGATATTCAAAAATAAAGATATCCTATTTTTATTAATATTTTCATTTACTTTTGCCGTAATGGTTGGCATTAGCTCCTACAATTTCGGAGCTTTATCTCGATATAAAATGCCTGCTCAAATGTTTTTTATTATTGCTATTATATTAATTCTCGACAAAACAAAAAAGAGTAATTCTATTTTTTGAAAAGATTATCAATCCATTCCAAATATTTTTTTTTATTCACCTCAACAGAATACTTAGAAAGAATAGTCTTATGTCCTTCTAATCCAATTTCTTTTCTTACCCCTTCTATCTCGATTAATCTAGAAATCTTATCCAACCAATCAACATCATCATTAACAATATACCCATTTATGCCATCTCTAATAATCTCAACATTTACACCAACAGGAGATACTACAGCAGGTATGCCTAAAGCCATATATTGCAAAGCTTTAAACCCACACTTTCCTTTCGCCCATTCATTATCCAACAACGGCATAATACCAATATCAAAAGATAATAAATCTTCTATTTCTTTTTCTTTCTCCCAAGGAATATAATTAAAATTGAGTTTTTTAAATACAGGCTCTTTATTAGATATGATATTAACTTCAACATCGTATTTTTTCTGCAACTCAAACAATACATCTTCTATTTCGTATAAATACTTAATAGTTGAATGCGTCCCTGTCCAGCCTAACACTATTTTCTCTTTTCTTTTGTGCTGCTTAAGTTGATTATGTCCATTTTTCAAATCAATCGTAGTAGGCATATATTTCACATCATTATTATACTTTTTTGCAAAATTCATCAAATAATGATTACCACATAAAATCACCGTTGACCATCTACAAATAGATACTACTTTTGAATGTTTTTTAATACCTGATATCAATTTATTAGATTGCGAAGTATTTTCTAACCATATCGCATCATCAAAATCATAAATAATTTTTTTCTTTAACACTCTAGCAATTATCCATTCAAAAACAGGTGGTCCAACCGGACTCGCTTCACGATGTATAAAAACTATTGCGTAGCTTTTCAACTGAAACATTAAAAGAAACCGTTTAAAAAAAGCAATAAAAACTCCCCAACTTTTCAGCATAAACTTACCCGGTTGATAAATTAAACGATAAGCATTATCGGTAAAGAACGGATAAAAGGATATTTCACACCCATCTTGTTCTAACAAAGAAAGATACTGCTCAAATCGGAACCGTTGACTTGGAGCAATCCCTTTTGGATAAGGAACGATAAATGCAATCTTTTTTCTTTTCATTTTAAATCAAATATTTGCTAATAAAGAAATTAAGAATAAATCTCTTCATAAATTTTTTCAGCGATTGTGTAATCTCTATATTTTTTTGCAACTTTTTTAATTTTACTGTTTAACGCCCCTTTATCTGATTGAATTAAAACAGCTATTTTATTACAAGCGTTAACATATTCATCAACTGTTAATTCTTGTAAAACGTAACCTATATTTTCACCTTGGATAATATCAGAATCATCAGAAATACCTTTCGTTATCACCACAGGCAATCCCATAGCCCAATATTCCCCATCCTTAATAGAGGTACAATACCTTTTTGACGAAACTGGTTTAACTGGATTAATTGCAAAATCAGCTACTTGATAATAATCTTTTATTTCATTATGAGGTACAAACAACGTTTCAATACAATTTTCAGGAATATTTTTTTGCTGAATAAAAGTATTCACCTCAGCCTTTTTTTTATCCGTCAGTAAAAAAACTTTAAATTTTTCGCCCCAAAAATCACTTGCAGCTTTAAAAAAATCAAACACTTCTTCTTCTAGATAAATACCACCCAACTTACCTGCATACACACACACAATTTTATCTTCTATATTTTTAGCTTTTCTATTCGCTGCGTATATTTCTTTATTCCAATTAAATTGCTCAAAATTAACAAGCGCTGGTTTTATAAAATAATATTTAAAAGTTGCATCATATTTTTCTTTCGCATAGACTCTCATCCCTTTTGTTAAAGCAATAACGGTATCTGCACTTTTGCTTTGCTTTTTTTCTAGCCAAAACATTAATTTAAATTTTAAACTTGTAGCAGACCACGTCCCATTTTCCACCATACTCTCTGCATGAGGCTCATAACTATCAATTATTAATTTTGTATCTGTAACTTTTGACAAAGCATAACCAATAGATCCACCAGGTGTACACCAAGCATGTACAACCTTAATATTATTAATCTTTATTAATCGATACAAATATATGAATAACCCTAAAAATTTAAATGTCATTTTAAATCCAAATTGAGAGTATTTAAACCTAATAATATGAATGTTCTCTTTTAACATACTACTTTTCTCATTAGCCCATTCCTCACTACTCATTTCATACAGGTGCTGTTCTAATGTAAATATATAAATTTTACTATGCTTACCTATGTATTTTCTAATCATCCTAACATAAGGCAACGTATAAGTTTGAATTAATGCATCTTTAAAACTCCAATAGGTTAAAACTAAAACATTCTTAAGAATCGACCTATAGTAACCCGCTCTACCATAAATATCATCATACACTTTTTCTGCCAATTCAAAGCTTTTATGTTGAATAGCCAACCCTCTAATTCGTTGCTGAATATTATCCTCTTTGATTAAATCATTAATTTTATGACAAGCAAAATTATATTCATCATTCGTTAACTTTTGTAATACATATCCTATTCCTTCTTTTTCAATTAAGTCAGAATCATCAGAAATGTTTTTAGTAATAATAATCGGTAATCCCATTGCCATGTACTCCCCATTTTTAATGGGCGACCCATACCTTTTAGAAGGCACAGGAATAAATGGTGTTATACCAAAATCAGCCAACCCTAGATAATCTGGAACTTGATGATGAGGCACAAAAAGTTGAATAATCGTTTCTTTATTTAACCCAAATTGTTTTATCAGTTGTTGAACAAACGAAACAGAATGACTCGTTAATAATACAAACCTAAACTTATCTTTCCCCCAAAAGTTTTCCGCAACTTTCAAAAATTCAAACACTTCTTCTTTTAGGTAACTCCCTTCAAACTTCCCTGCATAAACGCCAACGACCTTACCTTCAAGACCATAATCTTGGAACATTTTTTTATTCTTAACTTTTTTAATATCAAACAAATCAAAATCAATACAAGCTGGCTTATCGTAAGAATTAACTAAGTCATAATTATATTTATTTTTAACATAATCAACCATTGAAGGTACACAAGATATTACTCTATCAGCTCGTTTTACTTGCTTTTTCTCCAACCAAAACAATATTTTAAACTTAAAACTTTCTTTAGACCATGTCCCGCTTTCGAGCATAGGCTCTGCATGTGGTTCAAAACTATCGAGCGTAAGTTTTCTGCCCGAAATTATAGCTAGTAGATAACCTATAACACCTGCTGGGGTACACCAAGTATGTATATGAGTGATCCTTTTAGAAAGCAATAAAACGAAAAGAGAAATAAAAATAAAAATAAATTTTAATACCATAAAAATTCCAAAACGTGAATAATTAAATCGTATTAAATAAATATTCTGCTCAGCAAATTTATTTTTTTCAGCAGCCCATTCATGACGAGTCATTTTGTTTGACTCCTGCTCTAAGGTTACTAAATAAATTTTTTGATGACCCTCTAAATTTTTTCGTATTAAATTTACATACGGCAACGTATAGGTCTGGATTAATGCATCTTGATAACTCCAATAAGTTATGATCAATAGATTCTTCATTTTTTATCCAACTTAAAAAATCGAGTAAAAGAAAATGGATTCACCAACAATGCTAGAATAATAAAATACAATCCTTTCACCTTATTATTTCCATCCTTCCACCAGCTTCCTGCTAAAATCCAATATAAATTACTAAAGCATTGTTGTTTAAATAATACATTTTTAAAGTATCCATTTTTAGCAGCTTTTTTAAAAACTAAAATATGATCGCGCTCCATTACCGAAATATTTTTACTCATACTACCCTCTAATATCCGATACCTCCACAAAGGGTTATCGATGTGAAATCCGTTGTAATTAGCTGCTAACTGAATCGTGAAATCTTGATCTGCAGCAGTACTTAAAGTTGCATCAAAGTAAACACCATCGTCATAACATTTCCTATCAAAAATCACATTGCTACATGGACCAGGTATCACTTCTTCTTTCCACAACAAAATAGAGTCTAAAATTTCAGTATCTTTTCCTTTTGGAGCCTCCTCAATAATATTAGCAAACTCATCAGCATTGTACATATTAGAATATACCCAGCTGATAGAAGCCTCTTTTTCTAACACAACCATTTTACGTGTTAAATTTTCAGGTTCCCAAACATCATCAGCATCTAATAATGCTATAAAATTTCCTTTGGCTTTTGATAAACCATTATTTCTTGCTACTGATACACCTAAGTTTTCTTGATAAAAATATTGTATTTTATCATTTGATTTCATCAAATCTTTCACAATACTCGCTGATGAGTCTGTTGACCCATCATCGATAACAATAAGCTCCCAATCGGTATAAGTCTGAATCACTACAGAATTGATTGTTTCTAAAATATACTTCTCAGTATTGTATAACGGAATAATTACTGAAACCATAATCATTAAAATTTACTACCATAACATTGTTAACTCTTATCTTAATTATATCTCCCAATATAATGAAAAACATTACCCTGTTTTTTAAATAATTTTGATACATTGATTGAAATTTTAGCTAATGAATACATAAAAATACTCATCATACTTTTATAATCTACTTGATTCGGTAATGGGAAATATTGTTCATCTACACAGTACTTAACTGTATTGACATTGCAACTAGAAAGAAAGCTTAATTGCGATTTATAAGTTGTAAAACTTAGATGTTGTGGTGAATGATTATTTGGCTTATTTGAAGAAAAATTCGAAATAAACTCAATCACCATTCTACTTAAACAAAAATTATATTCTAAAGGTCCATCAATAACTAGCAAAGTACTTTCGTGAGCATATGTTTTTAAAAATTTAATCGTTTCTGCTGGTGATAGTAAGTGTTCCAAGTTATGCCCTATATGAATTAAATCAAATTTTTGACCTTTATATTTACTTATAAAATCTTTAGTTTCATATACTTTTAAATTTGTTTTTTTTCTTATAACTTCACTAAATTCCTTATCAAATTCAATCCCAACACATTCAATATTATGATTAATAGCATTTTGCATATAAAACCCACTACCACAAGCAAAATCCAATAAACTAGTAATTTTAAACGATTTGATTAACTTATTGAAATAATCAATTTCATATTTGTGGTGAGTGTATTTTTTGAGAGACTTATACTTAAACTCAAGTAACGAATCATCACTTTTCGCCTCTGCAAAATAAGTGTGATCAATTACACCATACATTTTACTAAAATCTTCTGCCGTAGGCAAAGGGTGTATAGACAATGAATTGCAATCATTACACAAAAAATAATAAAATAATCTCCCATTAAAAAGATTTGGCTTATAATGGTGTTTTTTTAAGTTAGTTGATTTGCACAGAATACAAGTTGGGGTCTGTTTATTATTCAATTTCAATAAAATTAATGTTGTGTAAAATTAATAATTAATCTTTTTATGATTATTTATCTGTTTCATCATATCAGCAAACCCCTCTTTAAAACTTGATGGCGAATAATTAAAATCTTCGATTGCCCTCTGGTTATCATACTTTAAAGAAGTGGAGGCTATTAATATATTTTTCATTTTAGTTTTTAAACCCGGATAAATTCCACATAAAATAAAAGTAATTATTTTCGGAATAAAAAGAGGTATATGACATAAAACAAACTGGGTTTTAAGTGTTTTTTTTACAATAGAATAATACTCATTAACCGTAAACTTAACACTACCCGCAAGTTCATAATGCTTGTTATAACAAACAGGTAATTGCATTATCTTTTTTATTGCTATAGCCACATCTTTTGCATAAACATATTGTTGCGTATTAACTCCATTGCCATAAATTTTAACACATCTAATTTTTTTATAATGTAAAATCTGCTCTACCCAATAATTAGTAATTCCATATATTCCTGACGGTCTAATAATAGTCCAATTAAGCGAGCTATTTTCTACAATAGTTTCTGCATGCCTCTTACTTTCAACATAAAAATCCTTCCGATAACTTTCTAGCACTCCATGGCTTGATACAAAAATAAAATGATTTATTTTTAACTTTTCACCTAATAACACCATGCTTTCAGTTCCTTTTTTATTTACGTTAAAAAAATCATTTTTCAACTCTTTTTTACTTGCTGTATTAAAATCTGCACCAGGTGTTTTCGCAGCATTATGAATAATACAATCTATTTTAACACCTTTTAACAGTACTGTTAAATCATCATTAATATCACCATTAATAATTTTAACATTATCCCAAGTATTAGGGGGTTTAGTTGTATCTCTTACTAAAGCAACAATACATATATCTTTATTAATTAACTCTTCAATAATATACTTACCTAAAAAACCTGTAGCACCTGTTATTAATACATTCATAATTTATATAAATCAATATGTTTCTTCCACATCATTTCTACAGAGAATAATTCCTTAGCAACTCGATATGATGTATTTATCATTTTAAAAGTCTCGTTTTCCAACATATAAGATATTCCGTCAGCTATTTGGTTAGAATTTTCAAAATCGGTAATATACCCTCCTTTTAAATGTTCAATACCATCAGAAGCACATCCTGTTTTTGTAGAAACAATTGGGATTTTATTCAGCATTGCTTCAGCAATAGCAAAACCAAAAGGTTCATTTGTAGCCGCATGAACAAAAACAGAAGCAACTTGATATAGGTTATTTAATTCAAATCTATTAACCCACCCGGTAAAGACAACCCTCTCTTCAATATTTTTTTCATTCACTATTTTTTCCAATTCGGATTGTTGATCACCATAACCTATAAATAAAAAAACTACATCAGAATATTTATTTAAAACAGTTTCTGCTGCATTAATAATATATTTATATCCTTTCCATTCAATATATCTAGATACAGATATAATAACTCTTTTATTTTGCAAATTATACTTATCAATTAATTCATCTTTCTTCTCTTTGGAATTAGAAATCACTTCATCAATAAAAACTCCTTGATGAATTAAATGAACCTTATTTTTGGGTGCTTTTTCTTTTTCAATAACAAAACTTCTATTTTCATCAGAAACAGTAATTATATCAGTAGCATTTTTATTATTAAACTGATCTAACCTTAACAAGAAATGTTGGTTCGTATAATGAAAGCCAGCATCTAACTTCGAAATAATTCTTTTTTTAACCCCTGCAACTCTAGCAGCAAATAAACCGGGCAAAGAATCATCAAAAAGATGAGTATGTACAACATCTGGTTTTAATTGTTTAAACAATTTATATAAATTAAAAAAAGAAGAAATTATACTTGTTTTTCTTTTTTTATCGTCAAATTTAATCCAATAACAAGGTATATCCAGATCATTCATTTCTTTTACCATATCAGGTAATGATGGAAAAAGGCATACAAAAGAAAGCTCAATTCCTTGCGATTTATCATATAATTTTGCAAATCTTGAAAAGTAAGGTGAAGATGTATTATTCGCCATTAACAGAACAACTTTCATAATAAATGCTTTAATATTATATCAATTAAATTACTATATTTTATTGACTTCAAATAGGCTGCATTATAATCATTCGTACATTCATCCTTACCATATCTATCAGTCAAAACTTGAAAATCTTGAAAATTAGCATAATAAAAAATTGACTTTTCTGACAAATCAGGAATCCCCGTAGGGATAGAACTAAAAACAGGCACCCCTTGTGTGAGGTAGTTAATCGTTTTCAGTGGAGTCCTCCCATTATTATTCTCATCTAAATAAGGTATTATTCCAACACTAGAAGCTGCAATATAATTATTTAATTTTGGGAGATCCATCCTTTCCATATAAACAACATTTTGTTTAGTTATTAGTGGTGTAAGGTTATTTTGAGTTTTGTTGGGACCGATAATTAAGAGTGTTTTATCCTCATATTTTTCCGCTATTTTATATAGCAATTCAAAATCTGTATGCATATTCAGGCTCCCTATTAAAATAAAAAACGGATTAATTTCTTCTTTAATCTTTTGAATTACAAGAGAACTCTTCTCAAAAAAAACAGCACTAACCCCATGCGGCACATGAATGGTATTAGCATTAACCCTCAAATAGTTAGCTACAAAATTCTTATTTGTACAAACAACCAAGTCAGCCAATTTTGCTATTTCAGCATCAAACTTTGTTACAATTAAAGAATCTGCAACATGATAAATTCTTTTAACTTTATCCCTTTTAGGTAACTTAATAAACCGAAAAGAATCAAATTGCCAAAAAATCACATCGCTAAACTTATTAAAATTGAAATGTGATTTCAATTTATTAAACATTATTCTATCATTAATTTTAGTGAACACTTTATTTCTATATGGCAATAATTGATTATAATCAACTATTGTAAGCTGCTCATCATTTAGCAAGTTAAATCTAGGAGCAAAAGAAGAAAAGGGAGAATATTTACCAACAGGATTAATAAAACATACACAATAATCCTCATTTTTTGCTAATGCAATTGCATAATGGTGCTTGGATAGTTTTATATCACTCCATGGTTCATTAGAAATGATAAATATTAATTTTCTTTTCAAGTTAAGGCTTTATTAAAATACAAAATCTTGCTACTAAATGAATGACGAAGTTACTTTAATTTCTTTACTTTTGAAATACATTACTAAAACGCTACTATAACATATCCATCACCATGAGTAACAAAGCTATTATTGTCGAAAATCTAGGGAAAGGATACCAATTAGGAAATAAAAAATCTGGAAATCTACGAGAAAGCTTATTGAGCCCTTTTACGACTAAAAAAGATGCAGAAGAAACTTTTTGGGCACTTCAAGATATTAATTCAACTATTAAAAAAGGATCTAATAATAGTCAAAAGACATTATTAGCGTTCACAACTGCCAACCAGCTACCATATAACATTAAAGGAATTAAAAGCATAATGGCCAACAAGCCAAAATATGTGGATTTAATTGTTTTTGATGATGCCTCAAACGATGGAACTGTTGAGTGGTGTAGAGATAATAATATTACTATTGTAACTAAATCTACTGCTAAAGGTTTAACCCACAGTTGGAACTTGGCTTACCAACTTTTTAAAGACGAAGGGTATAAACATTTAATATTTTCTAACAGCGACATTATTGTTCCTAAATCTGCTTTAGAGCATTTATTGGCTCAAAATGAAAAATTCATTATTGTTTCTCCTTTAAGCACCTTAAAAGGAGTCGGTCACCAACCTTTACAAGATGTTAAAGCCTACCATCAATTTGATTATGATGAATATAATTATTTAAACACCCAAACGATTCAAGATTTTGTTAGTCAAAACAACTCAACAGAACCTGCCAAAGATATTAACTACATCAATGGTTTCTTCTTTTCTGTTAATAGAGAAATTATCAATTACGAGTTTAGTACAACTGAATTATTTAATCCTGAAAATCACAATGTTGGAAATGAAGATGAATTGTGTAGAAAAGTGACTCAACCTATTGCGATTGTAACTAATTCTTACATTTTTCATTTTAAAGGAGTATCCATAGAGGTTACCAACATAGATAATCAGAATTATGATTTAAACATTTACCGGAATTTAAATTGGCAAGATGCCGAGAAATTGAAAAATAGTACATGGAGAAAATTATGGTTTAAAATAAAGTATAAATTAGGGTCAGGTTAACTATAATGAAAAGCCTTACCCGAAATATTCTTCGTACTTTCTCCACACAAGTTCCCTCGTTAATTATTAGTATAATTTCCGGAATTTTTCTGACCCGTCTTTTAGGTGCTGAAGGAAAAGGAGTTTACGCCATATTTTATGCTAACATAGAAATAATGGTCATGCTTTTTGTTATGGGCTGCGATTTAGGTATTGTATATTATGGATCCAATAAAAAAATAAGCACAAAAAAACTACAAGGAATTGCTAGTTACATTATCATCATATCTTTTCCTGTTACCGGGATGTTATTATATTTTACAAATTCCAGCTTTATCTTTCCTGAAAATTACGACAACTTATTTTTTAAACTTTTCTTATTTGGAATGTTTGCATTAGGATTAATAAACACACTTATTGGAGCTTTTCTTAAAGCTGCCAAATCCTTTAAATATATCAATAGAATTGGATTAATTAATAGCGTTTTTAATTTAAGCACCTATTCTTTATTGTATTACCTACACAGCAACAATATTATTGAAATTGATATTCAATTTATCTTTACCACGAGCATAAGCATCTTATTTATCAATACCTTAATGTGGTTATTCAGCTATAAAAAAAGCAAACTTACATTCCATCCCATTTTTAAACTTTCTTACCAAAAAGACATTCAGCCATTTTCCAAATACATCTTCCCCGCTTTTATTAGCCTTATCATCAATTTTTTAAACTACCGTTTTGACATTTGGCTAGTTGCTCATTACAAAGGAAATTCACAACTAGGGTTATATGTTTTAGCAGTTAATTTTGCTCAATTTATTTTATTATACTCCCGCATAATTGGTGGCGTAATGATGCCTTACTTATCAGAAGATGATGAAGTGCAACGAAGAAAATATTTTACCACTTACTCTCGGATAAACTTTATTTCTGTGCTTTTAATGGGTAGTGTTTTATGGGTTTTAGGAGGATGGCTTTTAACTACACTTTATGGCGTAGAGTTTACGAACTCAACAACTCCTTTTAAAATTTTATTAATTGGAATGGTATTTACCGCAATGAGTCAATTATTTAGTATTATGCTATTTTCTAAAGGAAAAAGTAACATTGCCTTAATTGCAAATAGTATTGGTTTAGTTTTTACCGTAGCACTAGATATTATACTGATTCCAAATTATGGCATTAATGGAGCAGCAGCAGCAACAAGTATATCTTACTTTGCTCTATTTTCTTTTTTACTTTACAATTTATTGGTAAAAGAAAAAATAAAGCTACATGAGCTTTTTATTATTAAAAAAACAGATTTCACACAATTATTTCAAAAAGATTAATTAAATATTTTTTTAATCCAACGCAAAGGCTGTGTTATTGTTTTCCCAATTTTATAAGTTTTTGAATCATAAACTTTTAAAATATCTTGCAACACATTCACTGCACTAAACGTACTAACATCAGCTAGTTTTAAACCTGAAAGTTTTTCATCAGAAGCAATGCAAATATTATAAACAGGCAAAGCTAAAGTCGAATTTGAGCTTATCGCTTCAAAGCCTCCTGCATACTCTTTAAATCCGGACCCAACACCATCTTCAGGCACTACAACTGAATTGTAGGATATATTCTGGTAATATATTTTAGAATAACTAAAATTTTCGACAACCAACCCTTTAAACTCTTCTCTAAATAATTCTTTTATATGAAAATGATTATCATGATTAATGCTTTTAGAGTAATTTAATTTATCTGGTGATGACATTATTAATACACCACCTGATTTTAAAACTCGCTTTATCTCTTTAAACATCTCATTATGCTTATTATGATGTTCTATAGTCTCAAAACTCACAACTAAGTCAACTGAATTATCGACTAAAGGAATATTATCCGCACTACCCTTAATAAAGTTTAGGTTTTTACGCTTGTATTTCTTCTTTGAAAAATCAATTGCTTCCTGACTTATATCAACTCCTGTCACCTTACTAGCTACTTTAGCTATCAAATTACTTCCATAACCTTCTCCTGAAGCAATATCCAACACATGCTTATTTTGAGACAATTCAATAGCTAGCGCATACCTATGTAGGTGATGTATTGCTGTTTCGTGTTTAATTGTTGTCGTAAGCCTTTCTCCTGTATTTTCCATTTTTATTAAATTGATTTTTTTTCATACCAAACCTTCATTGAATTACCCACACCTAATGTAGTTAGTACCCAATTGATAAATTGTTTGATGTATTTTTTATATCCAGATTCTAACGATTCGCGTAAAGCTTCATCATTACTTTTTCCTCCATCATTTTTAGTCTCCAAATTTCTCGTGCTATTTTTAATTCGAGCAATACTAATTCCTGTAGTTTTAACAGCCACTTTTTTAAAACCACTTTTTCGTAACAAATAATCAATTGTTTTAGGTGTATAATAACACAAATGGTTGGGGTATTCAATAATTTCATAATTCCCTTTTAAAATGTAACGCTCTATTGCATTAAAGTTTGGCGTAGTGATATAAGTCAAGCCCCCTTTTCTTAAAAAAGAATGAAACAAACTCATTTCTTCAATAGGGTTATTAATGTGCTCCAATACTTCGCTAGAAATAATGATATCAAAACTTTCCTTTTCAAAGCTCGTTGGCGTTAATTTACCTTGAGAAGTTTTAATTCCTTTATCATTTAAGTAAGCAATTTGTTTATCTGTAAATTCTGTCCCAAAAACTTCCCAACCTCTTTTTTTTGCTTCAATTAAAAATAACCCAGGACCACAACCCACATCCAACATTTTATTGGTTTTTTTGTATTTCTCAAAGCCATCCAACAATTCATTTATTCTAATTCTTGTAATTTCCGAATCCGCATTATAGCCTATTGGATAATTACCATAATAATCCATCAATTCTTTATCCGTTGGTATTCTTTCAGTAAAAACAAAACCAGAAGATTTACTTTTTACCAAATAATTCGCTTCATATCCTTTTAAAGGAAACAAATCTTCCTTTCCAGAAATTAGACACTTCAAAAACTTTTGATATTCAGGCATAGCTACAAATTAAATCTCTACGAAAGTAAGTTTTTATACATTCTATTACCAATTTATAATTCTTAAATTTGGTTTTCTAAAAAATTTATGCATGAAAATATTAATTACAGGTGGTGCAGGATACATTGGTTCGCATACCATTATAGAAATATTACAAAATACGGATTGGGAAGTAATTTCAATAGACAATTACTCCAATTCATCTGCGGCAACCTATGATAGAATAAAAGAGATTACAGGCAAAGAGATTAAATTTTATGATGTTGATTTAAAGGACCTCTCTGCTACAAAAAAAGTATTTGAAGCAAATCCTGACATCGAAGGAATTATTCATTTTGCGGCATACAAAGCTGTTGGAGAATCTGTAGAGCATCCTCTATCCTATTATAATAACAACTTAAACACCTTATCTAATATTTTAACTTGCCAGGCAGATTATAACATTCCTAACCTTATATTTTCATCTTCTTGTTCTGTTTATGGTAATGTTGATGAGTTACCTGTTACCGAGCAATCAAAACTATCCCCTGCAGAATCTCCTTATGCTTACACCAAACAAATTGGCGAAGTAATGGTAAATGACTTTATAAAAGTAAACAGAAAACTAAAAGCCATTTCTTTGCGATATTTCAATCCTGTTGGATCTCACATCTCAGGCTTAAATGGAGAGTTATCGAATACAAAACCCAACAATCTGGTTCCTTTTATTACCCAAACAGCTATTGGAAAACAAGACAGCTTAACTGTTTTTGGCAGTGACTACGATACTGTTGATGGTACTTGCGTTAGAGACTACATTCATGTAAGTGATATTGCCAACGCACATGTTTTGGCTTTACAACAACTAATTAATGGTAACATTGCTACAAACCACGATATTATTAATTTAGGTACTGGAATCGGGGTTTCTGTGCTGCAAGCCATTACTGCTTTTGAAAAAGTAAGTAGTCAAAAATTAAACTATACTATTGGCGAACGAAGAGAAGGTGATGTTGCTGCAATATATGCCAACAACGAAAAAGCGAAAGAAATATTAAAATGGACTCCAAAATTTAATCTAGATGACATGCTATTATCTGCCTGGAAATGGGAAAATCACCTGGCTAACAAATAGATAGAAAATAATTTAAATTTATTTTAAAAGAATGTTTGGTATTAAGTATTTTTAATCTACATTTGCCATCCCTTAACGAAGGGCGATTAGCTCAGTTGGTTCAGAGCACCTCGTTTACACCGAGGGGGTCAGGGGTTCGAATCCCTTATCGCCCACAAGAAAACCCAAACGCATTGCGGTTGGGTTTTTTATTGGAATAAATTGAAGTTCACTTCAAAATTTAGAATAATAAAAAACCCAAGTTGTTTTCTGCAAGAAAATTTGGGTTTTCTTGAGTACAAGGGCAAACAACAAGGAAAAGCGAAGCTAGTCCCTTATCGCCCACAAATAAAAAAGAAAGTCTTGCACATTGTGCAGGACTTTTTTTATTTGATTACGTTTCAAATTCATTTGAAAAAGTAAGGAAATAAAAAAGGTGCTATTATGACAATAAGACTTTTCTTTTTTCAAGATGGAGTGGCTAGAGAAAAGCGAAGCTAGTCCCTTATTCCTAATTTAAAACACACCCCTGAATTTCTATTCCGATGAACCGGAAGAACTTCTTCCCCTCTCAAGAGGGGATAAAAATTCTACTCTACTAATAAATAAGATTTTTCTTTTTTTTCAAAATGAGGTAATTAGTAAAAATGAAGTCAATCCCTTATCAAAAAAAATAACATTTACACCAATAGGCACGTCACTCTGAATTTATTTCAGGGATCGAAAAACAAAAGGCTCACATCAAAATAGATACAGAACAAGTGTTTTGATGTTTAGCAAAAAGATTAGTTAAGCTAACTAAAAGCTTTTTTATCAACGCTCTGTTCTCTCTTAAGATTAAAATGTGGCGTCTAGATTCGCGTTTGCGCGGGAAAGGAGTAAGATTTAGTTTTTAAAACACACCCTAGAATTTCTAACCTGATGAATCGGGAGAACTTCTTCCCCTCTCAAGAGGGGAAATAAAAAAAGCCTCATATTTCTATGAAGCTTTTCTTTAGTAGCGGGGGCCCGACTCGAACGGACGACCTTCGGGTTATGAGCCCGATGAGCTACCAACTGCTCTACCCCGCGATATATTTTTAGTAAAGTTCTAATGGTGTAACTTTACATATCGTTTCAAAATTTAAACCTTAATAACATCGTTTTGTTTAGGTTTTTCAAATTAAAATAGAAGTATCTATCTTTATTCGAGGCTGCAAATATAATATTTTGTTTCTTTGCACCATCAAAAAAAATGAAAAAAATGCATAAATCTGGTTTTGTAAATATTATTGGTAGTCCAAATGTAGGAAAATCAACCCTTATGAACGTTTTAGTGGGAGAAAAATTATCCATAATTACTTCAAAAGCGCAAACAACTCGTCATAGAATATTAGGGATTGTTAACGATGAGGAACATCAAATTGTCTTTTCTGACACTCCGGGGATAGTTGACCCTGCATATAAGATGCACGAAGGGATGATGTCTTTTATAAAAACAGCTATTGGCGATGCCGATATTTTGTTGGTAATGGTAGAGGTGAGAGAGCGAAAGTTTAAAGATGAAGAGATTTTAGCGCGTTTACAAAAAACGAGCACGCCTATTATTTTATTAATTAATAAGATTGATGAAATTGATCAATCTTTATTAGAGGAGAAAGTTAATTTTTGGCAAGAACAGTTGCCTAAAGCTAAGGTATTCCCTATTTCTGCTTTACACCAATTTAATGTAGATCAGGTGTTGTTAGAGATTAAAGCAGCTTTACCAGAAGCTCCTCCTTTTTATGATAAAGATCAATTAACAGATAAACCAGAGAAATTCTTTGTTTCTGAAATCATCAGAGAGAAGATTTTAATGAATTATAAAAAAGAAATTCCTTATTCTTGCGAAGTAGAGATAGAGGAATTTAAAGAAGAACCTAATATTATCAGAATAAGAGCGGTAATAATGGTGATTAGAGATTCTCAAAAAGGAATTATCATTGGTCACCAAGGAAAAGAATTAAAACGAGTAGGTACAAAAGCAAGAATAGATATGGAGAAATTCTTTGATAAAAAGATTTTCTTGCAGCTTTTTGTAAAAGTGAATAAAGATTGGAGAAATAACGAGGCTCAATTAAAAAGATTTGGGTATTTAAATAAATAAGAGATGAGTAATATAGTAGCGATAGTAGGAAGACCAAATGTAGGGAAATCAACCTTATTTAATAGAATGACTGAATCTCGTAGTGCCATTGTGGACGAATCGAGTGGAGTTACCAGAGATAGACATTATGGTAAAGTAGATTGGAATGGTAAAGAATTTACTTTAATTGATACCGGAGGATACGTAAAAGGATCTGACGATATTTTTGAAGATGAAATTAGAAAGCAAGTTGTTATTGCAATTGAAGAAGCCAATGTAATTATCTTCTTAGTAGATGTTACCGTAGGCATTACCGATTTAGATAATGAGGTTGCTAACCTATTGAGAAGAACCAATAAGACTGTGATTCTTGTAGCAAATAAAGTAGATAATTCTAGTAGATTATTAGATTCTGCCGAGTTTTATAATCTAGGAATGGATGGAGAGGTTTTTAACATTTCCTCTATTAGTGGTGCTGGTTCTGGAGAACTATTGGATGAAGTAGTCGCTCATTTAGATGATATTATTGAAGAGGAAGATGATGGAATACCTCGTTTGGCAATTGTAGGAAAACCTAACGTTGGGAAATCATCGCTTTTAAATGCCTTAATTGGTGTTGATAGAAATATTGTAACTGATATTGCAGGAACAACAAGAGATACCATTACAACGCATTATAACTCTTTTGGTTTTGATTTTAAGCTGGTAGATACTGCTGGAATTAGAAAGAAAAGTAAAGTGAACGAGGATATCGAGTTTTATTCGGTAATGCGTTCAATTAGAGCAATAGAAAACTCAGATGTTTGTGTGTTGATGATTGATGCACAAGACGGAATGGAATCGCAGGATATGAATATCTTTAGCTTGGCCATCAAAAACAAAAAAGGTATTGTTATTGTGGTAAACAAATGGGATTTGGTAGAGAAAGAAACCAATACTGCAAAAGCATTTGAAGCTATTATTAGACAAAAAATTGCTCCTTTTACTGATGTGCCTATTATTTTTACTTCGGTAATTACTAAACAACGAATATTTAAAGCGTTAGAAGAAGTAATTAAAGTTTATGAAAACAGAAAACGAAAAATTGCTACCTCAAAATTAAATGAAATCATGTTGGAAGTGGTAAATAAAAACCCACCACCAGCATTGAAAGGTAAATGGATAAAAATTAAATTTATTACTCAATTACCGACTTATACTCCGGCATTTGCATTTTTCTGTAACCTACCGCAATACGTTAAAGATCCATATAAAAGGTTTTTAGAAAATAAAATGCGTGAACATTGGGATTTTAACGGTGTACCTATTCAAATATTTTTAAGAAAAAAATAACTGCCAATGGCAGCAATAATTATTCAACATTTTTTTAAATTTGAAGACAAACTATTAACTATGAAAAAACTAGTAACAATTCTTTTTGTAAATATTTTATTAACTTTTACTGCTGTAGCTCAAAATTCTGGTCAGCCAGAATTAGAATCAGGTACGATTGAAAGTCAGTTTGATTATATTATTACAAAATCTACTTCGTTTAAAGATTTTCAATTGATTAGAAAGCCTTCTATTTTAAAGGTGAAAAAGAATACCTTAGATTCTTTAAAGAGTATTTCGGAGAAATATAACACTGCAAAAGCATCTATCCCACCATTGAAAACTGAAATTAGCAACTTACAAACCGAGATTGTTACGTTAAAGCAAGATGTTGAAACTGCTGCTTTAGGAAGAGACAGTATTAATTTTTTAGGAAATCCATTAAACAAAACAAGTTATAATACTTTTGTTTGGAGTTTGATAGCTGTTTTAGTAGCTGCTTTGTTGTTTTTTGTATTACAATTTAAAAACAGTCATTCGGTAACAAAAAAAGCAAAATCTGAAGCAGAATTGGTAGAACAAAACTTAGAAGATTTTAAGAAAAAAGCGATGAAAAAAGAACAAGAGCTAATGCGTAAGTTACAAGATGAGTTGAATAAGAATTCTTAAGCTGATTAGAAAATACTCGCAAGACCGCGATGCACAAATAGCTTAAAGTGGTCTGACGAATTTGTTAAATAAAAAGAGGGTTTCAATAATTGAAACCCTCTTTTTATTTGTAGCTTTTTTATTCTCGATACATTTCGATAGAAAATCGAAACACTCCAACTGACAGCTTTTACTGATTTATTTAAAACTCCAATCGTATTGGTCTAAATCCGTTAAGCAATAAGTTAACAAATCAATAGCACCTCTAATGTCATTTTTATCAGCCATTTCTATCGATTGATGAATGTGACGAGTTGGAATAGAAACAGCTCCTGCAATAGCTCCTCCGGGATTCATTCGTTGAATTCCTGAAGTATCAGTTCCTCCTGCAGTTAATATTTCTGTTTGCCAAGCCATGTTATTTTTATCGGCAACTTCTTTCATATATTTCACCATTCTGTAATCACAGATTGTTCCACTGTCCATTATCTTAATAGCAACGCCATCACCTAATTTTGTAATCATTTCTTCTGGTTTAGCACCAGGAACATCGTAAGCGATAGTTGTGTCTAAACCAAAGCCGAAATCAGGTTCAATGGCTAAAGCTGCAGCGTTTGCACCTCTAATACCAACCTCTTCTTGCACGGTAAATACACCGTAAATATCGTAAGGAACTTCTTTATCTTTTAATGCTCTTAACGATTCTATCAAAATAAAAACTGCCAAACGGTTATCTAACGATTTTGAGTTCACACACGTACCCATTTCAATCAACTCTCTTTCTCTAGTAATAGGATTACCAACACTTACAATTTTCTCAACCTCTTCTTTTCCCATTCCCAAATCAATAAAATAATCGGTTGTTTTTGGGATTTTGGTTCTTTCTTCTGGGCTCATAACATGTATAGGTTTAGAACCCATCACACCAATAACATCTTCAGTACCATGAATAATTACACGTTGTGCCGTTAATGTTTTAGGGTCAAAACCTCCTAAAGTATGAAAACGAATAAATCCATTATCATCAATATGGGTAACCATAAAACCAATCTCATCCATGTGAGCGCCAACCATTACTTTTTTATTTTCTTTTCCTTTTTTGATGGCATAAACATTCCCCATGTTATCCACTTTAATTTCATCAACTAAAGGTGTAACTTCTTTAATTACTAATTCTCTAACACGTTGTTCATGACCTGGAGCCCCAGCAACTTTTGTTATTTCTTTTAATAGTTTTACATCTATTGGCATGTTGTATATTTTTAAAAGTTTATAATAATTTTACTCTACATAACTTAATTTCATCATGTTAGTTTGCCCTTTATCTGAAATTGGCATACTTGCTAAATTAATTACTAAATCTTTAGCATTAACTCTCCCTTCTTTTTTTAATAATCTTTTGATATCAGAAATGGTATCATCAGTACTTACAAATTGGTTGTAAAAGAAAACATTAACTCCCCAAACAAGACTAAGCATGTTTAGAATTTCTTTATTTCCTGTACATACAAAAATGCTTGCTTTAGGTCTAAAACTAGCTATTTTAAAACCGGTATAACCCGAAAAAGTCATGGTAACAATTGCAGCACCATCAACTCGCTGTGCCAAACGGCAAGAGTTAAAACAGATAGAATCGGTAACAAAACGATCATGATTATCAATTTCTGGCGGATATTCGTAGTGATATAAATCATCACACGTTTCTACATCAGTAATAATTTTATTCATTGCCTCAATAACCTCAACAGGAAATTGACCTACAGAAGTTTCTCCACTAAGCATCACTGCATCAGCACCATCCAAAACAGCATTGGCTACATCATTAACTTCTGCTCTAGAAGGAGTTAAGTTATCCATCATGCTTTCCATCATTTGAGTAGCAATAATAACTGGTTTAGCAGCTCTCATACTTTCTCTAACAATCATTTTTTGAGCCAAAGGAACTTCTTGAAAAGGGATTTCAACACCCAAATCTCCACGAGCAACCATAATGGCATCGGTAACATTTATAATTTCTTTAATATCGGTAACCGCTTCTGGTTTTTCTATTTTAGCAATAACCTTGGCGTTGCCGTTTGCTTTTTTTATGAGATTTTTTAATTCTAAAATATCTTTCGCATTTCTTACAAAAGATAATCCTATCCAAGCCAAATTCATTTTTAGTGCAAATTCTAAATCCACTAAATCTTTTTCTGTTAAACAGGGCAAAGATATTTTTGTATTGGGAAGGTTAACACCTTTGTTTGAAGATAATTTACCTCCATGTCTAACGATAGCAATAACTTCATCTTTTCGGTTAGTGCTTTTAATCTCAAATTTTAGTTTACCATCATCTAGTAAAATAAATTCTCCTGCAGCAACATCATTAGGAAAGTTTTGGTAGCTGATGTATATTTTCTTTTTGGTACCAACACATGGTTCTGAAGAGATCATAATTTCATCTCCATTTTCTACCATTACACCATTGTTTTCAATTTCTCCAACACGAATTTTAGGACCTTGTAAATCGCCTAAAATAGCAGTAAATAAGCCTTCTTCTTGGTTAATTTCTCGGATAAAGTTAATTACCTCTTCGTGTTGTTGATGCGTTCCGTGTGAAAAATTTATACGACAAACATTTACGCCTGCTTTAATAATTTTTCGAAGCATTTCTTTTGATGATGTAGCAGGACCAATGGTTGCTACTATTTTTGTTTTACGAAAATCCATAGTTATTTAGAATAGTAAATTTTGTTTAGATTTTAAGCTTTCAGGATCTACCTTAAAAGCTGCTAAAACTATATTTAGTGCGTTAATTTTCTTAGTAAAGTCGCTCATTTGATACTCAGATGGATTGCCTTTAATAAGCAAGAAAAAATCTGTCATTTTTTGCTCAGTAATCAAATCCCCTTTATTTCCTTTATTAGCAATCAAATACAAGTCAAGGTAATTTACCTCATCAAGGTATTCGAAAAAAGCATACGTTGTTATCTCTTTCTTTTTGGTAATTTCATAATCCGCACCTCTAACTAAAGAAATTTGAAGTGCTTTATTGAGTCCCCAACATAACCTATAATCTTTAGCATGACAGCTTATACCTATCAAACTAAAATCATAATCATCATCTAAAGAGAGTACTAATTTGGACATTCAACCTTTTTATTATAACCACACAAAGATAGAAAGAACAGTTTAAATAAGAAGTTATCTAAGAGTTAAATTACTTTAACATTAAAGCTTCTCAATAATAAGTTAAGAATGATTCAACGTTAACAGCTATAGCTTTTATAAGTACTAAATAGGGGGATGCAAAAGCATCCCCCTATCAGATTAAAGTTATTTAATCTTTATTCTTTAATAAACTTATAAGTAGTTTTTCCATTATCCAACATAATAAAGTAAATCCCTTTATCCAATTTAGAAATGTTTAACGTTTGACTATTTTCAGTAATAACATCACGCATTACTACTTTTCCAATTACATCAACAATTTTAAAATCCTTACTTACTAAAGATGTATTGTTTAATACACCTTCAACAATTAATTGATTTTTTGCTGGATTAGGATACATATTAAATGTATTTCCGTTCAACTCATTAATTCCTGTAGGAATACACATTGAAACTGCTAACACACTAGGAGAACTTGCCCCACAAGCATTACTTGCAGTAACTTCAACATTTCCTCCAGCAGAACCAACAGTAGTAACCATTGTATTAGAAGTACTATTACCCAACCAACCAGCTGGCAAAGTCCACGTGTAAGATGCATTAGGGTTATTCGTTACAGAATAAGTTTCTACATCATTAGGACAAGGACTAATCTCTCCAGTTATTGCTGTTGGTGTTCCAACAGGACTAACAACCTGAATGTGAGCAATATCTGTTTTTGAAGTCGGACCATTCCCATCATCTACTGTTAAAGTTACCGCATAAGAACCTGCAGCAGAATAAGTTACTGTTGGGTTTTGCGACATTGATGTAGCTGGTGTTCCTCCTTGAAAAGTCCAATCCCATGATGTTGGAATAGCACCTGTAGTTAAATCATTAAACTGAACAGTTGTCCCTGTACAAACAATACTTGGTGTTCCTTGAAAATCTGCATTTAATGCACTCGATAAATTATTCCACTTCCACATTCCATCTTGTGCTGGATTATTAGCATCATTAAACCAACCAGACCATCCAATAGATATGTTTAAAAACTCAACATACAAGTGTTGTTCAGTATCAATAGTAGTCCAATTAACACCTCCATCTTGACTATAAGAAGATCCCGCACCTGTAGAAAACACAGTATTTGTTCCCTCTACAAAACATAAGCTATTAGATAACACAGTCCCTGTAGTAGTAACGGTACTCCAAGTATTCCCTCCATTGGTAGTTTTGTAAACTACTGCATTATTATCTACAATAAGACCATTGCTTGTCGTTCCAAATGAGAAATTAGCAGAAGTTCCGCTGACAACACCTCCACCAAAATCAGCAACAGGTGTTTGAGCAACTGTCCAGTTTAATCCTCTATCTGTAGAGTGATAAATTCTTCCTACACTAGTAGAGAACCATACATCATCACCAATTACATCTATCTGTCTAGTATAACCAAATTCATTTCCATTTAAAGGGTTTGGAATATTTGCTCCAGGAACAGCAATCCAGTTTGCACCTCCATCACTAGTCGTATACAATTCAAAATCACCATTAATCGGGTCACCTTGGCAAAAACCATTATTTGCATCCCAAAAATGAATAACATTGGTAAATGAAGCTGCATTATTAAATGTTGCAGAATTTTGTCTATTCCATGTTGCACCACCATTAGTGGTTTTCCATATCCCACCTGTTTGCCCTCCAGCATTTGGAAAAGCTGCTAGCCATGCAGTATTTGCATCTAAAGCGTGAATCATAGATATCCCTAATGCAGAATTCCCAATATTAATAGTTGAAGAAACCCAAGTGTTACCACCATCAGTAGTTTTAGTAAATTCTTGAATATTATTAGTTGATGTTACTCCATCATAAGCTTGAGCCCACACGATATTTTGATCAGCGATAGAAATATGACTTATACCTCTTGATGGCGCAGAAAATCCAGAATTTTGTTTAATCCAAGCACCAAAAGATACATTTACATAAGCCGTTTTAGTTAATGACTGTGTACTTTGAGAATTAGTAACGTTAATGTTACATCATAAACTCCTGCACTTGCATAAGTAATTGTAGGTGGGTTTTGTCCATTAAATGAGCTTGGTGTTCCTCCAGGGAAACTCCATAACCAATTAGTAATAGCATTTCCTCCATCACCAGAATTATCAGAAAAACTAACTGTTTGTCCGGGTGTTATTGATAAAGGCGTTCCGCTAAAAGCAGGAATCGGATCACCAGTTAATGATGACTGTACACATTGTAAAGCTGCTAAAGCATCAATCCTTGGACCCATATTTCCGCCAATATTTACACCTGAACTTAATAAACAAGCTTCAATTTGAGCTGGAGTCATTGCAGGCTTAATACTTAACATTAATCCAACTAAACCAGATGCAAAAGGTGTCGCCATAGAAGTTCCGCCCATTTTACCATACCCATTACCACTAGCAGTATAAACTGTACTTAATAATCCTCCATTAGAATAACCTCCTGGTGAAGCGATATCAACATAAGCAGTCCCTCCATTATAATTAGAAAAACTAGACCTTGAATCATTAGCATCAACAGAGCCAACACAAATCACATTATCATAAGCTCCAGGATACTGCAATGTAGTGTTGTTATCATTTCCTGCAGCAGCTAAAAAAACTACGTTAGGAAATGAGTTAATTAATATTTGATAACTCTGACTTGAAGAAGGACTTCCGAAAGACATACTTACCACGTTTGCCCCATTCATACATGCCCACTCAACTCCTTGATAGCTATAAGAAAGAGAACCAGCTGCAGCATTATCTGGAGTGCATTTCACTCCTATCAATTCTACGCCTCCACCTAATGACGGCATACCAATAGAGTTATTTATATCTGCTGTAGCTAAACCAGCACAATGTGTTCCATGTGACCAAGTAAAGTTAGTGTTAGCATCTTGTGGTGGAGTTGCATCATTATCATTATCTGCTACATCTCTTTGTAAAAAGGTGGTTAAATCAGTATGATCAGCAAACACAGCATTATCTACAATAGCAACTTTTATATTACTACTTCCTGTACTAATATTCCATGCTTGCTCTGCACCTACCTGTTGCAAATACCATCTGTTACTACCTGTATATTGAGGATCATTAGGAATTAAATTTGTTTTGTGAATTGGTGTTTTCTCAGCAAATTCAACCCCTTCTATTTGAGATATAGCTTTTACTAAAGCATCGATTTTACTAAAATCAGAAAATGAAACCCTATAGATCTTCATTAATTCTGTTTTACCGGTATAATAACTTGGTCTTTCAAATTTTGTGATATGAGTACCTACTAAAGCAGCTTCAATTTTCGGATAATCACTCAAGTTTTCTTCTAAACTAAAAAAGTTTTTATCTGTTCTCGTCAATCTATTCTGACTAACAGGTGCATGTTTTTTTAATTTAAACATTATTTGTCCATCTAAAAAGTTGGAGCTATAAGTTTGAGCAAAAGCAATATTTATTAAAGCAATGCACCAAATCAATAAGGATAGTTTTTTCTTCATATTGTGATATTTAGTTAGTTTGAACACGCAATTTAAGACCGTTGCACGGTAAATTATTTATAAATTGGTTTGTTTTAATTGTGTAATCATTTAATTATCAGCATTATAGTTGTTATATTTGTATATGAAAATACAAAAACAACCCACTTTAGCTGAC